>Ga0307508_10004767_pt1 | contig 13094 bp, 12 predicted proteins | sample 9_EM_MG_FD_203089 | JGI IMG/M metagenome (GOLD analysis project Ga0307508, IMG submission 203089) | Populus trichocarpa ectomycorrhiza microbial communities from riparian zone in the Pacific Northwest, United States - 9_EM | ecosystem: Host-associated > Plants > Roots > Unclassified | place... | reverse complement strand
GGTCAGCGCGGACCCCAATTGCTCGCGTCTTGCTTCACCCATTGGGTGAGTTTGTCAGTCCTTGCCCCACCCGCACCAGCCCTTGTTCTTGGGCCGATTCGACAGACTCGACTGCCGGATCTAGGGTAATGGACACCCACCGAACCCCCGATGTCCAGCACGGTTCGTGCACCCTGGCCGATGGCCCGGGTCAGCCAGTAGATGACCGGATAGTCGTAGGCGAAGATCTGCCGGGTTCGAACGTCCACGAATTCGCCGGCGAGCGATTCGTCATCGAACACCCTGGACTTCGGCAACCACGCACGGGCCTGCTCGAAGCTCTGGAACACACCGAAGCACAGGTGCCGATCCGGCTCCGCGAAGAAACGCTGGCGCTCGCGGCCGAGATACCAGCTCCGATAGGCCGGTGAGGCCTTGATCCAGGCCTTGATCGCGTGCCACGAGACGATCCGGGTTGGCATGGCACTCCCGCGCGTCAGCGGCATCGCCCCTCGACGGTTCGCCGCTCGTTTGCAGCGGGGCAATCCGTGTTCCCGGCTGCCGCCCGTCGACTCGCGCGACGGGCTGTCGCCAGAGGGTACTAGAAGTCGATCGCCTCGCCGGGCACGGCGACGATGACCTTGATGGGCCCGCGGCCCATCGCGTCGACGAACTCCTTGGCCGTCCCTTTGGCCAGCGGGTTGGCGCCGTAGTGCATCGGAATCACCACGCGCGGCTTGATCATTTGAGTCACCGCCCAAGCCGCATCGGCCGGGTCCATCGTGAAGTTGCCGCCGATGGGCACCAGCGCGAGATCGGGTCGGTAGCGCTCGCCGATCAGGCGCATGTCGCCGAAGGCCGCGGTGTCGCCGGCGTGGTAGATGCGGAAGCCGTTTTCGAGCTCGATGACCCAGCCGACCGGCTCGCCGCCGAAGTGGGTCTCGTCCTTGTCGGTGGCCGGGTTGTGCCACACCAACTCGGACGAATGCTCCGCATGCACCGCCGTCACCTTGATGCCCGGCACCGGCGTGATCGTGCCGCCCTTGTTCATGCGCGGCAGCAGCCTGGCCGGCAGCACCCCCAGCGTGGTCAACGCCTGGTTGAGCCCGCCCGGCGCGCGGATGGGTGTGTCGTACAGCTGTGCCAGCGCGGGCGCGTCGGCGAAGTGGTCGGTGTGGCCGTGGGACACCAGCAGCACGTCGATCCGGCCGAATCTGTCGAGCTGCTTGTATTCGGGCGGCGTCAACGGGTTCTGCCGCAGCCACGGGTCGGTCACGATCACCTTGCCGCCGGGCGAGGTGATCTTGAAGGCGGACTGGCCGAGCCACACGACCTCGACCTTGCCGCTGGTCGCGGCCGTTTGCGCGAGGGCCGCGCCCACGACGGCGCAGCACAGCGCCGCGTTAGGCGTCGCAAATTCCCTCAATTCCCCTCGTCCTACGCCCGGCGCTACACTCCCACTTCCAACCCTTGGAGCGCCCCATGTCCACGTCTGTTGAAGAGCTTGTCGAACAAGCGAGCAAGCTGTCTGCTGAAGACAGAACACACCTTGCTGACCTTCTGCTTGCATCAGTTCCGGACGATGAAAGCGCCGACGTAGATGCCAGTTGGGAAGAAGAGATCCGGCGCCGAGTAGACGCGGTACGTACTGGCACGGCCAAGACAGTCTCTGCCGAAGATGTTCACGCACAGGCGCGCCGACTGTACCAACGGTGAGAACCGTACGCTACTTGGAGGAGGCGCGCGAAGAGTATCTACATGAGGTCAGCTACTTCGCAGCAGTAAGTCCACGCCTGGCAGCGAAGTTCGACAGCGCAGTAGAGAGGGCCGAAGCCCTCGCGGCAGAGTTCGCTGAGATGGGCATGCCGTACAAGCACGGAACTCGGCGCGTCATCCCTGGAAAGTTCAAGTTCTCGATTGTCTACTTGACGCTGCAAGACGAGATACTTGTCGTCGCAGTTGCACCGTTCAAACGCAAGCAAGGCTACTGGCGTCCTCGGCTGAGCGACGCCTAACCCTTCCTTCAAGCGGACCCGCCTACGGCGGTCCGCTTAAGTCAAACGATGAACTGCCTGATTTGCTTATTCATGACGGTGTCCTCGATGTCGGTCAGTCGGGTTTGACGTTGCCGGCCTTCACCACCTGGGCCCAACGCGGGATCTCCCTTGCGATCAGGTCGCCGAATGCCTTGGGCGAGCCGGGCATCGGGATCGCCCCTTCGGTGGCCAGCTGCTGCGCGACCGCGGGCGTCTGCAGCGCCTGGTTGATCTCGGCGTTCAGACGCGCGACCAGGGATGCGGGCGCGCCGGCCGGCGCGACGATGCCGTACCACTGGTCCGCATCGAAGCCGGGGAAGCCGCTCTCGGCCACCGTCGGCACCTCGGGCAGCGTGGGCAGGCGCTGCGGGCTCGAGACCGCGAGCGCGCGCAGACGGCCGTTGCGCACATGCGGCAGCACGGCCGGCGCGCCGGTGAACGTGGCGTCGACCTGCCCGCCCAGCAGATCGGTCACGGAAGGCGCCGTGCCGCGATAAGGAATGTGCAGCATGAAGAAGTTGGCCTTCAGCTTCAGGTACTCGAAGCTGATGTGCGCGGCACTGCCGTTGCCGCCGGAGGAATAGCTCATCCGACCTGGCTGGGCACGGGCCTGCGCGATCAGGTCGGCGAGCGACTTGATCGGCGAAGTCGCGTTCACGACCAGCACGTTCGGCACGCGCGCCACCCAGGCCACCGGCACGAAGCTCTTCAGTGGGTCGTACGGCAGCTTCGGGTAGAGCGCAGGGTTGACCGCCAGCACGCCGATGTGGGCCATCAGCAGCGTGTTGCCGTCGGGCTCGGCGCGCGCCGCCTCCGCGGCGCCCATCGAGCCGCCGGCGCCGGGCTTGTTGTCGATCACCACCGTCTGGCCCAGCGCAGGACCGAGCCTCGCGCCGATCGCGCGAGCCAGGATGTCGGTGGACCCGCCCGGCGGGAACGGCACGATCAAGCGCAGCGTCTTGCCGGGTTCGGCCTGCACCGCAGGCCAGACCATCGATGCCAGGCCGCCGAGCACGACCGCTCGACGCAGACTCACAAGTTCATTCATCGCTCTCAATCGACCTTGATGTGCGCGTCGCGGATCAGCTTCTCGTAGCGCTGCTGCTCGCGGCGCACCAGGTCGGCAAACATCGCCGTCGACCCGGGTGCCACGTCGCCGCCGGCCGAGGCGAGCCGCTCGCGCACCGCGGGCGCCGCGAGGGCCCGCTGAACTTCCTGGTGCAGGCGTGCGACCACCGCGGCGGGGGTACCGGCGGGCCCAACGAGCCCGTACCAGACCGAGGCCTCGAAGCCGGCGAAACCGGACTCGGCGATCGTCGGCGCGTCCGGGAAGATGGGCGAGCGCTTTTCGCTCAGCACGGCCAGCACGCGCAGCTTGCCGGCCTTCACGTGCGGCAGCACCTCGAGTGCATTGACCGCCACCGCCTGGATGTGCCCCGCGATCACGTCGTTCATCGCCGCGGAGCCGCCCTTGTACGGCACATGCATCAGACGGATGCCCGCCGCCCGCTCGAACAGCTCGACTGCGAGGTGCGGCGTCGATCCATTGCCCGGCGTGCCGTAGTCGATGGACTCGGGTTTGACTTTCGACTGGACAATCAGCGCCTTGATCGAATCGACGCTCGACGCCGCGTTGGCCACCAGCACCACCGGCACGCGGCCGACCATCGCGATCGGCACGATGCGCTCGAGCTCATAGGGCGCGGGCTGGAACAGCGACACGTTGGCCGCCAGCGCGTTGGCGGCCAGCATCACCGTGTGGCCGTCGGGCGGACTGTCGATCAGGGCCTTGGTCGCGATGTTGGTGCCGCCCCCCGGCTTGTTCTCGACGATCACCGGCTGGCCGAGGCTCATCTGCAGGTGCTGGCCGATGGCGCGCGCAATGATGTCCACCGCCCCACCCGGGCTGTAGCCGACGATGATGTGGATCGGCTTCGTGGGAAAGCCCTGGGCGCGAACGCCGGTGCCGGCGGCCAGGGCCAGCGCGGACAAGAGGGCGTGTCGCCGCGTGAGGTGAGTCATCGGTGCTTGTCTCCAACGCTTGCAAGAACACGGTCGGCTTCGACGCGCCAGTCCGCACTGCGCGCAAAGCCTTCGGCGCCACGCGACCCGAAGACACCGGCCTCGGCCAGCTCGGCGACCCAGGCCTGACGCTGCGCCGTGCCGTCCGCGCTCCAAGGCGCGAGTCCGGCCTCGCGCACCGTCTGTGCGGCCTCGCGCATTTCCTCGGCGCGGCGGCGGCCGTGTTCGATGACGCGCTGGAAGAAGTACGTCGCCTGCTTTTCCCAATCAACGCCCGGAAAGGTCTCCTTCAGCGACGCGACCAGCGCCTCTTCGACACCGTAGCGGCGGGCCGTCGTGAAGCTTTCGATCACCATCGCTTCGAGGCCCTTGATCATCACGCTGCGGCACATCTTGGTCGCGGAGGCCACGCCGAGGTTGTCGCTGGCCATGTGCGCATCGAAGCCGATCGCGTTGAGCGGCGCTTCGAGCGCGCGTGCGTCGGGACCGCCGAGCAGCAGCGGCACGCGGATGCGGTACGGCGGCACGCTGGTCATCACCGCGCCTTCGACATAACGCCCGCCCACGGCACCGACGGCGGCCGCCGCTTGGGCCTTGGCGCCGGGCGAGGCCGAGTTGACGTCGAGGAAGAAGGACTGTTGCACCAACCCCGCGCAGCTGGCCTGTGCCGCCGCGACGGTCTGGCTCGCCGTCACCGCACTGATCAACAGATCGGCGCCCGCGGCCGCGTCGGCGTGCGAATCGGCCACGCGAACGCCATGCGCCGCGGCATGCGCACGGAGTGCTGCGGCGGCCTCGGGCAGCGCCAGCTTCAGGTCGTAGGCGCTCACCGCCAGGCCGCGCGCACGAAGGTCTTCGGCAAGGATGCGCCCGACCTCGCCGTAGCCGATCAGGCCGATGCGCCAGCGGGAAGAATCGATCTCGGTCATCGCACGTTCTCTTCTCAGTCGATGTAGCGCAGGCCGGCCTTGGCCAGCGGCTCGCGCATGCTGTACATGTCCAGCCCCAGCACGCCCGCGGCCAGCTTGGCCCGCTTGGCGCCTTCGTTGAGTTCGCGCACCTCCGCGGCGTCAGCCACCTCAGCGGCGCGCGACGAGGGAACGCACACCACGCCGTCGTCGTCGGCCACGATCACGTCGCCCGGCGTGACCAGTGCGCCCGCACAGACGACCGGGATGTTGACCGAGCCGACCGTGGCCTTGATCGTGCCCTTGGCCGAGATCGCCTTGCTCCAGACCGGGAAGCGCATCTCGGTCAAGGTCTTCACGTCGCGCACGCCGGCATCGATGATCAATGCGTGCGCGCCGCGCGCCTTGAAGCTCGTGGCCAGCAGGTCGCCGAAATAGCCGTCGGTGCAATCCGCGGTGACTGCGGCGACGACGATGTCGCCGTCGCGAATCTGCTCGGCCACCACGTGCAGCATCCAGTTATCGCCGGGATGCATCAGCACGGTGACCGCGGTGCCGGAGACCTGCGCGCCGGCATAGATCGGCCGCATACAGGGCTTGAGCAGCCCCAGCCGGCCCAAGGCCTCGTGCACGGTGGCCGAGCCGAACGCCCGCAGGCGGTCGGCGACCTCGCGATCGGCGCGCCGGATGTTGCGATACACCACTCCGAGTTCATACATGGCATGTCCTCCTTCTTGTCAACGGCCCTGAGCCTTGAGCGCGGCGTCCAGCCGCGGGAACACCCGGCGCGCATTGCCCTCGTACACGAGGAAGCGCTCCTCTGCGCCGAGGTGGAGCGTCGCCTCGATGTAGCGCCGCGTATCGTCGTAGTGGTAGCCGGTCTGCGGATCGATGCCGCGCACCGCGCCGATCATCTCGGACGCGAACAGGATGTTCTTCACCGGGATCACCGCGGTGAGCAGGTCGATGCCGGGCTGGTGGTAGACGCAGGTGTCGAAGAAGATGTTGTTCAGCAGGTGCTCGTCCAGCAGCGGCTTCTTCATCTCCTGGGCGAGGCCGCGGAAGCGCCCCCAGTGGTAAGGCACCGCGCCGCCGCCGTGCGGGATCAGGAACTTCAGGGTCGGGAAGTCCTTGAACAGATCGCCGCTGAGGCATTGCATGAAGGCCGTCGTGTCGGCATTCAGGTAGTGCGCGCCGGTGGTATGGAAGCAGGCGTTGCAGCTGGTGGACACGTGAACCATCGCCGGGATGTCGTGCTCGACCATCTTCTCGTAGAGCGGGTACCAATGCCGGTCGGTCAACGGCGGGCTGGTCCAGTGGCCGCCCGACGGGTCGGGGTTCAGGTTGATGCCGACGAAGCCGTAGTCCTTCACGCAGCGTTCGAGCTCGGGGATGCAGCTCGCAGGATCGACGCCAGGCGACTGCGGCAGCATCGCCGCGCCGATGAAATGCCGCGGGTAGAGCTGGCTCACGCGGAAGCACAGCTCGTTGCAGATCGCGGCCCACGCGGCGGAGGTCTGGAAGTCGCCGATGTGATGCGCCATGAAGCTGGCGCGCGGGCTGAAGATCGTGAGGTCGGAGCCGCGCTCGCGCATCTTGGCGAGCTGGTTGGTCTCGATCGATTCGCGCAGCTCGTCGTCGCTGATCTTGAGCTCGCTCACCTTGGGTGCACGGCCCGGGTCTTTGAGCGACGCGATCTGCAGCTCGCGCCACGCGCCCAGCGCGGCAGGGGCGGTGGTGTAGTGGCCGTGGACGTCGATGATCATGGTGGTTCTTTCCTTCTTCGCTAGGCCGGCTGCATGCCGTGGCGCCGCTTGGCTTCGTCGGCCGCCGGTGAACTCATGAAGCGCAGCAGCGCCCGCGCCGCGGCGTGCTGTGCAGAGCCGGCACCGACGGCGCCGACAAAGGTCGTGACGATCTCCACCCCGGGCGGCATCGGGCCCAGCAGCGCGATGCCGTCCTCGTCCTTCAACTCGCTGAACTGCTGGAAGCCGAGCGCCGTCTGGCCGCTCGCGACCAGTGCAGCGACCGGCACGCCCGGCTTGGCCTGAACGAGCCGGTCGCGCAAGGTCTCGGTCAGGCCCCAGCGCTCGAACAACACCAGCAGCGCCGTGCCGCTGGGTCCGGTGGAGTAGCCGATGCGGTCGGCCGCGAGCACGGCGCGGCGCAGCGCCTCTTCGGAACCGACATCGGGCCGCATTGCGTCGGCGCGCACCGCGATCGCGACGGTCGACTCCGCGATCGGGCAACAGCTGTCGGCCATCACGTGACCCGTGGCCGCCAGTTCGTCGATCGCATCCGCGGCCAGCACCACAAGATCGAAGACCTCGCCGGCCCGCACGCGCCGAGCCGCGTCGACGCCGCCCACGGACTCGAAACGCACCGGCACGCCGCAGGCGCATTGGTAATCCTGGCAGAGCGCGGCCAGAACCTGCCGCGTCGCCATCGACGATATCCCTGTCAGCGCCTCACTCATGCTTGGGTCGATCCCAGGCCAGTGCCCCGGCACCCTTGCCGGCGACTGAGTACAGCGCATTCGGCGCGTTGCGCGTGCGCTGGAAGTCCTCGAGCGACTCGCCGCGCATCGCCGCGTAGATGTGCAGGTTCGAGACGCCGACGACGGCACCCAGTTTCTCGAGCACGAAGAAGATCGCGCCGTGGTGGATCAGCCCGCGCCAGTCGCGGCGTCGGACGAGGTCGCGCTCCACGTCGCTGAGTCCGGCGCGTTCGAACGCGGCGTCTTGATCGGCGAGGAAGGCCGCTCGCTCCGTCGGCACGACCAGGTCGTGCAGGAAGCGGTTCAGCCGATAGGCACGCACGCTGCGCTCGATCGTGAACGGGTAGCTGCCCGTCAGCCGCTCGATGCCGGCGAGTTGCGCGTCGGCATCCGTGCTGCTGCGTCCACTGGGATCTTGCGGCGCCGAAGACTCGACCGCGGCGTTCTCGTAGATCGCCGTCGCGATGCCGGTCATCGACGGGAGGTAGTAGGTGCGGTGCAGGCATCGCACTTGTGGCGGCATCGCCCCGCGCATGACCAGCCACATGATGACCTCCGCGCCCTCCACGCCACCGAGCTCGGCGTACTGGGCGTGGGTCATCTCGGCGAGCCGCTCGGGCTCGCGCTCGAAGAGATCGAGGAAGCGCTCGTCCCACGCGGTGTTGTTGAAGCCGGCGCGCTCACCGTGGACCTGGTGCGAGAGTCCGCCGGTCGCGACGATCGCGACGCGCAGCGCATGCGGGTAGCTCTCGATCGCGCGACGCAGCGCCTGGCCCAGCTTGAAGCAGCGCCGCGCCGTGGGAATCGGGAACTGCAGCACGCCCACCTGCAAGGGCACCAGGCGAACCGGCCAGCCGCCCTCGTGCTGGCACAGCATCGACAGCGGCGAGAAGCAGCCGTGGTCGAGCGCCCGGTCCTGGAAGAACGACATGTCGAACTCGTCGGCCATCAGCGAACGCCCGAGATGCGCGGCGAACGCCGGATCGCCGGCGATGGCCGGCAGATCTCGGGCGCCGCCACCTTCATCGGCAGGAATCCAGCGCTCACCGACACCCAGCGCGAACGCGGAGTAGTGATCGAAGAAGAACGACGTGACGTGGTCGTTGTAGATGAACAGCAGCACGTCGGGCTTTTGGTGCTCCAGCCACTCGCGAACCGGCGCGAAGGCCGTGAAGATCGGCGCCCAGACCGGGTCGTCGCGCTTGTCTCGATCGAACGCGAAACCGATCGTCGGGGTGTGCGAGGTGGCGATAGCGCCGATGATGGTGGCCATGGTGTTGGGCGTCCTTGCACAGGGACCATTTCTGATGAGGTCAGTGTCGCAGCCGCGAGCGGTTCGCGGGGTGAGTTCGCGCATCGGTGGCCTCAGACTTCCTTATCTGCTAGGGTTAACCCCAAAATCCACATCGACAACCGAGAGATATTCATGCGGAGGAACGAAGCGAAGACACGACGGAAAGTTATCGACGGCAACACTGCCGCAGCGCTCGGCATCAATCTGCGGCACCTGCGCGCGTTGTCGGCAGTCGCGGCCGCCGGGAGCATCGCCGGAGCCGCGGAGCGCCTGTTCCGCGTTTCATCCGCCGTCACGCGATCGATCGCCGAGCTCGAGGGCGCACTCGGCAGACCGCTGTTCGAGCGCCACACACGCGGGATGGTGCTCAACACCTATGGCGACCTGGCGCTGGTGCGCGCACGCCGCATCGAGCAGGAGTTCGAAGCCGCTCGAACCCAGCTGGCAACGCGTGGCGGGATCGGAACCTCCACCGAGGTTCACTCGCTGTTCGCATCGATCCTCAACGGCCGTCGCCTGGCCGTCGTCGCAAGCCTCGCCGAAAAGCGCAACATGCCCGCGGTGGCCCGCGAGTTCGGCATCACGCAGCCCGCCATCAGTGCCGCGCTGAAGGATCTCGAAACCGGCCTGGGTGTCCCGCTGTTCGAACGCTCTGCGCGCGGATTGAATCCGACCCTGGCGGGCGAGATCCTCGCGTTCTATTTCAAGCGCGTGCTGGCCGAGTTGCGTCACATCATCCCGGACATCGCGGCCAGCGAAGGCATTCTCCAGGGCAGCGTGAACGTGGGCGCGCTGCCGCTCGGCAGAACCCAGGTGCTGCCGCTGGCCATCGCGTCGCTCCTGGCCAGGCACCCGCGGCTCCACGTGGCCACCGTCGAGAGCCCCTACGATGCGCTGGCAGCCTCGCTTCGCAGCGGAGACATCGACTTCATCCTCGGTGCGCTGCGGACCGGCTCGGACGCCAAGGACCTGCAACAGGAGGTCTTGTTCGAAGACCGGATCTCGGTCATCACGCGTGCCGGCCACCCGCTCACACGGGCCGCTCGCATCGACTTCGATGCGCTGCGCCAGGCCACATGGGTTCTTTCGAGACAGGGCGCGCCCTCGCGCGAATTGCTCGAACGGTTCTTTTCGGCGGCTCGTCAGGCGCCGCTGATTCCGTCGGTCGAGACCGGGGACCTTGCGGTGTTGCGCGGCCTGCTCCTTGAAAGCGACATGGTGACCGCGATCTCGGCGCACCAGCTGCGCTACGAGATCAGGGACGAAAGCCTCGTGGTGCTCGACTTTCCCCTCGAACAAACGCGGCGCGACATCGGCATCACCCAGCGCCTGGGTTGCTTCCCGTCGCCGGGTGCACGCGCCTTGATGGAGGAAATCCGCGAGGTCGTCGCGCGGTCGGTCGATTTCCGCGGCCCGCCATCCCGCTCGTGACGCGTCAGCGCGGGCGCTGCTTCAGCTCGATCCGACGAACGCGAACTCGTGGTCGTTCGCGTTGACGACGTTGTGCTCCACGCCGGTCAGCCGCGTGTACGACAGCGCCGGATGGGAATCAGCGACCTTGTGCACTCACAAGCCCACCCGCCCGCATGTCTTCGGTGATGTAATTGAGGCTCACCCCCGCAGACATCACCCGCCCTCCACCGCTCATGCCCGTTGTCGCCGTCATCAACCGCAAAGGGGGCAGCGGCAAGAGCACGTTGGCGACTCATCTGGCCGCGTATTGCGCCCACATCGGCCTGCGGGTGATGCTGGGCGACGTCGACCGGCAGCAGTCTTCTCTGGCGTGGTTGCGCCGCCGGGGCGCACAAGCGCTCGCACACCGCGCCCCCATCGTCGGGTGGGCGGTCGACACCAAGAGTGTGTTGCGGCCACCGGCCGGCATCACGCATGTCGTACTGGACACGCCGGGCGGGCTGCGCGGCCTCGATCTGGCGCGGGTCGTGATGAAGGCCGACGTGATCCTGATGCCGGTGTGCAACTCGGCCTTCGACCGCGAATCCGCCGTCGAGTGCTACGCCGAGTTGATGACCTTGCCGCGGGTGGCCAGCGGACGCTGCAAGGTCGCGATCGTGGGCATGCGTCTCGATGCACGAACCCGTGCCGCTGCCTTGCTCGAGACCTGGGCCGCGCAGCACAAGCTCCTCTACGTCGGCGCGCTGCGCGAAACGCAGGCCTATGTCCGCAGTGTCGAGCAGGGCTTGACGCTGTTCGACCTGCCCGCCTCGAAGGTTCAAGCCGACCTGACGCAATGGCGGCCGATCGTCGATTGGGTCCAGGCGGCCTGGCACGCCTCGGAGCGTTCCGACGGGGCGGCAAAAACGACAACAAGGCCCGCTGCCGCATCCATCGCTTCGCATGCCACAGGCTCGGCGCTCGCGCTCGCGCGTGCGCCCTCGCCTGCGCCTCATCGCGCGCCGTCGGCAGGGCGCGATTCCCGCATCGGGCACGAGGTACCCCAACGCGCGGTGCGACCCAGCCTGGCCGATCGTTTCGGCCGGCTGTTCACCGTGTTCAGGTCATCGAGCTGACGCGCGGCGGGCTGTGACGCGGGGCGTTGTCCGCGATGCCCACGATGCTCAGTGCACGATCTCCGGCAAGCCGCTCTTCAGCGAGCGCGTGATCGCCTGTCCGATGCGGGTCGCCTCGGTGGCGTCAGCCAGCGTCAGCGTCAGCGCCGGCGGGACACCACGGCAGGCGGCGACGAAGGCGTCGATCTCACGCTGGAAGGCCTCGCCGAAACGCTCGAAGAAATCGGCCACGACCCGGTGCCGCACGCCGCCGGCATCGCGCGTCTGCAGCCGGTCGCGATGCGCACCGACCCCGACGCTGAGCATCCCCGCGGTGCCGATGACCTCGGTGCTGGTTTCGTGTCCGTGCGGCATCGTGCGGCTCGCGTAGAAGACCGCGCGCGCGCCACCTTCGAATTCGACGATCGCCAGCCCGTTGTCGACGTCGCCGCACTCGGCCAGGCCCGGGTGCAGCGCGATCGTCCCGCTCGCGAAGGCGCGCAGGGCCTTCGGGTTGCCCAGCATCCAGCGCGCCAGGTCGATGTCGTGCACGCTGCAGTCCATGAAGATGCCGCCCGAGGTCGGCGCGAAGCGCACGAAGAAGCCCTCGGGGTCGTTCATGTCGCAGGTCTGCGAACGCACCAGGAAGGGCCGCCCGATCGCACCGGCCTCGATGTCGGCGCGCGCCTGCGCGTAGCTCGGGTCGAAGCGACGCACGAAGCCCACCATCGCGACCAGCTCGGGCCGCTGCCGCGCCACCGCCTCGACACGCTCGCAGCTCGCCACGTCCAGCGACAGCGGCTTCTCGACGAAGACGTGCTTGCCGGCCTCGAGCGCGGCGATGGTCTGCGCGGCGTGCAGCGTGGTCGGCGTGACCAGCACCACTGCATCGAGCTGCGGGTCGCGCACGAAGGCCTCGAAATCCTCGTGCAGCGTGGTCACGCCGAGCCTCTCGCGGGCCCAGGCGAGTTCGGCGACCACCGGGCTGCAGGCCGCGACGAGCTGCGCCCCCGGCGTGCGCTGGGCGAGCTGTTCGGCATGGCGCCTGCCGAGTCGGCCGAGACCGGCGATGCCGACACGCAGCGGCCGGCTCACTGGAATGCCTTCGTGCTGCGCACTACGGTGTTCGCCCTTGGGGTGGCCCGGCGGGCTCACAGCGTCACCGCCTGGCCGGACTCGAGCGACCGAGCGGCCGCGTCGGCGAGCTTCTGCGCGGCGACACCGTCCGCTATCGTGGTGCGGAAGGGCTGGCCCGATTGCAGGCACTCGAAGAAGTGCGTGAGCTCGAGGCGGTAGGCTTCGCGATAGCGTTGCAGGAAGAAGTTCTCGGGCTTGTCGGCCCGCACGCCCTGCGCGTCGGACTGCACGACTTCGCTCGGGCGCTGGTTGCCGCACTGGAGCATGCCGGCCGAGCCGAGCACCTCGAAGCGCTGGTCGTAGCCGTAGGCGGCGCGCCGGCTGGCGTTGATCTGGGCGAGCCGGCCTTTTTTTGTGCGGATCGTGACGACGGCGCAATCGACATCGGGCACCTTCGCGATCTCGGGGTCGATCAGCACCGAGCCGGTGGCGTAGAGGGTGTCGGCCTCGTCGCCGCCGTCTCCGTCATCACTGCACAGAATCCACCGGAACACATCGAAGTCGTGGATCAGCATGTCGCGGAAGATGCCGCCCGAGCCCTTCAGGTAGTGCGCAGGCGGCGCGCCCGGGTCGCGGCTGGTGACGACCAGCATCTCCGGCGCGCCGATCTCGCCGCGCGCCAGGCGTTCCTTGGCTTCGTTGAACGTGGGGTCGAAGCGGCGCTGGAATCCGATCATGCAGGCGACGCCGGCATCCTTGACGGCCTGGGCGCAG
>Ga0307508_10004766_pt1 | contig 13098 bp, 10 predicted proteins | sample 9_EM_MG_FD_203089 | JGI IMG/M metagenome (GOLD analysis project Ga0307508, IMG submission 203089) | Populus trichocarpa ectomycorrhiza microbial communities from riparian zone in the Pacific Northwest, United States - 9_EM | ecosystem: Host-associated > Plants > Roots > Unclassified | place... | reverse complement strand
CGGATACTGGTCGGCGGGATACGTGCCCGCCGAGTGCCGGTCGGCCGGATACCTGGCCTCCGGATAGGTGGCGGTCTGCGGCTCGGCGGCGCTCGCGTGCCGGACGGCGGCGTGCTGGCCGGCCGGATACCCGGCGTCCGGATACCGGCCGGCGGGCGTCTGCGCGGTCGAGTACCGGGCGGCCACCGGGTAGGGATCCGCGGAAGGGTACGGGTCCGCGGCGGGGTACTTGTCCACGGCGGCGTACCGGTCCACGGGCACATACGGGTCCGCGGCGGGATACCGGGGCTCGGCGGAGGAGTAGGTGTCCGCCGGGGAGCGCGGGTAGAGCGGGTCGGCGCCGTACGGGTCGGCGGACGAACGGGTGGAACGGTCGTGAATGGTCATCGTGTCCAGCTCTCCTCGGTTCGTTCAGCGCTATCGAGGAGACTGACCAGCGCGGCTATGCGCCAGCTGTGCGAGTACTAAGCGACGGTTATCAAACTCTGATGTGACATCGAGCCAACCTTGATCATTCCCCGACGCCCGGCAGGTCGTCGAGGAAGGCAGCCTGCGGCACGAAGAACAGCGAGCCGGTGACGGCCGTCGAGAAGTCGAGGATGCGGTCGTAGTTGCCGTACGGGTCGCCGAGGAACATCCGGCGCAGCATCTGCTCGGGCACGTCGGGCGTCGCCGCGTACGCGATGTAGTAGGTCCCGAACTCGCCGTCCTTGATCGAGCCGAACGGCATGTTGTCCCGCAGGATCTTGAGTTCGTTGCCGTCCAGGTCCTCGATCGTGTTGAGCGCCACGTGCGAGTTGGACGGCTTGTCCTTGATCTCGACGTTGTCGAGCTTGGTACGGCCGACGACCGACTCCTGGTCCTCGACCTTCAGCGCGTTCCACGCGGTCAGGTCGTGCAGGTACTTCTGGACCAGCACGTAGCTGCCGCCCGCGAACCCCGGGTCCTCTTCGCCGACCAGGACGTGCCGGGCGGCCTCGTCGCCCGCCGGGTTCTCCGTGCCGTCCACGAAGCCGAGCAGGTCGCGCTCGTCGAAGTACTTGAAGCCGTGCGTCTCGTCGACGACCTCGGCGACGTCCCGCAGCCGCTCGACGATCTTGCTGGCCAGCTCGAAGCAGAGGTCCATCTGGCCGGCCCGCAGGTGGAAGAGCAGGTCGCCGGGGGTCGCCGGCGCCGCGTGCCGCGGGCCCTTCCAGGACCGGAAGTCGTGCAGCTCGGCCGGGCGCGGCCCGCCCGGGAAGAGTCGGTCCCAGAGCCGCGCGCCGATGCCGGTGACGCAGGAGAGCTGGGCGGCCGGCAGCCGGAACCCGACCGAGCGCTGCAGGGCGCTCAGGTCCTCGAGAAGCTCGCGGACGACCGGCTCGCCGCCGGGCCGGACGGTTACGACCAGGAAGATGGCCGCGTCGGTCAGCGGGGCCAGCACGGCCTGCGAGGCGCCGATCGGGCCTGGGCTGCGGGGCTCGGTCATGGGGCGCAGCTTACGACCTCTTTTGTTTCCGGTACCGGGAAGCCCCGCCGCCGCACCCGATAATGGACGCATGAGTGAGCGGGTTGACGTTCTCGTCGTCGGTGCGGGCCTGTCGGGGATCGACGCGGCGTACCGGTTGCAGACCGAGTGCCCCGGCAAGAGCTTCGTGATCCTGGAGGCCCGCGACGCGATCGGCGGCACCTGGGACCTGTTCCGCTACCCCGGCGTGCGGTCGGACTCCGACATGTTCACCCTCGGCTACCCGTTCCGGCCGTGGCGCCACCCCAACATGATCGCGTCCGGCGACACCGTCCTGCGGTACATCCGTGAAACGGCCACCCGCTACGGCATCGACCAGAAGATCCGCTTCGGCCGGCGGGTGGTCTCGGCCAGCTGGTCCACCGAGGACGCGAGCTGGACGGTCAAAACGGACAACGGCGAGGAGTACGCAGCCGGCTTCCTCTACCTGTGCACCGGCTACTACCGCTACTCGGCGGGTCACGAGGTCGAGTTCCCAGGGCAGGAGGCGTTCACCGGCCGGGTCGTGCACCCGCAGCGGTGGCCCGCCGACCTCGACTACGCGGGCCGCCGGGTCGTCGTGATCGGCAGCGGGGCGACCGCGGCGACACTCGTTCCGGCGCTGGCCGAGACCGCCGGGCACGTGACGATGCTGCAGCGCTCCCCGAGCTATTTCATCGCGCTGCCCGGCGGCGACGGGTCGGACGGCAGCGTGAGCCCGGCCGTCTCCCGCCTGATCCGTGGACGGAACGTGCTCGCCACCGCCCTGCTCTACCAGGCGTCCCGGCGCTGGCCCGACCGGGTGGGCGGCTTCCTGCGCGAGCGGGTGGCCCGGCAGCTGCCCGGCGACGTGCCGGTCGACCCCCACTTCACGCCGCGCTACCGGCCGTGGGACCAGCGTCTCTGCATCGTGCCCGACGGCGATTTCTTCGCGGCGCTGCGCGCCGGGAAGGCATCGGTGGTGACGGGCACGATCGAGACCTTCACCGAGACGGGCGTACGGCTGGCCGGCGGCGACGAGTTGGACGCGGACATCGTCGTCACCGCGACCGGCCTGACGATGGTGACCTTCGGACAGATCGCGATCGACGTGGACGGCCGTCCGGTGGAATCCGGCAAGCTGCACGTCTACAAGGGCATGATGTTCGCGGGCGTGCCCAACCTGGCCTGGTGCGTCGGGTACGTCAACGCCTCGTGGACGCTGCGGGCCGACCTCACCTCGCGATATGTCTGCCGGCTCATCAACTACATGGACCGGCACGACATCGACATCACCACCCCCGACATCCCGCCCGAGGTGGCCGAGGCCGACGAGCCGCTGATGGCGTTGAGCTCCGGTTACGTCCGGCGGGCCGCGGCAACGCTGCCCCGGCAGGGCGCGCGCCGGCCGTGGCGGATGCGCAACAACTACCTGACCGACCTGCCGGTCATGCTGCTGGGCCGGATAGACGACGGCAACGTCCGGTTCAGCCGGTTGAAGGCGCGGGCCTGACATGCGACGGTTCGCGTTCGCGGGGCGCACGTGCGTGCTGACCGGGGCGGCCAGCGGGATCGGCGCGGCCCTCGCCCTCGACCTGGCCAAGCGCCGGGCGGTCCTGGCCCTGATCGACAAGGACGCCGAGGGCCTGGAGCGGGTCGCCGCCATGGCCCGGGAGCTCGGCGCGGGCGAGGTTACGACGTACGTCGTCGATCTGAGCGATCGCGGCGACCGGCTGGACCTCGCCGCCGGGGTCGCGTCCCGGCACGGCGGCGCGGATCTTTTGATCAACAATGCCGGCGTGGCGCTGAGCGGCACGTTCGAGCAGAACAGCATGGCCGACTTCGACTGGCTGCTGGAGATCAACCTGCACGCCGTGATCCGGATGACCAAGGCGTTCCTGCCGCAGCTGCTGGCCCGGCCGGGCTCGCACGTGGTCAACATCTCCAGCCTCTTCGGCCTGATCGCGCCGCCGGGCCAGGTGGCGTATGTGACGAGCAAGTTCGGGGTGCGCGGCTTCACCGACGCGCTGCGCAACGAGCTGGGCCCGCGCGGCGTCGGCGTGACCGTGGTGCATCCCGGCGGCGTCCGGACGAACATCGCGACGAACGCCCGGCTCAGCGGTCCCGACCCCGACGGCGAGCAGGCGGCGCTGGCGCAGAAGTTCACCGAGACGGCGCTGACGATGCCGCCCGAGGAGGCGGCCCGGCAGATCGTGGCGGCGATCCAGTCCCGCAAGCCGCGACTGGTCATCACCCGCGAGGCCAAGGCGGCCGACTGGCTGGCACGCCTCACCCCGACCCGCTACTGGGCGCTCGGCGAGCGCCTCGCCCGCCGCCGCGACCTTTCCTAGCGCGAGCCGAGGACTACGGATCGTCTACGACCACTGCTGCCACATCCCTTGGAATTAGTCATCCAGAGGCTCGCCCTACCCGTCCCGCGTCGTGGAGAGTCTCGGAGACTCGCGCCGCGGGCTCTCGGGGCGGATCGGCTCGCCGGCCCCGAGAGCGGCCAGCTCGTCCGCCTCGGCCGGCGGGGTGCGCAGCCCGAGCATGGCCAGCCACTCGACCAGCTGTCGGTGGACCGCGTCCGGCCCGTTGAGCGTCGTCTCGGTGACCGGCCAGCGGGTCGGGTGCACGAGCACCGCCTCGGTCTGCCAGCCGCCGAGGCCGCCGTGCGAGCCGACCAACTCCTCGAAGGCCGCCACCTCCTCGGTGACCGGGTCGACCGCGCTGATCAGGACCAGGTCGCCGACGTGCGCGGAATCCTGGTGGCGCAGCAGGTCGTCCCGGGTCTCGGGCCCGTACGGCGGCAGCGGGTCGACCCCGTGCGCCACGCCGTCGCGCAGGCGGTGGCTGCCGGCCGTGCCGAGCGCGACCGGCCCGCCGGCGTCCCGCACGATCACCAGGCCGATGCCGGGGTGCGCGGCCAGCCCGTCGACCAGCCGCGGATAGTCCCGGTCGATCTCCGCCCGGTCGAGCCGCCGCGGGTGGCGGGTCAGGTAGACCATCGCCAGGTTGCCGGAGGAAACCACCAGCACGGGCGGAGTCTCGTCCGATTCACCTTTCATCGGCTCGGTGAGGCGCTCGACCACCTCGTCCAGGGTCTCGCCGTACCGCTGGCGAAAGGTGGCGCCCTGGCTCTGGCCGTGATCGGAGAGCACCACCAGCTCGTAACGCCGGGCCGCCTCGGGCGCCAGCCGCTGCAGCACGCCGAGCATCCGGTCCAGGCTCTCCAACTGGCGCATCGACTCCGGCCGGGCCGGGCCGGCGTGGTGCGCGACCTCGTCGTAGTCGACCAGATCGCAGTAGATCGCCGGCGCGCCCCGGGCCATCTGCTCGGCGACCAGCGAGATGTTCACGTCGCGCAGCAGCATCGCGGCCGGGCGCAGGGCCAGGAACACCCCGGAGCGGCTGACCCGGGGCACCAGGTTGCGGCGGCGCTGCAGGCGAGCCTGGTGCAGCTCGGTGAAGACCTCGGCGACGCCGAGGACGATGGCGCGGGTGAAGCCGTACGGGGAGGCCATGAACGCCGCCCAGCCGCGCGCCGACCGGCCGGGCAGGGCGGCGTGGCTCACCGTCAGCAGGTTGATCGCCGCGTCGCCGCCGAACGCGTTGCCGATGCTCACGCCGCCGTCGCAAAGCAGGCCCCGGCCGTCGCTCAGCCGCCGCTCGATCACCGCGGCGTCGCGCGGCCGGTTGGAGACCATCACCCGGCCGGTGTCCTTCTCGAACCAGCGGAAGCCCGGGACCTGGCAGGTCGCGCCGTGCAGGATGCCGGCCTGCGACGCGGGCGTGGTCGACGGCAGCCCGGTGTGCCAGCGGCGCATGGTGTGGCTGCCCGAGCGCAGCCAGTGGCCCAGGGTGGGCAGGTTCCCGGCGCGGACGGCCCAGCGCAGCACCGGCTCGGCGACCCCGTCGAGCTGCACCATGAGCAGCCCCGGCTCGGTGCCCGGCCAGGGTCGGCGCAGGGTTACCAGCGGGCCGCCGGCCTGGCGGGCCCGGCGACGGCGTACGCCCCGCATCAGCCGCCTGGCCTCGCGGACGAAGGTGTCGTCGCTGCCGCTGTCGGCCATCCAGTCCAGGAGCGCGGCGAACACCACGGCCAGGATCGCGGCGACGACCAGCGACGGGAAGCCGCTGATCCGGTTGGCCGGGTCGAGCTCCAGGGCCACCACGATCACGATCACCTGGGCGACCGCGCCGAGCAGCATCGCGCCCCAGCCGCCGAGCGCCACGATGCCGACCAGCAGCAGCGGCCGCAGCACCGCGCCCACGGCGGCGACCAGCACGACCAGGCCGAGCGTGTCCACGACGTCGGAGCTGTCCACCCCCGGCATCAGCCACAGGGTGAGGGTCAGCACCACGAACGTGACCAGGGCGCTGCGCAGCACGGCACGCATCCGGTTGAGGATGCGCCGCGCGCTCAGCAACGCACGCAGCTCGGCCCGCCAGTCCCGGGCTTGTGGTACCGGCGAGGGCTCCTGCGCGCGGATGGCCACCCGGACACGATCGCACAGCGGCCCCGGATGTGGCGCGGCGACGTCAGCCACGTCTCACTCCTGTGCGCCGCCACTCTCCGGGGTGACGCCCGCCGCTCGGCGGCGGCGTTAGCTTCGAACCGGTGCGCCTCCGATCAGCTCCGATCGTCGTCCTGCTCCTCACCCTCGCGGCCTGCGGCGCGCCGCAGAAGCCGGCTCCGAGGCCCGACCCGGACCCGGCGCCGAGGCCGACGACCGCTCACGCCGCCGGCCGGGTCGTCGCCTACTTCACCGACTGGGGCGTCTACGGCCGCGACTACCAGGTCAAGAACGTCGAGACGAGCGGCTCGGCGGCGGCGCTCACCGATCTGGTGTACGCCTTCGGCCAGGTCAAGGGCGGCCGGTGCGCTCCCTCCGACAGCTGGGCCGACTTTCAGCGGCCGATCGCCGCGGCCGACAGTGTGGACGGCAGAGCCGACCCCGGCGGCGCCGTGCTGCGCGGCAACTTCGGCCAGCTCCGCAAGCTCAAGGCCAAGCATCCGGCGCTGCGGCTGATCTGGTCGTTCGGCGGCTGGGGCGGCTCGGACGGGTTCTCCGAGGCGGCCCGCGACCCGGCCGCCTTCGCCGCCTCCTGCCGCGCGCTGCTCACCGACCGGCGCTGGGCGGGCCTCTTCGACGGCGTCGACATCGACTGGGAATACCCGAACGCCTGCGGTATGACCTGCGACACCAGCGGCCGCAAGGGGCTCGTGAAGGTGCTCGACGCGCTGCGCGCGGCGCTCGGGCCCAAGGCGCTGATCACGGCCGCGGTCCCGGGCGACGTGGACAAGCTGGCCAGCACGGACTACGCCGCGGCGGCCCGCACGGCGAACTGGCTGAGCACGATGACCTACGACTACTTCGGGACGGGCGCAGACGGCGCCGGCGACGACACCCAGGACCTGCACCGCACGGCTCCGCACTCGCCGCTGACCGCGTACCCCGGGATCCCGCTCGCCTCGGCGACCACCTCGGCGACCGTCGACGAGTTGCTCGAGCTCGGCATCCCGGCGGACAAGCTGCTGCTCGGCGTCGGCTTCTACGGCCGCGGCTGGACCGGCGTGAGCTCGGCGAAGGTGGGCGGACCGGCCGGCGGTCCGGCCACCGGGCGCTACGAGAAGGGCCTGGAGGACTACGAGATCCTGGCCCGGCGCTGCCCGCCGACCGGCACGGTCGGCGGCACCGCCTACGCGCACTGCGGCACGCAGTGGTGGTCCTACGACACCCCCGAGACGATCAAAACCAAGATGGCGTACGCGAAGAGCAAGGCGCTGGGCGGGGCGTTCGCCTGGGAGCTCTCCGGCGACACCCCCGGCGCCGTCCTCCTGAAGGCGATGGCCGCCGCCTGGTCACCGGCCGCGCCGCCGTCCCCGCCCGCGCCGTAGGGGGCCGGCCAACCTCGGAACACGCTGGGAAACCCGGCAAGCGGCGCCGGCGGGGTGCAACGATCGAGACGATGCCCGCGCTGCAGGAAACCGTCCGACCCACGACCGGCCCGCCGTGGTGGCGCCGGGGACCGGTCGTGGCCGCCGTGGTCGTCCTCATCCTCGGCGTCGAGCTGCTCTTCGGCTGGAGCTCGCTGGCCGGGGCGATCGCCCAGCTGCGCGCGCCCCAATGGAACTGGGTGCTCGGCGCGCTCGCCGTCGAGCTGGCCTCGATGGGCACCTACGCCCGGATGCAGCGCGCGCTGCTGTACGGCGCGGGCACCAAGGTGAGCATCAGCAAGCACGTCGCGACCGCGTACGCGGCGCACTCGCTGAGCGCGACGCTCCCCGGCGGCCCGCTCTTCTCCACCACCTTCAACTTCCAGCAGATGCGCCGCTTCGGCGCATCGCCGGCGGTCGCGTCCTGGTGCATCGCGCTCAGCGGCACGCTCTCCACCGGCGCGTTGATCGTGATCGGCTCGACCGGCGGCATCCTCGCCCGCAACAGCGACAGCTGGCGCGCGCTGGTCGGGTACGCGGTCTGCGCGCTGGCCATCGCCTACGGCGTACGCCTGATCGCCGCGCACCCGCACTGGCTGGACCGGCCCGTGCACGGCCTGCTCGGCGGCGTGAACCGGATGCGGCGCCGGCCGCCGGGCCACGGCGAGGACAAGCTGTTCAGCTTCGTGGAGCAGTTGCGCGGGGTCCGGGTCCACCCGGTGGCCTTCACTGCCGCGATCGTGTTGGCGCTGCTCAACTGGCTCTTCGACGCGCTCTGCCTGTGGATGTGCTGTGTCGCGGTCGGCGCGCCGACGATCAACGCCACCCAGCTGGTGATCGCCTACTGCGCGGGGATGGCCGCGGCCAGCGTGCCGATCGTGCCGGGCGGCCTCGGCGTGGTCGACGGCGCGCTCGTCCTCGGACTCGTCGCGGGCGGCCTGACCAGCTCGTACGCCCTGGCCGCGGTGGTGCTGTACCGGCTGATCAGCTTCGGCTTCATCATCGGCCTGGGCTGGCTGGTCTGGCTCGGCATCCGGCTACGACACGGCGCGCCGGAGCCTACCTAGGCTCCTTCCGGCCGAAGATCTTCCAGCCGCGCTTCTTGTGCTCCGGCTCGCGGGCGGCCTCGCCGTTGAGCACCGCCAGCCGGTGCTGCGCGACCGGGTTCTCCGGCTCCAGCCGCAGCGAGATCAGCAGCGCCTGCCGGGCCTGGTCGGCGTGGCCCAGCGCGTCCAACGTCACGCCGTGCGTGAAGTAGTAGTGCGCCTCGTTCGGGTCCAGCCCGATCGCCGTGCGCGCGGCCTGCTCCGCGTCGGCGAGCTGCCGGTCCGCGGCGAGCAGCGCCCACGCCACCCGGTCGTGCCAGAGCGGGTTGCGCGGTTCGAGGATGACCGCCCGGTAGGCCATCGTGACCGCCTCCTCGTGCCGGCCCAGCATGGTCAGCGCCCGGCTCGCGCCGGCCAGCGCCCGCGGCTCGTCGGGCGCCAGCTCGATAGCCTTGCCGGCCGCGTTCAGCGCGGCCTGGGCCTCGTCGAGCGCCAGCCGGACCCGGGACAGCAGGACCCACCCCGCGGCCGCGCCCGGGTCCGCCGCGACCACCGACTCGAGCGTCGCCGCCGCCTGCGCCGGATCGAGGCGCTCGAACAGCGCCGCGGCCCGGGCGATGCCCAGCTCGGTGGGGTTCGAGGAGCCGTTCGATGAGGTCGGCGGGGCGGAGGGGGCGAGCTCGGAGGTCACACGGACATCTTCGGCAGCGCGCCGCCTTCTGTGAGCCGATTCCCCCGGAAACCCTACTTGCGGGCACGCCGCCGGAACACGATGACGGTCAGGCCGGTGAGCGCGCCCACGGCCAGGGCGAGCACGACCAGCGTCAGCCACCACTGCGGCCGGGCCGCGGTGATCTCCACCGCGATGGCGACGACCAGGCAGGACACGACCACCCACCAGAGCAGCACGCTGGTGCGGTCCCGGCGCACGTCGATGCCGGCCGAGCGCACATGGGCGTTCGAGGCCGAGACGGTCAGCAGCCGCACGGCGAAGCCGCCCAGCGCGGCGAACCCAAGCAGCCAGTGCAGCCAGGCGGCGGGCGCGACCGTCGCGGTCAGCAGCAGGACGAGGCAGACCGCGGCGCCGATCGCGGCGACCCGCTGCCGGCCACGGGTCAGGACCGTCACGAGGTACACGCGCAGGGACCGGTCCAGCCGACCGAGGAAGAGCGCCGCGAACGCCGGCGGCGCGAACGCCGCCACGCCGGCCACCACCCGCGCGCCGGTGACCGAGAAGCCGGCGACCCGCCACCCCACGTACGCCAGCACGGCCAGCATGATCGCCGTGTAGACCAGGAACCGGCGCAGCGCGACGTCGAGCATGAACCGGCTGGCCTGCTGGCGCGGGTCGGACCGAAGGGCCCCGGCGAGGCCGCTCACCCCGCGGGCCAGCCGTCGGAGGGCGAACGGGTTGCGATGGGTGACGTCGAGCGTGGCGAGCTCGTGCTGGGCCACCGCGTTGCCCGGCTCCAGCGCCAGCGCGTCGCCCAGCGCCTGCCGGGCCCGGTCGGTGAGGTCGAGCTGCTTCATCACCATGCCGTAGGTGATCCGGAAGTCGGCCTCCTCCGGGTCGAGGTTCACCGCCGTCCGAGCGGCGTGCTCGGCCTCGACGCCGCGATCCCCGTCCCCGATCAAGGCCCAGGCCAGCCGGTTGTGCCGGTACGCGTTCTGCGGCTCCCGGCGCACCGCCTCCAGGGCGACCCGCACCGCCTCGTCGTGCCGGTCGAGGGCGGTCAGCGCCCGGCTGAGCGCGCTGAGCGCCTCGGCCGACTCCGGAGCGACCCGCACGGCGTGGTTGGCGGCCTCGTAGGCGACCTCGGGCCGTTTGAGCGCCAGCTGCGCGTGCGTCATCAGGACCAGGGCGCGCAGGTGGTCGGGCTCCGTCGCGAGTACGCCGCCGAGTAGTTCGACCGCGGCGGCCGGCTCACCGCGCTCGAACTGCGCCGCCGCCATGGCGACCGCCGTGCCCGAAGCGATCTCGCTCATGAGTACCGCAGCGCCACGGCCCGCCCCCCTATCTCAGTTCGATGATCGCTTCCACGATCAGCCAGATGCCGAAGATAGCGAAGAGCGCGGCGGCCCCGTACGCGATGATCCGCTCCGGAAGGCGCCGCCCGAGCCACCGCCCGACCAGGATCGCGAGCGCGTCGGCCACGACCATGCCGATCGTCGAGCCGATCCAGGTGCCCAGCCAGCCGTGCTGGGTGGCCAGCGTGATCGTGGCCAGCATGGTCTTGTCGCCGAGTTCGGCGAGGAAGAACGACACCGCCACGGCGACGATCGCCGACCGCGGGGTCCGCTCGGCCTTGGCCTTCTCGTCCTCGGAGAGAGAGTCGCCGCGTAGGGTCCACGCGCCGAAGGCGAGGAAGGCGAGGCCGGCGACGAGCGAGATCCAGCCGGTCGGCAGCGTCGCGCCGAGGCCGTACCCGATGCCGACCGAAACCGCGTGCACGACCGCGGTGGCCACGGTGATGCCGGCCAGGACCGGCCAAGGCTTGAACCGGGTCGCGAAGGTGAGGGCCATCAGCTGGGACTTGTCGCCCAACTCGGCGACGAAGATGACAGCGAAGCTCAGCGTCAGGGCGGAGAGCAAACCGTTCACTGTGATGACTCCCGGAGCTACTCCCCTTGCGCGGGCTCGATCATATCCGAGGTCTGCGGTGCCCCGGCCTCGCGTGGACCGGCGTTTGACCGCCGGTCCACGCGCCTTGCGTCGCGAGCCGGCTCAGCGGCCCGCGATCAGCCGCTGCAGTTGAAGCCGGACGGGCTCCGGAGCCGCCCGCTTGGGCACGACCTTGATCGGGTTCGGCTGCGGGAGCGGTGCGCAACGCTTGTCGGACCGGTCACCCTTGACCCGCGCGGGGAGTACGCCGGAGGACAGGTAGGCGGCCACCGAGTCGTCGACGCACTTGTTGCCGAAGAGCGAGCCGGCGTGCGTGGTGCCCCCGACGCCCTCGATCAGCGCCGACCGCGGGAACCGCTTGCGCACCTCGAGGCTGCCGCTGAACGGTGTCGCCGCGTCGAGCGACTCGCTGAGCAGCAGGATCGGCGGCGCGGTCTCGCCGGACACCCTGACCGGGATGCCGGCGTCGGCGGGCCAACTGCGGCAGGGCGCGTTGTACCAGGCGTTGCCCCAGGTCTCGAACGGCGCCCGGCGGTGCATCGACCAGTTGTCCGCGGCCCAGGTCGCCCAGCCCACCGGCCACTGCACGTCGGTGCACTGCACGGCCAGGTAGATCGCGTACCCGTTGTCGGCGCCGGCCTTCTGCGGGTTGCCGCTGTCGTAGAGCTTCTTGAGCGGCTCCGGGTCGTGGCGCACGACCCAGGCGCTGAACGCGTTGGCCACGTCCTCCCAGCCGAAGACGTAGTAGCCCGGCTGCAGGAAGACGTCGGTCAGCTCGGCCGGTCCGATCACGCCGCCGGCCGGCTTCGTGGCCAGTTTCGCCTGCTCGGTGTAGTAGAGCCGCTCCACCTGCCGAGACGTGCGCCCGAGGTGGTAGACGGTGTCGTACTTGGCCAACCAACCGAAGTAGATCTTGATGTTGCGGTTGAACGCGAGGTCCTGATCGAGGTTGGAGTCGTACCACACCCGGGTCGGGTCGACGTTGCCGTCGAGCACCATCCGGCGTACCCGATCGGGGTACATCGTCGCGTAGACCTGGCCGATGTAGGTCCCGTACGAGAAGCCGTAGTAATTGATCTTGGTAGCGCCCAGCGCGAGCCGGATGCTCTCCACGTCCCGTACGGTGTCGATCGTCTTGAGGTGCCCGAGCAGGGCGCCGCCGGCCTTCGCGCACGCCGCCGCGTACCTCTCGGCCCGGACCAGCCAGGTCGACTCGATCTGCGGCGAGGTCGGCACGTACGCCGGCCGGTTGTACCCGAAATAGCCGCTGTCGCAGCTCAGTGACGGCTTGCTGGCGCCCACCCCACGAGGGTCGAAGCCGATCCAGTCGTAGGCCGCGCCCGCGTCGTTCGGCACCAGCGAGCCGATCACCGACAGCGCCTGCCCGGCCCCGCCGGGTCCGCCCGGGTTGACCAGCATGACGCCCTGGTAGTCGCGGTCGGGAACGGTGTGCTTGATCCGCGAGACGGCGAGCTCAATCGCGTCGCCGTCCGGCTTGGCGTAGTCCAGCGGCACGGTGACGAAACCGCACTCGGCCTTGTGCGCCTGCAGTGACGTGTCCGTGCAGGGACCCCACGTTACCGGCGGGTGGGCCGCCCCGAGCCGTGGCGGATCCGCGTGGGCGGTGGACGCCACGGACCCGATCGCCACCAGGGCGATCGCCGTAGCCGCCGCCAGATGTCTTCTCATGCCAGCCTTTCGTGTCCGATTCGCCCCATATGCTGCGGCGTGGGCGGCCACATCGGGACCGTCCACGCCGGTGGCGCCACGAAAGATGAGGGGTTGAGCCTGCTGGCTGCGCTTCGCCCCGCGGGCAATCGCCGTAGACCCGGCTTGTCCGGGTCTGCGCGCGACCGCCTTAAACCGGGCTAGCCGGCTCCGCACGACGGCCTTAAACCGGGCTAGCCGCAACGCCGCTCGGTTAAGGCCCGGTGGGTGGTTAGCAAGTGTTTGTGATGATGTCGATAGCTATGGTGGCTTTGTAGCTGTGTCGGTCTATGTTGGGTCCGCGGGCTTGGTATTT
>Ga0307508_10004765_pt1 | contig 13099 bp, 9 predicted proteins | sample 9_EM_MG_FD_203089 | JGI IMG/M metagenome (GOLD analysis project Ga0307508, IMG submission 203089) | Populus trichocarpa ectomycorrhiza microbial communities from riparian zone in the Pacific Northwest, United States - 9_EM | ecosystem: Host-associated > Plants > Roots > Unclassified | place... | reverse complement strand
TTTCGAAAGGATGTCTGCGAGTGATATAGTCTTTGGTTTAGCCTTTTTTGTAATCCGTGAATCAATAACTTTATCCTTAAATGCCACTGTTTTCTTTTCGCTCGATGGCTGGTTCGCAGCCATATTTTCTCCTTCTCTCAATATTGTGTCTGCCATCAACCCTCTCACTGCTGGTATCTTTGACAGGATGGCACATGCTGATGCCGTCTGGTGGGAGTTCGGATGGTGTGGCACTTGGACACTCGCGGCTCGCTGGAATCGGACGTGAGGACTAGGTGGCCGGATCGGGTTCTTGTCAGCGTTTGTCGTTTCCTGACTCTGACTGTTCTTCAGTATAGTCGTGGGGTTCTGGATTGCTCCTTCTCTTCCTAGCGAGTTCTGTCTGGATCTCCGTTTCTCCGCCAAGATCGTTCTACGCAACATTGTCTGACTCTCCACGGATAGGGGCTCATTGGGACATTGATTAGCAAAATGTCCGAAGGTTCCACATACCCAGCACTGTACTTTGCTGATGTCAAAGCTATATTATCCTCGCGCGATTCCCTGCTGATCCGGGTTGACCCCACCGGGACGGGAGTGGGCCGGCTTGCTAAAATCCGATTTATTTTTGTTTTTCTCCAATATCGCCAGAATACGTGCCAAAGCTTCGTCGGACTTCTTGTTCGGTGGTTGTATCTGCGCTTGTGCGGCTGTGGCGGAGGAAATCATTCTGGGTGGAACGATATACGCAGGTGTCGTCAACAGGTTCTGGACCGAATGTGAAACGTCTTCGTCGAACGGATCTGCTTCACCGATCATCTGATAGGAGCTCATAACTTTCTCAATGACAGCCGAAAAACTTGCTGTATACTTATCTGCTCCTAAGGAGAACTCGACCATTCGTTTCTGAGGAATATCACGCATCCCCCGTAGAAAACTCATCGCCAGCTGATTGCTCATCTCCGGCATACTCTTCCTGTCAATCACTTTAGCTCGATGCACGTAAGACGCAATGGATTCGGTCTCGTGCTGAGATAGTACAGATATTTCGTTTTGTATTTGCCACTTCTTTTTCTCCAATTGCACTCCTTCTCCATACTTGTTAGTGAATTCCTTGACTGTTACTTGCCAATCTTTCTTGTGTGCGTGTGGCATGTCAAGGTTCCACCATTTAGCTGCTTCACCCTTTAGGTGCTGACGAAAGAATCGGAGTCTGTTCTTGTCAGTACGTTGATCTTCTTCCATTTGATCTAGAGCGAATTCAATGTCATCCAAGAATTCCTCATGATCCTCTGATCCATGCTTGGATCCAGTAAAATCTTTGATCGTTATGTTAACCATCTTAGCTTTCGGTAGCTTGGACGTGACGGTGGGGGTGTCGATCGTGTTTAGGGTAGACGTCGGGGGTCCCGTTCTATTGACTGTATCAGTGATACCGTAAAGGGACAACTTCCTCAATATCTCCCAAAGTCCGTCGTCGGTGGAATCTGAAGTCTCCGCCATAGTGGTATGTTGATTCTGAGTTACGTTATCACTGTTGTTTCGGGTGTAGAACTCGGGGGCTTCGGTCGATGGGAATTTTGTGTACACGTGTAGAAGTCCCTTGACGTAGAGATCAGCAATACCAGCAATATACGAATCGCAGATGATTCTTGGCTCGAGGCGGACAAAATCTTCGACTGAAATCTCTTCGGGTTCCACTCTTGTTATTCTGGCTATCTGCTTTTGCTGTCTGCTGGACAGCTATATGGGTGGGTGGGAGGTGTTTAAAAACGGCTCGGGGTGACACGGTTTTGGTATTTCAATGAAAAAAAACGGCTCGGGGTAACACGATTTGAAAGTGCTAACGGACACTGATCGAAAAAAAAAAAAACGGCTCGGCAAACACGGTTCGGGAGTGCTGACGGGCACTGATCGAATAAAACGGCTCGGAAAACACGGTTCGTGAGTGCTGACAGACACTCGTCGAGCAAAAACAGCTCGGGGAACATGGTTCGAAAGTGCTGGCGAGTACAGATCGAACGAAAACGGCTCGGGAAACACGGTTCGGGAGTACTGGCGGGCACTCGTCGAACGAAAACGTCACAGGAAACACGGTTCGAAAACTGTTCAAAAAACGCGGATCAACAACACCATCAAGACTATCCTCTGCGCAACTCAGCTCCGAGTCAGAGGACCATGAAAACCCTAAATCCAACTCGCTCGTGCTGCTGGAGTACGTCGAGTGGGGTTCACGATGAGGATGAACGAAGGAACTCGAAGTAGAGAAAGGTGATTCGTTTTGCTGTTTTGCTGATGACTGTCGCGATGATCGTGTACATAAGAGAAGGACCCTAAGAAAAGAAAGGAAAAGAAAGACAAGCAAACTCCGTCACCCCTGCTCTCTCCCTCCCCCCTGCTCGCCGAGCCACTTCTCATGCCGATGACAAATCACCAAAACTAGCCTCCACACCGTCTTCCGCTAGTGGAACCTTGACGCAAGCCTCTTGGTGCACCCCGCAACCGTGCCGTCTAGCCTCTAGCTATTCAGCATTTTATATTTCTTCTTAGAGGTCCGTCCTGCTGCCCACTGTCGTGTCTACGTCCACTATTTCTGTTGGAGTATAGGGATCGATAGAGACGAAGGTAGTGAACTGATTGATTGATACAACGTCGAAGGAAAAACATTCTCTCTATATACAACGCGCCTGAGGGACTCGCCAAGGTGAAAGGATGGAAAACTGTCTCCCGAGCCGGTGCTCGGAGACTAAGGCTGCTGTCATCTCCGGACGTGCCGCCTCCGGTCCGTCATCACCGGACGCCATCTCCCGTCCGTCATCTCCGGACGCCCATTATTCTGACATCTTCTCGAAGATCTCCCGCTTGGCGACAACGATGCGTTGGTCCAGACACCTAAAATATTGCTGGCGGCCTAGAGCACGCTAGTCCACTAGCGCTCACTTAGCGCGTTACTGCTTGACTTTCCGGTGCCCTACTTGTCGACGCCCTCTCTACCTTCTCCCGACCACTTACTTTCCTATGCCGTAACGTCGCCCACCGCTGGCATCACCACCTCTACCACCATCTCCAGCTCCAACGCCACTCCCTCTACCACCACGACCACCCTCGCAACCTCTACCACCACCACCAGCTCCACCCAGAATTGCTGATCGCAATCGGCAATGGGGCCAACTACTCGGGCGGGATTACGGGCGTACTCACAGGCCTCGTCTTCTGGTGTCCCTCAGACACCGCTCGAATCGCTTGCTGCCGGGTGGCAGGACGTTGCCGACGGGGCGGCTCCCATGCGACTTCGCCGTCAAAAGATGAAACAGCGAGCATCAAAGGGAAGTAAGAAGCGGGCGACATCGCAGTCTCAATCGAAGTCTGCTACCCCAGCTCTCGATGCTGCTCTACGCGTATCCGACTCTACCGAACACGAGAACGACGCATTGGCGACACCAGCTGTGCCGCTTCATCATCACCAGGAGCAGCAACATGAATCAAGGGAGCCCGCCACACTGGAAGTGTCTCCGGCTCGTTCTGATGCAGCCAGCTCAGCCCTGACTTCGCTCGCATCTGACGCTGAGAGAACCGAGGACGCCAACTTGGTGGTACCTACCAAACCGCTTGAACTGCAGCAGTTGCAGCCGCAGGGTTCACAGAATGAAAGCACGGAATGGGCAGCATCGCGAGCTCTGTCAACCGGTGTCAGCTCTGCCGCAACTCCAGCCTCCCCGGCGACACCCCATGCGTCCGCGTTGCCGTCAAACATACACGGTCAGTCACTACCCAGGATCGAGAAAGCGATATGCGCGCTAGCGGCCAACAAAAGACTCACCGTCCGACGGGCAGCAGAGCTGCATCACGTGTCACGCACGGCGTTATCACGGCGGCTACGAACACATCGGGTGCCAGGCGTCGAATCTCCCAAGCAGCGGGATGACGAATGCAAGCAGCGACAGGACATGGGCCGGAAGCGAGAGGACAAGGGCAAGCGACGTGAGGACCACGACAAGCAAAGCGAGTTCCACGATGAAGAACGTGGCATCGTCGCCGCCAGTGGTCTCACCGCCACTGAGGAGCGCCAGGTCATTTGCTACATTGGCCTGCTCATGGAGATGGGTGTCAACCTGCACCACAACATGGTGGACAAGATAGCGGCAAAAGTGATCTCACGCCGGGGCGACCCCTTACTCGACAACAAGGAGGCCACCGAACGCTTGCCTGCCGGATTCCTGCGGAGTTGGGGCTTGGGCGACAAGTTCGGCTTCAAGGACAGTCAGGAAGTTGACGATTGCGAAGATGACGACATCGGTGCCGAGCTTAGGGCTGCCAGCACCCGGGATGATGTGGTGGCCATCATTTCACGTTTGATAGAGAGCGAGACTGATCCTGCGAACTTCAAACGGCTAGCGATGAGTGTCGCAATGTTCACTGCGGAGGCGATAGAGTATCAGAGCATGCTGGAGCATATGGTGCAGAGGTACAATGTTTCGCTGGTGCAGTTGAAGGTGTTGCATCACAATGGAGCTCGCGGCAACGGCGATGAGGCTGATGACGAGCATGACGAGATGGATATAGACGAGGAGGAGGACGAGGAGGAGGATATGGGTCAAGAGGAGGCAGAAAATTTGAACGTGAATGGGGAGGATGAAGTCCATCCGGGTGTGGTGGCCGCTGCCCGCCCGGGTAGCAAGAACGTCACGTTCAACGTGGCAACTCAGTCCGTGCAAGCAGGACCCGGTCAGGCAGTCGGTCCACGAGACATCCGGCAGCGTGTTGTTCGGGGCCCGAACAAGCAAGACCGGATGGCAAGTTCGCCTTCTCTTTAGCTCCGGCATCACAGCCAGGTATCGCGACCGGCTAACCGGTAGCGAGGTGATGGCAATGTGGATCGATAATCGAAGTCGGTGGTATGAGTTCAGGGCATAAAGAAAGGGACTGAGAGTTAGGGCATCATGTGGGATGTGGAAGTGTGCTGTTTCTCCTCCTTTTAACGCCTTTTAAAATACAAATTACTCTTTCCGATTGTTTTCCAAGTGAGCCCTTTACAGACCCATTGTTGCTCGGTGAACAGAATATTTTTGGGCCCAATTTGATGCCACACATCCCAGGTTTTCCTCATCTCGCACAAGACCAATTCTTCCTCCTGGTCGCTCAAAACGTTGATGAAAGGTAATAGGCCTTTCAGGCTAACGAACCTTGCAACCTTCGAGACTATCACTTAGACGTATGAGAGCCATTCCCCACAACCGGGGAGGGGCACACCCAAATACTTCAGTGACTACGTTGGTAATCGCACTCGCAATAAAGACATTGCCATCCTAGCCGGTAAACAAGCTGGAACCCCCATAGCTTCCTTTTAATGATTTTAATCTTAAGTGGATGGCTGGCAACACGATACCCTAAGATTTCGCTCAGACTACGGGAGCGGAGAATACAATCACAACACTTTCCCAAGCATTCTTGCGGTCCAAGGTATTGAATCCGATCCTTGCCATCCACCTACACAGCACAAATGCGGCATTCTGGAAGGGATGATCGTGGTATTCGGTAATTAATAATTTTGCCTTACGAGCAGCTACCCTCTTGAAGTGCTTCAAAACGTTAGCACCGAGAACTCCCACTTCGGAAGCAAAGATATTTACATCTCCACTACCGGTGTTTGGAAAATTTTCAAGAACCCACGCAGACGGCCACCATATCAGAGGTTGGAAAATGGAATCCCCTGCTGGGAACCCTTTCACTTCTCGTGGACACCACTCCCTTCCAGGAGATAGAGACATTCAGCATCTCCGCTATCCACGCAGCGTCCCGTTGGTAAATCATAAACCCCTACTGTGAACGATTTTACTGCCTGTAGACGATGCGGGGGGTGGTATTGCAGATTGCCACCTACCATTCGCGTCCCATCACATGCGATGCTGAACTGTTACGGTACACACTGCTTTAACCCTCCAAACACAATCAGTGCAATACCGTACGTAACAATGGATGCCTTTCAGAATCCAACCCATTCTGATTTATTGCACCAGTAGTGGACATTCCATGCGGTATTGGGATTGAGCTCTTGATGTAGTTGACAATGCGCATTTGCCATCATATGAGTCTCTGATCTCTGGTCGGAATGGATGGCATAGGGAAGTGTACTGTGTTCCTTAAGATGGTCCAGATATGAACACAGAACTGCAATTGCTGTTCGAGTTGCGATGCCAACATGAATCCATGTAATATGTCGTGAGTATGTATCAATACCTGCATATACTTTGAATCCGTAGAGTGACAATTTGTGATGGCCATCAACGGAAAGAATTCTGTTGAGACCAGCGACTGTATAGTCACCTCGTCTGTCCTCGTTCCTTCCGCTCGTCCGTGACTTGCCCAGCTCGACGGCCATGTCGCTCATCGGCTTACTTCCTCGTTCCTTCCGCTCGTCAGTGGCTTGAGCGGCTCGCCGGACGGATCACTCATCGGCTTACTTCCTCGATTCTTCCGCTCGTCGGTGGCTTGTCCGACGGCTACTCGGACGGATCGGTGATTGGCTTACTTCCTCGTTCCTTCCGCTCGTCAGTGGCTTGCCCGGCTCGCCGGACGGAACGCTCATCGGCTTACTTCCTCGTTCCTTCCGCTCGTCAGTGGCTTGCCCGGCTCGCCGGATGGATCACTCATCGGCTTACTTCCTCGTTTCTTCCGCTCGTCAGTGGCTTGCCCGGCTCGCCGGACGGAACGCTCATCGGCTTACTTCCTCGTTTCTTCCGCTCGTCAGTGGCTTGTCCGACGGCTCCTCGGACGGATCGGTCATTGGCTTAGTCCCTCGTTCCTTCCACTCGTCAGTGGCTTGCCCGGCTCGCCTAACGGAACGCTCATCGGCTTACTTCCTCGTTTTTCTGCTCGTCAGTGGCTTGCCCGGCTCGCTGGACGGAACGCTCATCGGCTTACTTCCTCGTTTCTTCCGCTCGTCAGTGGCTTGCCCGGCTCGCCGGACGGAACGCTCATCGGCTTACTTCCTCGTTCCTTCCGCTCGTCAGTGGCTTGCCCGGCTCGCCGGATGGAACGCTCATCGGCTTACTTCCTCGTTTCTTCCGCTCGTCAGTGGCTTGTCCGACAGCTCCTCGGACGGATCACTCATGGGCTTACTTCCTCGTTCCTTCCGCTCGTCAGTGGCTTGCCCGGCTCGCCGGACGGAACGCTCATCGGCTTACTTCCTCGCTCCTTCCGCTCGTCAGTGTCTTGCCCGGCTCGCCGGATGGATCGCTCATCGGCTTACTTCCTCGTTCCTTCCGCTCGCCAGTGGCTTGCCCGACGGCTCGCCGGACGGATCGCACTTCGGCTTTCTTCCTCGTTACTTCCGCTCGTCAGTGTCTTGCCCGACAGCTCCTCGGACGGATCACTCATCGGCTTACTTCCTTGTTCCTTCCACTCGTCAGTGGCTTGCCCGACAGCTCCTCGGACGGATCACTCATGGGCTTACTTCCTCGTTCCTTGCGCTCGTCAGTGGCTTGCCCGCCGGCTCGCCTGACTGATCACTCATCGGCTTACTTCCTCGTTTCTTCCGCTCGTCAGTGGCTTGACCGGCTCGCTGGACGGAACGCTCATCAGCTTACTTCCTCGTCCCTTCCGCTCATCAGAGGCTTGTCCGACGGCTCCTCGGACGGATCGGTCATTGGCTTACTTCCTCGTTCCTTCCGCTCGTCAGTGGCTTGCCCGCCGGCTCGCCTGACTGATCACTCATCGGCTTACTTCCTCGTTTCTTCCGCTCGTCAGTGGCGTGCCCGGCTCGCTGGATGGATCGCTCATCGGCTTACTTCCTCGTTCCTTCTGCTCATCAGAGGCTTGTCCGACGGCTCCTCGGACGGATCGGTCATTGGCTTACTTCCTCGTTCCTTCCGCTCGTCAGTGGCTTGCCCGACAGCTCCTCGGACGGATCACTCTTCGACTTACTTACCTGTTCCTTCCGTTCGCCAGTGGCTTGCCCGACGGCTCGCCTGACTGATCTCTCGTCGGCTTACTTCCTCGTTCCTTCCGCTCGTCAGTGGCTTGCCCGACGGCTCGCCTGACTGATCACTCATCGGCTTACTTCCTCTTCATTCCGCTCATCAATGGCTTGCCAGACGGCTCGCCGGAAGGATCGCTGTTCGGCGTACTTCCTCGTTCCTTCCGCTCGTCGGTGTCTGGCCCGACAGCTCCTCGGACGGATCACTCATCGGCTTACTTCCTTTTCCACTCGTCAGTGGCTTGTCCGACAGCTCCTCGGACGGATCACTGATCGGCTTACTTCCTCGTTCCTTCCGTTCGTCAGTGGCTTGCCCGACGGCTCGCCTGACTGATCGCTCGTCGGCTTACTTCCTCGTTCCTTCCGCTCATCAATGGCTTGCCCGACGGCTCACCAGACGGATCGCTCTTCGGCTTACTTCCTCTTTCCTTCCGCTCGTCAGTGGCTTGCCCGACTGCTCCTCGGACGGATCACTCATCTGCGTACTTCCTCGATCCTTCCGCTCATCAGTGGCTCGCCGGACGGATAGCTCATCGGCTTACTTTCTTGTTCCATCCGCTCGTCAGTGGCTTGCCGGGCGCATCGCTTGTCGGCTTACTTCCTCGTTCCTTCCGCTCGTCAGTGGCTCTCCAGACGGCTCCTCGGAAGGATTGCTCATCGGCTTACTTCCTTGTCTTTCCGCTCATCAATGGCTTGCCTGACGGCTTGCCGGACGGATCGCTCATCGGCTTACATCAGGAAAAAAATTCTGCGTCCGGACGCTCCATACGCGTTGTGGAGGTTAGTTTCGATGGTTTTGTCATAGGCGGGGGTGACAGAGGGAGGAGCCTTGGCGAGCAAGGGTGGGGGCGAGCGGGACTGGTTGTTGGCTTTCGTTCGGAGACCCTCTCTCCATCGGGTTGTTCATGAAGACTGTCTGACCGAGAATCCATCCTACGCATTCTCACTCTTCATCATCGTCCCCTATTGTGCTTCTTCTACGACGTGAACCCTTCCGAAACCCTTCGTACCTCACCGTTCTGAACCGGACTTACGACGTCAACCAGAGCACGAGGTGATAGTTAGGGTTTTCAGCGTCCGAAACGTCTTGACGCTCGGACGCAACCAGGCAAGGTAGTCTCGCTCCGGACGACGCGTGTCAGCGCACATGCTGCTACAGACGAGAACCGCCCATGCATATGCGTACTAGACGGAGATAGGCAGCGCATTGGCCTTCCGGACGAATAATGCTAGGGCAAATGTCGTCCAGACGACGCGTGCCACAGCATCTGCCTTCCGGACGAGGTGTGTCAGGGCATTATTCCTTCCGGACGCCGAGTGTCATGGCAAATGTCCTCCGGACGATGCATGCCACGGCATTTTCCATCCAGACGAGGAGTGTCAGGGCATTCTGCTTCGGGACACAGCGCGTCTCTTACAGACGCAGAGTGTCAAGGCAAATGTCTTCCGGACGAGGAGTGTCAGGGCATTTTTCCTTCCGGAGGCAGCGCGTGTCTTACGGATGCAGACTGTCACGGCAATTTTCTTCCAGACTGAGCGTGTCAAGGCAAATGTCAGGACGACGCATACGATGGCGCAGGACACATAGGTAACAGAGCGGTCACGGTGGTAGCATCCAGGCGTGACTGTCAGGGCATGGTACATTGCAGCGAAGACTATCAAACAATTGTGACTCAATCCAGTTCTATTGATTACATTTAATGTACTTCTATTTACCACACTTAGCTTACCCAGTGCAAGCACCCAGCTGCGTCACATCCAATGATGATGCCGGCCGCAAGGACAATAGCGAACGAGACGTGAGACGCGGCGAAAAGATCGACGTGCTTCGTCAGATTGTTAGCGCAGCTCTCCCAGTGACAGACAGTGGGATGTTGTACAATACGACGCGATGAGTATGGTGTCGATGAGGATGGCGGTGAGGATGATGCCGGTAGTCAGGACAATCGCGAATAAGACGCGGCGAGAAGATCGACGTGCTTCGTGAGATTGTTAGCGCAGCTCTCCAAGTGCCAGACAGTGGGAAGTTGTACAATACGACGCGACAACGTCGATGAGGATGGCGTTGAGGATGATGCTGGTAGTCAGGACAATCGCGAATAAGACGCTGCGAGAAGATCAACGTGCTTCGTGAGATTGTAAGAACACGGGGCACCGGAAAAGTACACCTGATAGAAGAAACATGGGGCAAGGGATCACATTTAATTTGGGGTATCAGGACAACAGTAGAAATTGGGGGAAGGTAGAGAATTGTTGGAATATATGGATCGATAAACGTGAAGATTGTGGACTGATTGTATTGCCGCATTATACGGGCGCAAGATCTCTCTATATACAAGAAGGCCGTCGGGACAAAGGACGGAAGACTGCCCCCCCCCCCGAGCCGGTGCTCGGGGACTCCGTCATGTCCGGACGCCACCTCCGGTCCGTCATCTCCGGACGCCAATTATTCTGACACTTCCCCTCGTACGGAAGATGCAAAGGAACACAGGAGAGAAAGAAACAGAATCCTCGGATGCCTCGTTAAAACTCGTAACCGTGTAAAAAACCCTCGAGGGAGAAACCACGGACAGAGGAGAAAGAGTGTATCCTCCAAAGAAAGAGTAGGAAAAGAAAAAGGAGGAAAAAACTATTTCAACCGCTTAACGCGTGGTCTGTCAATCACTTCCCCTGAGTCCTGGCTTACGAGCCCAAGCCCGTGAGCATGCTTCCAGTGAGTGTCTCGAGGGAAGTTCTTCATCATGATGTCGGCGAGCATGTCGGATGTCGGAAGGTATGTTGTTTTGATGGCGTTCCGTTTGCAGGCGTCACGGACAAAGTGGAAGCGGACACTGATGTGCTTGGTGCGCTCATGGAACTTCAGGTTCTTTGCACGTTGGATTGCACCTTGGTTATCGACGAAATTTTTTGCAGGGGCTTGGTAGCCTTAGAGTCGTTGTCTGAGCATAAGCAGTGGGGGCATTGCTTGGCATGTTTGTACAGGATCTTGCCATGTAATATGCGAGCGTATAAGGAGCGGACCAAGATGGCTTCTTTTGCGGCGTCGGAAGCTCCTATGTATTCAGCTTCCACCATTGAGAAAGCGACAAGTGGCTGCTTACGAGCATGCCAGGTAATAGCGCCTCCGGCAAGCAGGAATACATAGCCAGATGTTGATTTTCGGTCATGAGGATCTCCGGCGAAGTCTGAGTCGGTGTAGCCGATGGGCACGGTGGCTTCGGGGTCCAATGTGACACTGGGACGTCCGGTCAACGTTGGAGTGACGGTAATATCGAACTAGTCAGGTTTCTCGATAGTCAAGAAGGAGATGGGGCGCGCGAGGTCTTCGCTGGCATTCAATTATTATACAAGAGTAAAACCCCACATGACCGTCCTTCTAAAATCGCCCACCGTTAAGGGATTCACAGCGAATAATCTAAGGGGTTCGGTTCGATATTGGAATCGCCCGCCTGCCGGCTCGCGCGCTCGGTAATTCACACGATGGCTCGCGCGGCGGGGTCGCGACGGCGGATGGTTCGGCGTATGTCCGGCGGCTGCCTGACGGCATACGTGTGTCGTTTCAGCGGTGTGCCCGACGGCTCGCTCGCGGCGCTTCGGCGGATGGTTCGACGCATGCCCGGCGGCGTGCCCGACGGCTTGCGTATATTGTTTCGATTCGAGATGGGCCTGGCGGCTTGCCCAACGGCTCACTCGTGTCGCTTCGGCTGATCTGCGCTTCGGCGGATGGTTCGATTCGAGACGGGCCCGGCGTCATGCCCGACGGCTCGCTCGCGGCGCTTCTGCGACTGCCAAACGGCTCGCGCAACAACTTCCTCACAGGTAAGGTAAGGTAAGGTAAGGAATACGCTCACACACCAGACCCTCCTGGGTGCGGGCCGGAGCCCGAAGCTACTCGTCCTGGTCGGTGCTTGCGATAAGGTGAGATCCAGGGTTTCCATTGGTACCGCAGAATTCCCTCGGCTATGGACCGGGTTCTATCCTGCAGCCCGGTAGCGTCTGGAGTTTGGTTGTTATGACAAACGAGCTCCCTGCAGAGTCTCGACCGAGCTCCCTGGAGAGTCTCGTCCTAACTTCCTTCCTCTCACGCTCCCGGTTTGCCGTGGCCTCTTTCTCCGGAGTTATTCTTTACGACCGGTTCTCGGCCGTAATCTTTAACTCCGTCTTATCTCCCGCCTAGACTCTCGAGCCCCTTACGTATCCTTCCGTCTCCTTCCCGATACACTGTCATCTCACTCGCCGCGCTTAGGCGTATCTGCGCTTCGGCGGATGGTGCAACGCATGCCCGGAGGCGTGCCAGACGGCTTGCGTATATCGTTTCGGTGCGGCGGATCGTCTGACGCTTCGGCGACTGCCAAACGGCTCACGCGATGACTGCCTCACGGGTAAGATAAGGTAAGGAATACGCTCACACACCAGACCCTCCTGGGTGCGGGCCGCAGCCCGAAGCTACTCATCCTGGTCAGTCTGACGATAAGGAAACAAGGTTCTGTTTAGCACCGCATAACTCGCCCAACCCTTTCGGGGGTTAAGTCCCTCATGCGGCCCAGTGTATCACAAAGTCTTTTTTCGTCCATCCCGTTAGATGACGTGGCCTTATCATCTCGTAGATGACGCGGCCCAACTTCACTCCGTTTCCCACCAGTTGCCGGTATCCCTGATCTCCCAAAGTTAACCCTCACGACCGCTGGCGGCCGTAAGCCTTGTTAACTCCACTTTTTATCTCCCGCCTAGACTCTCGAGCTCCTCACGTATCCTTCCGTCTCCTTCCTGATCAACTGTCGTCCCAATCAGGAAAAGAAATCTGCGTCCGGACGCACAGGCTGCGTCCAGACGCACCAGGCGCTCGGGACGCTCGGGACGCACCCAGTCAGCGCACATACCGCTCCCAACGCAAAACGCACAAGCAATGTGAATTCGGACGCGGCGGCGGTTGTTAGTTACAAAAGTCCAAATGGAAATTTTGGTGGTCGGTCGGTACTCCACTAATTTTGTTACCCCGATTTCAATCCACAGCCAGTGACACAACACCAATTAAGTACCATCAAAACTGCTCACAGATGATAGACAACATCATAGCGGATCACCTCCTGTTGTCAGATTATCGATTGGAGTGTTGGTTGTTGAGGTATTCACAGAAGAGTTGTG
>Ga0307508_10004764_pt1 | contig 13101 bp, 14 predicted proteins | sample 9_EM_MG_FD_203089 | JGI IMG/M metagenome (GOLD analysis project Ga0307508, IMG submission 203089) | Populus trichocarpa ectomycorrhiza microbial communities from riparian zone in the Pacific Northwest, United States - 9_EM | ecosystem: Host-associated > Plants > Roots > Unclassified | place... | reverse complement strand
TTCTGCGCATCCAGCGTGGTAACTACCTGCGTGGCGCCCGAGTGGCGGGCCACATTAGTCAGCGATTCCTGGTATATGCGAAACAGCGCAATGGCAACATTGCCCGGCGCGGCAATACCCTGTGCAGTAGCCGTAAAAGAGACCGGTATGGTAGAACGTCTTTCAAATTCCCTGCTCTGCCATTCCATCGCTTCCAGCAGCCCCAGGTCGTCCAGTATGCTGGGCCTTAAGTCGGTGGCAATTTTGCGCACCGTTTTCACCATGGTATCGAGCAGCTCCAATGTTGCTTTTAATTTTTGCTGGATAAGCTCATCGCCTGCTGTTTTTTTATACACCCATGTCATATCCATTTTAAGACCGGTGAGCTGCTGGCCCAGCTCGTCGTGTATCTCGCGGGCCATAGCGGCCCTTTCTTCTTCGCGCACATCCTGCAGGTGCGATGCCAGCTGCCGTATTTCTTCCAGCGATTCATTCAGCGCTGCCTCGGTTTTTTTTCTTTCGGTTACATCGCGGTAATTGAAAGCCAGCGCCCTGATGCTGCTATCCGACAGCAGGTTGGTCACCACGCCTTCAATCCATAGATAATAACCCTTTGCATGCCGCAGCCGGCTCTGAAAGGGAATCGGCTGCCCGGGTTGCCTGAGCGAGGTTTCTATCGCTGCTTTTACCAGGGGCACATCGTCGGGATGCGTATAATTGATACCGGGATTCGCCTGCCGCTCGATGGTGGATACGCCCGAAAGCTTTTCCGCCGCCGGGCTTTGGTACAGGGTGGCAAGGTTGCGGTCGGTAAGCAGGATAGCATCGGCGTTGTTCTCTATCATGGCACGAAAGCGGCGTTCATTTTCCACCAGTTTCTTTTCCGCCTTCATCTTTTCGCTGATATCGCGAATAAACACCGAGAGTCCATCGGGAGAGGGGTAAAGATGGTTTTCCTGCCATAGCTGTAATGGCTCATAATAATCGGTGTTGCTAAAATATTGCTGTGTGGCCATCGCTTCGTTGAAAGCATACCAGGTAGGCGAGCCTACGGCTTCCGGAAATTCATCCCATACGTATTTACCAATGAGCGATTCCGGGTCGCGATGTATGAGCTCTCCGGCTTTTTTATTTACATAGGTATACCGCATGTCTTTATCGAAGGCGATAAAAGCATCCGATACCCGTTCAATAAGTGTGCGATACCTTCCCTCGCTTTCCGCCAGCTTTTGCAGCGCCTCCCCTTTTTCTTTTTCGGCTTGTCTTTGCTTGAGCGCCGCTTCAATGGCCATGGGTAGCTTGGCCATCCTGTCTTTGAGAACATAATCGTCGGCGCCCGATTTGATGATAGAAGCCGCGAATTCTTCCGATACGGCGCCGGTCACCATAATAAAAGGCGTGAGTGATTGGGCCCGTACTATTTTGAGCGCTTCGGCAGCATTGAATTGCGGCAGGGAATTGTCGGAAAGAATAACGTCCGGTTCAAACCTGTTCAGCTCTTCTATATACGCCTGCTTGTCCATCGCCACATGACAGTCTATTGCGGGCAGGCTTTTATTCAGCAATCGCTGTACCAGCTCCGCATCAATATGACTGTCTTCCAGTATGAGTATTTTTAAAGGGGCTGTCATATACGAGGGCGGCTTTCCTGGCTACTATTGGGTTGGGGGTTCATAGTAAGTTCATGGTTTTCTACAAAAGGACGATAAACAATCTACACTATTTTTCTTATATATATAATACCGCCCACATGAAAACGATTAATATACAATCTTTCTTGACTGTAGTTAATATAGATCGCCACCAATAAAAAAAGCCCGGAAGCCTGCAGATTCCACCAGGAATCCCGGCCTCCGGAGCCATCCATCTTTATCACTATTACCTGTTACTTACCGAGTACTACATATGATTACTTATTTTTTGTATTTCTTCGGCCAATACCTGCCACCGATAGTAATCCCATGGCGCTGAGGGCCACCAATAAAATACCGTTACCCTTGTTTGCCGCGGCGGGAGAAAAGGTCGTGGCAATGACGGCGTATGTATCTTCCCGGGGCAATGTTTTTTCCTCACCGGCCCGGGAGAGGATATCCCAGTCGTTGTATCCCTTGCCGGTAAGATAGGTGAGCATCTCCAGCTCGTCTTTGCGACGCTCCTTCAGGTCCTGCAGGTATTTTTTTCCATCGGCGCAATCGAGGCCGCCTTCTGCCGGGTGCGTTACAATATACCGCGCCTGGTAATTTTCTTTATTGCCCGTTTCCTGGAAGGCCAGGTCCTGGGGAAATGCCTTCCGGTTATAACGCACATGCAGGCGCGTAAAAAACACATTGGGCGAATATCCGTCTTCATCGTATTCATTCCGGTCGGCGGTATTGTTCCCATCGCTGGTTATCCACCATACCCCGGCCTGCGCCAAATCCTGCACCGATGGTGCGGTGGCTACACAAGGATCGCATTTCATGAAGTTCTGCGGGCTCACATCCCAGGCATATTCCAGCATGGTTACTGCCTTGCCTTCCATCTTCCATTGGTGCTGGAACAGGTTGCTGTAGAAGCCGGAGAAATTATTTTTTACAAACAACGGAATGTTTTTACCGGTAGGCAGCGCCACCGTGCGATAGTTGGTGCATTCGATACGCCCTTTTTTTGTGAAAGCATATACCAGCATATCCTGGTCGCCGTCGGCATTGGCCATGCCCAGCCGGATAGGCAGCATGAACTTGGGTGAGTTGAACGAAATTTGTATGGGCCGCAGAAAATTGCCCGGTAGTTTTTTCTTTTCCTCCTCGTTTACCTTCACCACAAAAAACTTCAGGTTGCTTTTTATATAGGGCTCCAGCACTTCGTTGGCGCCCGCGGGTATCTTATAGCCGTTTTGCGTAAGCCATGTTTCCAGTCCCGACGACTCTTTTGCGCTCAGGATAAGGATATCGTATTCGCCCACGATGTATTTGGCTTCTACTTTTACGCCCAGGTCTTTTTTCCGGCTACCGGGGCCAATCACCACGACGTCGTTCATCGATCGGGTCGCTCCAAAAGATTTATACTCTTCGAGCCTGGCCGAGCAGGGGTTCTGATCATAATACTCTACCAGCCGCGGCTGGCTGTACTCGTTGAGCGTGGTAAATATTTGCTGGCTGACCACCTTAATATCCTTTTGCTGCAGCACCACCGGCACCGGCACCACCATGGCAAAATCTTTCAGGTTGCCTTTAAAATCGTTGTACATGGTAATCACGCTGTGGTTGCCATCGTGTACAATGATGACCTGCGATGTCTTGTTTTTGAGCGTTCCGTCGGCCTTGCTTACATAAAAGCCGCAGAAGGCGATGGCTTCATGGCTTACCATGGCCAGCAATACGGCGAGGGCCGCTATTTTTGTTTTTTTCATACTTGTTATATTAAGTGTAGAATGAGCGGTGGCGGAGCGTGGTGACCATTCAAAAGCGCCTGATCTGAAAAGCCTGTCCAGCAGCGGCACCAGCGGCGCCGCCATCACCAGCACAACAATGGGTGTATTATACATCCATTTGAATGCGGCGAGGTAAAAAGCAGTGGCGGCGATGCCCGCTGCCCACAGCATGCGCGCCACCGGGTGGTTGGGCGATGTTTTGGGATCGCTGATCATAAAAAAGGAAAACAGCAGCAGACCGCCATTTGTAATGGAATGCATAAAATAATCGGTGGGCCACCCCAGCACATATACCTGGCGCCAGCACAGCAGGCCGGTAAACGCGAGCAGGAACGCAAGGCTGGTATCCAGTTTTTGCACGCGGGTAACCACGATGGCGCCCAGTGTAATGATCAGGAAAAACAGTATCGTATTATTGCCCCATTGCCCCGGCGACAGCCATGCTTCCCTGCTGAGCAGCAGCGTAACCACGATGCCAAAGGCCGATGGATTGAATATATGCTTGTGGTTAAACCGGAACAGGTACTTGGAAAGAATGCTGCAAAAAGCCGCCAGCAGGCTGATATACCAGTGATTGGTTTTGAGCAACAGGCAAAGGCTCAATGCGCTGATAAGGGCGCTGCTGCCCCAGCCCATCCATCCCGGCTGTGCCGGCGACGATGCGGAAAACGACAGCCATTTCCTGCACCGGATACTTTCGGCCGTATAATTAAATACCAGGCACCCGCCGATAGAGGCGGCGTAGTGCCAAACATCTGTTTTCCAGCCCAGGAACACCAGGCCATAGCTTAAAAAGAACAGCTGAAAAGCCACCTGGAAATGACGGGGATCCAGGGAAAATTGCTTGAGTGGCATATCTGTGGTTTGTATAGTAGATGCGGCGGGCAGAAAGATTACACAAGTAATGAATATTATAATATATAATCTTTTTGTTTGAAGTGCCGGCTAAACCGTGTCCTGGATAAAAGAAATAAAAAGTTTACCAATAGAGAACTTTTTACCATATTTGCATGGTGTTCAATATAATTACCAGGAAAACATTGCTTGACTATTGTAGAAAATATCCTGAAGCTGCAATCGCACTACAGGAATGGTACTACGAGTTAATAAAATGTGAATTCAGGAATTTCAATGAGTTAAAGAAAGTATATGGTAATGCCAGTCTGGTAAGCGATGGTAGGGTAGTATTTAATATTATGGGTAACAAATTCAGATTGGTTGTACGTATCGTTTTTGAGTTTAAAGCCATACAGGTAAAATGGTTTGACCCCCATAAAGAATATGATAAGATCGATGTGACGGAAATTCAATTTAAAAAGAAATGATTATGAAACTAAAGGTTATAAAAAATAAAAAAGAATATGGCGCATACCTGGATTGGGTGGATGAAATGTTTGACAAAAAGGTAAAGCCCAATACGTCCGAAGGTGAAACCCTGCAGGTTGCCTTGCTTTTAATTAAGCAATATGAAGACCGTCATTATCCTATTCCTGTTCCTGATCCTATAGATGCTATAAAAGTAAAAATGAATGAAAAGGGCCTGAAAAACAAGGACCTGGTAGGTAAGGTAGGCTCTAAAGGATATATTTCTGCTTTGTTAAACAGAAAAAAACCCTTGACATTGGAGTTGGCGAGGTTGTTTCACAATGAATTAGGTATCCCTGCCGACATACTGCTTGCATAAGCCCATAGCTATAAAAACCTGTTGCTGATATTCATCTTATTAGTACATAAGCCCCTGAACCGGGGCTTTTTTATTTTTTTTGTTTTACCCCGCAGGTTTTTTCCTTCCCGTTCGACTAAGTACTAAAAGGATATATTTGATCCGTCAGAAGAACAACCCGGTTTGTACATGCTGAATTTTGAAAATGATGCCGCTTCTTTCAGGGCTTTTATACAGATGCACCAGGACAGGGTGTACAATGCGGTATTGAACCGGGTGCAGAACATAAGCGACGCAGAAGAAATCACCCAGGATGTTTTTATTGATGTATTCCGGCAGCCCGGCGCTTTTCGGGGAGAGGCGGCGGTGACTACCTGGCTGTACCGTATTGCCATGAATAAATGCGTTGATCACCTGCGCAGGCAAAAGCGGCGGAACCGATGGAATGTCAGCACCTGGTTTACCGGTCACGACAATGAACCCGGCGTTCACCCGGTAGCGGCCGATTTTTTTCATCCCGGCATTGCTGCAGAAAACCGCGAAAAGGCCGCCCTTCTTTTCAAAGCAATGAAGCAGCTGCCCTACAACCAGCATACCGCATGGGTACTGCATGAAATGGACAACAGGAGCTATAAAGAAATAAGCGAAATCATGCACCTGTCGGTATCCTCGGTCGAATCGCTGCTGTTTCGCGCAAGGCAGCATATGAAGAAGATATTATCGGGCATGTACCCCGGACGTGAGACGTGAGACGTCAGGCGTGAGAAGTCGAAGTAATAGTTTTCACGTTTGACGTTTCACGTCTCACGAAAAAAAGCAAACGTATGGAAAAAGAAAAATGGATAGAAGACATATTGCAAACATCCCGGCATATCCAGCCGGTGGGAGTAAATCCATTTATAGCAACACGGGTGGAAGCGGCCTTGCTTAAGGACGGTGAGTCTGCTTCCCCTGCCCGGTTGCCCCTGCAATGGGTATGGGTGTCTGCCGCCGCGATGATGGTGCTGGTGCTGTTGAATGTATTGGCATGGAATCGTTCGCCGGCGCCCGCAAAGGCCGGCATACAATCGGTGATGCAGGAATATGGATGGAGCGGCGATCGTTTTTATTCAGCTGATTTTTAAAATGACGCAATGAGCAAAATAAATTTTCTTACAATGGCGGTGGTCCTGCTCCTGTTGCTCAATGCAGGGACGCTTGTATATATGTTTCGCTGGCATGCCGGCAAAACAGACGGGGTGCGCAACAATGGCGAAGGCCCCGCCGCCTTTATCATTCAAACACTGCAGCTCGATGGGCAGCAGCAGCAGCAGTTTGCCGGCATGCGCCGGGAGCACCAGCAAGCCATCCGTTCCGTTCGGGAACAAGACAGGCGGCTGCACGATGCTTATTTCGGCCTGTTAAAAACGGATCATCCCGATACTGCCAGGATAGATTCGCTGGCTGCGCTTATTGGCAGCATGGAAAACAGGCTTTCTAAAATAACATTTGATCATTTTCAGCAACTGCGCGCCATTTGCCGCGATGATCAGAAAAAACGGTTTGATGCCACCATCGACGAAATAGCGCGACGCATGGCGCCGGGGCGAAAGCCGCAACCGGGCGGCCCGCCACCGCCGGGAAGAGAACGGCCGGGCGATGGCCCGCCGCCGGAGGATGGTCCCCCGCCGGAGGATGGTCCCCCGCAATAATACCCGCTCATAAACGGCTTCTTATATTACTACTGAACAATTAAAACAACACAATGAAAATGTTCGGCTATTACCTGCTATGCCTTATACTGACGTGTACAGGCTGCCATAAAAACAAAGACAGCGCGGAAGTTCCCGCCGTGTACAAAAAAATATACGGCGCCACCGATATGTATGTGGACGGTAGTTATATCGTCATCAGCTCTAATGGCCGCCCCGATCATAAAAGTCCTTATTACCAGGGCACGCAGTGGTCGGCCACACTGTATGAAGCTTACAACGGCAGCAACACCGCTTTTATGCTCAACCCCAACCGCATTTCCGCCACCAGCCTCAGTTTCAGGCTGCCGCTCAACCCGGTTAAGAGCGCTTCGCCGCAGGCCACGCCCCTCGGACCTATCGGCATATCGCTGAACGGTGTGCCTTTTTACAACCAGTATGCCGCGGGCTATTCGGCGCTGACCGCCGAAATCAATACGCTGGACCAATACAACGGGCATCCACAGCAAATGGGCGGGTACCATTATCATATCGAGCCTGTTTATCTCACTACAGTATATGGCAAGCATGTATTGCTCGGGTTTTTGCTCGACGGGTTCCCGGTATATGGTCCGCTTGAAAACAATGTAACGATTACCAACGCGGTGCTCGATGGCTGCCATGGCCATACGCATGCCACCGCCGATTATCCTAATGGCATCTATCATTACCATATCACGGCCGAAGCGCCTTATCTCAACGGCAGCGGTTTTTATGGAACGGCAGGAACGGTATCCCAATGAGCACGAATATGAACCATCATTATATTAACACCAGCATCATCTGTTTTATGCTGCTGCAAAGCTGCCATCATACAGCGGGTGAGATAGTTATACCCCGCGTTTTTGTGCTGGCCGCCGATCCCTCGCTGCGGCATTCCGAAGGCGTACTGTACCTGGGGTATGCGCCCTTTAGCGGGTGGGTGTATTCATTGTATGATAAAGGCGATACCGCATCGATCACCTCTTTTTATAAGGGAAAGGAGCATGGCGCGGCCCGCGCCTGGTATCCCAACCGGCAGCTAAAAGAAATAAGGCCCTGGAGCAACGGCCGCAAAACGGGCGAGCACAAAGGCTGGTGGGAAGACGGCCGCCTGAGGTTTATTTATCACTTCAGCGATGATAGGTACGAGGGTACCGTGCAGGAATGGTATCCCGGCGGCCAGCTATACCGCCATATGCATTACCACGAGGGCAGAGAAGAAGGGATGCAGCAGGTATGGCGGCCCGATGGGGCGCTGCATGCCAACTATGCTGTTGTAAACGGTCGCAACTATGGGCTCACGGGCACCCTTCATTGTAAAAATATTTTTCCCCGTGTACCGTAACCAGCTAAATATAATAGCCGGGGCCATGCTGTTGCTGCTGGCGGGCGCCTGCAGGCACCCTTTACCCCTTCCCTACTATAATACGGCAGGATTTACGCCCCAATGGACATCGGCGCCGCAGCACCGCATCCCGGCTTTTTCATTTACCGGCCAGCACGGCGAGCGGGTAAGCGATACCACGCTTAGCGGGAAAATCTATATCGCCAATTTCTTTTTTACCAGCTGCGGCAGCATCTGCCCGGTGATGATGAAAAACCTGCTGAAGGTGCAGCAGGCCTTCCCGCGCGATGGGCGCATTGCCTTTCTCTCGCATACGGTTGCTCCCTGGGTAGACAGCCCGCCCCGCCTGAAAAGCTACAGTGAAAAGTATGGCTTCGATACACGCTGGCACCTCGTAACCGGCGATAAGGCTTCCATTTACCGCCTTGCCCGCCAGGGCTATTTTGCCGAAGAGGAGCCGGGGTTTTACAAAGACTCCACCGAATTTCTTCATACCGAGCATGTATTGCTCATCGATACCGGCGGCCATATCCGCGGGGTGTATAATGGCACCCTGCCGCTGGAGATAGATAGATTAATAACCGATGTGCGGCAGCTTATTTCCTATAAATAACAGTGGGAGCGGCCTGGGCTCCTGCATAGATGGTGATGTCGGCAATGTTTACACGTGCGGGCGCCGAAACGGCATATACAATGGCATCGGCGATATCTTCCGGCAATAAGGGGTCAAAGCCTTCGTATACCTTCTGCGCTTTTTGGGCATCGCCTTTAAAACGCACCAGCGAAAACTCCGTTTCCACGGCCCCCGGCGCTATATTGGTCACTTTTATGCCATGCTGCGTCAGGTCCAGCCGCATGCCTTCGCTCAGCGCTTCAACCGCTTTTTTGGAAGCGCAGTAAACAGCGCCGTTGGCATAGGTATATTTTCCTGCTACCGAGCTTATGTTTACGATATGGCCCGTTTTGCGCGCTACCATACCGGGTATAACCGCACGCGATACATAGAGCAGGCCTTTTACATTGCCATCTATCATAGCGTCCCAGTCGGCCATATCGCCGTCCTGTATGGGCGAAAGGCCATGGGCATTGCCGGCGCTGTTAACCAGCACATCGATGTTTTTCCACGCTGCGGGCAGGTTGCCGATAGCGTCCAATACCTGTTTTTGATCACGCACATCGAAGGCCAGCGTGGTCACCGGGGTGTGTGCGGATAGCTCCTGCTGCAGTTCTGCCAGCCGGCCGGTTCTTCTGCCGCATAATATCAGCTGCAGGCTCATGCGGGCCATTTTACGTGCGGTGGCCTGTCCTATACCCGAAGTGGCGCCGGTAACCAGCGCTGTTTTATGTTGCATGAAATGGCGTGTTTTGATGATAAAAAGCAGGCACAAAAGTAAAGGATGCCGCGCCGTAAAACAACCCGGCAATAGAAAATTACCCGCCGCAGTTCATAGCGGGAATCAAACAGTTGGTACATCCTGGCCTTTATATATCTTTTTAGCGGGGGTAATCTTGTGCTCAAAATAAAGAAACATGAATGCAGGATTACCAGCCGCGAAGAGAGTGCTCTTTGCCAACTTCCCCGCCGACGGGCATTTTAACCCTTTAACAGGCATCGCCGTTCACCTCAAAAATATCGGGTACGAGGTGAGGTGGTATACTTCTTCCGGCTACGCCGCCAAATTGCGCAAGCTCCAGATAAAGCACTATCCCTTTAAACAAGCCGTCGACGTATCGGGCAATGATTTCGACAGCGTCTTCCCCGGCCGGACAAAGGAGAAATCGCAGATAGGCAAGCTCAAATTCGATATGATCCATGCCTTTATTCTGCGCGGGCCGGAGTACTATGCGGATATCATGGAGATCTACCAGGAATACCCGTTTGATTTACTGGTAGCCGATTGCGCCTTCACCGGTATCCCGTTTGTAAAAGAACGGATGAATATCCCGGTCGTATCGATAGGCATATTCCCTTTGTGCGAAACATCGAAAGACTTAGCTCCCTGCGGGCTGGGCATGACGCCTTCTTATTCGGTTGCCGGCAAAATCAAACAGGCATTGCTGCGGGCTATTTGTGATAAGTTCATTTTCGGCGGCCCCAATAAAGTGATGCACCGTGTGTTCGATAAATATATGATCCCCCATAACCACGAAGGCGTATTCGACGTGCTCGTACGTAAATCTGATTTGTTGTTGCAAAGCGGTACGCCGGGCTTTGAATACTACCGGAGTGATTTGAGCAGCAGGGTCCGTTTTGTGGGTCCGCTGTTGCCGGTGGCAGGCGAAGGGGCCTCTTCACATCAATGGGTGGACAGCCGGCTTAGCCAGTATGGTAAAATTATATTGGTTACCCAGGGTACAGTAGAAAAAGACGTCAACAAAATCATCGTGCCCACGCTCGAAGCGTATAAAGACAGCCCCGTGCTGGTGATAGCTACCACGGGCGGCACCGATACGCAGCTGTTGCGGGAGCGGTATCCCCAGCCGAATATCATCATTAAGGATTTTATCCCGTTTGCCGACGTGATGCCGTTTGCAGATGTATATATCACCAATGGAGGATATGGCGGCGTGATGCTGGGCATAGAGCACCACCTGCCGCTGGTAGTGGCGGGTGTGCACGAGGGAAAGAATGAAATATGTGCACGGGTAGGCTATTTCAAGCTGGGCGTCAATTTAAAAACAGATACACCCACCGCTGCACAAATTCTCGACGCGGTGGATAAGGTATTGGCAAGCCCCGCCTACAGGGAGAACGTGGTGCGGCTGGCAAAAGAATTTGCAGCCTATAAACCCTATGAGCTGTGTGCGGAATATGTAGCGGAGATGATTGGAGCGCCGTCTCCCGCGGGAAGAACGACAAGGCAGGCGTCACCGCCAATTCATACGGCATAAAATGCAATTCACTCACGGTGTGCTTTACCTGCGGTTTATTGCGATGCATCTTTGCGCAGTCATTCAAATACATCAATCAAATTCAAACTTACCAAACGATGAAAAAAATTCTTTTTATACTGCTTGCAGGTACTGTGTGTTTTGCCTCCTGCAAAAAGGATAAGAACAATCCCAAAGACAAAATATTCAAAAGCGCCGTACAGCAGTTCCAGCATGGACAGGCATGGAGCTGGTACGAAGTAGACGATAATGATAAGCCCGTTCGCCTGGCTATTGCCATCGATTCAATGGCCATGGCCACGCTCGACAGAACGGCGCCCGGCGGCGAAGGTCACCATCATGTAAACATGATCTCCGTGCCTGTTCCGCAGCAGGCATCGGCCACGCCTTTCCGCCATGTAGGCCTCGACTGGAACCCTGCTGGTCATGAGCCTGCCGGCATCTACGACAAACCGCATTTTGATTTCCATTTTTATATGATCAGCGATGCCGACAGGATGGCCATCCCGGACTATGCAACGGCGCCTGCCAAATTCGACAATTACCCTGCTCCCGGCTTTATGCCTCCTACCTATGTGCCCAGCCCCGGCGGTGTACCGCAAATGGGCGCGCATTGGATAGATGTGACCAGCCCCGAGCTGAATGGTGCGCCCTTTACAGAAACGTTTCTCTATGGTTCTTACGATGCCAAAGTGATTTTTTATGAGCCCATGATCACCGAAGCTTTCGTGCTGGCCAACCCCTCGTTTGAAAGAGCGATACCGCAACCGGTTAAATTCCAGCAGGACGGCTATTACCCTACGAAGATGCGCATTGCCAAATCGAACGGCATCACCAGCGTTATCCTTGAAGGATTTGTTTATAAGACGAAACCTTAACAACATAATATATTCTCTAAGGACGGTTCAATCGGAAGAGTGGTTTCATGGATAGCAAGGCCCGGGAGGATTCCCGGGCTTTTTTGTTTTTGTCTGTCTCGGCCATTGTATTCGGTTTGCTGCTGCGTCGGATCTTTCCTGGAGCGTTTAGGCCGCGCTCTTACGATGTTGATTCCATTCCAGTTGGCGCCTACTACAGGCCCCACTCTGCCGGAAATGTCTCCTAAAATGCCCAATTGGGTTTTTCCCATACATGGTTGTTTTTAAAGGTTTATAAAATGTTTTCCAGTTTTAACATGTGCATGACAGGTATACACACGTCGTCTCCGGACAATGCGAATATAGCAGCGCCGAAAAGCGATTTCCAAATGCCGATGGCCGGTTACGTCCGATATGGTAAAAAGTAGTAAGAAATGGCCGATTACGGCCTGGTACGACCTGGTACGGCCTATCATGACCGGTAGATATCGGCTTATCCAGCTAATGGTAAACACTTGTCACGAAGGGCTAAAAACAGGGTATTTGTTCGCTCTTTGTTCGCTCATGGGTCGCTCCACCTTCGCTGCCAGGGCAATTTGAGCGAACAAGCACCGGGCAAAGAGCGAGGAAAAACCGTTTAAGGCCCGGGGGAGAACCAGGTCATCGTTTGCCAGGTACCAGAATTATTTGCTTCCGGCGCGGGACAATTATTTTCTTTAAAAAAAACCGTTACTTCCCAAAGCGTGGGTGTTTCTAACACACTGTTTACGGTTTGTTGGTTTATATAGGTGTTCCAGATCTGGAACCGTGCCGGTATCAGATCTGGAACCGGCATCGACGGATTTGATACCGGGCGGGTACCAGATCCGGTACCGGTATTGGCTGTGAATAATCGGCCTTTTTTTCAGGCGTGTCTCCGCCTAAGCCTTGTGTGCTGGCTTGCGGGACGCGCCGTTGCTCTGCCTCGTTGATGGCGGCACAGGCGTTTACCAGTGCATGCAGGCCGCGGCAGTAGTGATAGATATCGGTGTGGTTAGGCGGGCTGGTAAAGAAGCCATCGAACAGAGCGGCGTAATACAGCATGTCCAGCGTTTCGTTCCATTCTTTGGCCGTGACGTGGTAGAAGAATTTTTCCAGCCTTTTTCGTTCAGGATTGGTTTGCGCCAGCGCGGCTGCCACCGTAATAAGTGTTGACAGCTCGTCTTTAAAATACACCAGGTTCAGTACGTCTCTTTTATTCA
>Ga0307508_10004763_pt1 | contig 13103 bp, 10 predicted proteins | sample 9_EM_MG_FD_203089 | JGI IMG/M metagenome (GOLD analysis project Ga0307508, IMG submission 203089) | Populus trichocarpa ectomycorrhiza microbial communities from riparian zone in the Pacific Northwest, United States - 9_EM | ecosystem: Host-associated > Plants > Roots > Unclassified | place... | reverse complement strand
GCGGAACACCCATGAGGAATGTCAATGGATAGAAAACATAGCCGAAGATGAGATCCAACGTGAGATTATGAATACCAAACCCTTTGCCGATCCACGTTAATAATCCATCGCACGTGTATACCAGCGCGAGGATCGTCAAGACGTTGGTCAAGATTTGACCTGCGACCATAAGACCGAACGAGGCACCATAAGAGAAGGCATGCAAGGCGTTGGCTGGTTGATGCTTAGGATCGGTCACACCGCGGTCAATGACGACAGCTCCGCGCGTGACGGGCTCTTCTGACTCTGGGTAGCGCATTTTCGATATAGCAATGGAAGCGGGGATGGACATGACGGAAGAAGTGACGAGAGTCGTAGCAGGGACGCCAAGCAGGATGTACGCCGTGAGCACGGAACCGGCGATAGTGGCGAATCCGGAGGTCATCGTCAGATGGATTTCAGACGGTGTCATAATGTTCACTGAGAGATATTGGCAAATTTTTACTCATCAAACTAGATGTCGAGGCAGAATAGACGACAGTATGCCAAAGAAACCGTACTACGCACCGTAAGGTCGAACCAAACAAGCGGATTCACCCTGACCTATGAACGGCGATGCAGCGGCGACGACGGCCTCGGCACCGGAGACGTTCATCGCCTTGAAGAAGAACCAAGCAAACTTGCCAATAATCCACTGCATCACGCCGAGGTAGTACATCCTAACAAAGGCCGAAATCAGATCCCTCGCGGCCCAAGATGAGAAAAAACGCACATCTGCACAAAAGCGACGAAAAAGATGATAGCAGCTAGGACATTGATAAAGAACCAATGCTTGTCAATGGTCTCTTGGTCAAAAAAGAAGACAGCGCCTTTATATGCTTGGCTGAGAAAGTCACTGGCGAGAGTGGCAACCCAGGTAAAGATTTTGAATCCGGCGTCGGATTTGAGCACGAAAAGCGCAATAGCTTGCTGCATAAACAAGCCAACAATAATCGTCGGCCAGTTGATCGCATCGCGGTTGTTGCTCATGGCCCAGAAGAACGTCTGGAAGACGAAAAGACCGAAGACGGAGATGGCGCGATCACCATACGTTGAACCCTGCGTGATAGAAAATCCGGAGGTTTCCCGGGAGTGGGGGAAAGATCAGCTCGTAAATGATGGGGTAAAGGGGCCGAGAAAAAAGCAACTGACCTCGGGAACGGAGAAGCCGAATGCCGAACCAAAGACGAGCGCCAACAGAGCGAGCCAACCCATGCCCAAGCGGACATAATAGGATAACGAGAAGAATGGCCTGGAGATGAGCGGCTGCCAGACGGCGGCGATGGGGCGCGTGACGACGGAGTTGGGGATGAAACGAAACGCAATGATACTGGGTAGAAAATATCATCATCACCACGAACTCAGACCACACTCGAGAAGAGGATGAACCACTAAGTGAGAGGCGCATGAACGTACGAGATGAAGGACCACGCAAGGACGGTCTGGACGACCCAACGATGCCTCGTCGCGTTCAGGATTGTGGCAGAGATCCACCAAGCGAGAATGAGCAATGCAAAACCTCCAAGGATGAGCGGGCGGAGCCTCCGGTACAGTGTGGGGCTGTGCGCTTTGTTCTCTTCGACGATGGTATCGTCTCGGACGACAGCAGCCTCGAGGTCCTTAGTATCTGCCGGGACCTTGCTGTCGTTGTTATCGACGGAACAACCATCATATGTAGTTTCGTTCCTTTCAATCGCATTAGAGACGGTAGGCTGGGTTGGGGTGGTGGAGGTAGCAGTTTCCATAGTTGCGGCTCACAGAAGAATGAGAAAAGAGCACTCGGATGGAGGGAGGTCGTGCAAGCAGTCCTTCGGGGAAGGGAAGCAAAGCAAATTTCGCTTCCCTTTTGATGGAATCGCTTCTGAAGAGCATGGAGCGAGAATATTCTCGACAAGATCACGTGTCCAAACTTCCTCCGCTTCCGGCGCATCAGCGCATCAGCCATCTAGATTCATCTAGCCATGCGACACCTGACACGCTGCCAGTACAATTGCTCTTCATGGTCTTCTGATGTACCCTTATCTGTGTACCACACACGTACGGCGGGTGTATCTCTGAAATTCAACTTTTGCCGACTTATCGCTTGCTGGCGTTCTCGGTTTGCGCTCAGGTCTCAAGACTCACGCAAAAGGTAAAGGTAGGAAACGCACGCTGCTACTGGCGGGCCCCACCCGTTTCTTCGCCATGGGCACTTGGTCAACTGTTCCACCCATGAGAGATCTCCCTCGTTTTATCGCGATTACCCTTTCTTCTCCCAACACACGTTATTCCCCACCGCAGCTCCAAGTTTCGGCGTCGGGCTTGCTCGGCCCCCATATCCGTTCCCTCATCACCCCAAGGACTCATGGCCTAGAAATGATGTGGGCCAGATCTTCTGCACACCTAACCCCCAACATGTCTACATTTGTTCAATCAAGTGTTCATGTCATATATATATAGCGACTTTCTACTGGCAAACCCACAACGCAGCAACATTCTCAATATGGATGAGGAAGAAAGCGCAATAAGCTTGTGCTTCTCGGCCCATTCTCCTGATTCGCTGATGATGGTAATATTCAATGCCCCTGTTTCAATGGTGCTGCTTCTGGTCTTCCGACAGATCGGTGCCTCCAATTTATGTACATCTCTGCCAGTTGGTAGTTTATTGCGTTTCCTCCCGTAAAATCCAACCCACGCAAGGCAGGGCGTGCCGCGGGGTTGGTTCTTTATCTTATTCCGGCAGCGCGCCCCCGGCGCCAAGCCCTCTGCGCCCTCTCGGACATATCATTTAATGCTGGTTGTGCAAGAACGAAATACACAACAGCGACCGTACTTTATTGCACTGATCCAGTTCGAGTTGAGGAAGAAGTCGCATATTATTGGCTGATATACAGTCGTGGATGTGGACATGGTGCTCAAGGCTGTTGTCTGTGTCGCAGTTGGAGAGGGCGTGTTCTCGCTGACATGTGGCCCATAGCGAACCCTGAACTCATATTTGTAATTTGACAAGGCAGCGTGTAGCTACACCTCACTGCAAAATTGGGGCATTTTACAGCCGAGAATTGTTAAAGCTTCGTCTTCTGTCTGAACATACGGATACGGCTTTTGCCGTTTTCCCCCATGATCGTTTTCATCCAGATAAATTTCATGTAAGCCCGCGTACTACGTCCAACATTGCATTGGGCATGACGTTGTGATCCGCATAAATTACCCCATTTTCCCGTTTCTATCTAAGCTTGACGGCTGAAATTTGCTAGCCAAGTGACTCATGTAGATTGAGTCATTTCTGGTATTTCGCCGCGTCGAGAGATATTATGAAATGGCGAGATATAAGCACTGCAAGGCGCCGCAAACCCGAAAATGTTGATTAGCCTCGTGAACGTGAACACTTTCAATTTGCAGCCTGGTAGCATTCTTCCCACAATGACCCATGGGTAATGAAGTTCTTGCAAACAAGCATTGCAGTATATCGTTGACGGATGATGAGCGTTTCAGGTAGCCGAGAGAGATGATCCCGGTATGCTGTCGGTATCCAAAGTAGAAGTTCACCATGGGGACCCCGAATCCAGCCATCATGAGCCAACTCTTCAAGACTTGCATACGCAAATGCATTAAGAATTGCGGCTACGGACAGATGAGTGTGCAGATTCAGAAAATTGATTAGGTGTACTCACACTGAATCAAGTAATCACTTGCATTGGATGGGGGTGGGGCAGGGGTCACTGAATGTCCATGCCCTGAAAGTGGGTCTCCAACTGGTGCACCCACTGCCGCCTCCCACACCCGAACGGCTCTGTCCAAGGACCCGGACACAATACGGCGGCCGTCGGATGAGAATGCAACGGAAGTGACCGGACCTTTATACCCTCGGAGCGGGTCTCCAACCCGTGCACCTGTTGCCGCATCCCACGTTTGAACGGTTTTGTCCAAGGATCCGAACACAATATAGCGGCCGTCGGATGAGAATGCAACGGAAGTGATCTCATCATGCCCTCGGATTGGGTCTCCAACTAGGTTACCCGTTGCCGCGTCCCACACTCGAATGGTTTTGTCAGCAGATCCGGACGCAATACGGCGGCCGTCGGGTGAGAATGCAACGGAAGTGACTGAAAGTTTATGCCCTCGGAGTGCATCTCTAACTTGTGCACCCTTTGCCACATCCCACACTCGAACAGTTTTGTCATCAGATCCAGACACAATATGGCCGTCGGATGAGAATGCAACGGAAGTAACCGAACTTTCATGCCCTCGGAGTGGGTCTCCAACTGCTGCACGCATTGCCACATCCCACACTCGAACGGTTTTGTCAGCAGATCCGGACACAATACGGCGGCCGTCGGGTGAGAATGCAACGGAAGTGACCGAAAGTTCATGCCCTCCGAGTCGGTGTGCAACTGGTGGACTTGCTGCCACATCACACACCCGAACAGTTGTGTCCCAGGATCCGGACACAATATGGTGGCCATCAGATGAGGATGCAACGGAAGTGACCGGACGATTATGCCCTCGGAGTGGGTTTCCCACTGGTGCACCTGTTGCCGCATCCCATACTCGAACGGTTTTGTCCAAGGATCCGGACACAATATGGCGGTCATTGGATGAGAATGCAACAGAAGTGACGGAATGATCATGCCCTCGGCGTGGGTCTCCAACTGGTGCATCCGTTGCCACATCCCACACTCGAACTGTTTCGTCATGAGATCCGGACACAATACGGTGGCCATCGGATGAGAATGCAATGGAAGTGACACAGTGTTCATGCCCTCGGAGTGGGTCTCCGACTGGTTCACCCTTTGCCGCATCCCACACTCGAACGGTTTTGTCAGCAGATCCAGACACAATATGGCGGCCGTCGGATGAGAATGCAAAGGAAGTGACCCAATCTTGATGCCCTCGGAGGGGGTTTCCAATTGGTGCACCTGTCGCCGCATCCCACACTCGAATGGTTTCATCCAAGGATCCCGACACAATATGGCCGTCGGGTGAGAATGCAACGGAAGTGACCGAACGTTCGTGCCCTCGGAGTGGGTCTCCAACTAGTTTACCCGTTGCCGCATCCCACACTCGAATGGTTTTGTCGTTAGATCCGGACACAATACGGCAGCCGTCGGATGAGAATGTAACGGAAGCGACCCTATCTTCATGCCCTTGGAGTGGGTCTCCAACTGGTACACCCGTTGCCACATCCCACACTCGAACGGTTCGGTCCCAGGATCCGGACACAATATGGCGGCCGTCGGATGAGAATGCAACGGAAGCCACCTGATCTCTATGTCCTCGAAGTGGGCCTCCAACTGATGCACCTTTTGCAGCATCCCACACTCGAAGGGTTTTGTCGGCAGATCCGGATACAATACGGCCACGGGACGAGAATGCAACGGAAGTGACTGAACTTTCATGCCCTCGGAGTGGGTCTCCAACTGGTGCACCCGTTGCCGCATCCCACACTCGAACGGTTTTGTCGTGGGATCCGGACACAATATGACGGTCGTCGGATGAGAATGCAACGGAAGTGACCGGACCTTCATGCCCTCGGATGACATTGTGGATGAGAGGCCAAGAGTCTGGTCTTTCAATCAGAAGTGGGTTTTGCTGTCCGGAGATACCTTCAACCATTGGGAAATTTGAATTTTTGGGAAGGAAATGGAGTGCAGACACGTATAAATGCGGGGTGCTGAGGGATAATGGAACATAGAACACTTGCACAAAACGCTGCAAACTGAGGATGTGCTCAATTGGCAAATCAGATGTTCGTGGGCCAACCTAATGATGATGTCAATGAGCAGTCTGAAAAAATGGTTACAATGATCAAACAGGTGCTGCACTCACGCCACGCCATTGAGCAAGCTGCCGCATTTGCCGTTCTGCAATCCCTATAGCGGCCAGGAGACTGAGTGCCTCAACCCAGAAAATTCCTTTCTTCTGGATGAACTTGTCGACATCTTCATAGAGTTCTTCTGATAGGAGATTTACTTGTGGAACCTCCACTCTGTGCGGAACCCAATATCGGCACGCGTAGGAAAGATGTGGTGGAATGTAGTCGCCGATTTTATCGTCTTTGAGTTCGGGAGCCTGACTATTGAGCCGGTATGAAGTGGATAGTTTGCAGATGTTAAACTTCAACTCTCTTTGCACAATATCAAGGGTACTGCGTGCCAATTCTTGCTGGGCTTCGACCACATTGGCTGTGAATTCATGCGTTCCGCGGAGAAAATCCCTGCATGAAGAATGGTAGAGACTGATGGTGCCGTTTGTTCCCGTTGCGATGATAGCAGCTAATTCATTAATGATAAGTTGAAAAGCTGTAGGGTGGAAAGAGAGTAGATGGGCAAATGAATCTGCTGTTACCGCCTCCTTCGTGCACAGTAAACCGCCTGCGATAAGTTTAAAGCGGTCACGCGACTCCGCATCCCCAAGTGAACGCTCAAGAACACGTCGGTAGAGCGTGTCATAGATCGAAACCGAGCTATCTTGAGACTCTAGGAGAGAATCAATGACATCTTCGACGAGTAATGTGCGCTTGTTCTTAATTTGTCGCAAATAGATGGCTGCAACCTCGAACAGTCCGTCAGCTGTATTCGCCAGTTTATCGCGGAGGACAGTAACAGCACCCTCCCCGGAAGGAAAGCGCTGAGGAGATGATTTTGATATAGTTTCGAGATTGTGGAAAAGGTAAAGCCGCACGTCTTTGGCATTTTCAACTGCGGTTTCTGCGAGATCGATTTTGCAGATATCCCCAAATTTGTTAATGAATGAAGAGAACTCGTCGTAGGGGCGGCTTGAAATAATTAGCCGGAGATTCGTCAACGTTTCCACCCCAGAGTGAAGCATCTCGAAAAACTGAACGGCATCTGTGATGTCGTCGCTGCTTTCATCAAGTGCATCAATGACAAGATATAGCTTTCGGGTGCCTGCAACACGTGTGAGTGGTTCCACAATCAGTTTTTGAAACTGACGAGCCGTGCTCCAGGTCGAGATGTCCTCATCGATTAGGGATAAGAAATCGCAGATATAAGAGCGGTATGGAACGTGGATGCGGACAAGCTGACGTGCAAGCGATGTTACTACTTTCCCTCCTTTCAAGATAGGACGGTCGCCTTCGGTGGTAGTGATGGAGAAGAAAAATGATATAAGAGGAATCTCTGCTTTGCTCATATGCAGCGCCAAGGTCCTGATGATAGTCGACTTGCCCGTGCCAGGCCGGCCAAGAATGTAGACGAATCGTGGAGCGTCATCGTGTGGATTCGTTGCGTCTTTAAGGCGTTTCATGATTTCATTCCGGGTCCCATCCAGACACTTTTCCGCCTTTGCGCGTGTAAAGTCGGCCGGTACTTCATGGAGACGTTCTAGGACCCTTTGGGCCTCAGGGGTTATGGGGAGTCTGCCCAGAGCCTTTTGGTACATGGCATGGGTTTTGTCGGAGACCCTTCGAAAGCGCGGATCGGAGGGTCCAGTGAACTTATTGAGCTCAAAATGATCCGCCTCCAACATATCGGAATGACCAATGTCCAGGCAGCTGTTGGTTTCAGTGACAATCCACCTCTGCGTTTTGTCAGTGGAAATCCGTACCAACATGACAGTGGATAGATACCTTGGCATTCTCTCCTGTCAGCTTCGTCATTGGAGTTTTTCTCCCTTCGTAAAAGTGATAAATCTCCGGCTTGTTGTGAGCCTGTGTCGTTGTAGAATTTCACAAATGCCGAGGAAACAGATAACAGCCCACCCGCTTCGCCCTCTTTGCTTCGATTGGCTTGTATTTCCCTAACGATCTTATACTCCTCATACCAGTCCAAAGACCAGCGGAGGGCATCAATCTTCATCCCAACCCACCAGTTGGGGCGCACGTCTTCGATACCCCGATGAGGAGTTCCGAGAAAGATAATACCAACGGTATTCTCAAACAGCGAGCGTTCCTGGGAGAGCATCTTTGGGACGACAAATAAGAGTATATGATGAACTCGTCAGCACTCAGAATGAAGTGCCTTCTAACCTGCTGAACAACCAAGCCACCAACGCAATGCGCGATAAAGATGAGAGGTATCGATGAGCGTCCCTGCCGAACGATAATTTCAGAGGTTAGAAAGTTGTTGTTTTATATCTTAAAATTAATGGTACTTCGCGAGTCTCTTGAAGTTTATCCTTCAACTCGTTCGCAATGAGCGTGATACTGGTGCGGACAGGGTCTTCTCCGATCCAGAGAGAGTCGTAACCAAAGCGTAGGATACGGGCTTCCTTTACCAGATCAGGGAGCATGTCTGCATCCTGGAGCCAGTTCACTCGGCGAGTTCTAGCATTTCCTCCGGCCACACTTTCATTTCCACCAGTATGAGCAACCCACGTGCTATCCGGAATGGCGGCAAGTCCATGAACGGCCACAATATCTACTTTGGCGGAGTTCCGTTCCCGCTCAGTCGGGGGATATAAAACCTTGATACCCAGCTGTTCATCAGGGACCCGCGAGAGTCTCCCTCGAAGTTTAGATCTCCAGTTGAAGAGAGAAATCAATCCGAGCGGGTCATGACGAACAAGGCCTGTTGACTGGCCAGGGGAACCGGTTCCGCGGCCAAGGGGTTTGGAACTTGACGAGGCGGTGTAAGTCCATAGAAACCCCAAGGGAAGAACGATGACGAGACAGGTGACGAGATCGGATACAGTTATTTCCCAGGCCATCAGGTTGTGAGTGACATGCGATCAGGTGCTGCTAAAACTGGCGCCGCCTCGGGGGCCGGGGTCGAAGACTTGAATGAACAACCTGTGCTGCACGTGACCACCGTTCTTTGCTCCGCGATATCGATGTACTGTATTCCACGGCGTAACAGCTGAAAGCTAGAGGTGTATCACCGCTCGGTTAGTTCATTAAAATAGGATCCGTCCACGCCAATTGCATTTTTGCGAATTTCTGTTGCATCACCACTGATGTTACTCTGTAGCGCGAACCCCACTACTGTAGTGCTGCTTCACCTTTCACTCGGCTGCACGCTATTAGCACATGGAGTGCCAATACCTCCTATCGGCTTCCACTATGTGTCTCCAGTATTGCACCGCGCTGGCCTCGGGCGCTCATACGAACGGCTCGTGAGGTTCGACTGGAACTGAATCCACCTCTCCAACTTTCGGAACGACAAATGGGAGGTTTCGTATTTCCACTCGTTCTCGCCGTGTGCACGTGTAAGTATCTCGGTCGGACTCTTACTGTAGAAGCATTCCACAGGCGCCGTCAGTGTTGTGGCAAGGCACGCGAAGTGCCAGAGTTGTACGAGCCCCCATGAGAGGAGATCACAATCATGCTATAAAGTACTTTACCCTTGATATACCTCTGCCTTGCAGAGAACAGTGAGGTATGAGCCTGCGCTCTCTAAATCACAGCTCCTCAAACAATTTCGCAATAGATACTTCTATCGTTAAGCAAAGACTTGAATGGACGGCAATATATTACAGAAGCGAAGAGAAGGCCAAACAGCAAACAAAAGACGCGTCTTGTTACTTTTGGGGTCAACAGGAGTTCTTTTCATATTCACACCCTCGAACCTACTGTATGACGCTGGCAATCGCCCACGGGTGAGTGAAATATAAATAAATAAAGTTTGTCACATCAATTATCCTCTCCATCATCAACGACATGACAAGCGTCCCTCGTCGTCGTCGTGCACCCACTGCCCGAGCGAATACTAAAATACCAGTCATAAAGGGACGCGAGAGGGTTGTGACGAATCCAAGTGGAACACAGACCTGAGTGCGCTCACCCCAGGTGTTCCCGTCGTCAGTTGAAATGACTTTTAACAGTGAACCTCCGAGCCCCTGTCCCTTCCGTCGTCTCGAGCGCGCAAATAAATCAGAGCTGTCGGAGGGGCTTGTATACTCCAGGTATCTTAGGATTCGAAAGAAGAAATGGCGATTAGTCGATGATCGCTACTTGCGAGAGGCGGGTGGACGGACTCACGCCGTCACGCCCACTAGTTGAGCCACCTGAAACCATACAGATCAGGCTCCACTTCGCTCCGCCATCAGTGCCGGGCGCATGTCAATACCCTGATCATTCGCAGAATTCTCCGATGCGCTATAATGGGGGGAGTCTGCTTGTTGTTAGACTTGGGGACTCTTCCCTCTCGCATTCGCATCGCAACAGACCTTGAGGGGCGCCACTCTTTGAGATTCGAGCACATGGTTCCTACACATGGCAAAGTGGTTAGTATTGGGCTATTACATGTAAAATCGACAGGGCTACGTACCCATCGACCATTGACAGCATTCGCCGCTCGTTCGACGACCTCCGGGGGATGGGTCCGCGTAGCGCCGCCGTCGTGGGATGCGGGTACCGTGGTTCTGATCCATTTGCGTGAAAAGCGATCCATGGTCCATCATGTTAGCCAATAATGGCTAAACTTCTTCCACGAATTGAAGGAAGGAGGAAGGACTTACTCACTGACAGTACATACACACACCACTCGAATCCTTGCCGTCATCGCTGCAACCACTCCGTTAGGAAGTTTTACCATGAAAGCATTGTCCGAATCCTCAGTCCTTTGTGTACTCCCGCCCCTCGGTCGAGCGCGAGACGGTTAGGATGTGAGATGTAGACACTACCATTACTTGTTGTTACCGGTAAGTGGGATGGATGACGTGGACAAGTGCCAAGGTATGTGAGTAAACCCGTGATGATCAGTCGGCGGGCACATGCATAGAATATGAGGGCCTCTGGGCTTCGTGTCATCTTGGCCGGTTATTCTTGGACTTGGGACTGGGGTCAAGGGCCCGCTGCTAGCCACGCCCACAATCTTTGTGTCGAGAGCGAGCACAGAATAAGCTTCTTTCCTATGCGGTTCACATAGCGGAGCTTGCGGGAGTTGAACTGGGCGAACGGGTTCGTGTGACCTAGCCCTGGCGTAGGCACTTTGGGATGTCGTGGCGTATTCCCGGAGCACGAGACATACCATATCAGAAAATAATATTGCTGCATATGCACGTGTAATCAGGAATTAGGCTACTATTATGCCAGAGACTACCTTTCTGCTCCCTGCCAATCGCCTACACAGGAACCCCCGCCCGTGGCCCCATGGCTTTCGCATTAGAGCGCGAGTTTTTGTAAGCAAAACGAGCATTGTGGAGGAAAAGTATAACAAAGAATGACATCGGAAGTAGAATGACCAAAGCCAGTAAGATCAGAGTCACATTGCCAAACCAATAGGCCACATGGCGAAGCTTCATCGGTGGTTCTGCATTGGCAGCGAGCGAAACTTGGAAAGCGGAGAGAGCGACACTAAAGAAGATGGCGGTGCACAAGCTCAAGAACACTGTGAAGGTTGAAAAATAGGAGGAGTAGTTGGTGCTAAGAGCCTTATAGCCCCTTAGATTGCGCCCAGTCATAATCATCACAAGGTTGAGTCGTGAAAGACGGAGTTCACCAAAATGCCAGCGACCAGAGAACTCCCGGACTGAGTCGGGCGCGGTACCCAGCGATACTTCAAGGCCTCTTGCGAGTGCACGCCATTTCTCCCACGTAATATCGCGGGGTACCAAATCTTTGCTCAAAGCGACTGACAGGTCTGAAGGATGTCGGATCAAGAAAAGATAGGTGGCCAAAAATGCTTCCGCATTAGTCCTCAACCTTTCATCCCCCTCCACAAATCTCGAATATGTATCATGATGTAGAAGCCCTGTGATAGAGTGTCTGTTAGTCGAAGAGAAAGCGGTAGACAATAGCGTGCTGATAGAGTCTTGGCTGATTGAATAATTTGAGGGTTCAACTTACAAGGAGGAATTGGCTTTACGAAGATGCCAGTGTCATTCCAGATGAGGTGGAGATCGCAACTTTCCGTGACTATGACCTCTCGGCGCATGAGAGCATTGTGATGCAAGGCCCGAATATGTTTGAACCCGACACCCGCAATCCACATCCAGGACCTGATGCTATCAGCCCTGCCCACATCGAGCTCTTTTTGCATACGCTCGGTTATCTCTCTGGTGTGGGCGTCGTTATCATCGGGTGGCAATAGCCACTGTGTGCCAACAATGAACTCCGCCTTCGTGTCATCAGGGATTAGGGTCGGAGCTCGTGCCATCACGCGGGAAAGTATTTGAATGACAACGTACGTTGAAATAGACGTTTGCTGGACTCGTGTATTCTTGTTTTGTCTTGACTGCAACATGATATCAACACATGTAAATACATCTCGAGCTTGAATTCCAACGTGCCTCGGGAGGCGCAACGAGGCAGGAAGTCGCATCGGGGATCAGTCGCAGCTTGCACTGAGAATGAAGCTGAAAGCGTGCGATTCGTCGTTCGAGCAGGCAAGACGTGCGTAAAGTCAAGCTGCTGGGGTGTGTTTCCGGCGTGGAAATGAAGCTTCATGCATAGTTCACCTGTCTTTGAAATACTAAAATATAGTGTGACGGGCATTGATGTGGTCCAATCATTGAGCGTCAACTGCAGGAATTATAAGGATCTCGGTGGAACGGGGTGATGCGTCGTAGAGGGTTTGGAGAGAATTTTTGTGGCAGCGTTTTCAGTGAGAACGCAGCAGAAGGGCGTCCCGATCGTCGCTGGATAGCAGTATCTAGCGTTATCTGTTTCCTGGGAAGCAATTCAAGCACGCGGTTCGGAGCGTTTTGAGTCATGTTGTCTTTCTGCAGCGTTCATTTTGACGATCGTCCATGGGCTTTCTTGGAATTGCATAGTCTCCTCGTCGTTACCAATGACAATACCATGTCGAGCCGCCGTTTCAGGCAATGCTGATGCTGAGAGCAACGTGGGGCCTCTTCCTCGGATGCATCGGAATCGTAGTCATGAGCTCTTCCTTTGAGAATATCCATTCCGAGCTCGAAGATATCTTCAACCATTGGGAAATTTGTTTTTTGGGAACGAGTACCGACAGGTGTAAATACGGGGTACTAAGGAATAATGGGACACAGAACACTTATTACTGTTTGCAATAAAGTTGACGACGTCAACCTAGCCAAACAAAAGCGGGCACCGATGATAACCGCCCCCGTGCCCGCCACCTATGTCGTGCAGGGCTAGATTCTTCTGTGGCGCACCGCGGGTAGTGCCAGCGTGGTGCAAATTGACTTGTCTCTTGTAAACCCTGTCCCATATGTCATCGGCCATT
>Ga0307508_10004761_pt1 | contig 13104 bp, 18 predicted proteins | sample 9_EM_MG_FD_203089 | JGI IMG/M metagenome (GOLD analysis project Ga0307508, IMG submission 203089) | Populus trichocarpa ectomycorrhiza microbial communities from riparian zone in the Pacific Northwest, United States - 9_EM | ecosystem: Host-associated > Plants > Roots > Unclassified | place... | reverse complement strand
CGTTTTTTCTCGGGGTGTCCTCCTCCCCCCCCCCCCCCCCCCCCCCCCCCCAAAAAAAAAAAAAGGCAGAGAAGACGATACTCTACTTGACATACCAATTGGTGACCATGGTGAGGCTCGCTGGTCGCTGGTCGAGATCACGTTGTGCTCTTGTGTGACCGAGCATTGCGCGAACAAGCGGCAGCGAGCATGCAATGCTGTGCAGCGCTGATATCCGAACCGTTGCTGTTCGGCGTGGCGTCGGACTTGCCGCTTCGAGTACGTTGTCACTCGGAGTGGTGCGCTGCGAGTGAAATTCCGGGGCTGGCGTGGCGGAGTCGCTCGGAGTCTGGATCGACCCTCACCTCACGCTCAAAGAGCATCTCGCCATCAGGCTGAAGAAGGTTAGGAATGCCATGAATCGGATTCGCCAGCTTACGGGGCAGATGGGTCTCTCCAATCCACTGCCGGACGGTCATGTTGGCCTGCGTCTCGGTTGCAATGTTTGGTGCGGAGCTTCGGTGGAAGGGCGACCACGCCAACGGCACCATTGGATAGGCCAACGATGTACAGCTACTGGTTAATCGGGAAGCCTGTGCGACAGGCTGCTTCCTGACAACCAACCTGGGAGCCCTGGTGATGAGGCTGGGTCTCAGACCGGCGACGACACAGCTTGGGAACCGACAGCGGTGGTTTGGGCTGAACCTCCTGTCACGGCGCAGGCCACGATGTTTGGTTTCGGCGTTTAGCCTCGGCATTTGGAAGGTTTCGGTCTAGAACGGCGCGACGTCCGAGAACGCCTTGGCGTTTGGAAGGTTTTGTTCTGGACCATTGGAAAAGGGTTGTTGTGCTCTGTTGCATGAGAGAAGTGTGCACACAAGTGAGTGCGAGTACGCGTATGAGTTGCGTGAGTACGAGTATGAGTGTGAGTACGTATGTATATAAGGAGGGCTTTCTTCTTCGTGTTGTCTGTTCTTCTTCTTTCTCACTCATGAAACCTCTTGTATATCCTGTCTAACGAATCAATATCCTTCTCCGCTGCCCACGGCGTTCCCTCGTCCAACATTCAGTCCGTTCCCTTGTCCACGGCGTTCGCTGGACTAGCATTTTGCCATTCTCTGTTCCTTTGTTTCCTTGGCCGAACTTACTCGAGTACCTTGGGATCTGCCGCCGCCACCGATACATCGTCAATCTTCTGCCAGGGCACTGGAAGCCGCCACAAGGCGACAAACATTGGAGAGTGTCACAATCTTCACAGGTACCCAGGCCGCCATCAAGCACTTGGCCTCAGGGGAACCTGGCTCCAGTCAGGTGTATGCGATCCAGGCCAGAAGGCACATCGCAACGCTTCGGCGAGTCAGGCCGGACATCATTGAAATCTGATGGCGCCCAGCCCATAAGGGTCCCAAGAAATGAGAAGGCTGACTAGTGGGCCAATCCGGCAGCTGATGAAGACAACTCGCTTGGAGTGGAATGCATGCAATACAAAGACTGGTATGGCAGACGGCCAATGCATCTCCCTGGTCCCTTGCACACCTCAAGTGGGAAATCTCGGAAAAGAAGTGGCAGGAAGCCAAGGCGAGGGTGGATTCTCGGTTCACTCGAAAGAAATAGCAACCCTGCCGACAGGAGAAGACGCTGCAGAAACCGGACCCAGTACCAGCAAAGACAACAAGTGGCTGGCAGCGAGATTCTACCAGTTGAAGACAGGTCATCGTCTCACTGGCCGGGTACCTCAAGTGTAGAAGGGCAGGCCCACAGCCAAGGGCCGGCGGTGCCCGTACCGGACCCAAACCTGGGAGCCTCAGGAACTGCCCCACTGGAAGGCCCAGTAGAAAATTCTGTGAGCGGAGGTATTACAGCCGACTAGAAGGCGGGAAAATCGGTTCAGGATCCGAGACCTCTTCGCAGACGAGCTATACGGCCAGGCGATCCTAGATTTTCTATCTACTACGGACGTGGGACGAAGGATGGACAGTGTTCCCCGTAGTTCAATACATCCGTCCTGGGCCTCGGACTGGACTGGATTGAGTTTTGGCAGTCCGTCCGCGGGCAGTGTGCGGACGGACTGGTGCAAAAAAAATCGCAAGCCGGACGGACTGGCTGCGGTCGGCTGCATTCCAATGCTAAGAAATGTAAAAAAAGAAATCTAACTTTTCGACACTTACATACAGATGCAGGTTCTGAGGAACCGTCGCCTGTAATCCGTCAGCAGCAGGTCTGGTATCACAACGCCTAAGCAGTTCAGGGGGTCGCAGCAGCCCGGCCTTGAGTGCCAGCAAACGGGTGAGACCTCATGATGCTCTACCGTCTTGGCTTTTGCGGGGAGTGATCGGCCACCATAACAAATGCTAGACTACCGTGCTGAGGCAGAAGAGCACCGGTAAGACAAGAGGGACAAGATAATCCCAAAATTCCGTTGATCGGGGAAGAGTTGGAGGAGCTGCAAGAAATCCCGCTGGCACTAACCGTACTGCGAGTGGGTTTCCGAGTTTTGGGCTGCAGCGTCGCCTAAGTAGGAACGGCGGCCAACAAGAAATACACTCTCATAGCACTGTCGATATAGTTAATCAGACCATAACAAGTTGCGATGACAGAAGAGTATGTGTTACCTACTAGGAGGCCATTTGACTGGAAGGTTCCAGCTGGCATAAGCGCCAGGAAGTGTACATTACGGACTGCAGTCCACAAAAGCCATGGACTGGACGGACTACTTTTACACAGTCTATCCAAGCGGTCGGACTGGACTCTGGGGAGCACTGAGGATGGGTCTGGAAGGCCTGTGAAAGAGGCCCAGAGTGAGGTGTCAGAGTCGGAGCTCCGGGAACGGGAAGTGAGGGAAGAGGAACAGAGGTTGGAGGAGCACGAGCTTGGGGGAGGAACGGGATGATGGAAATTCCATTGTATCTCAGGGACGCCAGAGCGGAGGGCAAGGGAAGCTACATCGATCCATTTACGGACCGACCGAGGCCGGAAGGGACAGTGGCCGGGATTCTGGTAAAAAGTATGACGCCATAGTCTACATGGCTGAATGCGAGTATGATTAAACAAAAAAAAATTGTGGCGGAGTAGGGAAGGAACAGCGGCGGACGAGCATGACACGTCATGCTAGGCGCGATCTTGCACGGTCAAAGTGGAAGCGGACAACGACTTCCCCTACTGCCGCTTTCTCGATCTGTCGTGACCATTTCGTGCTCACAATCGTTCCACCAGTGTTCAACATAGACCCAGACATGTCGGCAGACCGGTCTAAGTCGGTCTGCCAAGACCCCGACCCGACCTACGGCTTCTCGGTCTGGATAAAATTAACGGCTTTTTGCCAAGGTTTTAGTGTTGTTGTTCCGATGACCCAAAGATTCGTGTTTCGGCGATGCATCTCCTTGTGCCAGATGCTTTGGGCCATTTCCACAGTGGGCGGGCTTCGCTCTTCAAGCTCCTGCACAGCGGTGTGAGTGTCGTCCAGAACTGTGATCCCCAAACAGCCTATCTTGTCCTTGAGCGCGGTGCGTACTCTGAACGTACACTCGGGAATCCAGCAGACAACCACGTTGACCTTGCGCTGTGACTTGTCGTAGCGGATGTCGAAGCGTGCCTGCAGACCAGTTGGCCATGGCTGCCTTGAACTCGGCGAGTCCCGAGAACTACTGACCGAGGGTTAAAGCACCGAGAGCTGGCGGATCGCCTCCGAATCGCTCGGGGGTCCTAAACCAGACAGTTGCAGGCGTTGCAGTAAGATGATTAGAGATGTGTGGGTTGTAAGATGAGGGAGAAATTTGTGAGGTCGACCCGTTAGCGTGGCTACCATCTATGAAACCAAACTTTACTAACTGGGGAAAGCCAGCCAATACCAAGGCTGACCCAAATCCAGAGAAGAATCTCACCCGCTGGGAGCGTAAACGTCTTGCTGTCACGCAGCTACCAGCCAATCTCAACATGCTGCGCCGGTTTCAGGAGGGGGCACAGATCCACAGGGTACGAGATGTAGTTGATTGGTGGTATGATAGGCTGCATGATCCGCGCTGGAAGGATCTCGCCCGGATGGCTTTGACATGTCTCACTCTCCATGCAATGAGCGCTGAGCCAGAACGTGCGTTCAGCACTGCAAAGATCACTCTCTCAGATCGCCGTTGCCGTATGGGGGACGATGTACTTGAGGCTGTCGAGTGCTTGAAAGGCTGACAGAGGGATGGAATGATCGTAGCTACGAGGGAGGATGTTAAAACCATTAAGCAGATGTTGACTACCCTTTGTGAGGAGGATCTGCTGTAGTGTAACGATAGCCACGTCAAAGTATTGATGAGTTGCTTCTAATCACCCATAGGGGTGTCATGAACTTTTCTGCAAAATCAACGCCCCTAGCCAACCTATCCCGACGTACGCCGACAGACCTGACCTACGGTTGGTCGGTCTGGATATATCCCGACCAGTCCCGACCTTTCCCGAAATTATTCCGGACCGGTCTATGTAGAACACTGCCTTTTACATTGTGGGCCATCATAACTCATGTCCGTCTCTTCAAGTTTCCACCGGCGTCCATCGGGTCTTGTGACGCACCGCAACCGCCCTAGCTAGTGCGCACGACGGGCTGGTTCTACAGTCGGCTCGCTTTTGCGTCCATCAAGCCACCCACGGGCTGTTGCTTCCCTCCGCCGCGGAGGCGAACATGTCGCATCACTAACGCGTGTTGATGAGATTGCTGGCGAATGTGGAGGTCAAACAGCTGGTAACACGTGGTCGTGCGACTGTGGACGGGAAACGGACAGTGTGTACACCACCAATATCTCCGTAGCCGCATGCATAAATGACAAAATAAAAAGCCGGTAACACACGGATAGCACAGGTTGTGGAGCCGTACTTACAAATTATTTTACCATTAATCGCGTAGGCTGGCGATGTCGTTTTCCGCCTGCTTCATTAATCGCATCTGGAGACCTGCTTAGAGCACGGCGAGCCTGACTCGAAAGCCAGGATTGAGGAAGGGAAAGGGAGTTTACACTCTTTGAAGGACCCGAGAAGCCAGAAAACTCAGCGGTGCTATGAGTCTAGGGGTTGGAACCCTATGCCCTCAAAACCAGCGAGTCCTTTCTCTCTCGAGTTCCGTCACATCGAGAGCAGATGCCCCAAATCCCAGTCCTTTTTAATAGCCGTGCCTTGGCCAGAGCAGGTGTACGTTGTTGGGATACAGTCAGATCGTCCCTCGAGTGGTGGAATTGGTTTGTGTTGTGTATTGTAGTGTTGGATTGTTTTCCAGATGGTTTTGGGGAATGTGGCTTGTAGTTAGCGCTCCAGCAATGCAGTCACCAGTAGTTGCTCATTCCGGAAGCTTAGTCTACTCAAGCAGAACACAATCTCATGCCCACTCCGGGCAGCTTGTCAAACCCCTCCGACGGAATACAGCGCATTCTCGCTTGAAAAGGTAGTGTTCCTCGACCGGCACCGAACGCCCCGCGGTGGATTCAATGCTCGTACGAGACACTACAATCAACACAGTGCTTGACGCAATTGCGGTTGAATGTGGTACTGCATCTGGTCACAATACAGTACAATGGACAGCTTATCGAAGGATACGTTCGTCATCGTAGGCGAAGGCCGGAACGTTTTCCGGTTTACACACCACTCCGCGGATGCATACTTGGAGATCCGCAAGGCTACCGGCTGCACCGCAAACCAACTATCGACTCCTCTGAGAACTGCAAGTTAACCTCCCGCACAGCAACCCAACCATTGTTCCAGCCTCTGTACAGCCCCGACCTCGATCAGTCTGTAGGCAGCGCGTTTAACTCCCCTGCCTTCCACCCTGGTCTGACCCATAGATATGATGTATCTACACGCAGATACTCTACTCACTCCTAATCTCATTCCCTTCCTGTCTAAACCCCCTAGCTCCCAGCTCCTTCACCTCCTAGCTCCTCTCCTTGGTCTTCTCCTCCCGTTCCCGAAGCTCTCACTCCGACACCTCGCTCTAAGTTTCTTCCTCAGCCAGATCCAGAATCCGTTGCCCCATGTCAATGCCATCGAGGAAATTTAGGATTGCCCGGCTGCACCTCTCGTCGGCAAAGAGGTCCCGAATCTTGAGTCGATTCTTACCCATGACCGTCTCTCCGCACCTCTTGCCATAGGATTCTCTGCTGTCCTTTCCATTGCGAGCAGTTGTTGAAGTGGTGCTTGCGGGTTTGGTTCTTATACCGCTAACCGACACCGTCCGCATCGGGCGTTGGGGAGGTTCTTCGTCTATTTCAGGTATTGGCCGGCCAAGGCGTGCTAGTTTTCAACTTGTAGAACCGCGGGGCGATACTCTTCCTACTGCAGGCTACCGTCCCATTTGGCCAGGGGAATCTCCCGTCTGCCATACCAGTCTGAATGCAACCCAGATCCCTCGCACATCTGAAGCGGGAGACCACGGGGAGGAGGTGGGCGGAAGCCCAACGATGGGCTGGAGGCCGAACCTCCAAGAAATACAGGATGCCGCAGACCCATAGATCAGACAGCACAGTGGCTGGGAGTTCCAAGAGGGTTTCCTCGAGGTTCTGCCAGATAAAGACAGGCCGCTGCCTTTCTGGGCAGTACCTTCGGTGAACGAAGAATCGGCCCACCGTCCAATGTTGGTGGTACCAGTGCCAGACGCAGACTCGCGATCACCTCTTCAAGGTGTGCCCCGAGCGGAAGCCCCAGCAGAAGATCCTGTGGGTAGAGTTGCTTAAGGAAAGCGGAAGGAGGGAGAGTCGGTGGAGGATCCGGGACTTCCTTGCCGATGGGAGGTGCAGCCAGTCGGTCCTAGACTTCCTCTCCACCACGGAGGTGGGAAGGCAGGTCCCGGCGGAGGAAGACGCGGGAGCGAGGAGTCCGAATGGTAGCTCCGAGAGCGCAGGGACCGGGAAGAGGAGAGGGGAGGGGAGGTGGAGGAGCTGGGTGCCGGGGGAGGAACTGCTCTACCTTCCGACGCCCTCTTTCATTGCGCCCACTGGGGAGGACAGGGGTCTCAACAGTCCGGCCGGGCCAGCCCTGACCTCGGCCTGGACCGGCCTACGTGATGCGGTCCAAGTTAGTCCACGGCCCGCTGGCCAAAGGGCTTTTTGAAGGTGGCCTGGACTGAACTGGGTCGGCCTACGGGCCAGATAAACGAGTAAGATATCATGATCCAGCATCTAACTTACCTTGGGTGGTGGGTTTCCAGGTTTTGCACTACAACCAGTCCATTACTGGGAGCTTTCGACCGTCACAACAGAAAGAAAATCGCACATATGCATGACAGCATCAGGAAGAGGAGGGGAACGAGATCATCTACAAATTCTGTTGATATAAGAAGAGATGGTAGACTATAAGCGAAACCCGGTGGGGATTTCTTGGTTTCCGGGTTTGGGAGACAACCAGGCCATTGCTGTGAGCTTTTGGCCTCCACGACCACCACCACCACAAGTGAAAGAAATCTTCCACCCACAGTAGACCATCGGAATGAGAAGGAGAACAATATCATCTAAAAATTCTTGTGATTGGAGAAGAGATGACAGATAATTGTGCACACAGGAGAACATTGGAAAGAAAAGCGGAATACTGTGCAGATGTAAATGCTCCATCAGGACACAGTGTACCGAAATGCGGCGGAACGTCTACTATCTAGTGGCTTCGGAAGTACCCCGGCAAGGCATTTGCAGTCTGGATAACAATTTTCAGTGCCAGCCCCAAGAGGCTCACCACTAGAGAAGTACCTAAGCGACCGAACGGGCGAGTCTTCAGGCAAGCTACCGTCGAGCAAATCGATCCTACCGACAAGCCACCGGGCAAGCCGTCGAGTGAGCTGATGCAGTGTACAAACAAGCGTGCCGTTAGGGAAGTCAGACATTAAACCATCGAGCCAGCTATCGAACTGATACCGAACTGAATCCCCTTAAAATTATTCCGCTGCGAACCATTGGCCCTGTCTTTGGCTGGCGACGGTACACACAGACTACAGCGACATGCTACCTTGGTGGGAACTCCAAGGGTAAAGCAGAGCTGTCAATCGTTCATCCGATGATCCGAATACAAGTCTGGGGAGTGAAAAGCCCGGATACCCTACAGTACTTGATAACACCAATGCGCCCCCAGCCCGTAGCCGCCACAGCGGACATGAGTTGGAACCGGGAATTAGCATAATGCAGAGAGAAATGAGGCGGGGCTAGAAAGGTATGTTAGAAAGTACAGGCAAGGGATAATCTTCGGTATTTTGAGCTTTCCTCAGTGTTTTCTTCTCGTTAGTTGGTAGGTTCCGTTCTTCTGTACAATTTCGATGAGGTTGAAGTGAAGTCACCTAGTACGTGCGGCCATGGAAACCCTCTACGCGATTATCTGCATAGGTTGCACGTGAGTAATCATTAATGACATAACCAAAAAAAAAGTCGACGCTTGTCAGTGTATGTGCACCGTACGAAGCGAGGCGTCTATGCATAGATGTGCGTACGAGGCGGAGATTGTTAGCACATTGGTGTTCCAGACGACTAGAGTGAATCACCATGGATATCAGGACACGTACATACCTACCGGACGATGCATATTCTTCCGGTGTTTAGTGTCGGTACATAACACATTCGCGATGAAGGGTGTCAAGGCATATACCTTCCGGACGATAAGCGTCTTGTTGTATACCCTTCTGACGGTACAAACAAGGTATATGACTATCAATCGACAAGTATCAGTGCATGTCTTCAGTAAGACTAATGCGGGGCATGTCGCTTGCACAACGGAGTGCGTCGAGCTTTTATGCCGATAGTGGGGGGAGTAACCTGAACAGAACCAATTTCGTGTGTAGATTTTTGTGTAAAAGCACGGATTCTCATTACTGAAGTCATGGAAACTAGACCCAAGCATCGTGACAGTGCAGAACAGTAGCCAGCATACTGAGTTTTTCGGCCTGGCGGGATCAATACTGCAGAGATTGATTGCTTGCCTGAAAACTATGGGTTCCGTGGTACCTACGCCTGTAGGAGTTGTTCCCACCGCTTTTACGCATTGTGAGTGATCCCACGTGCAAACCAAATCGCGTACATAAAGCCTTTACTAGCCCTAGCCCATGCTCCTCTCCTTGGTTCGGTTATTTTCACCTGAAGTTTGCTCGTCGGTTCGGCTGTGGTATGTAAAGTTTGCAGTACAAAGGACCTAGTGTTAATAGGCGGACGTAAGGATTGTTTGCCGGAAGGGTTGCCCATTCGGTCGAGGGAAGAAGGTATGCAGCAGGGAATTCCCTTCGTTTCCTTCTTCACTCAACCTCTTGTCAATTACCGAATATATATGTTCTAGCCCAGTGGGAGGAAATATCGGTCTATAGATGGGCCGGCCCATCTATAGGCTGGCAGCCCGTGTATGAATGGGCTGGATCTACGAACTGGCCGGACGGTGGGTAGATTTTCTTAGGTGACTGGGCTACCTGGGCCAGATCAAAAGAAACTCTGGAATCATAAGTACGACGCACAGGAAAACTATCATATTCACCCCAACGGCCATTGAAATTGAGGTGCACCCGCATGCAGCAAAGGCACGGCAGAGGTCGGCGAGCAAATACAACGAACGCCATACGATAGAAGCCTTTCCCCCGAGAGATGTAGTCAGTATCAGGGTCTCCTAAAATGATCGTACGGCAACCGACCCGCACCGTATATTCTGCCGGGTTCTAGCTGTACCTCATCACCACCAGTACAAGCTTCAGACTGCGCACGAAGTTCTCAATATCCATTACCCTGTTACTGTTCTAACTAGAGTGCCACCTGAAGCACGTTTGGATGCGGCAGCCAACATTCCAGAGACTGAGCTGCCAAATATCATCGGTTCCAAGATCTTCATCTACTCGGACTGCCCTCCATGTGGCATCAGCAAAATTCTCGACGAGTGAACGGATATCAGTTTCCTGCAATTGCAAGCCTCCTCGTTGTACTGGGAAATGCAGATGTTTGAAGAAAAAAGTGAAGTGCTCTGTCCATTGTCATGCTAAAGAGTTCGACTGCCATAACCTATCGGAATTGGCAATTCGCACTGAGGTAGCATTGGTTGATCGTGGGATGGAGGAGGATGAGCAATTTCCGGAGGAGGAATAGCTACAGGAGGAGGAGCAGCTTCAGGAGGAGAAGCAGCCGCAGGAAAAGGGCCGCAGGAGGAGGAGCAGGCTCAGGAGGAGGAGCCGCGGGAAGAGGGGCAGCCGCAGGAGCAATACTACAGGCTATCGGGTATGATTCGAACGATTTACTACCACCAAGTCGGAAGAGAACTCGGCAGGCTACCCCAGCCACAGCACCGGAACGTAAGGCGGGAGGGCGAGTTTTGAGAAAGAGAAGGAGACGGGTGCAGTAGTTGCTCTCCGGAGATAGATCTTGTAAGCAGAATTCAATTGATTGTTGGTGAGAGCGAGGTGTTGAGTAGTGAGTGCCTGGGGATTAATCACTGGGGAATTGAGGGGTGGGTCTGAGATCTGGTCACCGCCGCGTTAAGTGCCTCCCGCAGTCGCCACAAAAAAAAGAAGCTATCTATCCAGTGGCGGCAGATCTCCCACCTGGCCAGCCTGCTCCCAGATATCTCCCAGCTGGCCAGCCCAGTTACCCAAAAAAAATCTACCCACAGTCCGGCCAGTTCGTAGATCCAGCCCATTCATACACGGGCCACCCAGTCTATAGATGGACCAGCCCATCTATAGACCGACCATTCTGCTCACTGGGATAGAACATATTGTAACCGAACCGAATCCCCCTTCCGAACCGAACACGTGTCACCTACTCAGCCTAAGAAATGCCCACCGGATTTCGCTTACAGTTCTACCATCTCTTCTCAGATGAACAGAATTTTTAGATACATATAACTTGTTCCCCTTGCTCAGCCGGGTGTGGATGATTTTCGTCTGTTGTGGTGGTGGCCGAAAGCTCCCCAAACTCTCTTGAAGCCAACTCCCCACCGAAGATATGCATTCTGACCCATATGTAGATGAACCGTGTCAGTTCGCAAATTCACGAACCAAGCACCTATATAGTTGTCACGCTGCTGGGAAAGAAGCAGCAAGCAAGGTTTTGAGTGCAGTGCGGGCGTTTGACTTGCGGTTCTCCGCTCGGTGAACCCAGTACTAGCGTTCACCCCCAAGCGCCCGCCGGCCTGCCTAGATCAATGCAGTCTGGCCACTGAGCCCTCCCGGCTGGACTGGGTCACTAGCAATCACGGCCTAGTCCCAAAGCCCGCGGGTAGCCTATAGGCCGGCCGGGGGGAGTTGCCACGGGCCACTAGCGGACTGTGAGAGGTCGTGGTGGACGGCGAACGGGACAGGACAGTATATAATATCGCCATGATCCGATAGCTAGGGTCGCATGCGATCAATGAATCATCATCATCACCACAGGCCGGCCGGACTGCAAGCGGCCATCAGACGGATGGCATCAGATGAGCCCAGCCCGGGGCAGCAGTACGCTATCCGGGCGCGGAAGCACATCGCCGCACTGCGACGGGCTCGGCCAGGCAGTACCATCGAGATCCGGTGGTGCCCGGCCCACAAAGGTATCGGCGGTAGCGAGAAAGCCGACAAATGGGCCAAGATTGCGGCAGAAGAGACACCCACGGGGTGGAATGGCTGAACTACGACTACAACGGCCAGTCGGAAGTGCGGGCGATGCCCCTCCCACGGTCCCTCGCCAACCTCAAGCGGGAGATCTCGGAGAAGAAGCGGGTGGAAGCTCGCCAATGGGCTGGAGGCCGGACCTTCAAGAAGAAATACAAAATGCCGGAAAGCCAAAAGCCGGATGACATGGTCGCTGGGAGTACCAAGAGGCTCGCCTCAAGGTTCTACAAGCTGAAGACAGGGCACTGCCGTACCGGGCAGTACCTGTACTGGGCTAAGGCTCGCCACCGCCCTGTGCTGGTGGTGCCAATGCCCCTCGCAGACGAGAGACCACCTCTTTAAGTGTGTCCGGAATGGAAGATGCAGCAGAATATTCTGTGGGCGGAGGTGCTAAAGGAGACCAAGAGGTGGAAGAGCAGGTGGACGGTCCGGGACCTGCTGGCCGATGGGAGATGTGGGCAGGCAGTGCTGGACTTCCTCTCCTCTACGGATGTGGGAAGGCTGGTGCCGCCGCTGGAAGAGGCTGATGCCGGAAGTGAGGTGTCAGAGTGGGAGCTCCGGGAACGCCGGGAGCGGGAGGAGGAGGCGGAGGAGCTGGGTGCCGCGGGGGAATTGGGTGCTGGGGGGAGCCACCGCTGTTCCTGCCCACACCCCCTTCATGCCTTCTGCGGACGAGGAGTAGGATTTGGGGACGGGTTCCTTTGTTCTCCCCTTTGTCTTTCTTTTGTAATTTCCTTGGTGTGCTTCCAAAAATTCTCTGGGACAGGCCTGGGCGGAGGGCAAAAGGGGAGCTTGCAACGTGCCGCCACCGCGCGGACAGCGGACGGGAAACCTGGGTAAAATGTACGCCGCCATGATCTATATAGGTCGCATGCGAGTATGAATAAACAAAAAAGAAAAACAGGCCGGCCGGACTATTGAGATCCCCGGGGGAGGAGAAGGGGAGGGGCGGGCTACGGTTTATTTTGTTCTTTCCTTGGTTTCCGATCACGACTTTCATTTCTCTTTGGTCAGAATTCTTTTCCTTTGCGACCTCATCGGTGCATCACACCTCCTTGGGACATGCCTGGGCGGAGGGCAAAAGGAGAGCTTGCAACGTGCCGCCTCGCACGGACAGCGGACGATGAGAACTCTAAGACACACACGCTCGTGCTCCGGGTACGTCTGATGATTTTGGTGCTTGGTTCGCGGTGGAGACGATGAAAAGACGTGAATCGGTGGTGATGTAGAGAGTTATATAGGATCCGTCGCTCTGTATCGCTGTCTCGATGATAAAAGAGAAGTCAAACAAGTCTCTCCGAAAAGAAGACAATTCGCCCGCTGCACACCCCGGCTCGCTAAGTCTCGTTCCCCTGCCACCTCTCCCAAAGTTGACACATCATCGGGCTTTATGCTCCACAACGGGAAACCTGAATAAAAAGTGCGCCATAGTCTATGTCAAGATTATGATGGAAGTTTGATGGAACGATGAAGTCTTGTGTGTATTGTCTTGTGTTAGAGAGAAAGGCAGGAAAAGTGAAAAGTCTGAATACACGTATATGACGTGATTCTACACGTGACAA
>Ga0307508_10004759_pt1 | contig 13108 bp, 9 predicted proteins | sample 9_EM_MG_FD_203089 | JGI IMG/M metagenome (GOLD analysis project Ga0307508, IMG submission 203089) | Populus trichocarpa ectomycorrhiza microbial communities from riparian zone in the Pacific Northwest, United States - 9_EM | ecosystem: Host-associated > Plants > Roots > Unclassified | place... | reverse complement strand
CCACGGTCATGCACGCCGACCGCAAAATCCGCCAGCACATGGCCGAACGCCGCTCGCTCTACAACCAGATCGCCGAGCTGACCAACCGAATCAAACAAAACACCTGAGCAAGACCCTTTTCCAGTACGCGTCCACGGGCACCCAACCGCAGAGCCCGAGTCGACGCCGCGACGAGGCCGGGCAGTGCCACGGCACTGTTGGCGGTCCACCGCCGGGCTGACCTGCCGGCGGGACCGTGTCGCTAGCCGCCCGGCCAACGGTCCATCGCCGAGTTGAGCCGCCGGATACCCATCGCTCACCTTGACCGAAGCAGATCCGGCCTCGCCGGCGTTGTCCACAGATTCGGCGAAGCGTTGCTGCCGCCGTGCCAGGTCCCAACCGAGCATGCCGATGACGACGCGGCCGGTTACGTCAACGACGCGTCGGCCTCGCAGCGCAGTGACGCCGGCGAGTACTCGCCCAACGCTGCCAGCGATCTACTGCCGACCCAGGTCCCAGCCCCGGGCGGCCATGGCTGGTCGCGTCGAGACCGGTCGACCTCGCCAGCCCGCTCATCCCAGCTAGCGAAGTCCCGGCGAAGGCCAGCGCGGACAGCCATGCCCGACGACTCCCGCCACGGCACGCCCGCGACGCCACCCGCAGTCCATCGCACCCTCGCCGCGCCCCAGTCCACACCACTCGGCCCCAACCCCCGGTCGACCGACTTCTCCACAGCCGCTGCCGCCGACGCAACACCCCACCGTTTCGCCCCATGCCAAGGCCCGGCCCTGGACGCCCCGGCCCTCACCGAACGCCGACCCGGTCTCGGCCGCCGATGTCAACGTTGCGACGGGACGGTTCCGTGCCAACGTTTTCCACAGCAATCCACAGGAGTTCACAGGGTTTGTCCCCAGCGGTGGAAAACTCGTCCAGCCATTCCTCACAGATGTGGACAACCCTTGGGGAAATCGATGTGGACAAGCACAGAGCGTCACCCAGTTGTCCACGTCCTGTGGACGGCTGTGGATTACCTGTTGAAGGTTCTGGGGACGACGCGTCGGTACCGTCCCAGCGTTATCCCCAGGGGTGGGGGCAAACCCGGTGGACAACCGGTGGATAGCCGGTGGACAACGGTGGACAACCGCTGTCGCGTCGAGGACTGTGGACGCAGACCGGGGTTTGTACCCTGGTTTCCCACACCCAGATCACCGGTGGATAACCCTCTGAGCTGCGCAGACGGAGGTTCTCCACAGAGTGCACAGGACCGATGAAGACGACTGTTATCTCTTCTATAGAAAACAAAAACCAATCATCAGCGTTGGGGAAGGTGTGGATGAGCTGTTCGCGGTCCGAAGCACCTCCGGTCACATCTGGCGCACCGGGGCCGGGCGTACGCTGCGACGGCTCGGGCCATAGAGTTCAGAGGTCTGCCCCCTATAAAGGAAGCTTGCGGAGGACAGCATGAAGTTCCGGGTGGAGCGCGACGCACTCGCCGACGCCGTGGCATGGACAGCCAAGAGCCTGCCCAGTCGCCCGTCGGTGCCAGTCCTCGCCGGCGTCATGCTGCGGGTGACCGATGGCCGCCTGCACGTCTCCGGCTTCGACTACGAGGTCTCCAGCCAGGTAAGCGTCGAGGTGCAAGCCGACGCCGACGGCGCCGCACTGGTCTCCGGCCGACTGCTCGCCGAGATCACCAAGGCCCTACCGGCCAAGCCGGTCGACATCGCCGCCGTCGGTGCGCATCTTGAGCTGGTCTGCGGCAGCGGCCGGTTCACCCTGCCGACGATGCCGGTGGAGGACTATCCGACGCTGCCCGACATGCCGTCCAGCGCCGGCACCGTCGACGCGGCCGCCTTCGCCGCCGCCGTCGCCCAGGTCGCCATCGCCGCGGGCCGCGACGAGACGCTGCCGATGATGACCGGCGTCCGGCTGGAGCTGAACGGCACCTCGCTGGCCATGCTCGCCACAGACCGCTACCGGCTCGCCATGCGCGAGATGGAGTGGAAGCCGGACGACCCGGAGATCAGCCTGAACGCGCTGGTCCCGGCAAAGACGCTGAACGACACCGCGAAGACGCTCGGCCCGCTCGGCGGCGAGGTGATCGTCGCGCTGGCCCAGGGTCAGGCGGGCGAGGGCATGATCGGTTTCGCGGGCGGCACCCGGCGCAGCACCAGCCGGCTGCTCGACGGTGCCAACTACCCGCCGGTGCGTTCGCTCTTCCCGGCCAGCCACAACGCCGACGCCCGGGTGAGCGTCGCCGCGCTGGTCGAGGTCGTCCGACGGGTCGCCCTGGTCGCCGAGCGCACGACGCCGGTGCTGCTCAGCTTCAGCGAGGACGGGCTGGTCGTCGAGGCCGGCGGGACCGAGGAGGCGCGGGCGAGCGAGGCCATGGAGGCCACCTTCACCGGCGAGCCGCTGACGATCGGCTTCAACCCGCAGTATCTGATCGACGGGCTGCAAAATCTTGGCGCACCGACGGCCGTCCTGTCGTTCGTCGACGCGTTCAAGCCCGCTGTGATCTCCCCCGCAGCCGAAGACGGCGAAATCGTGCCGGGTTACCGCTATCTGATCATGCCGATCCGGGTAACCCGCTGATACTGAGCTGACGAACCACACATCTAGGGGGAACACCATGCAGCTCGGCCTTATCGGTCTCGGCCGGATGGGCGGCAACATGCGCGAGCGGATCCGTTCCGCCGGGCACGAGGTTGTCGGCTTCGACCAGAATCCGGCCGTCTCCGACGTCGCCAACCTCGCCGAACTGGTCGCCAAGCTCGCCGCGCCCCGCGTCGTCTGGACGATGGTGCCGGCCGGCGTGATCACCGAGAGCACCATCGACCAGCTCGGCGAGCTGCTCTCCGCGGGCGACATCATCATCGACGGCGGCAACTCCAAGTTCACCGACGACAAGCCGCGCGCCGAGCGGCTGGCCCCCAAGGGAGTCGGGTACATGGACTGCGGCGTCTCCGGCGGCGTCTGGGGCAACGCGAACGGCTACGCGCTGATGGTCGGCGGTGACGCCGAGCACGTGGCCCGGGCCATGCCGATCTTCGAGGCGCTCAAGCCGGCCGGCCCGTACGGCTTCGTGCACGCCGGCCCGGTCGGCGCCGGCCACTACACCAAGATGGTCCACAACGGCATCGAGTACGGCATGATGCAGGCCCTGGCCGAGGGCTGGGAGCTGCTCGAGGCGTCGGAGTACGTGGACGACGTCCCCGGCGCGATCAAGAGCTGGCGCGAGGGCAGCGTGGTCAAGTCCTGGCTGCTCGACCTGTTCGACCGCGCGCTGGACGGCGACCCCGAGCTGGCCAAGCTCAAGGGCTACGCCGAGGACACCGGCGAGGGCCGGTGGACGGTCGACGAGGCCGTCCGGCTCGCCGTGCCGCTGCACGTCATCGCCGCGTCCCTGTTCACCCGCTTCGAGTCGCGGCAGATCGACTCGCCCGCCATGAAGGCCGTCGCCGCGCTGCGCCAGCAGTTCGGTGGCCACGCCGTCGTCGGCTGAGATGTACGTACGCCGGGTCGAGCTGACCGACTTCCGCTCGTACGAGCGGGTGGCGGTTGACCTCGACCCGGGCGTGTCCGTGCTGGTCGGCCAGAACGGCATGGGCAAGACCAACCTCGTCGAGGCGCTCGGCTACGTGGCCACACTGGACAGTTACCGGGTGGCCACCGACGCGCCCCTGGTCCGGGCCGGTGCCACGGCGGCGATCATCCGGTGCGCGATCGTCCACGACGGACGCGAGCTGCTGGTCGAGCTGGAGATCGTGCCCGGCAAGGCAAACCGGGCACGGCTCAACAGATCGCCCGTCCGGCGGTCCCGCGACGTGCTGGGCGCGCTGCGGATGGTGCTGTTCGCGCCGGAGGATCTCGAGCTCGTCCGCGGCGACCCGTCGGAACGCCGGCGCTATCTCGACGACCTGCTGGTCGCCCGGCTGCCCCGGTTCGCCGGGGTGCGGGCCGACTACGACCGGGTGGTGAAGCAGCGCAACGCCCTGCTCCGGACGGCCTACCTGACGCGCAAAGTCGGCGGGTCGCGCGGGCAGGACCTCTCGACGCTCGCGGTGTGGGACCAGCACCTGGCCCGGCACGGCGCGGAGCTGCTCGCCGGGCGGCTGGAGCTGGTGGCCGCGCTCGGTCCACACCTGACTAAGGCCTACGACGCGGTGGCGGCGGGCCGGTCGACGGCGTCGATCGGATATGCGTCCCGGCTCGGCGAGGCGCTCGGCCCCGACCGCCCGGCACTGGAGGAAGCGCTGCTCGCCTCGCTGGCCGAACGCCGTACCGCGGAGGTCGAACGCGGTGTCACCCTGGTCGGCCCGCACCGCGACGATCTCTCGCTGACGCTCGGCGACCTGCCGGTGAAGGGCTACGCGAGCCACGGCGAGTCCTGGTCGTTCGCGCTCGCGCTGCGCCTGGCGGCCTACGACCTGCTGCGTTCCGACGGGATCGAGCCGGTGCTGGTGCTCGACGACGTGTTCGCCGAGCTGGACGCCGGCCGCCGGGACCGGCTCGCCGCCCTGGTCGGCGACTCGACGCAGCTGCTGGTCACCTGCGCGGTCCCCGAGGACCTGCCGCAGAGCTTGCAAGGAGCCCGCTACAACGTCGGCCCCGGAACGGTGACGCGTGCCTGAGCAGACCCCACCCCAGCCCGAGCAACCGGCTCAGGAGCCCGCTGACGGCGCCGCCGGGCCGGAGCTGGCCCGAGCTGTGCTGGACGCCGCGCTCGCCAGACGACGGGCCGCTCAGCGGGCCCCGCGGCCGAGGGGCGGAACGGCGGAGAGCGGCAAGCGGCTGCGTGGCTACTCCGGCCCCGGCCCCGACCCGCGCGACCCACAGCTCTTCGGCGCCGTACTAGAGCGGTTGATGAAGCAGCGCGGCTGGCAGAAGCCGGCGGCCGAAGCGAAGGTCTTCGGCGCCTGGGAGAAGGTCGTCGGCGCCGACATCGCCAAGCACAGCCGCCCGATCAAACTGGACGCCGGCGTGCTCACGGTCGAGGCCGAGTCCACCGCTTGGGCCACCCAGCTGCGCATGCTGGCCGGAAACCTGCTGAAGATCATCGCGAAAGAGGTCGGCCACAACGTGGTGACCAAGCTCAACATCCACGGTCCCGCCGCGCCGAGCTGGAGCAAGGGCCCCCGCCGCGTTCAGGGCCGCGGCCCGAGAGACACCTACGGCTAGAAAGGCCGAGAGACACCTACGGCTAGAAGTCGGCGTAGACGGCGAAGCCCCGGTCTGCGCAGCGGCGATAGAAGCCGGCCAGGATTGCCAGCTCGGAGCGGGCGAAGCTCCAGTGCGGAGCGTTGCCGGCGTCGTCGCGCAACGCGGCCAGCCGGTGATCCAGCCACCGCAACTGCTGCTCGGCGAGCCGCCCGCCGGCCACCGCGGCCCGCATCACGGCCGCCACGCTGTCGAAGGTGACCAGGTCACCGAAGCTCTGATGCCCCTCGACGAAGCGCTCCAGGCCGCCGGCGATCCACGCACACCCGTCCGGGTCGATCACCGGGTCCTCGTCCTCGGCGGCCGCATCTGTGGCGTAGAGCACACCGTCCAGTCCGAGCAGCAGGTCGACCAGTTCCGTGTACCCGGTCGCCCGTACGGTGCCGGTCTTGGCGATGTGCAGCGCGAGAGCGCCGGTCGGCGCGGCGATGTCGGGCGCGTCCGCGATGGCGCCGAAGTCGACGAACTCAGCGGGCGCCACCGGGTCATAGAACTGGTTGGTCCGTGGCCAGCGCACTGCCACGTTGTCCAGCCCCTTGTCGTGCGCCATGGGGGGCCACCTCTCCTCGACGTCCCCGGTGCGGTCGTCCGGCCTACACCGGCCCGCGCGGGCGAGGTTACGACACGACCTCCCGCCGCCGTGAGGCAGTGTCGCAGCGCGTGGCGTCCGGGTAGCGCAGGCGCGCCCCACCGGGCAGCCGCCGATTCCTCGACCATTGCGCCCGAGCCCCACTTCCGTGTAGGGGGAGACGTGGGAGGCGGCTCTCGTCGCGCTACGGCAATCTCAGGTGCCCGGAACGGGTGCCGGACCCTCGATAACTCGCTCCGGCGGAGTAGAATCGACGAAGACCGGGAAAACGTCCCGCGTACGGGTTTGGCAGTGCGATTTCAGCGGAATTGCAGTGCGACTCGTCACGCTACGCGATTTTTCCAGCCGATCACGATCCGCGGGTTGCCGCGGCGACCGGCGCGCTCGGTTCCACCGGTGGTCCGCCTCCTCCCCGCGGCTCGTCGCCTGTGGTCTGCCTGCGCGCCATCCGCCCGCCGGCGCCCGCCAACCCCGTGACCGGGCCCGTCCGCGGGCCCGGCGCGAGAAAGTGGCCGAGGGTGGCAGACAACAAGCAGGAATACGGTGCCGACTCCATCACCGTGCTCGAAGGCCTCGAGGCGGTCCGCAAGCGCCCCGGTATGTACATCGGTTCGACCGGCGAGCGCGGCCTGCACCACCTGGTCCAGGAGGTTGTGGACAACGCGGTCGACGAGGCCATGGCCGGCTACTGCGACACCATCGACGTGCTCCTGCTGGCCGACGGCGGTGTCTCCGTCACCGACAACGGCCGCGGCTTCCCCGTCGACCTGCACCCACAGCTGAAAAAGCCCGGCGTCGAGGTCGCGCTGACGGTCCTGCACGCGGGCGGCAAGTTCGACGGCAAGGCCTACTCGGTCTCCGGTGGCCTGCACGGCGTCGGCGTCTCGGTCGTGAACGCGCTCTCCACCCGGATGGCCGTGGAGATCCACAAGTCCGGCTTCGTCTGGCGGCAGAAGTACAACGCGTCCAAGCCCGGCCCGCTGGAGAAGGGCGAGCCGACCACGACGACCGGCTCGACCGTCCAGTTCTGGCCCGACCCGACCATCTTCGAGACCACCGACTTCGACTTCCAGACCATCTACCGGCGGCTGCAGGAGATGGCGTTCCTCAACCGCGGCCTGACGATCAACCTCACGGATCTGCGCTCGACCGACGAGGAGGGCAAGCACCGCGAGGTCACTTTCATGTACGAAGGTGGCATCTCGGACTTCGTGCGGCACCTCAACGCGACCAAGACGCCGATCCACAAAACGGTCATCGACTTCAGCGCCGAATCGCCGGAGGAGGGCATGGCCCTCGAGGTCGCCATGCAGTGGAACGAGTCGTACGGCGAGTCGGTCTACACGTTCGCCAACACGATCAACACCCACGAGGGCGGCACCCACGAGGAGGGCTTCCGGGCCGCGCTGACGAGCATCGTCAACCGCTACGGCATCGAGAAGAAGTTCCTCAAGGCCGACGAGAAGCTCTCCGGCGAGGACATCCGCGAGGGCCTCGCCGCGATCATCTCGGTGAAGCTGGCAAACCCGCAGTTCGAGGGCCAGACCAAGACCAAGCTCGGCAACACGGACATGAAGAGCTTCGTGCAGAAGGTCGCGAACGATCGGCTGACCGCGTGGCTCGAGCAGAACCCGGCCGAGGGCAAGACCATCATCACCAAGGCCACCCAGGCGGCCCGGGCACGCATCGCCGCCCAGCAGGCCCGCAAGCTGGCCCGACGCAAGTCGCTGCTGGAGTCCGGCTCGATGCCGGGCAAGCTGGCCGACTGCCAGTCGACCGACCCGCGGGTCTCCGAGGTGTTCATCGTCGAGGGTGACTCGGCCGGCGGCTCGGCGAAGCAGGGCCGGGACAGCCAGATCCAGGCGATCCTGCCGATCCGCGGCAAGATCCTCAACGTGGAGAAGGCCCGGATCGACCGGGTGTTGAAGAACAACGAGGTCCAGTCGCTGATCACGGCGCTGGGCACCGGCATCCACGACGACTTCGACATCGCCAAGCTGCGCTACCACAAGATCGTGCTGATGGCCGACGCGGACGTCGACGGCCAGCACATCCAGACGCTGCTGCTGACGCTGCTGTTCCGCTTCATGCGGCCGCTGGTCGAGCAGGGCCACGTCTACCTGGCGGCCCCGCCGCTCTACAAGATCAAGTGGAACAAGAAGGGCGACGACGCCCAGTACGCGTACTCCGACCGGGAGCGCGACGGGCTGATCGCGCTGCGTCAGCAGAAGAAGCCGAACGCCAAGCCCGACGACATCCAGCGCTTCAAGGGCCTCGGTGAGATGAACTTCACCGAGCTGTGGGACACGACGATGGACCCGGCGACCCGCACGCTGCGCCAGATCACGCTCGACGACGCCGCGGTGGCCGACGAGTTGTTCAGCGTGCTGATGGGCGAGGACGTCGAGTCCCGCCGGCAGTTCATCCAACGCAACGCCAAGGACGTGCGCTTCCTGGACATCTGACCGCGGCGAGCGGCGTCGGTAGCGGCGCCGCTCCCCACGGTTATGCACAGCGCATGACTGCTTTCCACAGTGTTATCCACAGCCAGATGCGAAGCTCAGACCTATTTGTCTGGTTTGATCTCAAGTAAGGGTTAACAGTGACGGACACTCCCGAGACCCCCGGCGAAGAGCCCCAGGACGAGCCCGGCGTCGTCGTCAGCCAGCGCGTCGAGCCCGTCGGCCTCGAGGTCGAGGTGCAGCGCTCGTTCCTCGACTACGCGATGAGCGTGATCGTGAGCCGCGCCCTCCCCGACGTGCGCGACGGCCTGAAGCCGGTCCACCGCAAGATCCTCTACGCGATGTACGACTCCGGCTTCCGCCCCGACCGCGGCTACGTCAAGTGCGCCCGCGTCGTCGGCGAGGTGATGGGCAACTACCACCCGCACGGCGACTCGTCGATCTACGACGCCCTGGTCCGGATGGCCCAGCCCTGGTCACTGCGCTACCCCCTGATCGACGGCAACGGCAACTTCGGCTCCCCAGGCAACGACCCGCCGGCCGCGATGCGCTACACCGAGTCGAAGCTCACGCTGCTTGCGATGGAGATGCTGCGGGATATCGACGAGGACACCGTCGATATGCAGGACAACTACGACGGCCGGGCCAAGGAGCCCACGATTCTGCCGGCGCGGTTCCCCAACCTGCTGGTGAACGGGTCCGAGGGCATCGCCGTCGGGATGGCCACCAAGATCCCGCCGCACAACCTGCGGGAGATCGCCGCGGCTGTGCAGTGGTGCTTGGACAACCCCGAGGTCGACGAGGCCACCACGCTCGAGGCGCTGCTCGGGATCGTCAAGGGGCCGGACTTCCCGACCAGAGGCTTGATCGTCGGCCAGTCGGCGATTCAGGACGCCTACCGGACGGGTCGGGGCTCGATCCGGATGCGCGCGGTCGTGGAGGTCGAGGAGGACGCCCGCGGGCGGACCAGCCTGGTCGTCACGGAGCTGCCGTACCAGGTGAACCCCGACAATCTGGCCGAGCGCGTCGCCGAGCACGTCAAGGAGGGCAAGCTCACCGGGATCGCCGACATCCGGGATGAGTCGTCCGGGCGTACCGGAATGCGGTTGATCCTGGTTTTGAAGCGCGACGCCGTCGCGAAGGTCGTGCTGAACAATCTTTACAAGCACACCCAGCTGCAGGAGACCTTCGGCGCGAACATGCTCGCGCTGGTGGACGGGGTGCCGCGCACGCTCAACCTGGCGCAGTTCATCCGGTATTACGTCGAGCACCAGATCGAGGTCATCCGCCGGCGCACCGCGTTCCGGTTGCGCAAGGCCGAGGAGCGCGCGCACATCCTGCGCGGCCTGGTCAAGGCCCTGGACGCGCTCGACGACGTGATCGCCCTGATCCGGCGCTCGCCGACCGTCGAGGAGGCCCGCGGCGGCCTGATCCAGCTGCTGGACATCGACGAGGTGCAGGCCACGGCCATCCTCGACATGCAGCTGCGCCGGCTGGCCGCGCTCGAGCGGCAGAAGATCGTCGACGAGCTGGCGAAGATCGAGATCGAGATCGCCGACCTCAAGGACATCCTCGCCAAGCCGGAGCGGCAGCGGGCGATCGTCTCCGAGGAGCTCGCCGAGATCGTCGCGAAGTTCGGCGATGAGCGGAAGACGCACATCATCCCGTTCGACGGCGAGGTCTCGATGGAAGACCTCATCGCTCGCGAGGACGTTGTGGTGACGATCACACGGACGGGTTACGCGAAGCGCACCAAGGTCGACATGTACCGGTCGCAGAAGCGGGGCGGCAAGGGCGTGAGCGGCGCTTCCCTGCGTCAGGACGACATCGTCAGCCACTTCTTCGTGATCTCGACGCACGCCTGGATCCTGTTCTTCACCAACAAGGGCCGGGTGTACCGGGCCAAGGCCTACGAGCTGCCCGAGGCGAACCGGGTGGCCAAGGGACAGCACGTCGCGAACCTGCTGGCCTTCCTGCCGGACGAGCACATCGCGCAGGTGATCCAGATCCCGGATTACCAGGTCGAGCCCTACCTTGTGCTCGCCACTAAGAATGGCCTCGTGAAGAAGACCCGGCTGGAGGAATTTGACTCCAACCGCAGCGGTGGCATCATCGCCATCAACCTGCGGGAGGATGACGAGTTGGTGGGGGCCACGCTGGCAGCGCCGGAGAACGACCTGCTCCTGGTGTCCAAGAACGCCCAGGCCATCAGGTTCAACGCCACCGACGAGGCGCTGCGGCCGATGGGCCGGGCGACGTCGGGCGTGATCGGCATGCGCTTCAGCGAGGACGACGAGCTGCTCGCGATGGAGGTGGTTCGCGAGGGCATGGACGTTTTGGTAGCCACCAACGGCGGGTATGCGAAGCGGACGCCGATCGAGGAGTATCCGGTGCAGGGCCGCGGCGGCAAGGGGGTGCTCACCGCGAAAATCACGGAACGTCGTGGTGGACTAGTGGGCGCACTCGTGATCAGCCCGGAGGATGAACTGTTTGCTATCACCAGCAATGGTGGAGTCATCCGGACTCCCGTGAAGCCTGTACGGCGCACGAGGGATCGGAACACAATGGGGGTCAAGCTGATGGACCTCCCAGAAGGTGTAACCATCGTGGCGCTTGCTCGCAATGCCGACGAGCCTGACGAACAGGACTAGTTGATGACGGAGACAACCGCGAAGTCGGGGGGCTCGGGGACCTCGACAACTCCGGTCGATGCGGATCCGAAAAAGGATGGTTCCGCAGCGGCTGGACGCGAGGCCGCTGGCCGCGCGGCAGTCCCCGCCGATGCCCCGTCCTCGCCCAAGTTCACCCGGGCGCCGGGCATGGCCCCGCCGCCGGGCGATCCGTCCGGCGGTGACGGCCCCGCGAAGCCCGCACCGGCGGCGGGCGCGGTGCCGCCCGGCGTAGCGAAGGGTTCGGCGACTGTGCCAATCGTCACCAAGGGCAGTAAGCCGCCGCAGGCCGGCAACAACGCCCAGGCCGCGCGGCCGAGCGTCGTGCCGCCACCCGCACAGCCCGGGGCGGCACCCCAGCGCCCGGCAAGCCAGCCCGCCCCGCCGCCCGCACCGGCTACGGCGGAGCAGGGCCGCCGGCCCGGCACCGCGAGTGGTTCGGCGGCGGTGGGCGCTGCCCGGGTCTCCGAGGCGGTCCGGTCGGCACGGTCCACGGTCTCGTCGGCGGCCGCGCGCGGTCCCCGCCGGGCCCGGCTGAACCTCAAGCGGATCGACCCGTGGTCCGTGATGAAGTTCGCGTTCGCCGTCTCCATCGTGCTCTTCATCGTTGTGGTGGTGGCCACCTCGGTGCTCTACCTCGCGCTGGACGCCATGGGCGTGTGGGCCGAGATCAACAAGAGCCTGGGCGAGTTGGTGAGCGCGAGCGGCGGCACCGACGCCAGCACGAGCACGGGCTTCCGCATCACCGCCTGGGGCGTGATCGGCACATCGATGCTGATCGGCGCGGTCAATGTGGTGCTGTTCACGGCGCTGGCCACGCTGGGCGCGTTCATCTACAACGTCTGCGCCGACCTGGTCGGCGGCATCGAACTGACGCTCGCCGAGCGCGACTGACCGTTCAGGCCGGATGGCCGCCGCAGCCCGCGGCGGCCTCCGCGCGGCGCCCGCCCCCGATTTTGGGTGGCGGTGCGCGATACGCTAATGTTCGGTGTCGCACTTACGGGGCTATAGCTCAGTCGGTTAGAGCGCAGAGCTGATAACTCTGAGGTCGCTGGTTCGATTCCAGCTAGCCCCACACCCATCCCGGCAGTCGCAGATCGTGAGGGACAGCCATGCTGAAGAAGCTTCTGATCATCGCCGGTCTGATCGGCGCTGCAGCGCTCATCGTCAAGAAGGTCAAGGCCTCCAGCGACGAACGAGCCCTGTGGCACGAGGCGACCAACGCGCCCGACCTGCGCTAGTTCTCGGGGCCCTAGCTCAACTGGCAGAGCACCGCCTTTGCAAGGCGGGGGTTAGGGGTTCAAGTCCCCTGGGCTCCACGAGTCCCGGCGCCTCCCTGTCCGCGGAATGCGCGGACCGGGGGGACTCGTCATTTCTGCTCCGGGGGCCGAGCCCCCGGACGCCCCGCGGTGCGGTGGCTGCGGTGGCACCTTCGCTTCCGCGGACGACATGCTGGCGCTCGTCCACGCGTTCCGGGCCGTCCGAGGACTGGTAGGTGAGGCACTGAGCGCTTGCGTGATCATCGAGACCTAGCTCAGCGCGGACTTGAAGACACGCCTGTGAGCTGTCACGAAGGCGGCCTCCTGTCGCGTCCACTCCAGGACCTCAGCCGCGCGGGCAGGTGTGATGTGCGACTGCTCGTCGTCCAGGACCTGCTGCCAGAAATGTTCGTTGCGCACCAGGCGAGCCTCGATGGCTGCTGGCAGACGGTGGCGCTGCTCGGTGGAAAGTTCGTAGGCGTCGGCGAGATGGCGGACCTGACGAGCCTGTTCGGCCGCCGGGCCGCGTTCCGGTTTTGCCGAGATGCACCATGACCAGGACATGTAGCCGAGGTCTTCCAGTGGGTCACCGACGGCGGCGAAGTCGAAGTCGATGAAGGCCACCGGGACTCCGTGGCGGAAAACCATGTTGGTCTGGCTCGGATCGTGGTGACACACGACCTCTCCGCCGCCCAAGGTGGTGGCGAGGCTCCGGCTCGCGTCGTGCATCTGGCGAAGGATCGCGGCCGCCGCCGCGATCTGCTCGTCCGTGCGGCGCCGCCATTTGGGGAGCACATCGCCGGGGATGAACGTCAGAACATCTCGGCCTTTCTCGTCCCAACCGAGATGCCTTGGGGCGCCAGCGAAGCCCTGGGTCGCCAAGTGCGACAGCAACGTCGCCGTGAAGCCCGACGACGCGGACGCCGGCCG
>Ga0307508_10004758_pt1 | contig 13117 bp, 18 predicted proteins | sample 9_EM_MG_FD_203089 | JGI IMG/M metagenome (GOLD analysis project Ga0307508, IMG submission 203089) | Populus trichocarpa ectomycorrhiza microbial communities from riparian zone in the Pacific Northwest, United States - 9_EM | ecosystem: Host-associated > Plants > Roots > Unclassified | place... | reverse complement strand
GAATCAGTGGATGAATCGTCAGGGCTCTTATAGTATCCCTACTAGGTCCCAATTCAGAAGTAGTGATTCTTTGTTAGGTGCTCCACCCCACAGACCTAATCCTAGTAGCGCCCAACTTTGTAAGAAAAATAAAGGCAAACGAGTTGTCAATGAAGTGTCTAAGGTGAGTTCAAAGGATAAGTGTACTAATTGATTAGGTTTTGGTCATATTTCTTTAGATTGCACCTCTAAACCCTTAGTCATCCAAAAACATAAGAATATAGATAAAAAGGAATATTGTATTGTTGAAGTGTATGAGCCTAATTTTGAGGAATTTAGTGACCTAGATGACGAGGATGTGCAAGAAGAAGGACCTAACACAATGAGTCCACATGAGGTTGAGAATGATATTAAGAAAGAGTCTGATATGTCTGCTTTAATGGTAGAGGAAGTTTTAGGGAACTCTTCAGTGGAATCGCCTATAGAGATAAGTATGGTCTTAGAAGAGTCTCATGATATTAATCCTCCTAAATTACCTGATTCCTCACCCCACAGGCTTGGTGTCCAGCACATCATAAGTTTAGAGCAACATGTTGAACTTCTTGACCCCTTACCTCATGCATGTGATGAGGAAGATGAAGATAATCCTAGTTTACTTGATTGTGTCCATACCATATCTACACAGGTTTCAAACAATGTTTGTCTCATTTCACACCCTCAATCATTTAGTGTTCATAGTTACAAACCTGAGAAGCCTATAGAACACCTTCCTATATCTCCTCACGATAGGATGTCTAAGTCAGCTGAGTCGTTACCATGTAGGGTTCATAATTTGCATATTGAGATCATGAAACAAATTCAAGCAAGTAATGAACAATACAAATTTCAAGCTGATTTACTTAAGTATCATGATGCACTTAATGTTGGAGATTATTTCATGATACAGATTAGACCTGAACGGTGTCCTTTGAAAACCGATCATAAATTGCAAATGAGTAGTGAACAATACAAACCGAACCCGAAATATTATTTATACACGCGTATGATCATATACGATGGAGGATAGCCCAAACAATTGAGAGATTAGGCTTTAACTTATGTTTTTTGTTTTAATTTATATGAACTTTAAGTTGAGGTTTATTAATTTGGCTTTATTTGTTGGGTTTGATTTAATTATTGTTGGGTATTTTATTTAGTAGGCCATAAGCTCAATCGTTTGTTCTAGTTAGGGTTTTAGTATTAATACCCTACTTTTCTAAATATTAAGCAGTTTTGATGATTAATGAAAATATTGCAGACTTTGCATATCTCTAATCCCCTTTCTTCTCTTTCTTTGCTTTCTCTTCTCAGCTTCTTCTCTAAAAACTTTCTTTTCTTGCTTTAATTCTTATTATTTATTGTCCCGCATCACTACCAATCTGACATATATATATATATATTGTTACCACCATCAAATGGAATTATTTTTATTTTTTCGGTTTTAAACCCGATAAATACACTCATCTTTCCACCTTCAAAGCACCATCACAAGTGGCTTCTTTCAACCCATTGATAGAAAACCTTTTTAGTTCTCCCTCCATCTATCATCTTGATCCAATTAGAGTTTTCTTTCTTTTCCATCTCCATTCTCTCTTCTGAAGCGTGACACAGAATACATGTTAAGTGGAAATAATAAGAAATCGGTCCACAATTCACCAATCATTTTGGGACTTCATTTGGTCTTTTACTCCATTCCCAAAACATTTCCGACCCCCCCCCCCCCCCCTCCATGTTGATCACCAAAATAACAGCCTAAGCAATAATGAATGATCTTTATGATGCACACTTGCATTCCTAGTAACATTGAAGACTCGCATAGTCAACATAAAAACTTACAAATAAACATATTAATTAGCAACTTGTGGCATGAAGTGTTGAAATGTCTGTTGCATAACTATGAGGTGCGGTAAAGAGTTGACCAGATACCAAAACACAGCTTTGAGCACTCCTCTAAACCACACCATAGTCAACTCAATTTGAGCAAGATAAAACGGCTAATCATCTCCACAAAAAGAAACTTCATATACCTATACTCTGGAGCACAAGAACTTCTGTACGCTCTTTTCATTGTATTGAGGCAAGTTTAAAAATTATTCTAACCTCTCTTCAGAACCCGTTTCTGGATTGCATCCATTAACTTCATCAAACCATAGAGACTGAGGTTGAAAGTTGGTATCACACCATTCCATTGCCTCCTGTAACCCCGTGACAGTGCACACTTGTATATGCCTGCACTTGATTTAAGGAATTAACTGAGTGATGAGTACAGAACAATGAGAAAGCATTGGATAAATGCGTGTCCAATATTGTTGGGCCACTAGCTGGATAAATATCAAAACAGGAAGAATGCACAAGTGTGGGGCAAGCCAGCTAAGCTGGTACAGTTACTTGGCATTGAACCAAGTGATATGAAATCAAATCCAGCTAATACCAAGGGTCGAGGATTAAAGAAGGGAGGTCTACCCCATCATGAAAGCTGATGGGACTCCCAGTGATTAAAAAAAAAAATAAGGTACAACTAAAAATTCAGTCTGGGCAGAGAAAGGTTTATAATCACCATCACCACTTCACATGCAAGCACAAGAGCATCATCACTGCTTGTTAATCAAGGCCCCATGATATGGCCTTTTGCCTTGGCACGCTCCAGATCCAGTTTAACATCACATGCATTAAACATGTATAATTGCACTTCAAAATGGTTCCATGAAGTTTTAAATCTCAAGTTTAGGAAGGATGAGATCCCCTATGCTACATTGCTACTAAAGCTGAAAGAGATTGTCTTCGTTAGAAACTTGCAAGACTATGTCAAGAGTATGCAAATCTAAAAAGAGGAATAAGGTCATTAGTAGTCCAGTTCAATTTGCACAGACATGAGCCATGTTTTATATGCTGGACCAAACCAAATCAATCAGGTCTAAATCTCAGCCCAGCCGAATTAGTCTTCAAGCACCTACCCAAGCCAACAAACACTAGCTCATATTACACAAAGTGTGCTTCTTGGCACATGCTAACTTACAAATTAATGTACAAACTAAGGCAGATTATTAGAAAATTATCCTACTAAGAACATTCTATTCCAACTACATACTTTAATTCAACTCCATTTATGTTGCAAACACAATCTGTTCAAGAAAATTTATTCTATAGATTGCTAACCAATTACCACCAGAGGCTACTATAATGCGCTAAACCAAAAAAGGTGTGCCATCAAGCCTCAACACCTTTAAAATAGTTAGCTACTCAGTACATAAACATGCCTACACATTACATTTGGCAATAATGACCGCTTTGCAACCACTATGCAAGCTGGCCATAATTTGAAATATAGAAAGACTTATCTGAATCTTCTAAGGTATTTTTCCTGAATTCCAGGGTAAAAATGGTAGGACTCACCTTATAGGCTTCCCAAAAAGGTCCCACTTAGATTGGGCCTGCTAATCTAATGGTTATCTTTCAGAAGCCTATCTGGCAAGGACTTCTCAGTATAAATAGATTTATTCTCTCAAGGGTAAACTTGGTAGAATCCATGTAAGTACATATCAAGACAAGGAACAAGTTAGCAATTGTACATACATAGGCCTCCATGACAACATAGAAGGAAACAAAAAACATAAAACCACAGCATGCATTACAATTTCACTCCTGCAAAACCAGCAAAAGAATAAATGGTGCTATGGAAAAAAGAATGACTTTTGCTTAATTTATGGAGAAAAATAGACCTTAATGGAAAACTACAACAATATATTAAAAGATTAATTGGGTAGAGAAAACTAACCGATAATCACATCTTATTTTTTAGTTTTATCAAGAATTTCAATGTATCTTTTGGGCACCCCATACTGTTCAACCAGATGTCTTGCCACATCATCAATTACACCACCTTGAATAAGAACCTCATGCCCTTTCTTACCTGAAAATAAAATATGAGCATACAAATTCAGGAACACTAAATAACTATGAAAGAAAAAAGCAAATAATAGAGCTTGCGCCCGGACACCCATGTTAATCTAAAAAGAAAGCAAATAATAAAATGATTCAGGATTCAGGATATTCAAAACATTGGAACATACTCTAGTACTGTTCTAAAGTTCCAAAGACTCCTCAATTCCGCTTATTAAAGCTATGCCATTTCAAAAGAACAAATGGGATTTTGCGCAGCTGCCACATTTTTATAAGCATAAAGAGATTTTCTCCTAACCTCGCAACTCCAAAGAGAGGTGATCTCATAGATTATAAGATCATAGGACAGCTATCCTACTATTTTCTACCAGCTTGTAATTTTTTGATCAACCAAGTTCTTGCGGGGATAGTGGCACCTTACAGTTCAATAATCCAAATCACCACTTGTCCCTCCAGCAATCCTCAACTCCACTCCACTATTAACATTATAACATCAGTCCCTTACTGCTACCGCCACAGAAATTGCTGCCACTCTTGCAACATTTTATCACAACTAGCATGACCACTTCATGCCCCTGATGCTACAACTCACCCAAGCAGTCGACTTCCCTTTTAAAGGGTGTTTGAAACTGGACACAATGAAATTACAGTAAAATGCCAAAAAAAGAACTAGACATCAACCACACAGGAAGCAAATTACCCACCTTCAGTATCTGCAGGTATTTGACATTGCTACCAAGGTCCTGGTACGTGACTCTCATTTGATTTCTACCTCTACCATCTTTCTAAGAAATGCCATTATCTTTGAGCTTCAAAATGACCACCAATGACTTCTCTTTTTTTTTTTTTGCCCTCTTCTTTTGAAATCCCACCAACACAAGATGACCTAGCATCCTTGTTGCTTTGAATTCATGTTCTCTTTATATATATATATATATAGAAAGAGAATTCATCTTCTTAAATGATAGCTAGAAACATCATTTGATGTAGTAGGATAAAAAGATTTTTGCATTTCAGTTTCTTACTACGTGATCTATCACAACTGATTCCTCATTAGAAGAATAGAAGAAACAGATGCTTTCACACGTTTATCTCTCTATATTTTTATTTTATTTTTTTCATGTTTTTTGTAAGAGAAGGTGTCACAAATAGAATAGAATATACCAAAATTCCTTGGAGAACAATTAATACTCCAAAATGTCCAGTACAACCACCATAGCTTCAATTATGAGACACATGAACCCTGTTCTTTATCCCTTAAGTAGATGAACAAGTTTGGATTGCACGACCACATACAAAATTAGAAACCTAGTGGAAACTGATGTAATATCTTCTTTCTATTCAATTTATTCAGATAACTCTAAAGTGGAAAAAACTACAAACATGAGAGTGTAAGCCCCAAACTTGCTGGAGAGCAAGTAACACTTCCAAAAAAAATACAAGAGGAAAAGGAAAAAAACTCCAAATGGTGGGAAATAGAAAAATGAAATATGTCTCAATATTAAAGAAAACTCAACACTGTTGAATATCAGCAAAGGGAACCAGTTTTGTCAAGAGGCGCTGAGGCACTTGCCTAGGAGTCCAGGCAAGATGAGGTGAGACCCCAGCACATTTTATTTTTTCAGGCGAGGCAATTTAGCTAGGCGCTGCATAGGCACACTTAGGCGCTGCAGTGAGCGCCTACTCAAAATATATGTTCTTTTTTCTTCTTCTTTTTTAATTGACATGTGTTTTGACCTATTTGCCCATATTCTTTCCATCCACCGTCAAAAATAATTTAAGGATAGTTGTAAATGTAAAGAGTAGGGTTTAAAAAAGAAAAAGGATCATCAAAATGGAACTAGAGGCACATTTAAAGAGAGCATCGTGGCTTAGCGGCAACCATGCTAAAGGAGTGCATTATAGTTTTAGAGATGATTCAAATGATAATCTTGAAATGGTGGATATAGGGACTCAAGTGAAGGAGATGAAAGCAAGGATGATGATATGTTGGAAGATTAATGATGATGATATTTAAGTTTAACTATTGTAATCTACTCGCTCTTTTAAGTTGTCTTATTTTGTTTTTAATGGTGAATAGTATAACTTTTATGACTATGTTAAGATATTTTGAGTTTCACTTTGATTTTCTAATCTTTATTTTTTAGATATATATTTGTGATTTATATATTATAATATTATACATATATTTTATTTTAATTTATAGCATTGCGCCTTGTTTTATCCAGCGAGCGCCTGGCGCTTCAGGCATTTGACAGCCTTGACGTCTTAGGGCGCCTTTTGCTTTTGACAACACTAAGGGGAACTACCCAAGGAACTCTGAACCACTACAGCATACAAAAGGTGAGAAATGCTATGTATGAAGAACTCCATTCAGTGATATCACAGCTAATCAAGTAGAGGATTGCTGAGAATTTTTGCTTCTCTTTTTTTCTTTTTTACAAATTAAAGAACACGGTGATAATATTCAAAAGCCACAATCAGTTTAACAGCATACAAGCAACTTCACATACAAGTTACTTTCCTTGTGATCCTATTCTCACTGCCACATTGAAACCAAAATGCTTTGATAGAGAAGCAACACAAATATGTTCTACCTCCAACCACCAATTCATAACAAGTGGAGAAAAAAATTACCTGGTAACTCTGACACTGATGTACTACAAGCACACTTTTTCTGCAGTTCTGACGCTAATGCATCAGCATCCATCAAGAATGTTTCCATGCCTGAGAGTTTCGTCACCTTCTTGTTACCTTGACGTCTTTCAGTCATTATCTGAATTGTTCTCACTGAACCTTTACGAACAACTGATTCACTTCCTCTGGTTACAACGTGGTGGGCCTGCATCCGGCTTACAAATGTAGATCCTAAATCTTTCTTATGAATCTCAGTCGGGTATGCTGATCCTTTCTTGATAGCTCCCTTGAACAAAGCATCACATAAGGTTGGATCCAGAACCACAATGGACTTGTTCATTGTCTTTACCAGATGTCCTTTTTCAATGTACTTGAATACAACATCAGAGGCTTCTGAAGCACTGTATAGCTTCCCAGTATCAGCTCCAACAGAAGCAAAAATGGGATTGACATGTACACTTGGTTTATAAATCTCGGACACTTCAAGCAGTTTTGGTGATCGGGTTTCTTTAATAGCCTGATCACCACCCTGATCAACCTTCTGCTCCTGCCTTCTTTCTGGTTTGAAGGATAGGTAGTCTAGGTGACTGCGGTTCACAGAAAATAAGACAGTTTCCTTTTTATATTTGTCTTCTTTTACTGAAATCTGTTAACAGAAAACAAAAATTGCAAACTCAACATTAAGCATATATCTACTTAATACATGTGCAACTTAACAAAAAATAAGATAGATTATAAATGAAAAAAATAAAATATGTAAACAAAAACTTCCATCTGCATAGCATGCCTCGATAACCCTTTTCCTCTCTCCACTTGTGTTGATTATACTATGAGTAAAGACAGACATGCAGACACACAGTTAAAGCCCTCTAATGGATGGTGTTCTCATTCATAATCAAACAGATCTTCACTGAACCGCAAAGGTCACAGGCATTAGCTCAAAACCCATCACCAATTCCAATGTGATTGATTGGCAGCAGAACAATATCTTTCAGTTTGTGATCATAAAGTTCAAAAAAAACAACTACTAATTCAACTGAAACTCCATAAAAGTATATCACTTTTCATGGAATGGAAGCTGTCAGTCTCCTAAAATAAATGGAACCTATCTCTTAGCATTACTAGCCCTGGTAAACTGCAATATATATCCATGTTTATGTAATTAGCAACAGCAGCATGGCCATCCAAAGAAAGAAAGAAAGAAATTCTTCAAAGGCCCCTGCAAATAAACAATAAATCCTCCCAAAATAACAGCATACTGCCACTCCCCTCACTATGACAAGTTTCTCCAGCTTCTATGGAGAACAAACAGAAACCAAAGCAGGCTGCAGCTTCTATAATGACACCTAGATGTGCCTCAGCACATACCTGAAAGTAAGAACTACAATTGTAGCTCAATAGCATTCTCATTGCACTCGAATCAACTACTTCTACCAAACCATGTTATAAAACCCTTAACTCAGTCTCAACATGTTTAACTCTAAATTCCTGTGAATACCCTAATTTGTTATCCAATTCTTCCATACATTTTAAATACCTTCATCATAAGTTATGCCATTTTATGGAAAAGCTGCCATCATCTAGCATTCCCTATCATAGTGCGGTGCCTGCCAACCAAACTTCATCCATCAAGCAAAGCCTTTTCAATAGCTACGACTTCATTCTACAGGTATGATTACTTCAAGTTAGATCAATTTTTCTATCAGGAAATAAATCATGTTTTGAACCTGTCAATGACCAATTTTTAAGGTTTTCAGTGCAGAATACTGGGCGGATAAAGGACGTGATGCAGTTTTTTTCTTTTTTTTATTGTCTGGGGTAAACTCAATGGCAGAGGAGAAGAGACCATTTGATCCATGGACAGGTATCAGAACACATTGCTTACATGCTAGGGCATCATGTGGCCTCTTGAACAACATCGTGGAATGCCAATTAGCTGCCGTGGTCCTTGGAAGTTATCTTTACTTTCAAGATACAACTAACCCGGGGATTACAAATATAGGTCAGGGTTTCAGTGAGTTGTGTGAATATTGATATATATGATAAATTACCAGACTTCTTCATAGATCATATCCTGCAACTAGAACTTGAGGTTTCAGTGGAAGAATAAAGTATTGGAGATTATAGAAAATAGCTGAGACTTCTCTGTCTGGGTTCTCTAAATAAAAGAATTGAACCTCAATTACAATGTCACCCTAAACTGGAACATTTTGTTATTTTTAGTGAACAATGGTTTTTTTGTTAAACATGAAAAAAAAAAAGAGGTAATCATATTAAGATAACGTTATCTAGGAACAAAGAAAAGATGCACATTTTCAGTACAGCATGACTAACTTGACTAAAGAGAAAGGTAAGGAGGGAGCATATGAAGGGAAGGAAGAACCCACCAATCCTGCAGATGATTTAGCTTGTAACCACTTGGACAATTTCTTGTGTGATGATTTTTTGATATCTAGTGTGATACCTGAAGGCCTACAAGGTAATACATGGTTGGACCTGCACCAATCACAAATATTTTTTATAAAAGCAAGCAAGAGAATCGTGAAAAAAATTCCCACCTAAATGTGAAAACTGCAAGCTAAAACTTATCTAAAGAGAAATCCTCTCGTTTCAAGCACGTAACGTTTAACGCCCTCCCAACAGAAATTTAAGTTCTAAGCCTAAAATATTCAAGCAATATGTAAATCCAATTATCAGTTGGAATAATGTCAAGCATCATGTGTGTGTGTGTAAACAGTAACAGTATAGTCCAGCTCAGCTACAATTAGCATAATTCCACAATCAAATTTAACAAAAATCATTATGGAATTCATATATTCAGCATCAATGCAGATCAAATAAAATGCTTCAAGGTTTCCAAACTTCAGAAATGTCAATTAAATTTATAGAATTCTAGAAGATGTCACTCTCATCTGCACCCATATTCCTGAAACCTAATGTTTAGAGATCACATTTCCAAAGAATACTTGGTGATTGGCATCATTCTCAACGTCATTAATTATGTGCCTTACCTTATGATGGATTTCAGTTACTGCTAACTGATTATGAGGAATAGGAAATAATGCTTCATTCTGATAGTTGAGGTTTTTAATAGCAATTATGAGAAGAGAAATGGGAATAATTCAATGTCATCTTATTAAGATGGAGTTGAAAGGTATGAAGAAAAATGGCATGTTTGATGTGCATATGAAATTGGACATCTGCTACATTTTCCTTTCTAAATTTAGCCGTGACATTTTTTCCAACACCAGAGACTTGGCAATCCATGCAAAAAACCAAATCATAAGTTTTGAGGCATTGTATACTTGGATTCTCTCGGAAAAGCCTTTGAGAGAATGATTTTGGAGAACCAAGAAACAAGTATAGACTTTAAAAATTGTAGCAGTATCTGTGGAATGGGCTTTTGAGGCAAAGCACTAGAGCAGTTGGTGCCTCTTAGGCCTCTGTCATGAGATTTAATTTGGGAGATGGTTCAGAGAGGTAGATTTGGAGAGGATTATCGATGGGGGTTCAAAACTTCAAAATAGATTTTCCATTACTCTAAAATTTGGATTTTAGTAAGGTGTAGTTAAGTGATCATATAAAAGTAGCTAATAGAGCCTTCAAGTTGAACCTGCTGTCCTCCACCAAATTTCACGATAAGATTGATATTGCACATTTTGGAGGAATATCAGGGGAGCGACAAAACATTCCAAGGACCAACATGTTGAGCTAAATTATAAGCAATTTAACAGCATCTGGCATCCTAGTATACTTAACAGGGTACAGGAAGTGGTGCCCATCTTTTGGAACCTCAATTAACATCCCTTCATCAAACAGAAGAAAAAAAAAAAGGAGATGAATATTACCATAAAGTGCTTCCAGGCATTGGAAGATCTTTGTCATTGACAGTTGTATGCAGGGCTTGCAAAAGACATTTGTCCAAATAAGCATCTACGTCTTCAGCAGACAAAGTATGCTGTTCTTCAACAACAGTGGTGGATTCATCAGCAGCAATATTATCCGTAACCTTAAAACCACCTACAGCTTTTGTTACTTGTTCTACAGTATCAGTATCAGAATCAAGTTGTGTCTTGGAAGTGGGATGACTGTCTGATGTGGGATCTTTTACATCAGCAGATTCCCCAACTTCTTTGCTGTCAACACCATCATTCTCATGATTTGAAGAATCACCAGAACCTTCACATGAATCAGGAACCTGGGCAGATGATAAGAATACAGGATCCTCAAAGACAACATCTTCAAGGAAACCTGCATTTGGCACATAATGTCCCTCAACTGACTCCCTGCAGATGATTCCTCGAGCATGTCAAAGATGAAAATACTTAATAACTAATCTCTCCAAATAGAAGGTACACTAACCAAAGTAAATCCCGATAATAGTGAGTTATCCGTAAGGCCTTTCCGCGCAAACCAGCCTTCAAGGCTTCAGCAGTGCTCATAGTGGTAGACCCAACCTGCACAAAATTAAAGTTATCTTCATCCCTACTCACAAAAGTAGAAATCTAAACCAACTCAGTCGTGAATGAGGTAGAATAAGAGGCATAGCCAACTCCCCGAGATAAGGCATGAACAATAATACCCAAGTCAAGATGAGAGAGAAAAGCTTACGGCAATAGGTGCTGGATTCCCAGGAACTTTTACAGCCCATGGCTCACCTACTAAAAAAGAAGGAAGACCTTCAGCAGGTATACTGATACCAGGAAACATCAGATCTGCTCCTCCAATGACAAATTGAGATACCTCACCCCCTTTCAGAATGAAAGAAGGCAACATCTCAGGGACCTTCCAGAGGGCAAAAACTGCATCAAGACATAGACAAAATTAAAATCAAACAAGAAAACAGCCAAAAATGTATTTCACCACAGCATCAAGTTCCTGTTTAAATAATTGTGTCACTTCTGATTAGAGAATGAAATTGGAGGTTCATTTTTTAAGGCTCCTTTATTCTGCCTTTTAATGAAAGGGAACCCATTTATTAGCTGTCAAAAATGGAGAGAAATATGTGGATCCTTTGCATCAACATTCAATAGCAAGGCTGAAAACCTATTCAACTATCTGCTCCAGTATTTATGATCACCATCTCATGCACAAAACTGTCTTTTAATATACAGAAGCAAGGTATGGTTTCTTGAACCAGTATGCTGTCCTTGTGGCTCTACTATAAATTTGAATTGTGTAATAATGAAGTATAATTTGACTTTTTAACATGTCAATTACAGAAGCAAGAAAGAAAAATTCAGGTTGCTGGGTTCTATCCAGTAGCAAGTAATTCAATCAGATTCTCCACGATAAAGGAAACTAGAGATAAACTTTCTGAGAAGAATATTAACATATATGCATGACAGGAGAGCTCCACAGCCACCTCTGGCAAAAGGTCATTTCTCCTCAATTCATTTCAATTCAATTCAATCTTGATAATTTGATTTAGCATTTCCACTCAAAATCAACTTAAAAAACAATCGATATCCCTTCATAAACTACATAAAACATTAACATTTTCTTATTGTCTTTATTTGCCCCTGTGGAGAGGGGTTCATCGAGAGTTAGAAACCCATCCATCATCAATGGTGAATAGCCCACAAGTTGATTCACAAGGCATTGACCTGCTCTGGGACCAAGTACACCACACCACCAAACAGGAGCCTCCCTGTCATTAGAATCCTCCATGCGATAAATAGTGATTTAGCAGAATTTAAACCTGCTAAACCATCATAAATTGTCCTGACTTTCAAGGAAAAACAGCATGACAAGCAAATATGGAATGGAAGCGTTCACTATTCACACTTACATTTTAACAAACTTCAATTATTTGTGAATAAAATGCGAGAAAGTAGATTGAAACATAAGACATGAAAGTGCGAAACCTAACCTGTGGGGAAAATTTCAGAGCCTCGGCCATCAACATCGAAAAACATAGGAAAGTTACCTTCAACACCATATAAATGAACCCTATTTACAAACTTTGAAACAGTAATTTCCGCCTAAACACAACAATCATAACAAAACATCAGAGCAATAATCAAAACAGCGATCCAGCGATCAAAGGTAAAGAGAATTAACATATCAAGTAGCAGTAAAACTAATTGCTTCTTCTTTCAAGCACATTTCCACTGGAGAAATCATTTTCTTATGTAAATACTAAAAAAAATTAAAAAGAATTTGAATACAAATGCATCAAAATTACAACTTTAAACTATTAATTACACACTAAACGGATAATAAAAATAAAAATAAAAATGTCAAACAAAGAAATTGAGGGGGGTAAATAGAAGAGAGTGTTACTTTGGGAGGGAGCAAAGCATCTATATCGGCATCGGAAGCGCGAGGAAAGCGGTCTCTGATAGTTCGTTTGAGCTTTTTCCGGTCGGCTCCAGAGAGTCTCTGGTGAGATTTTGCCTCAATCGCCTTCTTGAACATTTTCTTTTTATTTTCATTAATAGTAAAACTGGGAGAAAAGGGAGCGAGGGAACTTGTTTACTTTTTAGAAAGTGTTTTTTTGTGTTCTGTTCTTTTTAAGAAGCGGAAGCGGAAGTTTCTGGAAAAGCAGTAGGGCGGGGCT
>Ga0307508_10004757_pt1 | contig 13118 bp, 9 predicted proteins | sample 9_EM_MG_FD_203089 | JGI IMG/M metagenome (GOLD analysis project Ga0307508, IMG submission 203089) | Populus trichocarpa ectomycorrhiza microbial communities from riparian zone in the Pacific Northwest, United States - 9_EM | ecosystem: Host-associated > Plants > Roots > Unclassified | place... | reverse complement strand
TGACTTTCGCGACTTAGGGTTCGTGCCCGGGCTGTCCCTCGCAAGTGTTCAGACAGAGGTGTGTCGTACCGAACACCTACGGCTTCCGGTCGTTCGGGTTCGACGTTTCGGTGAGATCGTTGGGACGTAGGCCTCCTGCTCTGCGTCCCCTACCGCCGGGCTCTTCGCCGCCGAGCCGGTGAAGCTATTCGGATAGCCGGTAGTCCCTCGGAGCGTCTGGGTTTCTTCGGTGAAACTCCCGGAGTTTCTCCAGACCTCCTACTGAGAAGTTGTCAAATGGTTCTTCCGTCCAGTCCTTTCGTTCCGGGTAGTCGAGCCATTTGACGAGGTATTGAACTCGTTTGTTGTTTCCTCGGCCGCGCTCGACCGAGGACATAATTTCTTCGACATCGTATTCCTCGCTTTGTTCGATGTCGTCTGCTTCCCGGAGTACCTTGGACGGGTCCGGTGGGGCTCGGTGTTCGCTGGTTCGGTAGGGTTCGAGGAGTGAGACATGGAAAACGTTGTGGATCTTCCATTTCCGAGGCAGCGTGAGGCGGACGGCAAGTGGGGAGACGATCTTCTCAACCTGAAAGGGGCCATGGTTTTTGTGGTCCAGTTTTTTCGTTGGCCGACGGGTTTTGATATTCCGTCCGCTGCGCATTACCAAGTCCCCTACTTGGTACGTCGGAGGCTTCTTCCGTGTCGGGTCGGCGTATCGGCGCATCCGTTCCTGCGCCTCCTCTATTCCTTGTCGTGCGTCCTCATGTATCGTTTGCATCCAGTGGGCGTAGACTGGGCTCGCCGGATTCAAGGGTTCTTCTCTCGGGGGGTCAATGGTTGCCGGGTGGTAACCGTAGTTGGCAAAGAACGGCATTCCATTTCCCATTGTGACCGAATTGTTGTAGGCGAACTCGGCCATTGGTAGTAGGCCGACCCAGTTGTTCGGTTCTTTTGCGACAAAGGATCGGAGGTACGCCTCGATTGTCTGGTTGAGCCGTTCTGTTTGTCCGTCAGTCTGGGGGTGGAATGCCGTTGACATACGTGGTCGTATCCCCAGGAGTTCCAGGAAACCCTTCCATGTTTCCGACGTGAAGCGAGAGTCTCGGTCTGATACTATGTCCGTGGGAAGTCCATGGAACTTCCATATTTCTCAGGCAAATATCTTAACTAGGTCCGCCGCCAATTTTTCTTTTAACGGGATGAAGTGTGCCATTTTGGTGAACCTGTCTATGACCACCCATAGCTGGTCGCAACCTTCCGAACAGGGTAGCTCCGTGATGAAATCCATTGCGATCGACTGCCAAGGAGCGTACGGGAGTTCTAGTGGTGAGGATAGTCCATAGGGTTGGTGCCGGGATGCCTTATTCTGCTGGCATTCCGGACAGCTTCGGACAAAGTCGATTATTCGTTCGTTCATCTTGGGCCACCAGAAGTTTCGTCGTATAAGTTCGATGGTCTTGTCCTGACCCATGTGTCCTGCCACCTTGGTGTCGTGCTCGGATTCTAGTATTCGCTGGATTAGCCCCTGGGGTACCCAGAGCGAGCCCTTCCTGTATAGCACTCCTTTTTCGTCTTTTATATCCCTGGCCTTTCGGTCCTTCGGCGTCAGTTCTTCTGACGCCACTTCCTGTTCCATTGTTTGCTTGTATTCCTTGTCCTTCTTCCCTTCTTCTCTCACTTCTGCCAGGAATTCCTCCTTCCATTTTCTTGCCGCGAGTGATGCAAGCCTTGCTGAGGAACAGATAAACGACTGGTTTCTTCTGTTAGCTAGGTTTTTTTCTTGCAGGACCGCCGTAATTGGCTGGTTTTCTATCCCCCCCTTTTCTGGGCGGAACTCCGGATGCCTGGATAGCGCATCGGGTTTGCCGTTTTGCGTGCCTGGTCGGTACTAGATTCTGAAATCGATTCCCGCCAGCTCCTGGGCCCACTGGGCTTGTCGTCGGTTGAGTACCTTGGTCGTTGTGAAGTATTCCAGATTTTGGTGATCGGAGAATACCTGTATTTGGTGGGCGGCCCCCTCACAATAGCGCCTCCAGTGTTTGAAGGCGTCCACCACCGCCAGTAGTTCCTTGTCGTGGATTTCGTAATTTATTTCCGCCGGCTGGAACTTTCTGGAGTGGAATGCCACCGGGTGTAGTCTTCCCTCATTGTCTCGTTGCGAGAGTACCGCCCCGATGGCAAAGTCGGAGGCGTCAGTTTCGATTATTACTGGCTTCTGGGCGTCGAAGTGGGATAGTATTGGTGCTGTCGTGAACCTTTGCTTGAGTTCCTCGAATGCGCGCCCCGCCTCGCAGTTCCATTCCCATCTTTCCGTTTTTTTGGTTAATTCCGTGAGTGGTCGGGCGACTTTCGAGTAATCTTGGATGAAACGTCGGTAGAAGTTAGCAAATCCCAGGAAGGATTGTACTTCTGTTAAGGATTTCGGTGGACTTTGTCATTTGACATCTTGATTCCTTCTCTTCCAATAACGTATCCCAGGAATTCCACTTCCTGAGCTCGCCAGACGCACTTTTCGGGAGACACCGCTAGTCCTTTGTCCTGCAGTCGTTGCAGCACTTCTTTCACAAGGCGGTCGTGTTCGGATTTGGTGCCTGCATACACCAGAATATCGTCCATGTATGCCAATACTCCTATATCCAATAGGTCGGAGAGCACATGGTTCATCATGTCCTGGAAGGTCGATGGTGCGTTGGTGAGTCCGAACGGCATTACCTGGAATTCGTACAGGCCATAGCGAGTTCGAAACGCGGTTTTCCATTCGTCCCCTTCTCTTATTCGGATGAGGTTGAACCCATTTTTGAGGTCCATCTTGGTGAACCATTGTGCCCCTTGGACTCGGTCTTGCAGTTCCTGCATGAGCGGGAGTGGGTATCGGTTGGGGATCGTACTGCTGTTCAGGCCTCGGTAGTCCACGCACAGTCGAAGCCCTCACCCGTTTGGTTTTGGGACGAACAAGATTGGGGACCCCGCTGGTGACGTTGACCTCCGTATTTTCCCTGTTTTTTCCATTTCTTTTAGCCATTCCCTGAGAGTTTGTAGCTCTGTTTCGGAGAGGGGGTAGATGGGTCCCCATGGGGCCGTGCTTCCTTCCTTAAGGTCGATCTTGCAGTCGTAGGAGCGATGTTCGGGCAGGGCGTCGGCGAACTCCTTGCTCATCACTCCTAGGTATTGGTGGAATTCCGCCGGTACTTTTCCCAAAGGATCCTCGGTGCCTACCCCCGAGACGTGGCCAATAACACGAGCGGTTGGGTCAAGGCATACGTCCTCGTCCCAGGTCAGGGAGAAATCCGCCGTTTCGCTTTTTGTGCACTTCGTTCGGCAGTTTGGGCTGTTAAATCGCATCGCCGGGGAGTCCCACTGCCCTTGAGGGGGGTGTTGGACGATCCAGTCGTAGGGGAGAAATATGTCGACCTCGCTGTCCATCGGGCAGACTTCGAAGACCTCCCTCGAGAAGTGGCCGCGGTGTTGTAACTGCATTGGGTTTGTTCGGTGGGTGCCGGCTCCTTGTACTTTTTGCCCGACGAAGTTCTCTATGACCCTTTCCCTTCGATGTTTTTGGAGAGGAATTCGGAGCTTCTTCGCGGTGTCTTGGTTAATTAGGGCTATGGAACAGCCGGTGTCTAGGAGCACCTTGACGGTGTGTTTTTTCTCTTTTTCGTGTAGGACCATCTGTATTATTGGTCGGGCGCCGCGGGTGGTCCTTGGTTTCTTTGGCGGGGTTTCATTGCTTGGTTCTCCGCCTGGTCTCTTTCGGGACACACCACAGGTAATTGGGAAGGCCTTCAGCTGCGGCGTTGCTGGGCCTCCTAAAAATACGAGTCCTCACTTTCCGACATGGGCGTTGTATCGACCTCCATTGTTTCCACAGCCGCTACTTTTTGTTGTTTAGCCGCTGGTTCCTCCGTATCGTTTTCCCTGTCCCGTTTTCCGGTCAGGGTGGAAACCGCCGCGGTTTTCCAGGGTGCCGGAGGTAGCTTGGTCCCTTTGCGGGTCTGGAAAGACAGGCACTCAAAGGTTTTGTGGCCCGGCCGTCCGCAGCGCCAGCAGCCGTCTCGGTCCTGCCGGTATTCTTCCTTCTCCACAGGGGGCACGCCCTTCATGGCTTCGTCTGGCGTGCTCCACGTGTCCTTCTTCCCGAACCAGGGCGTCTTTGCGTTGGGGGTGTTCCCTCGTTGGTTGGTTTCCTTTGCCCTGGGGTTCGCTTTGGCGTCGTTTTTTCTGTCCTCCCTTTTGTCCGTTTTGTTGGTTCCCATGGTGGCCGTGTGACCCTTCATTTGCTCTTTGGCTTGTTTCAGGGCCTTCTTCCTTTCCACTTGGAGTGCCGCCTGGTAGGTGGCGTGTAGGAACCCCTCATCGTCGGCAAATTCCCCTAGGTAGTGGGCGAACCGCATGTCGATCACTGCCTCCGGCATTGCCAGGTCGATTTTCTCCTGCAGGCTTTCCCCTGAAGCCCGAGCGAGGTTGTTGAGCGCTCTGAACTCGGTCATATAGGCCCGGATATCTCCGTTGTACCTAAGCTGGCTTAGTTTGAGCTGGGCGCTAGCTGCTTCGCGGATGTCGTAGTATTCGGTTCGGATCGCTGCGGAGTAATTTGCCCATGTGTCGTTTTCGCCCAGCGTGTCGTATCGGTGTAGGTCCCAGGCCTTGGCGGTGCCAGTCAGGAGCGTTCCTACCCAGACGATCTTTTGCTGGTCGGAGGTTTCAGGGTAGAAACTTAGGTATTTTGTTACCGTTTTCCACCAGTTGTTGAAGGGGGTAGTTGGCTTGCCATCGAACGTCTCGGGGTTTTCCATCTTCAGGCGAGAGGTTCGGACTCGGTTGGGATCCGCCGTGGTTCTTTGGGTGGCCTGTGCTACTCCCTCCGCCACCAGCTGTATTAGGTCGCGCGTAGTAATCGTGGGCGCGGAGTTCCTCGGTGGCGTTGGCGAGCGAGGACGTCGGAAAGGTGGTCGGGGTGGTCCGGATGGGGGTCCTGACGGAGGTCCGGCTGCTGATCCGGGTGGTGTGGAAGGGGGGTTCCCTCCTTGTCCTGTTATTGTTCCCAGGTTTGGCGGTTGGGGAGGTATGTGGCTCTTGAGCTGTTCCAGCCGCTGCCTCATTTTGGGCGTCGTAGGTATCGCCGGGGGCCTTTGTCGTCGGAGCGCTGGCCCTGGGTTTAAGCGTAACGGGCTCCCTAGTGCCGGTGGGGAATGCGCGGACGGGGCGCTGGTACTGGTTTGCCGAACCGGACTCCTCCATGTTGGGGGTACCGGCGGTGTGGCGGGTAGGGGGATCCTGGTCGCCACGCGTTGTATTTCCGCTCTTGCTTCCCGGAGTTGATTTTCCAGGGTGACTACCCGAGCTTGGTGCTCTGCCGCCCAAAGCTCCACATTTCCTTGGAAGTTGGCCAGGTGTTGGTTTCGGGCCGCATTAGCTTCCGCCAAAAAGGATAGGGCATCGTTTACCCGGGCCAGCTGGGTGGCCTGACATATTTGTCGTTCGTTGGCCTCATTGGTGTGTTCGAGGATGGCCTGCCAGATGTTGCTGGCGAGGGATTGATACGCGTTTGCGGCACTGGATAGCTCGCTGCGTATCCATTCTTCGGCTATTTTTTCGTTAGCGTTAACCCGGTCATATACGTACCTAGTGCCTTCCGCTAAGGTTTGGTAGGCTCTCTCGATTTCCTGCGTTCGTCGATCGGTTCGATTGTAGGAGTCGCCGCACAGCTCTGTGAGGCGTCGGAGGTCGTCCTCGGCCTGCCGTTGCTGGTGTACCAGGGTTTTGACCCAGACCGCCGGGTTGGCGAGCTCCACTGCCTGTTCCGGGTTCGGTGTTCCGCTGGTGATCTGGAGCAGGTCCCGAGGGGCTTCCAGTCGAAGCATGTTGAAGTCGGATGACGTCATTATCGTTGGTTTAATATAGGTCTAGGAAGTGTCCCGTGTAGATGGTTTCGTCGTCCTGGAACTCGTAGTCGCAGATTTCTCGGAATTCGATTCCGTTGAAATTGGCGCTTTGTCGAAGCCGGGCGCAGGTAGTCCAGTATTGAGTATACCAATGCCAAGGCGTGATGTCGTCGAGTTCGACAGGGGCCGGTCCGTCGACGTACTCGTTCCACTCGTTTTCCTCTTTTGTGGCGGTTGCTATTTCCTCGTCGATTGAACCGAAGGTATAGTCAAATTGGTAGCTTGACTGGGGTTCGAGGATCGTGGCTAAGTCAAGCAAAAAGAAGTGATCTTGCTCGAAGGAGGGCATGAAAGTAGGGTGATTTGAGATCAAGATTATAGTGTGACACTGGGGTTGTCTTGTAACCGGAGTGTGGGTAGAATCAAAGGTAATCAGGCTACTTTCGATAATTCACAACGGAATAATCTTAGATCTTGTGTGTGGGTGTGGTGGTAGTGTTGGTGAGGATGTTCGTGCTGTCTGTCTTCTTTTCGGGAGAGAAGAGCCCGGTTATATAGCTCTTTGGGTGTTTTGTGAGAACTGATGACTCGGGCTAACTATTCCTCCGAGGTTTTCGACCCCGTGGGCAGCTTATTGGTCCTGGCCGGGGTCTAGATAAGAGAGATGAGTTCTTTATGCACCGAGGTGGAGTCGCTGCGCCTAGACTCTTTTTCTCGTACACCTTTCGGGTGACGTGGCAACTCCTTTCGGGAGCTTGCCCAAGTCTAGTCAGTCTCCGGTTCGTGTGCAATCAAATCCCTCATCCCGGAGTTTAACACTCTTACGGCCGGTCTTGGCCGTAAGCCTAAACTCCGTTCCCTTATCTCCCGCCTAGACTCTCGGAGCCGATCTTTCCCAGAATAGCTAGCTACCGGCGCCTATCTTTTCTCTTGGTACGTACCTCTCTAAGGATACGTACCGACCCGTGATTTCCCCAGGTGTAACAAGCCACGTATAACCGTACGGCGCAATTCAAGCCTCAAGGAGGACGCGAGGGAGGGCGTGAAGGACTCCAGAAGCGTCATCCACCCCACCAGCTGCCACCTACACAACAGTCAATGTACCGTCAGTCAGCCCACCAGCCGCCACCTATTCAACAGCCACCGTACAGTACCAACCAACCGAATTGGCGTGCGCCAGTCAAGCTCGTCAACAACATCGATGATTCGGAGGCAAGGTCCGGTGCGTACTTCGATGGAGGTTGGTCAGAGGAGGGAACGCCGGATGAAAATCGAGGATTGATGGACTTGTTGGATTTGGGTGGATCGAATTGGGATAAAACCAGTAAGTTGGCGCAGAGCGAGGGAAAAGGGGCTCAGTAGGAGTGGCAGAGCGTCCTCCTACTAGAGAACGAGAGGCAGCGAGACTTTATTGGACAAACCTTAATGTTATACAGAAGAACATTAATGATAAAAGTGATTTGTTACGTTTTTACGCTAAAGTTCAAACTTCTCATTCCAAAAGTCGCTCAGCCTACACCCTAATGGACCTGGGTGCATCCCATTGTTATATCGACACCACTTTTGCATGGCAGCTCGGCTTACCTTTTTAGACAGGCTGGCCGTATGACAATCGTCACGGCCGGAACCAAACACCCTCGCGAGGATAGATACCAGGTCTGACTTAACGGATGTATATGGGGCAGCACTGGGAACTACGCAGATGTTACCGGTTGGTACACTGTGTTTGATCTTAAGGGCACCTACAACATTATTATTGGAAAAAATTGGCACTCAAGAACACGCCATTTAGTGGATTCTGACAACGTCTTGCACCTGTTGGATACGGACTGGTCTTTACTGACGGACGGTCGACCGGCATTTGTTCCCAGGCTTTCCTTAAAAGGACTTCGACCTCACCAGGGCCGCTACCGGGAAGTTCACAACCACTACGAAGCGGTAGCTCAAGCAGCATCCATCAACCTGATTTCCGCAACGGGCAATGACAAAATCCAGTGACAAGAGGATATTTGTGATTGATATCAGTGAACGACGGATGGGCGAGGAATTCGGTGAGGATGAATCTGTTTTGGCGGATCTAGGGAAGTGGAGAGTCCAAATCCGTCGGGACTTTGACAATCTCTTTCAGCCACTGTGTGGCGTTCCACCACCAGGAGAACATGATTTCCGTATCCATACCAATCCGACAGTAAAAATTCCACACCGCCAGCTGTACCGAATGACACAGTCCGAGAGGAAGGAATTCGAGGTACAGATTAAGAAGTTGCTTGCAAACGGGTGGGTGACGGACTCACATTCACGTTATGCAGCACCGATAATCTTTGGGAAAAAGCCTGACGCCACACTCCGAATGTGTGTCGATTACTGTGGATTGAACGCAATAATAGCTAAAGACCGGTACCCTTTGCCGTGCATTGAGGATTTGCTGGATAAGCGTCACGGAGCACGGGTTTTCACCAAACTGGACTTCGCTAGCGGATACCACCAGGTACGGGTGCATTCAGATGAATGCCACAAGACCGCATTCATAGCACCGGACGGATTCTACGAGTATAAGGTTATTCCTTTTGGACTTGCAAATGCGCCAGCCGCTTTCATGCGTATGATGCACAAGATATTACATCCACGCCGCCGAAACGCAATTGTATACCTCGACGACATGCTCATCTTTTAAGGAACGCTAGCAGAACATAAGGCACATGTGGAAGGTGTGCTGCAAGCATTACAGAAGGCACGTTTGCGTCCGAGTGAGGCCAAATGCGTGTTTGGTACTCTGGAAACGTCGTTCGTTGGTTTCACAGTGAATAAACACGGTATTCACACCGAGGAGAAGAAGGTCAGAGCAGTAGAGGATTGGCCAACTCCCAGGATGCCTACGGAACATCGCAGTTTTCTCGGTTTAGCGGGTTACTATAGGAAATTCATTCCAAAATTCGCTCACCGGGCCCATCTGCTATATGACCTCGCCGCAAAGCCCAGGAACGACTACATGTGGACCCCTCGACACCGGGAGCAGTTTGGAGACCTCAAGCAGGCACTGATATCTGCACCGGTCCTGGCAACACAGGATCCGGAAGGCTATTTCATCCTACGAACCGATACCTCGGACACGGCTATTGGAGGTGTTTTGGCTCAAAAACAGCTGTTTGAAGGAAGATTGGTTGAGCGGCCACTGGGATATTTCTCAAGGAAGCTTCACGCAGTTGGGTCGAGATATCCAGCATATGACCGTTAACTTCTTGTGATCAGCGCAAACTTGGAACAATCGACCTGCTACATCTACAGTCGAAAACGCACCACCATTTATACGGATCACGCATCGTTGCAACATATTCCAGCACCGAATAAACTGACAAGCCGTCAGTGGCGTCACCTTGACAGGCTCCAACTGCACGATTATGAGGTAAAGTACTTTCCTGGAGCGGCGAACGTGGTGGCAGACACGCTCAGCCGGATTGCCTACACTCAGGGAGGGCAGTAAGAAGTCGATCAGCCAAAAGCCGATCCGCAGCACCTCAACATCGTCGAGATGCGTGTATCAGCCTCAACTGAGTGGCTAAATGATGTGTGAAATGGCTACGCATAAGACACGATTTTTGGCCCCATTCTACAATATCTGAGCAATACCGACGAAAAGGAGAACAAAAAGGCAAGCTGGAAACAGACTCATCGTATTCAGGAACGAGCAAAGTCATACACACTCGAAGAAGGCCTTCTGTTCCATAAGCAGTCAGGCGGAAAGCTGTGTATTCCGAAGTCCATGAGAGCAGAGGTGGTTTGGGAAGCACACGATGCTATTCTGGGAGGCGGACATAACGGTAGCGCAAAAACAGCAGCAGCGGTCGGTTCACGGTACTACTGGCCAAAGTTGACAGATTCAATCGCAGAATGGATTGCCAGATGTGATGTATGCCACCGAATCAAACACAAGAATGCCAGGCCATATGGACTTCTACAGCCGCTACTGATTCCAGTCGAACGGGCCGAATGAGTAAATATCGATTTTGTCAGCAAGTTGCCAACATCGGAAGCCGGCCACAATGCAGTAGCGACAATTATCGATTCCCTAACGAAGTGAGCACGGTGGATTCCTGTTAAAGAAGCCGATCTCACCGCAGAGAAGTTTGCGACAGCGTTCATCGACGGTTATGTACGGTCACGAGGGCTGCCTGTATCGATTGTGTCCGACTGGGATAACCAGTTTACCTCCGGCTTCTAGCAATCATTGTGTCCGCAACTCGGAATCAGGCTTCGGATGCCTACGGCATACCATCTGCAATCGGACGGCCAGGCGGAAAAGGCAAATGCCACTCTATCAGTTGACCGGAGACGCTGAGGTCTACTCAAAATCGCGGCTGGTGCCGTTGCACTTCAGGTCAAAGCCGTTGACCGACGCGGAGACAAGGTACTGGCCAACGCACTTGGAGATGTCAGGACTCGTTTGGGCAGCGAAGCGTATGCGACCCTATATGGAGAGGGCTTTCGTCACTTTCATCACGGACCACCATAGCAATGTCGCTTTGTGCAAAATGCAGGGCCTCGACACCACGTCTGCAGACAGATCTCGCCTGCGACTCCATACTTGGGCGATTTACTTGGACCAGTATCGAGATCACATGCGCGTGGTATACAGCAAAGGCGCCGATCTGGAATGTCCAGACGCATTGTCGAGATTGCGCTATGATATCTCCGCCAAGGCAAAGCACCTGCGTGACTGGGCCGCTAGATTGGGTGCCCAGCCGGAGATGGAAGAATTTGAGGTGCAGGAGTGTTTCGCCGTGACCCGGTTGGGGAAGGCTCGCACCAGCGAGTTACGGGAGCCGCAAGTGGACGAGCCGGTCCAGAGTCAGGGCGCAGCGACTCCAGTCCCAGATACTACGGACCCGCTCGCCGCCGGCGTCCCCTCCACGCCTGGAGTCGAAGGTATGACCGTAACGCTTCTTCCAGCCTACGCAGAGAAGCTCCGCAAGGCAACACAGACTTCGCAATGCATGCGGGCAGTTTACAACACGCTGAAGAGCAAGGGTACGCTCGACCCACAATTGGACGCAATAACCATTCCGGCCACATGTCAGTACGCTCTGCGTAACGACCTGTTGTACTTGATCGACCCAAGGGATAAGCGACTGAGGCTGGTGCTTAGTGGACAGGAGTTACGCAAACAGCAGCTGGCGGTCGCCCACGACGAGACTCATTGCGGATTCTATCGAACCTTCAAACGGCTTTCCAGTTTCTACTGGACTTCAATGGCCAAAGACATAGCCGCGTATCTCGCTCACTGTCCTGCCTGCCTGCGTAATAAGCCGACACGGCACAAGCCCTACGGTGAATTGTCGCCTATATCGTCACCATCAGAGCCTTTCGATACAATTACGATTGATCTAATTACGGATCTCCCTCCATGCCGTCGTGAAGGTTCCGTCGAGACTTTCGACACAGTAATGACGGTGATCGACAAGTTCAGTAAGGCCGTGCGTTTCATTTCTGGCAGGAAGGATTGGTCCGCCATCGCGTGGGCCACTTGCTTCTACAACGATGTGGTGCTCAACGGCTGGGGCTTTCCCCGGACGATTATCTCAGATCGAGATAAGCGCTTTCTTTCAGGACTCTGGCAAGCTCTACTATCCTCCGCTGGAGTAAAAAGCCTTACGACAACAGCGTATCATCCGAACGCTGACGGCCAGTCAGAGAGGACAAATCAAACTCTCGAAATAATGCTGCGCTATGTGGTCAACACGAGCCAATCGGACTGGCTGCCCAAGCTTCTTCCACTACAGGCAGCCTGTAACAACATGGAATCGGCATCTACGAAGAAATCGCCGAATGAGCTGATATACGGCAAGAAGCTACGGACAGCTCTTGAGGTATCCACAGTGCCATTGCCGATGCCGCTGCCTGCAGTGCCCCTTCATGAGCGCAGAACTGTGATGCAGGAGGAAGCCGCTACGGCTATTGCGATCGCGCAGAAAGCGATGAGCAAGCACTATGACAAAAAGCATATCTCACCGGATTTCTCCACTGGCTATGCCTTTTTGCGTCTGGGAGCAGGCTATTCTATCCCTGCCGTACGAAAACAGAAGCTTGCTCAGCAACGGATTGGTCCTTTCAAAATCCTCGAGGTAGTCGGAAGAGGGAAGGCCTACAGACTGCAGCTTCCCCCCAGCTATGGAATCCACCCAGTTATCTCAGTTGTCCACTTGGAACCGAGTCCGGCTCCTGGATCAGACCCTTATAATCGACCTGTGCCAACGAATGACACGGCTCCCGTGGTCGGCCCGGAGGGAATGCTGGAATGGGAAATCGAAGCCATAGTCAGCAAGCGGACGTCAAAACGGGGACGTAGAAAGAAGACCGAATATCTCATCCGCTGGAAAGGTTACGGCCCGGAATGGGATTCCTGGTACGCTGAGGATGATCTGCCGAACACTCGTGAGGTGATAGCCAATTACGAGTCCAACAATCCGATAGTCCGTCGGAAAGCGTAGCACTTTTGGACGCGACTATCAGCAAAAAGTTCTTTTGATTTTCTTTGTGGCTGTTTTGTTATTGTGCAAAAAGTGATTTCGATGTTTGCGGGATGTTTTAACCTTTTCTGTATACCTCTTTGTTTGCTTGCTTGTCATGGATCCGAGGGCGGCGTCCAAAGTTGGGGGCGATTGTGACCCTAACCCAGGTACGCTGGCATCATCCTCGGTTACCGCCCTCAGGCAATAAACTTGAAACAGCACTGCGCAGGTACCCACTGCACGTGAGACTGTTTGCCATTTGCCGCGCTCCTAGCAGTGCCGGTGCCAAGCCGACAAGTCCGGCCTGAGGTGGCCTGGAAGGTTAAAGGGAAGTTTGACGGAGCTTCATACTCCGAGGACATGACTCAGGATTAGGATGAGTAAGCAGGGGGGCGAGCCGGATATATAAACAGATAGCTCCTCCGCTCATGGAAAAACAACACTCTTCTCTTCTTTCATTTCCTATCTCCTCTTGTGTCTCCTCTTGTTGCGTGCATCGTAACAGATTTTAACTTTCCCAAGATTCATCAGCTACTTCATTTTGGGGAGCAGATACGACGCTATGGATCTCTCAAGCAGTGGTCTACCGAGACTGGAGAAAGCTCGCACCGTACTCAACTTAAGGATCCATACAACAAGTCGAACCGGTCTGGCGATATCTACGGACAAATAATTGAATACTACCAACGGAGTGACGCATTTGCAATACGGCGACTCAATATTGCTGCGACGAGAGGCGAAAATACCG
>Ga0307508_10004756_pt1 | contig 13122 bp, 8 predicted proteins | sample 9_EM_MG_FD_203089 | JGI IMG/M metagenome (GOLD analysis project Ga0307508, IMG submission 203089) | Populus trichocarpa ectomycorrhiza microbial communities from riparian zone in the Pacific Northwest, United States - 9_EM | ecosystem: Host-associated > Plants > Roots > Unclassified | place... | reverse complement strand
GCGTCAGGAGCCAGGGCCAGCACCTGTTCCGCCGTCCAGCGTTCCCCCTGCGGATTCATGTCTTCGACGGTACGGGCCCCCACTGACAATTGCCCTGACCTGCACGTTCGTTGATACCGGACCGGTTGTCAGTGGGGTGGTGCACAGTGAATTACGCGTCCGGGAACGGAACGAGCAACGAGTCGTGGGGGAGCTGTGACCGTCACTGTGTCCGGAATCAATTCACCTGAGATCACCGAGGGCGTCGAGGGCGTCGAGGCCACCGCGGGCGGCAAGGCCGCCGAGGTCCTCCGTCCGCACGCCGAGGACGCCTTCGCCGACGAGCTGAGCGCCCTGGCCGCCGCCGACGACCGCCCGCGCCCGGCCCGCTGGCGGCTGTCGCCGTGGGCCGTCGCCACGTATCTGCTCGGCGGGACGCTGCCGGACGGCACCGTGATCACACCCAAGTACGTGGGCCCGCGCCGGATCGTCGAGGTCGCCGTCACCACGCTCGCCACCGACCGCGCCCTGCTGCTGCTCGGCGTCCCCGGCACGGCCAAGACCTGGGTCTCGGAGCACCTGGCGGCGGCGGTCAGCGGCGATTCGACGCTGCTGGTCCAGGGCACGGCCGGGACGCCCGAGGAAGCCATCCGCTACGGCTGGGACTACGCCCGGCTCCTCGCCCACGGCCCGAGCCGCGCCGCGCTCGTCCCGAGCCCGGTCATGCGGGCGATGGCGGACGGCATGACCGCGCGCGTGGAGGAGCTGACGCGCATCCCGGCCGATGTGCAGGACGGCCTGATCACCGTCCTGTCCGAGAAGACCCTGCCGATCCCCGAGCTGGGGGAGGAGGCCCAGGCCGTCCGCGGCTTCAACCTCATCGCCACCGCCAACGACCGCGACCGCGGCGTCAACGAGCTGTCCAGCGCGCTGCGCCGCCGCTTCAACACGGTGGTGCTGCCGCTGCCCGCGACCCCGGAGGACGAGGTCGACATCGTCGCCCGCCGCGTCGCCCAGATCGGCCGCTCGCTGGACCTCCCCGAGGCCCCGGAAGGCGTGGACGAGATCCGCCGCGTGGTCACGGTCTTCCGCGAGCTGCGCGAAGGGGTGACCGGCGACGGCCGTACGAAGCTCAAGTCGCCCTCGGGCACGCTGTCGACGGCAGAGGCCATCTCCGTGGTGACGAACGGGCTCGCACTCGCCGCCCACTTCGGCGACGGCGTGCTGCGGGCCGGTGACGTGGCCGCGGGCATCCTGGGCGCGGTCGTCCGCGACCCGTCCGCCGACCGCGTCATCTGGCAGGAGTACCTGGAGGCGGTCGTCCGCGAGCGCGACGGATGGAAGGACTTCTACCGCGCGTGCCGGGAGGTGAGCGCGTGAGGGCCACGGAGCTGACGCCGACGGACGGCGCCGAGGCTGGTCCGCGAGCCGCCTCGGGCCGCCCCACCGCCCCGCTGCGGACCGGGGCTTCGCCCGCGGGCGGATACGGCGCCGACGGCGCGGTGCCCGCGGCTGACGCCCGACGCACCGGGACACCCCCGGAGGCGGCCACGGGGAATGCGGGGGAAGCGGGTACGCCCGGCGGCCGGGAGGCTCACCGTCCTGGCGGCCCCGCAGCGGAGGACCCTGCGACGCCAGGTGGAGCCCCCGGGACCGCCGGGGCCGCAGGAGCCCTCGGGGCTGCCGAAACCGCTGGTGCTGCCGGGACCGTCGTGCCGGAGTGGCCGCTGTTGCTGGGCGTGCGGCACCACGGGCCCGGGTCCGCGCGGGCCGTGGGGGCGGCGCTCGACGAGTGCGAGCCCGGTGTCGTGCTCATCGAGGGCCCGCCGGAGGCGGACGCGCTGGTGCACCTCGCCGCCGACGAGGGCATGCGCCCGCCCGTCGCGCTGCTCGCGCACGTGGCGGACGACCCGGGGCGCGCCGGGTTCTGGCCGCTGGCCGGGTTCTCGCCGGAATGGGCGGCCATCCAGTGGGCGCTGGCCCGCGGCGTGCCCGTGCGGTTCATCGACCTCCCGGCCGCGAACTCCCTGGCCATGACGGCGAAGGCCGACCCCGCCGGACCAGCGCCCGCCGAGCCGGGCGACGCCGAGCCGGAGGAGGCCGTGCCGGAGGAGACCGAGCCTGGCGACGCCGAGCGGGTGCGCGTCGATCCGCTCGCCGTCCTCGCCGAGGCGGCCGGGTACGAGGACCCGGAGCGCTGGTGGGAGGACGTCGTCGAGCACCGCGGCGTCGGCGGGACCGCGGCGTTCGCCGCCGTCGGCGAGGCCATGGGGGAGCTGCGGGCCGCGTACGGGCACGGCGGGCACGAGGACGACGCCGTCCGGGAGGCCCATATGCGGCTGCGGATGCACGCGGCGCGGCGGGAGTTCGGGGAGGCGGTCGCCGTCGTGTGCGGCGCCTGGCACGTACCGGCGCTGGCCGCCCGTTCCACCGTGACCGCCGACCGGAAGCTGCTCAAGGGGCTGCCGAAGGTCAAGGCCGAGATCAGCTGGGTGCCCTGGACACACCGCCGACTGGCCCGGCACAGCGGCTACGGGGCGGGGATCGCCTCGCCCGGCTGGTACAGCCATCTCTTCCACGCACCGGACCGGCCCCTGGAGCGCTGGCTGACCAAGGTCGCCGGGCTGCTCCGGGACGAGGACTTCGCGGTGTCGTCCGCGCATGTCATCGAGGCGGTGCGGCTCGCCGAAACCCTCGCCGCCGTGCGCGGCCGCCCGCTCGCCGGGCTCGCCGAGACGACGGATGCCGTGCGGGCCGTCATGTGCGAGGGGTCGGACGTGCCGATCGCGCTGGTGCGGGACCGGCTCGTGGTCGGGGACGTGCTGGGCGAGGTCCCCGCGTCGGCCCCCGCCGTACCGCTCCAGCGGGACCTGCGGCGCGCCCAGCGCTCGCTGCGGCTGTCGCCCGAGGCCGCGGACCGGGAGCTGGAGCTGGACCTGCGCAAGGACATGGACGCCGCGCGCAGCCGTCTGCTGCACCGGCTGCGGCTGCTGGGGATCGGCTGGGGCACCCCGGCGGCCTCGCGCGGCGCCACCGGCACGTTCCGCGAGACCTGGCGGCTGCGCTGGGAGCCGGAGCTGTCGGTGCGGGTCGCGGAGGCGGGGGTGTGGGGCACCACCGTGCTGTCTGCGGCCACCGCCAAGGCCGAGTCCGAGGCGCTGGGTGCCACGGCCCTCGCCGAGGTCACCGAGCTGGCCGAGCGCTGCCTGCTGTCCGCGCTCCCGGACGCGCTCCCCGTGGTGATGCGCGCGCTCGCCGACCGCGCCGCGCTCGACGCCGACGTGGGCCACCTCGCGCAGGCGCTGCCCGCCCTGGTGCGGGCGGTGCGCTACGGGGACGTACGCGCCACCGACACCGCGGCGCTGGGCGAGGTCGCCGCGGGCCTGGCCGAACGCATCCTGGTCGGACTGCCACCCGCCTGCGTGGGGCTCGACCCGGACGGCGCCGCCGAAATGCTGCGCCACGTGGAGGCCGTGCACCGAGCGATCGGCCTCCTGCCGGAGCCCGAGGCGGGTGGCGCGGCCGCCGGGGGTTCGGGGACGGGTGGGGGGGAGGCGCTGCGGGGGCGCTGGGCGGGGGTGTTGCGGGTTGTCGCCGGGCGGGACGGGGCTCCCGCCACTCCGGGGCTGCTCCGGGGGCGGGCCGCGCGTCTGCTGCTGGACGACGGGCGGCTCGCCGAGGGCGAGGCGGCCCGGCTGATGCGGCTCGCGCTCTCGCCCGGCACCGCGCCGCCCGAAGCGGCCTCCTGGGTCGAGGGGTTCATCGGCGGTGGCGCGGGCGGCGGCATGCTGCTCGTCCACGACGAACGGCTGCTCGGCCTCATCGACGGCTGGCTCACCTCCGTACCCGCCGAGGCGTTCACGGACGTCCTGCCGCTGCTGCGGCGTACCTTCTCCGCCTACGACACGGGCGTCCGCCGAACCCTCGGCGAGCTGGTCCGCCGCGGCCCCGGGACCGCGGCCGGGGGGCCACACCCCGTGGACGGCGAGGCGATGCCCGGCTTCGGCCCCGGGACCGACGCGGACCGTGCGGCCGCCGTCGTGCCGACGGTGCGGCTGCTGCTCGGCCTGGACCCCGGACCCATGGCCACCGCCACTGATCACGACGACACCACGGAGGCGGACCGATGACGGATGCGGAGACGGACACCGGAGCCGACGAACGGCTGCGGCGCTGGCGGCTGGTGCTCGGCGGACAGGGTGGTGGACAGGGCGGCGAAGGCGCGGGCGGCGATGGCACCGGCTGCGAGCTGAGCGGCACCGACGCCGCCATGGATCGCACGCTCGAAGCGCTCTACGGAGCCGGGGGCGGGGACGGCCCCGGCGGACCGGCGGGCGGCGGCCCGCGCTCGGGCGGGCTCGGCGGCTCCGCGCCCCAAGTGGCGCGCTGGCTCGGTGACATCCGTACGTACTTCCCCACCTCCGTCGTCCAGGTCATGCAGCGCGACGCCATCGACCGGCTCGGCCTGTCGGCGCTGCTGCTGGAGCCCGAGATGCTGGAGGCCGTGGAGGCGGACGTACATCTGGTGGGCACCCTGCTCTCGCTCAACCAGGCGATGCCGGAGACCACCAGGAACACGGCGCGGGCCGTCGTCCGCAAGGTCGTCGAGGAGCTGGAGAAGCGGCTCGCGACCCGCACCCGCGCGACCCTGACCGGCGCGCTCGACCGGTCCGCCCGGATCAGCCGCCCCCGCCACCGGGACATCGACTGGAACCGCACCATCCGTGCCAACCTCAAGAACTACCTCCCCGAGTACCGCACGGTGGTTCCCGAACGGCTGGTCGGCTACGGGCGGGCGGCGCGCGGGGTGAAGAAGGACGTCATCCTGTGCGTCGACCAGTCGGGGTCGATGGCCGCGTCCGTGGTGTACGCCTCCGTCTTCGGCGCCGTGCTCGCCTCGATGCGGTCGGTCGCCACCCGGCTCGTGGTCTTCGACACCGCCGTCGTGGACCTGACCGACGAACTGGACGACCCGGTGGACGTCCTGTTCGGCACCCGGCTCGGCGGCGGCACCGATATCAACCGGGCGCTCGCGTACTGCCAGTCGCAGATCACCCGGCCCGCGGACACTGTCGTCGTGCTGATCAGCGACCTCTACGAGGGCGGCATACGCGACGAGATGCTGGGGCGGGTCGCCGCGATGAAGGCGTCCGGGGTGCAGTTCGTGGCGCTGCTGGCGCTGTCCGACGAGGGGGCGCCGAGCTATGACCGGGAGCACGCGGCGGCGCTCGCCGCGCTCGGCGCACCCGCCTTCGCCTGCACCCCCGATCTCTTCCCGGAAGTGATGGCGGCGGCGATCGAGCGGCGCCAACCGCCGATACCGGACATGGCGATGCATCAGTGACCATCACTGGCCAGGGGCTTGCGCCGCCCCCTGTGGGTCGTGCAAGGATCATGTCTGTCGCCAGGACGTGAATGCGACCGTCCGGTTTGGCGCTTCGCCTGTTGTCCGTACCACGGAAGGCCCCTCTTGTCTGCCGCGTTCGCTCTGCCTGCCGCTGTGCGCTTGCCGCGCACCGTGGCCGCGCGGCGGGCGCTGCTGGCGGCGCTGTTCCTCGGGGGCTTCCTGGCACTCGCGTTCGTCTTCGGTGGCAGCGCCCACGCGGCCGAGCGGGGAGAACTGGCCGGATCGGTGACGGGCCACCAGGCCCAGGCATCGGACCTGCTCGACTCCTCGTCCACCGCCAACACTGCCAACACCGCCAAGACGGACAGCACCGACAAGCCGGTTGCCAAGGCCAAGGCGGCCCCGGCCAAGGCGGTCAAGACCGCCGGCACCGTGGCACGCCGGGCGGCGCACACCGCCACCGGCACCGTCCGCAAGACGGTGGAACCGGTGCGCGAGCCGCTGGAGCGGCACACGCGGCAGGTCACCGACCCGGTCGATGACCTGGTCAAGGACGCCACGGGCGCGGACCTGCCGGTGCGGCTCTCCGACGTCGGCGACGCCGGTGTCGGCGCGCTGGGCGACGCCTCCGGTGCGCACAGTGCCGCGTCGGGCCACGGCCCGGCCGTGGACGACGCCGCCACGAACCACACCCTGCATCACGCGGCCCGGCCCGCCGCGGCCCCGCTGGGGCCCGACACGGCGGCCTCGGCCGTCGCCGCGCCGCGTACCGCCGACTCCCACGACCACGGTCGAGGGACCGTCGTCCGGGCAGCCGACGGCGCGGGCCAGAGGGACGGCGCCCCGGCGCCGATGCCCCTCCCGCGGTCCCCCCTCGGGACCGTCACCCAGTGCACCGGCGACAGCGGCGCTCCCCGTGGTGGGAACGCCCACGCCGCTCTGCCGCCGTCCGGCGCCGCGCATCTCGGGCTCGCGCCCGGCGCGGTCCGTGCGGACAGCTCCGCGCCGACGCGCGAGCGGTACAACGAAGTCCTCGAATTCCCCGGCTAGGGCAGACCTCCCCCCGTCTGTACAAGACCTGCCGCGCGGGGGCGGGTCAGGTCTGCCCACCCACTTAATCCCCTTGAATTCGAAGGACTTCTGCCACCATGCGCAACAACGTTCGCCGCTCCATCCTCGTCGCCGCTGCCGCCACCGGTATCTGGGCGCTCGGTTCCGCCGCCGCCAACGCCGCCGAGGCCCCGCACGTCCCCTCCACCGACAGCGTCACCAGCACGGTGGGCGGCGTCACGGACAAGGTCACCGACACGACCGACAAGGTCACCGACACCACTGACAAGGTGACGGACACGACCGGCAAGGTCACCGACACCGTCGACGGTGCGACCGGCGATGTGGCCGACACGTCCAAGGTGAACGACACCGCGAAGAAGACCGTGGACGGCGTGACCGGCACGGTGGACGACACCGTGCACGGTGCTGCCAAGGGCCAGCTGCCGGACGTTTCCAAGACCACCCGTGACGTGACCGGTGGCGCGCTCGACGGTGTGACCCGTGACGCCACCAAGCCGGGCAAGGTCGTCAAGAAGGCGCACCACGCCGTGAAGTCCGTCCAGAAGGCCGCCGACGTCGACCTGCCCACCGGCGAGGTTCCCGGCGTCGTTCCGCACCTGCCCGGCCTCGGCTCGCTGCCGGCCAGCGGCTCCTCGCTGCCCGCCGCCGCCCCGGTGCCGTCCGTCAAGGGCGCCCCGGCCGAGCTGCCCGCCCAGCTCCCGGCCGCCCCGAAGCTGCCCGCCGCCCCCGGCGCCGCCGACAACCTGCTCGCCTCCCTCTCCGGTGCGGGCGTCCGCCCGGAGGAGCTGGCCGGTAAGGCCAAGGGCACCGTGGGCATCGCCAAGCCCGTCGTGGGCGGGGTCGCGGGCGACCTCCTGCCGCCCGCCGTGAACCGCGTCGTGGTCAAGGTCGTCCCGGTCGCGCAGGGCACCGTGGGTGACGCGGGCGTGCTCGCCGGTGACGCCGCGGGCAAGACCGTGCCGTACGTCGCCTACGTGGCCGGAAGCGCGCAGGGCTACGCGCTGGGCACCGCCAGCAACGTCGTCCCGCTCGCGCAGGGCACCGTCGCCAACGCCGTGCCGGTCGTCCAGGGCACTGTCGCCAACGCCGTGCCGGTCGCCGAGAACACGGTCACCAACACGGTTCCGTTCGCCGCCGACCTGGTCACCAGCACCGTTCCGTTCGCGCTGGACCTGACCGGCTCCGTGGCCACGAACGCGCAGGGCACCGCGGTGGACACCGTGGCCCGGGTGCAGAGCCTGCTCCCGGTGGCCCCGGTCGACCTGACCGACGCCGCCAACATCCCGGCCCTCCCGGTCCTGCCCGCGGTCCCGGCCCAGCTGCCGACCGTCCCGGCCCAGCTCCCGACCGACCTGCCGACCGTTCCGGCTCACCTGCCGACCGACCTGCCGAACGTCCCGGGCCAGCTGCCGACCGACCTGCCGACCGTTCCGGCTCACCTGCCGACCGACCTGCCGAACGTCCCGGGCCAGCTGCCGACCGACCTGCCGAACGTTCCGGGCCAGCTGCCCACCGACCTGCCGAACGTCCCCGGCCAGCTCCCGACCGTTCCGGCGCAGCTCCCGACCGACCTGCCGACCGTTCCGGCTCACCTGCCGACCGTTCCGGCGGACCTCCCGACCGTTCCGGCCCACCTGCCGACCGTTCCGGCCGAGCTGCCCACCGAGCTGCCCGCCGCCCCGGTCACCCTCCCGGCCGTCTGATCGCCGGATCGCATGATCGCCGCGTGCGGCTCTGACGCCGTACGCAGCCGCAATACCGCGCAGTAGCCGAGAGCGGGCAGTCCTCGTTGGGGAGGGGACTGCCCGCTTTTCGGTTCCCAAATAGGTGTGTACGGTCGCGATCTGTGACTGTAATCACCGCTCCAGTGTGATCTGCGATTTAGGGCCGCACGTCTCGCGGTTATAACCTGCGAGACGGACATGCCGCGTACCCGGCGCACGTGTGCCGCCCTCGTTATAGATCGCGTCCTCACGCTGCCGCCTGCGGCACGCCCGCGCAGATAACGACCGCGATATCCATGGAAAAGGGACGGACGCGCGTGGACCTGTTCGAGTACCAGGCGAGGGACCTCTTCGCCAAGCACGGTGTACCGGTGCTGGCCGGTGAAGTCATCAACACGCCTGAGGCGGCGCGCGAGGTGGCCGAGCGACTGGGCGGCCGTGCGGTCGTCAAGGCGCAGGTCAAGGTCGGTGGCCGCGGGAAGGCCGGCGGCGTCAAGCTGGCCTCCGACCCGGCCGACGCCGTGGAGAAGGCGAACCAGATCCTGGGTATGGACATCAAGGGCCACACGGTCCACAAGGTGATGCTCGCCCAGACCGCGGACATCAAGGAGGAGTACTACGTCTCCCTCCTGCTGGACCGCACCAACCGCACTTTCCTCGCCATGGCCTCCGTCGAGGGCGGCGTGGAGATCGAGGTCGTCGCGGAGCAGAACCCCGACGCGCTCGCCAAGATCCCGGTGGACGCCATCGAGGGTGTGACCCCCGAGAAGGCCGCCGAGATCGTCGCCGCCGCGAAGTTCCCGGCCGAGATCGCCGACCAGGTGGCGGACGTCCTCCAGCAGCTGTGGACCGTCTTCATCAACGAGGACGCCCTGCTCGTCGAGGTCAACCCGCTGGTCAAGACCGGTGACGGCAAGATCATCGCGCTGGACGGCAAGGTGACGCTGGACGCCAACGCCGAGTTCCGCCAGCCGGAGCACGCGGCGCTCGAGGACAAGGCCGCGGCCAACCCCCTCGAGGCGGCGGCCAAGGCCAAGGGCCTCAACTACGTCAAGCTCGACGGCGAGGTCGGCATCATCGGCAACGGCGCGGGTCTGGTCATGTCGACCCTCGACGTCGTCGCGTACGCCGGTGAGAACCACGGCAACGTGAAGCCCGCCAACTTCCTCGACATCGGTGGCGGCGCCTCCGCCGAGGTGATGGCCAACGGTCTTGAGATCATCCTCGGCGACCCGGACGTCAAGTCCGTCTTCGTCAACGTCTTCGGCGGGATCACCGCCTGCGACGCCGTCGCCAACGGCATCGTCCAGGCCCTGGAGCTGCTGAAGTCCAAGGGCGAGGACGTCAGCAAGCCGCTCGTCGTGCGTCTCGACGGCAACAACGCCGAGCTGGGTCGCAAGATCCTCACCGACGCCAACCACCCGCTGGTTCAGCAGGTGGACACCATGGACGGCGCGGCCGAGCGCGCCGCCGAGCTGGCCGCGAAGTAAGGGACGAGGACACCAGAAACCATGGCTATCTTCCTCACCAAGGAAAGCAAGGTCATCGTCCAGGGGATGACCGGGTCCGAGGGGCAGAAGCACACCCGTCGGATGCTCGCCTCGGGCACCAACATCGTCGGTGGCGTGAACCCGCGCAAGGCCGGCACCACCGTTGACTTCGACGGCAACGAGGTACCGGTCTTCGGCTCCGTCAAGGAGGCCGTCGAGGCCACCGGCGCCGACGTCACGGTCATCTTCGTCCCGGAGAAGTTCACCAAGAGCGCGGTCATCGAGGCGATCGACGCCGAGATCCCGCTCGCCGTGGTGATCACCGAGGGCATCGCCGTTCACGACTCGGCGAACTTCTGGGCCTACGCCGGTCAGAAGGGCAACAAGACCCGCATCATCGGTCCGAACTGCCCGGGCCTGATCACGCCGGGTCAGTCGAACGCGGGCATCATCCCGGCCGACATCACCAAGCCCGGCCGCATCGGTCTGGTGTCGAAGTCCGGCACCCTGACCTACCAGATGATGTACGAGCTGCGGGACATCGGCTTCTCGTCCTGCGTCGGCATCGGTGGTGACCCGGTCATCGGCACCACCCACATCGACGCGCTGGCCGCCTTCGAGGCCGACCCCGACACCGACCTGATCGTGATGATCGGCGAGATCGGCGGCGACGCCGAGGAGCGGGCCGCGGACTTCATCAAGGCCAACGTCACCAAGCCGGTCGTCGGCTACGTGGCGGGCTTCACCGCGCCCGAGGGCAAGACCATGGGCCACGCCGGTGCGATCGTGTCCGGTTCCTCCGGCACCGCCCAGGCGAAGAAGGAGGCCCTGGAGGCCGCGGGCGTGAAGGTCGGCAAGACGCCGACCGAGACCGCCGGTCTGGCGCGCGCCGCGCTGGCAGGCTGACACGTCGGCAGGCTGACGGAGCGAACGCTTCACGGGCGCGGGCCCGTACCACCGGACGGGTGGTACGGGCCCGCGCCTTTTGCGGTCCCGGGGCCGCATGACGCCTTGTCACAAAAGGCACATAAGCCCATTACGTACGACACGCGACCAATCGCTTGATGTACGGATGAAACGACTGTTATTGGCAGCATGGGCCCGTGACCCAAACGACCGATCGCAGTCCATCGGTGTCCTCACGCGGTAGCGCCGCGCTCCAGCGCCCCTCCGTCGCCAGGGAAGCGTTCCTCGGTGGCGTGGTGGCCGCGGGGCTCGGCCTGGGCACGCTCGCCGTCGTCGTCCTGCTGCTGTGGATCACCTCTTCGTCCCCCGACAGCAGCCCCGACGGGGCGCTGCACGTCGCCGCCGACCTGTGGCTCCTCGGGCACGGCGCCGACCTCGTACGGACCGAGACACTGTCCGGACATCCGGCGCCCGTCGGGCTGACCCCGCTGCTCATCAGCGCGGTGCCCTGCTGGCTGCTCTACCGCGCCGCGCAGCACGCGGTCTACCAGGGCCAGGAGGAGGAGGCCGAGGGGCAGTGGGTGCCCGAGGACTCCGTCGTCGACCCCCGTACCGCCTTCGGCTGGGTGACCGGCGGCTATCTGCTCGTCGGCATGGCGGCCGTGCTGTACGCCACGGCCGGGCCGCTGCACATCGACCCGCTCAGCGCCGTGCTGCACCTGCCGCTCGTCGCCATGGCCGCCGCCGCCCTCGGCGTGTGGGTGGCCGACGGCCGGTTCCCGGTGCGGCTGCCCGGGCGGGCGAAGGCCGCGCTGGGCCGGGTTCCGGGCGCGGCGCCGCTGGCGGCGGGCGTCGTCCGATGTGCGTCGTGGCTGCGCGGAAGCTGGTGCCGACGGCGCCGACTGCTCGCCGCGTGCCGTGCCGGGGCCGGTGGGCTCATGGTGCTGCTCGGCAGCGGCGCCCTGCTCACCGGGATCTCGATGCTGAGCCACACGGGATCGGTACAGCTGGCGTTCCTGCAGCTCAGCGACGTATGGCAGGGCCGGTTCGCGGTGCTGCTGGTGAGCCTGGCGCTGCTGCCGAACGCCATCGTCTGGGGCGCGGCGTACGGCATCGGCGCCGGTTTCGCGGCCGGGGGCGGCAACGTCGTCACCCCGCTCGGCGTCACCTCCTACCCCCAGCTGCCGCATTTCCCCCTGGTCTCGGCGCTGCCCGCGGAGGGCCCGCACTGGCCGCTGAACTGGGTGACCGGGGCCCTGGCGGGGGCGTCGGTGGCCTGGCTGACGGCGGTCGCGGCGGCCCGGCGGCCCGGCAAGGGCGCGCCCCGCCCGGCATGGGGCTGGGGTGAGACGGCGGTGCTGGCGGCGCTCGCGGCGATCGGCTGCGCGGCCGTGATGGCACTGCTGGCCGCCGTGTCCGGCGGACCGCTGGGCGTGGGTATCCTCGCCGACCTCGGCCCCGACTGGTGGCGCACCGGCACCGCCACCCTCGCCTGGACCGGGCCGATCGCGGTGCCCGGCGCGCTGGTGGTGCGCTGGGTGCGGCTGTACGTCCCCAGCCGGGCGACCTGGGCGGAGTGGAAGGCGGCCCGCGCGGCGAAGGCCCGGGCCCGGGAGGAGGCGCGGGCGAAGAAGCGGACGGCCCACGAGGAGGCGCTGGCCCGGGGGGTGCTGGAGCCGAAGCCCGCGCTGGAGCCGCAGGCCGAGCCCATCGACCTGCGGAAGGCCATGGCCGAGCCCTGGTGGCAGTGGCTGAAGCCGAGCCCCCGGCGGGGCGGAAAGCGGAAGCGCGAGCCGGAGCGCACCCCGGACCCGGCGACGAGTCCGGGCCTCGGCTCCGGGGTCGGCACCGGCATGGGTGCGGGCACGATGGCCGAGTTCATGGGCGGCATGGTGGGCGCGACCGGCCCGATGGGCTCGATGAACGCGCCGACGCCGCCCCCGCACCGGAAGCCCGACGCCCCGGAGGAGACCCCGTAAGCCGAACAGCAGAGCCGCCCCGGGCGTGTGGCCCGGGGCGGCTCTGCTGTTCGCCGGTGCGTTATTCGCCGGTGCGCTGCTCGCCGGTGGCTATTCGCCGGTGCTGAGGAGGGGGCGCAGCTCCTTGGGGAGCTGGGTCTCGCAGGCGTGCCGGGAGGTCTGGGTGAGGGCGTCGTTCACGCAGGTGTAGTAGTCCTTGTAGACAATCTGGAAGCTGAACGTCGCCGCCACGATGGCGAGCGCGAGCCCGCCCGTCACCAGACCGCTGATCGCCGCCGTCGACTGCGGCTTCGACGAGCCGGAGCCGGGCGCGGGCAGCCGGGCCGGAGTGGCGCCGGGCGGCGGGGGCGGGGCGTTGAGCGGGGCGTTCGCCTTACCGCTCGCCGTACCGTTCGCCGTGCCGCTCACCGCGGCGGACGTGGCCGTCGAGGAACGGCGCGGCTTGGCCCGCAGCGAGCTGATGCCCCAGTACAGGGCCAGCACGCCGAGCAGCAGCGCGATCTGCGCCAGGCTGAACAGGGCGAAGAAGAACGCCCACATGCCCGCCAGCAGTGCGTACCGGGCGCGCCGCTGGGCCGGGTCGGTGGGGTCCCAGCCGCGCGGGCCGGACGGGCCGCCGCCCT
>Ga0307508_10004755_pt1 | contig 13126 bp, 9 predicted proteins | sample 9_EM_MG_FD_203089 | JGI IMG/M metagenome (GOLD analysis project Ga0307508, IMG submission 203089) | Populus trichocarpa ectomycorrhiza microbial communities from riparian zone in the Pacific Northwest, United States - 9_EM | ecosystem: Host-associated > Plants > Roots > Unclassified | place... | reverse complement strand
GCGCGATCGCAAGGCCGAGGCCGGAGCCCTGATAGGTTTTGGTGAGCTGGCTCTCGACCTGTTCGAACGGCTTGCCCAGCCGGCGCAGCGAGTCCGGTGCGATGCCGATCCCGGTGTCGGCGATCAGGAGCACGATTGAATCGTCCAGCACTTGGCCGCGTACCGTGACCCTGCCGTCGTCGGGGGTGAACTTCACCGCGTTGGACAACAGGTTGACGAGTATCTGCTTGACCGCGCGGCGATCGGCCACCACGGAGATTGCGCTTTCGATATCGGCATCCAGCGTCAGCTGCTTGTCCTCGGCGCGACCCGAGACCACGCGCAGCGACTCCGCCAGAATCTTCGACAGGTCGAGCGGCTCCATGTCGAGCTTCATGCGGCCGGCCTCGATCTTGGACATGTCGAGGATGTCGTTGATGACTTCGAGCAGGTATTTTCCCGAGGTCAGGATGTCGTGGCAGTACTCCTGGTATTTGTCGGAGCCGAGCACACCGAACAGGCCAGAGCCCATGATCTCGGAGAAACCGATGATGGCGTTGAGCGGGGTACGCAGTTCGTGGCTCATATTGGCGAGGAATTTCGATTTCGCCTGGTTGGCGTCCTCGGCGCGGGTTTTTTCCTGCGAGTATTTTTCGGCCAGATCCGCCAGTTCCGCCTTCGAGCGCTTGAGATCGAGCACGTTGGCGCGCATCCGGGTGTCGTTCTCGACCAGCTTCTGTTCGTGTTCCTTGATGCGGGTGATGTCGGTGCCGACCGAAACGTAGCCGCCATCCTTGGTGCGGCGCTCGGAGATGTGGAGCCAGCTGCCGTCGTCGAGCTGGGCCTCGAAAGTGCGGGCGCCCGGCGCTTGCGCCCCGGTCTCCTGTAGCCGCGTGCGAACCTCCGGCATGCTGCCGACCTCGATCACGGTCTCGTACGAGGTGCCGGGTGTCACCGCGCTATCGGGCAGTTTGTGCAGGCGCTGGAAATGCGAGTTGCAGAGCACCAGGCGGTCTTCGGCGTCCCACAGCACGAAGGCTTCCGGGATCGTCTCGATGGCGTCGCGCAGCCGCAAGTCGGCTTCGACGGTCTTTTCGGCAAGACTCTTCTGTTCGGTGATGTCGACGGCGATACCGATCAGATGCAGGCCGCTGTCGGCGGCGGCCTGGCTGAGTTCGCAGCGCACCCGCAGCCAGATCCAGTGGCCGTCGGTGTGCTGCATGCGAAAGGTCTGGTCGATGTGGTCGAGCTTGCCGGAGATCAATTGATTGGCGATCGCGAACAGGTCGATGTCGTCGGATTTCACCAGCGCGTTGACTTCGCCGAAGGTGAGCAGGTCGTTGCGGGAATCGAGCCCCAGCATGGTGAACATCGATTGCGACCAGAAAATCCTGCCGCGTGAAAGGTCCCAGTCCCACAAGCCGCAGCGCCCTCGATTAAGCGCAGTATCGATCCGGCCGCGCACCGCGTCGTTGATCAGGTCGCCCTCGCGGGCGCGGGTGGATTGCCAGTGGAATGCGAAGCCGAGGATCAGCACGACAAACCCCGTGGTTGCGGACAACGTCACCGAAAGCGCAGCATCCGAGCCCCACAGGGGCTCGTTCCTTTCCTGGATGACGATGACCTGGCCGGGCAGCGCCTTGACCAGCCGCGAAATCGCCATCGCGCCACTGCCGTTCGGCAGCGTCATGTCGCTGACCACGCCCTGCCGGCCGGGCGCGGCCAGCAATTGCGCGGTGGAGATGACGTCGAGCACGCGGTCGTTTTCGCCGAGGCCCTCGACCGGAAGCCGCGCCAGCACGCGATGGTCGGCGCCGGTGATGATGATGTGACGGCCGCCGGCGACGCCCCAAGCGGGAATGAGATCGGGCAGCAGGCTTTGCAGCCGTTCGAGATTGGCGGCGCGATCCTGCCGGACCGAGGCGATGCGATCGAGGCGCTCGGCCAGGAGATCGGTGATGGCGGAGAGGTCGCGCTTCAGCGCAGCGCGCTTTTGCCGGCTCTGGTCGATCACCTGCACGAAGGCGCCGAGGCAGATGGTGATCAGGAAGGCGATGATCAGGGTGGGCACCGCACGGCGCAACGCCGGCTCGGCGATGAGCAGTCTGTGGTAAGCCGGTTTAGCGATCGATTGCGCCAATCCCTTGATCGAATCGGATTGGACGCACGCGTTCGCCGCATGCGCTCGCGCCATGCCTTAGACCCCCACGGAATTGATTTTCTGCACGCTGTCCGGAAGAACCCCACGTCGCTCCCGAATCACAGCGATTTGAATCCAGTTTTCCCGGGCTGTCGAGAGTCAACGATTCGTTAATACGAAATAAATCTTGTCCAACGGCGAATCGGGATTCCAAAAGTGAGTCCGAAACAGGAACGGCTCCGTAGTCCTACGCGTAGGGCGGCTCGGCGTGGCTGATGACGCGCTTGATGGTGGGGAAGGCGCGGCGCAGCGCGCGTTCGATCTCGTCGACGTTCTCGTGCACCTTGATGACGCTCATCTGTGGCGCGGCGCGGCAATGGAAGTTGACGATCTCGCCGGCATCGGTGTCGCGGACCCGGACATTATGGATGTCATGGATGGCGCCGTTGCCGGCAAAGCCCGCCAGTGCTGCCTTGATGGTCTCCACCCGTTCGGGTGAGGCATCGGCGCCAACAGGCAGTTCCGGTTCCAGCGGCTCGATATGGGTGTCGACCTCGACGTCCTCGCCAAAATCCTCGCGGATCGCGCGCTCAAGTTCATGGGCGATGTCGTGTGCCGCCGTCAGCGCCATCTCGCCGTCGACCTCAAGGTCGATCGAGACCGTGAGCTTGCCGCCGAGGTCGTGGACCGTGACATGATGGACCGCGAGGCCGGAATTGCGCGCGATCACCATGATGCGCTCGCGCACGCTCTCATTGTCGCGCGCCACCGGCACCGCGGTAAACGTCAGGTCCGCATCGCCGAGCGCCGCGCTGACCGCTTCCTGCGCGGTGCGCTTGATTGCCTCGACGCGGTCGATCGGGTAGGTGCGCGGCACGTTGGCGATGGCGTCGATGAAATGCGTCGGCCCGACCATGCGGACGCGCAACCGCTCGACATCGACCACGCCGGGCACCGCCTTGATGGCGGCGGTGGCTTTCTCGGCGACGCCTTCCGGGGCGCGGTCGAGCAGGGTTTCCACCGTCGAGCGCGCCAGCCGCAGGCCCAATAGCGCGATCATGATGGCGACCGCGATCGCCGCCACCGCGTCGCCCCAGGCATAACCAAGCCCGGTCAAGGCGAGCCCGATGATGACGGCGATCGAGCCCAGCACGTCGGAGGCGAAATGCAGCGCATCGGCGGCCAGCGCCTGGCTTTTGGTATCGCGCGCCGCGCGGTGCAGCGCCCGCGCCCGCCAGAAATTCACCGCGATATCGATCAGCAGCACCACGAACGGGATCGCCGACAGCAGCGGCGGCGCTGAACCGTCGCGCAGGCGGCTCCAGGACTCGACCAGGATGCCGCCGGCCAGCACATACAGCAGTGCGATGATGAACAGCGCCGACAGGCTTTCGAATTTGCCGTGGCCGTAATGATGCTCCGCGTCGGCCGGCTGGTCGGACACCCGCACCACCAGCCAGGTGATGACGGTCGCGACGACGTCGACGGACGAATGCAGCGCCTCCGAGATCAGCGCCAGCGAGCCGATCGCGATCCCGACCGCAAACTTCGCCGCCGCCATGCCGGCGCTGGCGAAAATCGAGATCGCGGCGACGTTGGATTTGATGGAGTGATTATGGGAAGCGCCGGTGTGAACAGGATTCATGGGCGGCGGTTTAGCAGCCCATCCGTTAACATCAAGCGCCGATATGCGCCGCAATCGCAAGTCACTTGCATTAGCGATTTGGCGACGGCTGCGTTCCCCGGATGCTGTGCAGTGCGTCGCACTTGCGGCGTGATGCACTGCTGATCCGGGGTCCATCTGCATGGGTCCCCGATGCGCAATTGCGCATCTGAGCTCTGCGGAGCACCGCCGAAGAGGCGCTGCACCGCGTCCGGGACACGGGACAAGTCGCTGCGCTCGCAATGACGTGGATAGTTCGGTGGGGTCGCAGCCTAATGATGCAGCGGATCCAGAAACGGCGCGTCGGGCGAGCTGACATAGAAGATCACCACCCTGGTCGGCTCGGTCGCGCTCGGATTGTAGCCAGTCATCGCCACGTTCGGCGGCTCCACCATGGCTTCGCCGGCGCGCACCGTCAGCGGCGGGCGGTCTTTCAGGTCGAGCGTGAAGGTGCCTTCGAGCACATAGACCGTCACGGGAAAGCGATGAGTATGGTAGACGGTCTTGTCGCCCGGCTTGAAGGTCGCGGTCAGCACCCGCACGGCCTGTTTGGCCTCGGCCGGCAAGCCCTCGACGATCTGTTGCAGGATCAGATTGGGTTTCGCAAGGCCAGCTTCCTGCGCCTGCGCGCTGGTTGCCAGGATCGCGATCAGTGCTGAGCCGAGTAATGCGCGCATGTGCCGGCCTTCCGTCGTTGATGGTCTTGCAGCCTCCCGCACAGCTAGCCGGCAACCGGGAGTTGGGGGAGCCGCAATATTGCGATCCCCGGCCGCACAAGTGCATAATGGCCGAATGTTCGATTGGAATGATTTGAGATATTTTCTGGCCGTTGCGCGGCATCACAGCACCATTGCGGCCGGGAAATCGCTTGGGCTGAGCCAGTCGACGGTGCAGCGGCGGGTCAATGAACTGGAGCGGCGGATCGGGCGGCAATTGATGGCGCGGCATCCGGCCGGCTATCGCCTCACCGAATTCGGCGAGGCGCTGCTGCCTTACGCCGAGCGCGTCGAGGCCGCCGCCCTCGATCTCGAACTGCGGGTCAAGGATACCGCGCGCGAGCTCACCGGCGTGATCCGGGTGACGTGCCCGGAGCCGATCGTCTACCGCATGACGAAATCGTCGCTGATCGATCGCTTCCATGCCCTTCATCCCGGGCTTCGGATCGAGTTCGTGACCAGCGATCGCTATCTCGATCTGTCGAAAGGCGAGGCGGACGTGGCGTTCCGCTCCGGCGATACCGACGATGAACTGGTCGGCCGCAAGGTCGCCGATTCGATCTGGGCGATCTATGCCAGCCGCCTCTATGTCGAGCGCCACGGCCAGCCGGCGCGGATCGAGGAAGTGGCTGCGCATGCCTGGGTCGGCTTCGACGAAAAGCTGAGCCAGCACCGCGCCGCCAAATGGCTTGCCGAGATGGTGCCCGATGCAACGATGGCCGCGCGCAACACCAGCGTGCTCGGCCTGGTCTCGGCGGTGAAATCCGGCATCGGCATCGGCCTGCTGCCGACCGCGCTCGGCGACGCCGAACCTGATCTGCTGCGCGTGCTGGGACCGCTCCCCGAACTGGCCCGAAGCTGGCGCCTGCTGGTGCATCCCGATCTGCGGCGCGTCCCCCGCATCGCGGCGTTCTTCGATTTTATCGTCGGAGAACGCGAGGCGCTGAAATCGATTTTGACGGGGTAGGGTGCAGCCGTCATTGCGAGCGCAGCGAAGCAATCCATCTATCGGCATGCGCGGTGGCAATGGATTGCTTCGCTGCGCTAGCAATGACGTGGATGGAGTGTCGCCACATGCTCCACTGTCACCCCCGCGAAGGCGGGGGCCCAGTACGCCGCGGCTTCTCGATTTAATCACTGACGTCTCTGGAATACTGGGTCACCCGCCTTCGCGGGTGACGACGACTGAACATGCGTCCGCGATCTCGCGGCGCGATGCGCCCGAAGTTTGCGGGTTATTTTCGCGACCTCTTGAAACAAGAGGGCGCAGGGAATGCCGGATGCGCGCTGCACCCGCGGTCTCATGCGCAGTGTGCACAAAGAGTGCGCGCATGAGCATACAGGTGAAGCGGAGAACATCCGACATTCCCTGCGCAATGGCTTTACGGCTTATAACGTGATCTCCCCGGTGAACGGCTCTTTTGCCACCGTCGCTTGCGCGCATTCGTCCCATTGGACCCCATGCGATTTCGCCAAGCTTGACGCCAGCACCGCGGCGTCAGGACCACACGTCTTTGCCGTACGCGTCTGGCGCCGTTCGCCTTCGGCACCCACGCGTCCACCGCAACCCGTCTCTCGTTCGCGACGATGGCCAACGCCCCTCTCAGCGGGACGGGATGGGCGAGACGTACAGTGTGTCGGGGGTGGGTGTCAAGGATTATTTCTGTAAAACGGAAATTATTTTTGCCGGGCGATTTGGGCAGGTGGCATCAGGTTGACGTGGTTGTGAAAATTAGGCTGAACGCGTAGAGCGATTGCTGGTAGATTTGATTACAGTGGATAGCAACGAAGTCGATCCCGGAGCCCATTTTGACCGAGGAGCGCGTTGAACGACGGCTGGTGGCGGTGCTTGCGGCGGATGTCGCCGGCTACAGCCGCCTTATGGGCCGTGACGAGGAGGGGACGCTCGCCGAACTCAAGCGTCTCAGAAAGACGCTGGTCGACCCCGCCATCGCCACCCATCGCGGCCGCATCGTCAAGACCACGGGCGACGGCATGCTGGCCGAGTTCGCCAGCGCCGTGGACGCGGTCCGTTGCGCGGTGGAAGTCCAGCGCGGCATGGCTGACCAAAACGGAAGCGTGGCAAAGGACGCGCGCATCGAATTCCGCATCGGGATCCATCTCGGTGATGTCATGATCGACGACAACGATATCTTTGGCGACGGCGTCAATATAGCAGCAAGGCTGGAAGGGATCGCCGAACCGGGCGGGGTCTGCATATCCGATGACACGCACCGGCAAATCCGCGGCAAGGTCGATATCGCCTTCGACGATATCGGTTCGCAGACGCTGAAAAACATCGCCGAACCGATGCGCGCCTGGCGAATGCAGATCGACCCGGGCTTGTCCTCGACGACCAGGCCCGCTCAGCCGCTCGCGCTCCCCGACAAGCCATCGATTGCCGTGCTTCCGTTCCAGAACATGTCCGGCGATCCCGAGCAGGAATATTTTGCAGACGGGATGGTGGAGGACATCACTACGGCGCTGTCACACTTCAAATCGCTGTTCGTGATCGCACGCAATTCAAGCTTCACCTACAAGGGCAGGAATGTCGACGTCAAACAGGTGGGGCGTGATCTTGGCGTCCGTTACGTGGTTGAAGGCAGTGTGCGCAAGGCAGCGGGGACGGTCCGCATCACGGGTCAGCTGATCGACGCCGCGACCGGCGCGCATCTCTGGGCGGATCGTTTTGAAGGCAGGCTCGACGATGTCTTCGCCTTGCAGGACAAGATAACCGAGGGCGTGGTCTCCGCGATTACACCGACCATCTACAAGGCCGAAATCGATCAGGCGGCGCGGCGCCGACCGGCCAGCCTCAGCGCATACGATCTTTATCTCCGGGCGCAATCGCATTTCCTCGTGATGACCCGTGAAGGGATGGCTGAAGCCGTCCAGCTAGCCCACCGGGCCCTGGAGCTGGACCCGCGATATGGCCTCGCGGCGTATGTGGTGGGGTGCTGTCACATGATGAATATCGCGCAGGGCTGGGTTCCCGATCTAAAGCGCGAAACTGAAGAAGCGACGCGGTTTTTCCGATGGGCGCTGAGCATCGACGAGAACGATGCGGACGTACTCGCTACCGTCGGCTTCGCAACTTCTTTCCTTACCGATGACTTCACCACTGCGGCGGAAATGGTCGACCGCGCTGTCACGCTCAATCCAAATTCAGCCCTCGCGTGGAACCACAGAGGGCAGGCTTACCTGCTTGGAGGACAGTGCGCGGAGGCCGTTCGAAGTCTTGAACGCGGCATCCGCCTGAGCCCGCTCGATCCCTATCTTTACATGTCGCTTGCGGGCATGGGCTTTGCACTCATCGAGCTTCGGCGGTTCGACGAGGCAGTTGTGGCAGGGCGGAAAGCTCAGCGTCAGAATCCGACTTTCCCGACGACCTATCACTGCCTCGCCTCGGCCTTGGGCCACCTTGGACGTGAAGCGGAAGCGCGGGAAGTGGCGTCCCGTCTGCTGGAGCTTGAACCCAGTTTTCGAATTTCCGAGTGGGTGAAGCGTGGCGCCCAGTGGAGCAGGCACAATAAGCTGGTGATCGAAGGCGTCCGCAAAGCAGGGCTGCCGGAGTGAAGGGCGAAGCCGTGCTGCTGCAGCGCTCGCGGATAGGTGATGGGTTTCGCGAAGAGCTCAACCCATCCTACATCCTCACCGTAACCTTCCGGTTCTCCCCGACCTTCGGCTCGGCTCCCGTCAACCGCGCCTTCACAAACTCGAACGCGGTCACGACCTTGCTCGACGGCCCATCCCACAATTCCGCGGTGGCGGGCTCGATCCGCAGCAGGCAGACGTCGGGATCATCAGGGCCGCCCGGCCACCACACCGCGTCGGTGTTGCGCCAGGCCGCTTTTGTCGCGTCGGGATCGCGGGTGACGGAGGCGCGGGCGGTGATCGACAGGTAGGCGTTGTCGCTGGCGTCGATGAAGGCGAGGCCGACATCGGGGCGGGCTTCGATCTCGTGCTCCTTGGCGCTATGGATGTCGGTGACGAAGAAAATCAGACCGGCGTTGCGGTCGGGCCTGGCCTCCAGCGGTCGCGCACGCAGGCCGCCATCGAATTGCGTCGTCAGCATGCAGACGCCGATTTTTTCGATGATGTCCCAGACGCGGTCGATATTGTCTTGCTGGCTCATGCCGGAGATCACGACGTTGTGCAATTCGCGGCAAGGCCATGCCGCGGCTGAATCAAGCCATCGCGCCGAGATTGGTTCCGGGCCTTGCGGAAGGATCGGGCGGCGTTTCGCCGTCCAGCCAGTCCTGTTCCTCGGCCAAGGCTCGCCAGGCGGCTTCCATGCGCTTGTATCGCTTGTAGGTGGGCTCGTCGGTGGCGCGCTCGGCAAGCTGGGCGCAATTCTCCGCATTCTCCAAAAAGTGCTGCGACTGTTTCATGGCGTCCTCCACTTAATAAGGTGGGGCGCGAACGTCTGGATTCAATCGGAACCGGATTAAGCTTCGTACAGGGTGTTGCAGTGCAAAACCGCCCACGACGGGCTGCGACAATGCCCTGCTGCCGACGCAAGGCAGAGCAACGGTGGCGTGCCGTGACACTGGAAATGAAGAGCGGGCAGGGCGCGGCGCAGCTTCCGCGAGCTGAGCCGGTCTCGTGTCCCGGCCGAAGAGCCGGGACCCATCTCGCTGCACGGGAATTTCGAGCTGTATTCCGAGTAATCCATGGGTCCCGGTTCTGCGGAGCAGCGTTGCACGCTGCACCGCGCCCGGGACACGAGACATGCCTCGGCCTAGATCTTCTGCCCCGCCGCCTTGGCGCGAATGGCGGCTGCGCGCTTGAGCAGTGGTGCGGCATCGGCGAGGCGGCCCTTGTCCTTGTAGAGCCCGGCCAGATTGTTGAGCGCTTCGACGAGTTCGGGGTTGTCAGGACCGAGCGCCTTTTCGAACACGGCGAGCGCGCGCTTGAGCAGCGGCTCGGCATCGGCGTGACGCTCCTGATAGAGGTAGACGGCGGCGAGGTTGTTCAGCGCCTGCGCTACGCTTGCATTGTTGGGCCCGAGCTTTTCGGCCAACCGCAGCGAGCGCTTGAGCAGCGGTTCGGCCAGGTCGTAACGCTTCTGGTTGATGTAGGTGTCGGAGAGGTTGCTCAGCACCACCGACAATTCCGGATCATCCGGACCGCGCGCCTTCTCGACCAAGGCCAGCGACCGCTTGAACAGCGGTTCGGCCAGGTCGTAACGTTTCTGATTGCTGTAGACGGCGCCGAGATTGCTCAGCGCCGGCGCCATCTCCGGATTGTCGGGATTGTTTTTCTCGCGAATCGCCACCGAGCGCTTCAGCATCGGCTCGGCATCGGCGAAGCGCTCCTGCACGCGGTAGAGCTCGCCGAGATTATTCAGCAGACTTGCCACTTCCTCGTCATCCGGACCGAGCAGCTTCTCGGCAATGGCGAGCGAGCGCTTGTACAGCGGCTCGGCGACGGCGTAACGGCCGAGATTATATTCGAGGGCTGCGAGGTTGTTCAGCGAATTACCGAGCTTCGCCTGGTCGGCACCCTTCTCGCGGATGGCCAGCGACTGCCGGGCCAACGGTAATGCTGCCATGTATTTTCCGGCGTTAAACAGCGCCGATACCTTTTGATCGAGCGGGCCCGCCGCATCTTTTGCCGCCCAGGATGGCGTGCCGAGCCCCAGGGTCAGCGCCGTAACGGCCACACTCATCAACAGTTTCATGGATTTCATCGCACGGCTCCGTCACGGGGCTGTGGGGAATTTGCCAGCGTTGGTGTTGGCGGGGACCGAAAAGGTTCATCGGGCGAGGGGAAGAGGCGCGGACGCTCAGGGATTACCCGCGCCGGCCACTTCCACCTCGACCACATCGATCCGCGACGACGACTTCCGCTGCCGCAGCTCTTCATACGATGTCACGGCACTCAGACAAAACAGCGTGCGCCGCTGCTCGCCGCCGAGCACACAGGCCAGCGCGCGGCGGCCGGGGACGTCGATGCGCTGCAATTCGCGCCCATCGCGGCCGAGCCGGATGAAGGCGTCTTCCTCGAAGGCCGCGACCCACACCGCGCCATCAGCGTCGAGGCAGATGCCATCGGGGGATTTCATGTTTCCGAAGCGGCTGCGGAATTTCAAGCTGCCGTCTGCCGCGATGTCGTAATCGGCAAGGCAGGCGCCGTCCATCTCGGCGACGACGAGACGATCGTTGTCGGCCGAGACCGCGATGCCGTTGGGAAACCGCAAGCCGTCGGCAACGACACGCGTTGCGCCATCAGGCATCACCAGGATGATGCGGCCGACCGCGCCGCGGTCGGGTGGCGGCGGCATATCGAAACCGAGGTCGCCGACATAAGCGCGGCCGAGCCCGTCGACGATCATGTCGTCGATGGTGCCGGTCGCGATGGCCGAGAGGTCGGCGTAGAGCGACAGCGCGCCGTTGCTGTAGGCAAACAGGCGCTTCCTGGACATGGTCAGCACGATGATCCTGCCGTCGGGGAGGACACCTGTGCCGCACGGTACGTCGTCATCGAATTTGGCGTGCTGTTCGCATTGGCCTGACGGCGACAGGCTCAGCAGCGTCCGCGCGAAGCAGTCGACGAACCACAGTTTTCCCGCATGCCAGCGCGGCGCTTCGAAATAGCGGCCGCCGTCGTGGATGGTGGTGAGCTTGGCTGAGGTCATCGATGCAGTCGCCTGTTGCCGAATTGACAGCTTAGCGACCCTCATCCTGAGGAGCGGCGCCTTCGCCGCGTCTCGAAGGATGAAGACCGTCTGTGGCTTCATGGTTCGAGACGCGCGAAGCCGCGCTCCTCACCATGAGGAGCGGTCGTCCCATTCCGAAACTACAGCGTTACCACGATCTTGCCGAGATGCTTGTTGGCTTCCATGTGCGCGAACGCACTTCCGATCTCGGCGAATGGAAACACCTTGTCGATCGGCAGTTGCAATTTTCGCGATTCCACCGCCGGCCAGATATCCTTGCGGACTTCGTCGAAGATCTCGCGGATTTCCTCGATCGAGCGGGTGCGGAAGGTGACGCCGATGTAGTTGATGCGGCGCGCGGCGTGGAGGTCGAAATTGAAATCGGCATGGGTGCCGCCGAGCCGGCCGACATTGACGATGCGGCCTTTTATCTTCGTCGCCTTCAGGTTCTGGTTCGCGACCGAACCCGAAACCTGATCGACGATCAGATCGACGCCTTCGCCGCCTGTCGCTTTGAGCACCTCGTCGACCCAGCCGGGATCGGAGGAATCCACCGCGAGGTCAGCGCCGAATTCCTTCAGCCGGCCGCGGCGTATCGGATCCGTCGAGGAGCCGATCACGGTTTTGGCGCCCTTGTATTTTGCGATCTGCATCGCCATCAACCCGACGCCGGAGCTGGCGCCCTGGATCAGTACGGTCTGTCCCGCCTGCAACGCGCCGTTGGTCACGACAGCGTTATGCATGGTGGCGAGTGCGACGGGGAGGGTGGCGGCCTCCTCAAAGTTCATGTTGGAGGGCGCGCGGAACAGCCGGCCGTGATCGGCCAGCGTGAATTCCGCAAACGCCTGACCGCCCGAGCCCATGATCTTGTCGCCGACTTTGACGCCGCGGGCATCAGGTCCGAGCTCGGCGACTTCGCCGGCCCATTCCATGCCGAGCACCGTTCCGACGCCGCCGGCCGCACCATGCACATGGCCCTTGGTCATGCCGAGATCGGCGCGGTTGAGCCCGCAGGCATGGACCTTGACCAGCACCTGCGTGCCCTTCGGCGACGGCTTTGCGACGTCGGTGATTTCGGCGCCGTTGGCGCCGTAGACATAGGCTTTCATGGGCTCTTCTCTTCTTGTTGGCGAGGGGGCGGAGGTCTGCCGCGCTGACCTCCTATTCCGCCGCCTGACGCGCGCCGCCCGACAGCATGGCTTCGAACCGGCTGCGCATGATGGCCTCCGCATCGCGCATGATGCGCGAGATCAGTTCGGCGCAGGTCGGGATATCGTGGATCAGGCCCTGGACCTGGCCGGCCGACCAGATGCCCTCGTCGGCATCGCCGGTCGCATAGACCATCTTGCCGCGGGCGCCGGCGACGAGCTCGCGGACGTCCTCGAATTTCGCGCCTTCCTTTTCCATCGCCACCACCTTGGTCGAGATCGCGTTTTTGGCGACCCGCGAGGTGTTGCGCATGGTGCGGAAGATCAGTTCGGTCTCGCGCTCGTCATTGGCGACGATGCGCTCCTTCACGAGCTGATGGATCGGGCTCTCTTTCGTGCACATGAAGCGCGTGCCCATGTTGATGCCCTCGGCGCCGAGCGCGAGTGCTGCGACGAGGCCGCGGCCGTCGCCAAAGCCGCCGGAGGCGATCATCGGGATCTTGATCTTGTCGGCGGCGGCCGGAATCAGGATCAGGCCGGGGGTGTCGTCCTCGCCGGGATGGCCGGCGCATTCAAAACCGTCGATCGACAATGCGTCGACGCCCATGCGCTCGGCCGACAGCCCGTGGCGGACGCTGGTGCACTTATGAATCACCTTGATGCCGTGCTTTTTGAATTCGGTGACGTGTTCCTGCGGCTTGTTGCCGGCGGTCTCCACGATCTTGATGCCGGCCTCGATGATGGCCTGGCGGTACTCGGCGTAGGGCGGCGGCTTGATCGAGGGGAGAATGGTGAGGTTGACGCCGAACGGCTTGTCGG
>Ga0307508_10004754_pt1 | contig 13127 bp, 12 predicted proteins | sample 9_EM_MG_FD_203089 | JGI IMG/M metagenome (GOLD analysis project Ga0307508, IMG submission 203089) | Populus trichocarpa ectomycorrhiza microbial communities from riparian zone in the Pacific Northwest, United States - 9_EM | ecosystem: Host-associated > Plants > Roots > Unclassified | place... | reverse complement strand
CTACCCGGAGATCACCTGGCCACCAGCATGGAATTCTGCTGTCCGCCCACAAGGAAGATCAAAGGCCATCGGACAGGACTTCGTCCTGACCCTTGACAGATCTTCTCCGAGAAGATCTTGTCGCGGGGGATGTCATGCGAGGCCAGGGCGTCGAGCTGCGACTGCAACTCCTGGGTAAGCGTGCCGCACCCGGGCATACCCGGACACATCCCGGCACCCCTTCGCGACCCATCGAGCAATTCAGACCACGACGGACCGCACACAGGGGCCATGACGTGCGCGATCGACCTATCGCAAGCCGCACGCCACCCCCACAAACACTTGATTACGGGATGTTACTTGTCACTTGGCCGTAGCTTCGGGAGCGCCGGGCCGTCCAGCATGGTCACCGACTTCTTCTCGGCCAAGGGCGGGCGCTGACCGCGGCGCGAGCGCGGCGCTCTCACGGCTATTCTTTCGCGCCCGCCCGGCGGACCACCCGCAGCAGGTACTCCTTGCGGTCCAGCGGGTTGTCGTCCGTGCGCGCCCGGGCCGGCGCCGGGCCGCGCACCGGCTCGTAGCGCTCGAAAGCGCTCTCCAAAACGCCCTCGCCGCGGGTCAGGGCCGGCAGCCGGCGCAGCAACTCGTGCACCCGGGCCGCCGGAATCTCGCCCGTGATGCCCGCGGGCCCGGTCTCCAGTGGCACCGCCCGCAGCTCGGCCAGGGCAGGCAGCATCGACGGGATCGTGTCGGGTGGCACCTCGGCGCGGAAGGCGTGGATCGGCTCGAACACCGTCGTGCGGGCCTGGCGTAGGGCGGTCATCAGCACCAGCGGGGTGAGGTTGCGAAAGTCGCCCGCCGTACTCGACATGCTCTTGTCGAAGACCGCGTGCGCGTGGCTCTGCCGGGCCGAGTAACCGGCCCGGGTCATGGTGACCGCGCAGTCGGTGACCGGCCAGCCGTGCAGGCCCTGCCCCAGCGTCGCGCGGACGGTCTCCTCGACCGCCTTGAAGAACGCCGGCGGCATCGAGCCCAGCTCCACCCCGAGCGCGAACGACACGCCCGCGCCGGGGGGCCGCGGCGCCACCCGCAGGCCGACCGTGGCCAGGAACGGGTTCGGGGGAACCTTGTTGAGCTCGGTGGCCTCGCCCACGCCGGCCGGGCGCTCGATGCACAGCGTGGTCGTCTCCCGGAAGCTCACCTCGACGCCGAAGCGCTCGGCCAGCGTCGCCTGGATGACCTCCTTCTGCACCTCGCCATAGAGGGACACGAACACCTCCCGGCGTGAGTCGTCGCGGCGCACGCCGATCAGCGGGTCCTCCTCGGCTAGCTCGTCGAGCGCGGCCGACAGCGCGCCGCGATCGGCGCGGCGCGCCGGCTCGATCGCGGTCTCCAACGAGGGCGGGGCGAAGTGCGCGTGGCGCGCGGCGACGTCGCGTACGCCGACGGGGTCCCCGATTTTGATCGTGGCGAGGCCGCGCAGCGTGCCGATCTCGCCGGCGGTGATCGCGCCGCGCGGCACGCTCGCGCCGCCGGCGAAGACCTCGATCGCGGTGACCTTGTCGGGGCCGACCGTGTCGCGGACCCGCAGGGTGCCGGCCGCCATCCGCAGGTAGGCGATCTTCTCGCCGGCCGGGCCCCGCTCGACCTTGAAGATCGTCCCGCGGGGCGGCCCGCCCGGGTCGCCGTCGGCCGCCGGCAGCAGCGAGGTGATGCCGGCGACGAGCTCGCCGACGCCCGCGCCGGTGATCGCCGAGCCGAAGAAGACCGGGTGCGTCGTGCCGGCGGCCCGGAGAACGGGCAGCGGCCGCCCGTCGAGCACCGCGGCCAGCACCTCGTCGTCGTGATCGGCGAGCCGCAGCAGGTCGACCTCCGGGCGGACCGCGGCCTCGCGGCTGCCCAACCGCTCGACCCGGGTCATCGGGACCAGGCGCGGGCTCAGCCGCGCCGCGATCTCGTCGAGGACGCCGCCGAACCGCGCGCCCGCCCGGTCGATCTTGTTGACGAAGATCAGCGTGGGGATGCCGAGGCGGTGCAGGGTACGCAGCAGGACGCGGGTCTGCGCCTGCACGCCCTCCACCGCGGAGACCACCAGGACGGCGCCGTCGAGCACGCCGAGGACCCGTTCCACCTCGGCGATGAAGTCGGGGTGCCCGGGCGTGTCGATCAGGTTGACCGTGGTCGCGCCGAGCCGGAACGAGACGACCGCCGACTTGATCGTGATGCCGCGGCGGCGCTCCAGATCGAGCGTGTCGGTGCGGGTGGTGCCGTCGTCGACCCGACCGATCTGTTCGATGACGCCGGCGGTGAACAGCAGGCGTTCGGTGAGGCTGGTCTTACCGGCGTCGACGTGCGCCAGAATGCCGAGATTGAGCGTTGCCAAGCGTCATGTCCTTCGCGAGTCGGGATCCTTCCGTCGGGGACATCGCGGCAGCTCGCATCTCGGACCTCTCTTCGCTCGGTGGCGGCTCCAGCTGACCAGCTTGTGCGCCGGTCGGCAACCTATTAAAAGGGCGGCATCACCGCATTTCAGGCCGCCAGGAACTCGCGCGCCCCGCGCAGCCGGATCGTCAGCAGCCGCCGGGCGCGGTCGATGACCAGCCGCACGTCGGCCGGACGGCCCGGCGGCGTGCGCGCCGCCGGGATCGCCGCCGGGTCGAGGCCCTCGCGGCGGGCCACCAGAACCCCGAGGTCGTAACGGCTCATCGGATCGGCTCCGGCCACGTTGAGTACGCCGGCCAGGTCGCCGGCCGCGAGCTCCAGCAGCGCCGCCGCCAGGTCGTCGACGTGCACCGGCATGCGGATGTCGTCGGTGTACAGCGCGCCGCGCACCCGCCCGGCGATCAGGGCGCGGGTCAGGTGTTCGTGGGCGCCGTTGCCGTCGCCGAGGATCAGCGAGGTGCGGACCACGGCGGCGCCGGGGGCGATCGCCCGCACCGCCGTCTCGGCCGCCGCCTTCGCCGCGCCGTACCGGTAGATCGGGTCCGGCCGGGCGTCCTCGTCGTAGTGCACCTCGCGACCGGAGAACAACGCGTCGGTGGAGACGTGCACGAGGCGTACGCCCGCCGCCGCGGCCGCGACCGCGACGTTGGCCGCGCCGTCCGCGGTGGTCGCCCAGTCGTCGCGGTCCCGGCCCGCCGCGGTATGCACGACGACGTCGGGCGCGGTCTCGCGCAGCACGCGCCGAACGTCGGCCGGGTCTCGCACGTCGAGCCGCTCGGTGGCCCCCGCCGCCCTCGTCGAAAGGTAGGTGCCGATCGCGGTCCACCCCGCGGCGGTCGCGTGCCGCCACACCACCCGGCCGAGCGAACCGGTCGCTCCGGTGATCAGGATTCTGGTCATCCCAGAATCCTCACATCCGTGCCGCCCGCAGGCCCTTGAGCCCGTCCTGCGCCGCCATAATGATCTCCAGTCCTCGGGTGTCGTCCGCGGGTTCGCGCATCTGGTTCGTCACGTACGCCACGACGGTCCGGGCCTCGGGTTCGATCATGACGATGGCGCCGCCCCAGCCGCCCCACCCGTAGTTGCTGCCGAACAGCCCGTAGCCCAGGCCCCACCGCATCGGCATGCCCAGACGGCGGTCCTCGCCCTGGAACTGCTCCTGCCGCGCGCGGTCACAGCCGGCCTGCGACAGCAACCGCTGCCCCCGCACCGTTCCCCCGCACGCCATCACCGACTGCACGAGGGCCACCGAGCGGGCGTTGCCGAATCCGCTCACGGCGGGGATCTGCGCGCGGCGCCAGGCGACGCTGTTCCCGTCACGGATCCGGAACACGGTGGCGTGGGACTGCTCGCCTTCCCCGGCCGCTCCGGCGGCATAGTCCTCGTCCTGCGACGGCGGCGGGACCGTGAGCGCCACCCGGTGGTCGTGCTCGGCGCCCAGCCCCAGGTGGAAGTCGGCGCCCAGCGGCCCGGCCACCTCGGCCGCGAAGAAGTCGCCCACGCCGCGGCCGGTGATCCGGCGCAGCACCTCGCCCACGAGAAACCCCTGGGTGAGCGAGTGGTACCCGGCCGCGCTCCCCGGCGCCCACTGCGGGGCCTGCGCGGCCAGGCGCGCGGTGGCGGCCGGCCAGTCGTAGATCTCCTCGACCGGGCCGTCCCAGTCGGGCAGGCCGGCGGTGTGCGCGAGCAGGTGCCGCACCAGCACCGCGCCCTTGCCCGCCGCGGCGAACTCCGGCCAGTACCGGCTGACGGGCGCGTCCAGATCGAGCTCGCCACGGTCGGCCAGGATCAGCGCGCACAGCGCCGTCATCGTCTTGGTGACCGAGTAGACGTTCACGATCGTGTCGCGCTGCCACGGACGCGTACGGTCCGCGTCGGCGAACCCGCCCCAGACGTCCACCACCGGCTCGCCGTCCACGAACACCGCGACCGCGCCGCCCGCGTCTCCCCCGTCCAGCCGCCCGGCCAGCGCGCTGGGCACGGCGGCGAACAGTTCATCGCATGAGCCCTCGATGTCAGCCACGCACAGCATTAGCGCGGACGGCCGCGCCGGCTGCAACCGGATTCTCGAACGGCGCGCGGAGCAGCCCCGGTCTACGCACATGTCGAGAACGCGCGGTCGGCTCCGTCTGACTTGTGAACGCGCCGGGTAGAGGCACGTCACCCGACGAGGGACATGGACATGGACCGACGAGACGTCGCCGTGGTCCTCGCCGAGCCGATCTCGCGGGAACTGCTGGCGTCGTCGATCCCCGCGCGGCTACGTGTCCTGGACGTCACCGAGCTGACCGCTGCTGGTTGCCCTACGGGTCGATAGACCCTGGCTGATCCGGATTGGGCCGGCTGTCTTCGAGATAGTGTTTCAGTGCGCGCCAGATTGTCTGCTCCTGACGCCGGCCGATCCGGATGATGATCGGTCGCGCCAGCGCGAGTACGCCGCGCGGTTGGATGTCCCAGGACCAATTCATCCGGGTGCCCTGCAGCGTCGGGACGAAGTCGAGCCTGCCGCGGATGTCCATCGCCTGCATGCGGGTGGTGGACGCCAGCCGGTGAGGTCGGTCGAAGTCGGTGAACTCGATGGTCATCGGGATGGTTCGGCCCATCGAGACGGTCTCCGCGTGGAACCGTGTCCCGATGCCGAAGGGGCCGGGTGTGATCAGGTCGACCTGGCGCAGCCGGGGGTTGTACCGGGGTTCGTTGCGTTCGTCGGCGACGGTGTCGAACACGACCTCCGTCGGCCGGTCGATGTCGATCCTGCCCTGGATCGCCGGCTGTGCGCGGGCGAGCTGCACGGGTGTGCCGTCCTCCTGCAGCGGTGTCCCCGACGCGCGGGACCGGGTGAGGACGACGCTCAGCAGTAGCCCACCGGTCATCAGCGCGAGCCAGGTGATCAGCAGTGCGATGACCTCGAACCGGTAGTCCAAGCTTGCCCGGTAGATGACGCCGTACAGGATCAACACGGCGATCGTCAGCGCGCCGCCGCCGCGCCAGACCCATCCGGTGGCGCGAACCAGCTTCGATTCCTGCCTTGTCAAGGCGACGCCGAGGAACAGGTCCTGAAGGCCCCGGGTTGCACCGCTAACAAACAACCCGGGAGTTCCTGATCCGGTGTTTCGAGCGGGATTTCGCAGTGCCGAACGACGATTCATGAAACGCGTCCTAGCCACCAGCGGCCAAGCGCTGGGCCTGCCCGTGGTGCACATCGCTCACCCACTCCCAGCCGGGCTTGGCCGCAGGGCCGATCCGCGGGTCAGCGGGCTCGCGGCCGTCACGCAAGGCGAGCACGTACGCCCGGTCTCGCTTGATCCGCTCGTGCACCTGACGGGCTCCGCCGACCGACCCGTGGCCGGGGACGACGACATCGACGTCGGCCGCCACGCCCTCCAGCAGTCGCAACGCCGCAAGGTAGTCGTTGATCGGGTCGGCGGCGCCGTCCAGGTCGAGCATCGGGACCAAGACGTCGGAGAGCATGTCGCCTGCGACGAGAACCCCGCGCTCCTCGACGAGCAGCGCCGCATGGCCCGGCGCATGCGCTTGATGCTCAATGATTCGGACTCCGGAGCCGTCCCAGGGAATCCGCTCCGCCCCGGCGGGCAGAGCGGTGATCAAGCCGTACAGGTCCAGCGGGACCTGCCCGGCGATTTCCGTCTCGGCCAGGTGTTCGGTGATGTGGGCCTTCACGTCCGGGTCGGACAGCTGTTCTCGGACAGCAGCCGCGCAGCGGGCGGTGCCGTAACGGGGCGCTTCGCCGAGCTGTGCGTGCCAGAGCAGGTGATCCCAATCCGGATGCGTCGAGAAGCCCGCCACGACGGTCCGGCCCGATGCAGACAAGTCATTCGCAAGGCCGGCCAGTTCGTGGTTCTGCAACCCGGGGTCGATGAGCAACACGCCGGCGCGGCCTTGCACGATGATGGTGTTGCTCTGAAGGAATTCGCTCTGGTGAACCAGTACGCCGTCCGCGACCTGCCTCAGCACGAGCTCGCCTCCCGGATGGCGTAGTGGTGCATCGTGACGCCCTGCTTGAACGATCGCTGCTCGAGCAGGTCCAGCTCGATCGGCATGTCCCAGTGATCGAACAGCGGCCGGCCGAAGCCGAGGATCGCCGGGTGGGTGAAGAGCAACAGTTCGTCGAGAAGCCCCGCCCGGAGTACCTGCGTGGCGAGCGCCGCGCCGCCCACACCGAGGGTGCCGTCGGTCTCAGCCTTGAGGGCGGCCAGTTGCTCGATCGCGTCGTCCCCGCCGATGATTCGGGTGCCGTGACCGGCGCGGTGGCGGGTGCGGGAGACGAGCACCTTGGGCGCGGAGGTCCAGATCTCGCCGTACTCACGCATGAAGTCCGGCAGCGACGTGTCCTCGCGCGCCCGCGGCCAGTACTCCTCCATCGTCTCGTAGATGACCCGACCCTGGACCATGCCCGCGAGCGATCGCGCCCGCGCGTTGAATTCCCGGTGCAGCTCCTCGTCGATGCGCAGCCACTCGCCGGCGCCGTTGTCCCCGGGAACTTGCTCGATCCGCAGGTCGAGGGACACGTTCATCCAGTACAGGAAGCGGCCCATCATTCCCTCCTCCCCCAAGTGGTTGCGATTTGCAACTACTATATTGAGGGCCAAGTACCTGTCAAGGAGGAGTCGTGGAACCACGGTCCGGGTGTCCCATCAACGCGGCCGTCGAGGTGCTCGGAGACCGATGGGCGCTGCTCGTGCTCCGCGACGTCATCTTCGGCGACCGCCGCTACTTCCGGGCGCTGCTCACCGGGTCGGTCGAGGGCATCGCCTCGAACATCCTCGCCGACCGCCTCGTGCGGCTCGTCGAGGCAGGGATCCTCACCCGCGGCACCGCGGCGCGAGGGCAGCGCGCCCGCTACAGCCTCACCGAAGCCGGCATCCGGACCCTTCCGATCCTCTACGCGCTCGGCAACTGGGGCCTCGACTGGCGCCCGGGCACCGAGGAACTGCAGATCCGACAGCGGATCATGCGCGACGCGGGCCCGGCGTTCATCGAGGAACTCATGGACGAGCTCCGGGTGCACCACCTCGACGTCCCGCCGAAGCGCCACGATGGCCCGGGCCCCCTCGAACGCCTGAACGCCGCCTACGCCGCCTACGCCGCCGAGCCGGAACGCCGCGACTAGGACCAAGGTCCAACGACCGTGTCGGCGCGCTACGCGTGCGGTTCCTCGTCGGGGTTGCGCAGCGGACGGCGCCCGCCGTCGAGGTCGGGCAGGACGAACGCGCAGGCAGAGCACGGAGAGTTCCTGCTGGCCCAAGGTCATGAACCATCCGGCGCCGCGGACTTGAGTGGTGACCTTCGGCGCCTTCTACCGACCGTCCAGTCGCTTGTTCATCATGTCGAGTGTCGGCCAAGGAGGACCCTCGCGCAGTACGCGCAGGAATTCTTCTCCGAACAGCCTCCCATCCGGAAACTGGTCGCCAAGCTCCCAACGCCACGCTGCGACCATCGCGAGGACGAGCTGTCGGCACTCGTCCAGCAGCCCTTGGTCGACGTTCGGGTAGTGCTCGCAGACCACCTCGGGAACATGGGCGAGATCGAACTCGACGGGTCCACGGCAGCACGTCTCGAGGTCGATGAACAACGGGCCGTTCTTCGTGCTGAGCACATTGCCGGGATGCGGCTCGCCGTGCAGCAGTTGCTGCACGGCGCCGCGCTCCTCGATGGCCCGTCGCAGGCTTGCCAGCCTGCCGCCGAGGAACACGCGGTCTGCGCCGGCGAGCTCCGGCGAGCGAACCGGGTCGGCAACGACTTCTTCCGCCTCCGTGATCCGGTCCGTGAAGCTTGGGCTCGGCACATCGACCTTGCGCATGCCCGCGTGCAGCAGTTCCAGCGCGTTGGCGTAGTCGACTGGCGAGACGTGAGGTGTCACCGGCTCGTAGTAGGTCCACAACGTCACCGCGAAGCCATCGCGCGTATACACACGCGGGTCCGCCCGAGGCTCCAACAGGCCCACCGGGGATCCGACCTCGGCGAGCTGCTGAGCGAGCTCGACCTCGAACTGTGCGACCTCTTGCCCCTGTGGGGCGACCCGGGCGAAGACGTCGCACGGCGTCAGCCGCAGCGCCAGCTTGTTCGAGTCGTGGAGGACTATCGCGTCGTCGGCTGGCAGGTCGAGCGATGCGGCGACCGACATCGCGGCCGCGGTCGCACTCGTGACGTCGGACATCTCCACCCTCGAATCTTGAGCCGTCCCAGGTCTGTTGGAGGCTGAGCAGGCCTTCCGGCAGTCGTACGTCAACGCCCTGATGGACGCGTCGGAGCAGGTCCGGGAAGACGGCCCGAACCCTATCGCTCACTTCGCCCACCAGGCGAAGTATTTAGTCCGGCAGCGGGTCGAGAGCGTCTGACACCTGACTTGAACGATGCCGGCATTGACCGCTAGGGTTGTGCCGTGCCCCGGATGGGCCGACACGATGGAGGCAGCAACTTCAGCCGCCGCTGAGCGATGACGCGTTATCTGCGTCGCTCGCCGGTCGAGCCTATCCGGAATCTCGCTTCGTCCACCGCAGGTGAACCCTGCGGTGCGCCAATGAGGCGTGCGCTACGCCGGCTCGTAGGTCGAACGGGTTTCTCGGCTGTCTCTGCTGCTGCTGCTTCCGTCGTCATCACCAACGACGCGAAGGACCACATGACCACCGACCCGACCAGTACCACCACTGCGCGCCAGGACGCGGTGGGGGCCGACACCGCGGGCGTACGGCGCGACCACGCCGCAGGCGAACCCGATATCACCTCGTACCCGGCTGATGAGCGTTTTCCCGGCCGGCGGCCGGCAGTGCTCGTGCTACCAGGCGGCGGATACCGATTCCACACTGAGCATGAAGGCGAAGGCTATGCCCGCTGGTTGAGCGGTGTCGGGCTCCACGCGTTCGTCCTGCGGTACCCGCTGATGACCGACCACCGCTTCCCTGCACCGCTGGAGTCCGGCCGTGCCGCCCTGGAGTGGATCCGTAGCGGCAAGCACGGATTGGACGTTGGTGAGCGCGTCGGCGTCATCGGCTCGAGCGCCGGCGGGCATCTCGCCGGACTGCTGACGACCGGCACGGTGCTGTCGACGGAACGGCTGGTCGCGCCGCCGCCGCGGCCGGATTTCGCGATCCTCGCCTACTCACCAGCGGATCTGCACCTGCTGCCGGATGAGCCGGTGCAGTGGATGCTCGACGGGCGGATGGAACTGCGCGAGGAGCTGTCACCGGCTCGCAACATCGACGCGGACACCTGTCCGACCTTCCTGTGGGCTACCGCCGAGGACCAGCCGGGGTTCCCGAACGCTCTCGCGTACGCGAGAGCGTTGTTCGACGCCGGCATTCCCGTGGAGCTGCACATCTATCCGCGGGGATGGCACGGCCTCGGCTTGGCGAACGGAGTCGCCTACGGCGCGCACGGTGCCATCCACATTCCGCACACGGCCCGCTGGGCCCAGGCATGCGAGGCGTGGCTCGGCGCGGAAGGGTTCCTGCCGGCCGGCTGATGGCAAGCTTCGAGGGTCTCCAAGCCTTCCGGGCACACCGGCGCGACCGACCAGTTGGTGGTGCAGACGTCCCTGGTCAACGGTGGCCCTCTGCCTTGTCAGCTGTTCCCCGGCGCCGAGAGGCTCCAACTGAACGGTCCCGGCCGGGCTGCTCATCGGCGCGAGCATGCCCGTTCAGGTACGCCAGGACCGCGTTCAGCATGTTCGGGTTCTCCTCGACCGCCCAGGTGACCAGGTTGCACCGGTGACATAGCAGTTCGCGTACCGCGCCGGTCCGGTGGTCGTGGTCGACCGCGAGGCGCCGCGGCGCGCCGCCTCGCCCGCGAACAGTCTCGGGCTGACGGCAAATCGCGCACAGACCGCCCTGCGCCACGAGCATCCGGTCGTACTCCGCGGGCGTGAGGTTGTACCTCTCCCGGAGCGCCTGCGCGTGTGAAACCTGGTCGCCGCCCTGCGTCGCGTAGCGGGCGCGCTTGTCTCGCTGGATGCAGGCCTTGCATGGCCGTCGCGGCCCCGCCGCGTGCGGCAGGTTGTAGAACGCGTCCCGCGGCTTCACCTCTCCGCACTTCCGACAGTGAACGAGCTGGTCAGTCACCAGTGCACCATACAACTAGTATGTCGGCACCGCATAACTGTCATTATGGTGTATCCCTCACTCGGCCGTTCCGGAGCGCCTCGCTCGATTAATGGATTGTCGGTAAAGGTAATCCATTAATTGTGGCGAAGGCTGTCCTGCCTTTGACCAGGATGAGCCAGACGTGGCCACCGTCCGCGGGTTGGTGCCGCTACACCTTCGCCCTGCCGGACCTGGGTGGGCGCACCTACCGGCCGCTGCGCGACCCCGACACCGGCGACGACGAGTAGCCCTCGACGGCGGCGCCCGGACTCGTCCGGCGCCTGTCACTCTCCCGAGTGAAGATCGACAGCGGTTGTGTCAGAGGGCGTCGTTACCGTGCCGGCATGTCTGCTTTGACGTACGAGGTGAAGGACCGGCAGAGCCCGGTCTCGGCGTGGCTGAGTACCACGTTCCCGCAGTTCAAGGAGATTCAGACGTCCAGGTAGTCGAACGCGGCCGCTACGCCCAGCGGCGAGACCGGCTGGGGCGCGTGGACCGGTGCGGCCGGCATGACCCAGGCCCGTAGCCGGCTGACGTAGTCGTCGATGTCGGAGAGGCCCCGGAAGCGGTGGATGAAGCTGCTCGGCTGGCAGGTCCAGCCGGTGTCGGTGAGTTGCGGCGATCCGTGCCAGGTGACCGGCTCGCCCTTCAGCAGGTCAGGCAGCAGCCCGACGAGGGGCTCGTCGTCCAGGCCGAGCGCGGTGACCAGTTCCGTCCCGGAGATCTCCACCGTGACCACGCGGCCCGGATCGAACGGTGCGGCCGCGCGCCGGTCGCCGAGTTCGTTGACCACCCGCAAGAACATCTCCACCGTCGAGTCGAACCCTTCGAGGTGGGCCATGCCGGCGACCGTCAGCTTCACCGGCTCTTCCTCACGGCCGGTGCGGTCACGGCGGATCAACGAGTACGTCAAGCTGCCGTGCGAAAAGTACGGCAGGCCGGCGAACACCTCGTCGCTGTCCAACCCGAGGTCGTCGAGCCGGGCCTGCACATACTGGAACACGGGCCAGGTGCCGGTGGCCATCACCACCTCACCGAGGATGCGCAGCAGCTCCATCTGCGGGGCACCCAGCGGATGCAGCAGCGCGTCGGCGTCGATACGGATCTGGTCAGTCATGATGGTGCTCCACAAGGCCGGGTGGGGAGCGATCGGCGCTGTCGGCGCCCGCCTCGCTACTGCCACGCAACTTGTGGGCAGTCGAACAGACTAGCGAACCGGTGCGGGTGCGCGCACCGGTTTACCTCTTGCGACACCCTTGCAAGGCTCTACCGCATCTTGGCCGAGCGCTGGAGGACCTGGTCCTGGAGGCGGTCACGAAGAGCGGCTTCCTCGTCCGTCAGCGGGTCGCCGTCCTGCCGGATCCGGGCGGGTTTGGGTCGCAGCTGGGTCGGGTCGTCGTCCGTGGCGGCCTGCTCGCCTTCGGCGAGCGCCCGGTAGAGCGAGGCGACCGACGGTGGGCTGCCCGCGTTCTTGCCGGTCTTGATGGTGAGCTTCTTGGCGATGTCCGGGACCGGGACGCCCTTGGCCTTGAGTGCGAGGGCGAAGGTGAGCGAGTCGTCGTCGATGACTTTCGGGCGGCCGCCGTGGTGGCCCTTGGCCGCGGCGGCGACCTGGCCTTCGAGGGTCTTCTCCCGGATGTAGTTGCGTTCGATCTGCCCGGCGACGGCGAGTACGGCGAAGAACATGGCGCCCATGCCGTTGGGGTCGTAGATGCCGGTGAGCGGGCCGGTGAGCAGTTCGAGCTGGATTCCGCCGGCCTGCAGGTCGGCCGACAGCGTCATCAGTTCGGCGGCGTTGCGGGCGAGCCGCTTGAGCTCGTGCACGGTAAAGATCACCGGGGTTTCGGGGGCGGCTTCCTTGAACTGGTGGGCCAGCGCGAGTGCCTTTTCCAGTTCGGGCCGGACCTTGACCCGGGTGCTGATCTGTTCGGAGAAGATCTTGTGGCACTCGGCGCGGCGCAGCGCGTTGAGCTGGCTGGCCAGTTCCTGCCGGGCGGTCGACGTGCGCGCGTACACGATCCGGATCGCCCGCTCGGTCTGCGGAGCCGGGACCACGGCGAGCGCGGGACCTTGGCGCCAGGTCCGGCCGGGCCCGCGGTCGGCGGGCACCGGCACGTCGAGTTCCTCGCGCAGCGCGGGCACCAGCACGAAGCGCGGGGTGTGGTACTTCGCGGCGGTCTTGCCGCCCCGCGTGCGGCAGGCGCTAAAGCCGCACAAGCCTGACCGCGCTCCGACGTCACGCTCCCTGGCGCGCAGCCTGCGGGTGGTCGGGCCATGGCACGGCATACGCGGGATCCGCTCCGACAGCGACCCGGGCGAACCGCAACAGCTCGCGCACGATGCCGGCATTGCCCATCGCCCAGCCGACGTGAGGCTCGAGCGTGCTGGGCGTCGCCCGGTGCTCGTGATTTGACCAGCGCACCCCGTCGGCGTCGACGGTCGCGTGGGTGATCAGGTCGTCGACCAGCACGCCGGCGAAGTCAAGCGACTCCGTCTGCTCGACGTGCCGGTCGCAGGCCAGTGCCAGGACTCCTGCTGTTCCGCAGCACCGGCCGTTGTTGTCCCAGAAGCCGGGGCGCACGCGGCGCGGAAGGCCGCTGTAGGCGA
>Ga0307508_10004753_pt1 | contig 13130 bp, 8 predicted proteins | sample 9_EM_MG_FD_203089 | JGI IMG/M metagenome (GOLD analysis project Ga0307508, IMG submission 203089) | Populus trichocarpa ectomycorrhiza microbial communities from riparian zone in the Pacific Northwest, United States - 9_EM | ecosystem: Host-associated > Plants > Roots > Unclassified | place... | reverse complement strand
ATCTAATTTATTAGGAGGTCTATTATTTTTTTAAAAAAACTATATACAGAAAAAATGATGATACAGCCCTCCAGGAATTATTGAGCAGGAGGGAAAAGGGCTGGCTATCCATTTCTATCCATTTGTAGTACTTCACTGAATTGTGTTTCGTGAATATTTAAAAATACTTTTTTTTTAATGTTTTTAGATTTTTCTATATACTAAAGTAAAAAATTATTTTAATATGTTTTTAAGAAAAATATTTGAAAATCAATAACTACTATGCTTCCAAAAACAGAGAAAAGATCAATTCAACTGAGGCTTTAAACAATATATTTGGAAGAGAATAAAAGGTTTGGAAAGCGAAGCAAGCTTTTAACTCGAAAGTCGACGATGCTTTGCGTACAAAAATGTTTATTTCGTAGAAGCATTTTCCCATGGTATCCGGCCTTTTGCATCTCTCCAGTTTCATGTGGAAAATCGTGGAGAGGTTGCATAATTAACAATCATGGCCTAGTCTATGCCCAACGCTGTCCTGCAACTTCATAGCTTCCGTTAGAGGAAAATGCCAATTGGCTGTTAGTTCAAATCATATAGAAAAAAATAAGAACAAACAACTGTGCAAGAGAGATCATACTATTTGCTTTGAGCTTAATTGAGTTGTACTTCCGGTTATTTTTTAAAGTTATTTTTTATTAAAAATAAATTAAAATAATATTTTTTATTTTTAATATTAATATATCAAAACAATATAAAAACATAAAAATAAATAAAAATAATTATGTTTTTAATTTTAACAAACCTCCGGCGTGGAAAGCAGAATATATTGGCATATTTGGTACGTTAGATAAACCACGGTGATCCTATGCTCCTAGCTTAGGATCTCTTTGATTAAAAGTTGAAAATGTGTATGATTAACACTCTTATTGTCTTGCAATGAAATCATTATACGACTGAACATGATGTTTTTTTTACCAATCAATGTTTCAATTGTTTTTTAATCTTGATCTATTAATCAATAACATTTAGAAAAGATATACTAGCTAGCATACAACATTATGTTTGCCGTAACTTTGACTTTAATGGGACATATAATTGATTATGAAAAAAATAAAAGGAGGACCCAACCATCGGGTCTCCATCTAATATTATAGTAAATTTAGAAGAGAGCCTCAATTTTAATTTTATGATTTTCAATTTCAATTTCATGATACTTTTTTTTTTATTAACGTGGATATCCGGATCAGTTTGCGCGTATTTCAACTAATCTTACAGGCCCTGAAGTTAACGACCATGTAAATCTCCAGTAGCAATGAGGTTTGTGAGACTCGAACTAGTGATTTCTAAAGAGCAAATCTAGAGTCTAATCAGTTGAGTTACAACTCTCAGGATTTCTATAATACCAATTTGATTGCTTAGGTTGGTAGGCCAAAGCCACTATACAAATAAAAAAAAATTAAAATCCTTACTAATTAATGAGAGCGAGAAACTAAAACAATTTTCATGTATTTATTTTCAGATGTATTTTTTAAATAGTAATTATTATTAATTATTTATGTTAAAATAGAAAAGAAAAGCTATGGCTGGGTTGAGAGTAAAGAGGTGATATTATAATGAAGAAGTGAAATACAATCATTAAATTTAAATGATTTTTATTAAGTTTTACATTTGGAATTAAATAAAAATGAATCGCTGATTAAAGGAGAAAAATAATAACTTAGAAAGTATTAACAATCATGATGTATAGCACATATTTAAATGTGTTTTAACAAAAGTTTTGTTTGAGTTATTCTACTTTATTTAAGAAAAAAACAGATTGATTAAATTTATTTATAGTCATGGGCTTGGGAGATTTTCGATTATCGGGCTTTAAAAGGCTTCCCATATCTAAATTCTAGTAGGCTAGTAGCTTTGAAAATTTAGCAGGCAGTTATCTCCAACGTGGATGGTGGAGCTGGCATTCTTCTTTACGAGCCAAATGCCCCACTCCCAGTCCCACCCATTTGTGCTTCTCTCCGGCTCTCCTTCCTGGTAATCTCTCATCATACCCCAATTTCTGCAGCGGGGAAAAGAAATATTACTGTTTCTTTGTTTTCCCGGGGTGCTATTGGAAGCTGAGGATGATCGCAAAGTAGTCGTTAGTTCATTATTGTCTAAGGGGATCATTGAGAATGAGGAGAGGGAAAATGATGTTGCTGTTAATGCTAGTGTGGAGAAATTATTCTCCGCTAAATGATGTTATATGATTTCCACAACATTACAGGTACTCTTTCAACCCGTTCTTTTGGATTCTGTGACTTATAGTCCCAATTCCCGTAACAGATGTGTTCATATGTGTTTATATCCGTTTATCTTGTACCTTGTTTTTGCAAATTGAAATGTTGATTTCAGCATTTCATGGTTCTAAATACTTGAACAGAAGCTTGCCTTTTCTTTTGCAATTAGTCATGGTTATTCCCGCAACTAAAGTTTCCAGGGAGATTTTCAGTATTTCCATTTTGGTTGTTTCATCTTCCTGCGTTGTTGTTAACCTCGATCAGTTGTGCATCTAGTTTCATTACTGCATCTTAAAGGTTGATTATGAACTTCGTTAGTGCAAGCCGGAATCTCACTCTTTTGTTGTCGCTTGGCTTGTTAAATGCTTCACATAGTTTCAATATCAGTTGCATTTGCAAATAACCTGAACTTGAAATGATCCTGTTTCTCAGTATTAACAGCAAGCTAGCGACGCCGAAATTTGTTCTAATAGAAAGTATCCCTTCCTAATCATTTCCAGCCCTGCGCATTTACAGTGCACTAATATATTTGATAGTATAGAAAGCTTACTTCACATAAGTTTTTTATTCGAGAACTTAATGTACACTACCGAAAGAACCATGCTACCCGAGTGAAAGAAAAGGAAGTCAAGAACGTAAAGGTGACACATTCTATTCTTTTTCCTTGTTTTTCTTGGTAAGATGTTACTGCTAAACTCATCCCTGAGATCCAGGGTCACAGAACTCTCCTCCGAGATCATCACAAGCCTCATCTAGGAATACCCTGTAATGAAACGAAAGAATCCTTGTTAAAACCTCAGATATTTTGTTCAATTCTTGTCATTGCAAATCTTTAAACTTGTAAAAGTAAAGATGGGGTCCTGAGATCTTACGTCTTGGCACTGTTGTACTCTAAATATTCTCTATCAATCTGCTCTGAAGTGTTGGGAGTGGTACTTCTGGCATCTGGTTTGAGCTTCACTTCAGGATACATCTCAACATCACAAGCTTCTCCTCCTATTGTCTCACAAGCCTCAGCTGGAAAAACACTGGACAAAACATGTAATGAAAGTATATTGTTAACCGTAACTTTTAATGTTGAAGATAGGAAACTGAGGGTGATGGAGAGCAGAATTTACGAGGTAAAGGAGCTGTAATCAACTGTTGAAGTGTCGTTTGCCACTGGAGCACTTGCTTTGATCGGGGAACATTTGGAGGTCTGTAACCTTGGGACGACCCTCCTTGCCGAAGCTAAACTTTTGTTAGGTGTTACAAGAGGGAGAATTGATGGTGTAAGAAATATGGCTGCCTGCATTTTCAATGAATAGTGTGGGATCGGAGCTTGAAGCCACTGAGAGGAGAGGGATCTGTATTTCTAATGTGCTAGTTGGATAATGACCATGGACAACGGATAAGGTAGCCAAGATTTTTTTTTGGAATGGATAAGGTTTGATTTTTATTTGACTGAAAAATGTGGTGGTAAAGGTTTTAATTTTTAGAGGGCTTGGCATTTTCAGCCTCGAGTATCTTGCTCATTTAATATTTCAAAAGTTGACAAAAGATCAATGGAAATATTCATTAGTGTGATGTTTGGTAGTTATTTTTAAAAATGTTTTTTTATTAAAAAATAAATTAAAATAATATTTTTTTTAAAAAAAATTATTTTTAATATAAATTCTTCAAAACAATTTTAAAATTTTAAAAAATACTATTTAAAATGAAATCCAAAATGAGCCGGGCCCAAAATCTTAAACCCACCGATTATACCATGGATTTTGATTTCAGATTTTTTTAGTTTCTATGTAATATTCTGAAAATCGCAAAAGCAAATTTGGTATAGTTGATCCAGTGGCGGAGCGAAATTTAACAGGTTTTTTTTTTATTAAGGTTCTAGAGAAAGGTTAGATAAATAAAAGAAATTATGGGTTAATTAATTTCTTCCAGGAAAAAAATTCATTAAAAATAAATATAAGAAGTATTTTTTGAGAATAAATGTAAGTATCAATACTTAATATACAGAAACTATAATGAGAAATATTAAACTATGAAAACATCTTTACTATATTTTCTTTTTTATTACTCCTCTTAATTAAGTATATTGGATTGTATCCAACGCATTAATTTTGTAATTAATATCATTTTTTAAAAAGAGTTTAAATACTTGACCTAGAGTGCAATTGACATGTGAAAAATAATTTTTGGCTTTGAGTAATAGTTTAAGAGTTATTTTTTATAAATATTTTATTACAAAAATTAGTTAAAGTTAGAGATATGTGTGGTATAAATGATTTAAAATAATATTTTGAAGGAAGAAAAATGGTATAAGTTAGAATCCATATATTAAAATTTAAAAAATTTAACTTTTAATTAAAATAAAATTTTGGATACAAGCATTATTAGGCTTGTGTGCTAGTCAGTATATCGAAGAGTACGAAATGGGGAATTACTAATCAATCTGCAGAAACAGTTGCTGAGCGATCGATTGATAATCTCTTACATTTGTGTAATCTATTGTCAAATTCACAATGATCAGATGAGCAGTAAGTTCCAATTTTAAATTTTTCTGACAGAAACAAAACTTAAAGAGCCAGCTGCTGGTTCTTCACATCAATTCATGTTTCTCTAATCGGGTTCCTTGCCTGAGCTATCTATATCTTGATTCACACTGTATCAAGTCATCTGCTTCTTGAGCTTGATTGCCATTTTATTAGCTTTTTGAGTGGGTATGCGTACCGATTATGCACGTGGATTGGAAAAAAATTCCCTAATCTTCAGATATTCATAGTGCATTTCTTGAGACAAATGATTAACAACTGCCAGCTTATTAGGGCTCTTCATATCAAAATATGAACTTAAACTTTGTTTTATTTGCCAGAGATGGTACCAGTACTATAATTCAGAAATAACACGAGAAAAGTCAGCTCACTTGATGACGCAGCTGGGCTAAACATGGTAGAGTTCTATCCAGATCATGTGTTTCCTCCTCCAAACCTATGATCCAAGATGATAACCGAATGGGAGAAATTATACGCAAAAGCATTTGCAACATCAGCTGTGTGTAAAGTCCTCATAAGCATAAATTTCAGGGTTGGAAGCAGTGAACAACCAAGCCAATCTGCATATGCTAGGACGACTGGAAGAGAGAGTGGTGTTCATAGTTTATCTGCACTTAATCTAAACCATTAGATTTGCAACTTGCAAGTTAGTATTTCAGTTGGTCTATGGCTGTCAGATCTGCAGAATCGTATCGGTAAAAATCAACATTGCCTCCACCTAGTGAAGGTGGTTGTGAAATGTCAGGTTCATAGCTCAGTATTTGCACACAACCAAGTGAGTCACTCCAGATATTCTACGTGAAAGCAATGAAGGAATTTCAGATGAATAGATATTTGTAATTTCTGGATTCTGGCCTCATTTGATTATAACAATGGCAATTCTTCCACGAAGGATTTCCATTTGACCACGAAGGGACTTTTTTCTTCCATGCACCATTTCTCTTCCACAATCTAGATTCTTGTGTGCTGGAAGCAGAAAGAGGAAGCATGTGATTCTTGTTGATCGAGATTATGAACAAATTGAGCAAAGAAGGATAACGTAGATGAAAAGAAACAAGCTAGAAGGATGCATTTTATTAACCGGATAACTCCTTTTAAATAGAATTTTAGTTTAACAGAAAATCAACAAAATATGCTAATTGCTAATTACATGGCATGAACAACTTCTTCCTAATAACAAGTCAATAAAATAAAACAGCATCTTATTCCTAAAGACTTGATCTTCATTCATACGTAGAAATCTTCTAGCCGACCTACTCCTTAGCAACACTTCAGGTCATGCACAACTTTTTTAGGCATTCTGTCAACAATTCTGTAGAGTCATTATGCAGACCTTGACCCAAAGTTCATCCGAATTATTCAGGAATACCAATTTAATTAATCAAGCATGGCTGAATTATTAAATCCTGCCTGATGAATACCCTGACCACCACAGTTTCTTGTAGAAGACACTCACCTGGTTAACAAGATGGAGATCCCTGCTATTAGACCTTGAAGCCCATAAGCATTGCCTGGCAAGTTGGTCAATCTTGTCACGCAACCAACATGAAATTCACACCCAATCAATGTTCTTGCCCCCGAACTTGTGATATTGGACTTCCACGCTGCCAATCTACGGTAGATTTTCTCGATAATAGCAGAGTAAATTGACACAAGTTGGCTCTGATCTTTTATGAGCAGAACACCCAAATACTTGCTCATATTTCTAAGGCGAAAGGAATGCCAAGAATCGCTGTGATCCGGTTCTTGAAAGAGACATGAACTGAAGAGTTTATATAAGCTTTAGAATTGTATCCAATTTCCCTATATAAGATTCTAGATTGATCAGGTAGAACTTGATTATATAATACAGCTGCCAGTAATTTATCCAGTCTATACTAAACATGCAAATAAAGATTGTCATCGTCTTTTTTTTTTCTTGTTCTTATACTAAAGTTATCTCGAAGCAGATTTTTCATATTTGCAAGAACCCATAGACCCGTGTGCGACTGGAAAGCAGAACTTTGAAGAAGTGCTATTTTCTAGCTGGACTGACTATAATGCGCTAACTAGGAATGCAGCAGATATGAATCATTTATGCTAGATTTAGGCAAGAATCACTCTCCTGCAATCATGCCAGCACAGTACATAATCTCCAGACAAACTCCATCTCCTAAAGAATCACTCACTCTCCTATAATCATGCCTGCACGGTACACAATCTCCAGCTGATCAAGAATCACTCTCCTGCAGAGCCGGCCAGAGCATACGGGAAACCTGGGCAATGGCACAAAGCTCCCGCCTAACAAAAAGACCCCAAGAATAAGTAAAGCATATTTGTCAAATATGCTTTATGAAATGAAAATTGCCTCTATTTAACAAAAAGCCTCAAATACAAAATGAAGTTTGCTTAAGGACTCACTTGTCAGACATACATAAAAAATAATAAAAAATATTTTTTATATATTTTTAAATGTTTCATTTATAATTTTGCTCAAGCCGGCTCTGCTCTCCTGCACAATCTTAGCTGCTAGACAGAAGCTTTCTATGCATACTGCTCCTTGTATTGTATAAATATCTGAAATAAAGCAATACAAATAACCCTAAAACTCATTCAACCACTAGTCTCCTTAAGATTCAATGGTGTTAAGCCTTGTGCTATATTCAGAACAGCAAGTCTTAGTTATGGCCATTGCATTCACTATCTGTTCTGGAATCAAGATTGTCCATAAATATTGGAAGACTTAGAGGACTCATGGAATTTTGTGACTAGTCAACACTTGAATTCATGCCCAAAGTCATCCTTCGATTCAACAATCGAGGCTAATTTTAGACCAGAAGAACACCGGTACTACAGAATTGAACCACGGAGTTATGATAGTAGGGATCAATTGGCATTTAACAAGGAAGATTATATAACTCAAAATAAAAAAATGCTTTATTTGTTTTATACAAGAAGCCATTCATATCAAACCTAAGAGAGCACAAGGCATGGATTTTTCAAAACTAATTGAAGTCAGGTGAGAATTTTCGCACCAAGACCATTCTCGATAGGGGGAACTCCATAAGTAGATAATTTTTCCACTGCTCGATTGTTGAAGATGATATTGAACCGTAAAAGGAATGATATGGTGCAGAGATCACCCTATCTCTTCCAACTTCTAACTCTTCAAATGAGGGCATCTCTGCGATCACATGAACCCCACATTCTTTCACTGCATTATATGTGTTGGTCAATTTCACAGAGAGTTCCAATTCCTCATCTCCGCCATGTTCTTCCATTTCCATCTCACTTATACTTATGTATCTTATCCAACCTCCACGACGCACAAAGCTTGCCAGCTCTAAGGATTTAAACAATTGAATACCGTTGCTTTTAATTTTTATAGTAAGCTCACCATCCATGATACTGACATTTTCTAAAACAAACCAAAGAACCAAGCCCTGGAAAACTGGAGGGACATGAAATGATAATGAAGATCCTTCTCCATGGAAGCTCAACCAATTTGGCATCTTACCACCATCGAAGTGAATCTGATACCCGTAACCACCATTGCGCAATGCCTGTAGATAAATTGATTTTAAAGAATGCTGAAATTTTAGACACTACGCGCGCGCACGTATGTATTGTCAGTGTTTATGTGTGTGCAAGATAGACGAAGACAGTACCTCAACAAAACTCTTCTTACTGTTATTTGACAAGTCGCAGCAGCCACTAGAGAAGATAACCCAACCATGGTTACTTAGACCTTCCATGCCCTGAATCTCTATTAAGTTTCCGCACCCTTCTAGAGACAGAATTGGATTTGTTTTTGACTGGATTGGCAGACATACTCTTTTCATTGACCTGCAAGAATCTGCATACAATTTCTCTAAACTTGAGGGAAGCTCTGAAATTGATACAAGATTGCTGCAATTCTGAACTCTCAAATGCTGCAGCTTAGTAAGGACGCTGATGCCAGAAGGCAGACTGAGGAATTTGTTCCCCGATAGATTCAATTCTTGGAGAGAGGACAAGCCTCCAAAATAGACACAATTAGTTGCGCTTTCAGACAAGCCATAATTAGCAAGTTTAAGACGTTTCACTGATCTCCAATCAATGAAAGAAGTTGGCAAGAAAGGTTGCACTCTTAAAACACTTGCTGAAATCCATGTTGAAATTGGTGAAGGACAAGATGTAGATGATAGTGAGTCCTGATTGAAATTGGATACACGCAATGACAACTTCCTCACATGCTTTAAATGTCCAATTGAAAAGAGAAATTGCTCATTCTGAATTTCATCGGCTAGAAGCTCAGTTAAGGATTCAATATCACCCATGCGCTCCGGTAACTTTTCAAGTTGTGAACATCCTGAAATATTCAAACTTTCAAGAGACTTTACATCACAAATGCTTTCGGGAAGAATCTTTATCCTCCAACATCCTTTCAGATTCAATAAAACAAGGCTCTTCAAATGTCCAATAGATTGATGCACCTCAACTAAACTCGAGCAACCTTCAAGCATTAGTTTTTCTAGGCTTGAGCTGTGTAAGTTTGGTGTTTTAATAAGATGCTTTGAATGACTGAGATTAAGAATTTTTAACTTGTTGAGAATCTGTCAGGTCAGTGAGAAAAATAATAAGAAGACTAATCATAAAAATGGCAACTTGAAAATATAAATTGTATTAAGGACAAATTTTGAAGGATTGTAGCATGTTTCGCACCTTTTTCTCCTTCCATAATTCTTTGATATTACTATACTGCATATCAAGAACAACTAGGTTGTCCAACATCAAATCGGATGGAAAAGATTTCAAAGGGCATTCGAGCCAACAAATCCATATCAACTCTTCAGAAAGCAGTTTGAAAGGTCCAGTGAGATGTACTCCATTGATTTGGAGTAACTTCAAGAATCTCATCTTTGTAAATGATCCTGTGCTAAGTGATTTATCTTCTGATGCTCTGGCATCCAGCGCTAGACCCTCTACCACTTCCGTTCCCTAAAACACCAACAAAATTCAATTGAACTTCCAAGTGAATGTATGCAAGAAGTTTGAAAATAAAGATAAACTTGCATGATTTTGCTTTTGTGTAAGCATTTAGTTATTACCATATGCTTGTTGAGTACATTCCATGCATCCTCACGTTGCCAAATTCGGCTGCGTTTTCCAGGGTGGCCAGGTGACTCTTTATGAATGATGTCCCTTCCCATGTCTCGTAATAGATCATGCATGCTTATCTTTCCAAAAGCATCAACTTTAATCAGAGACCTCTCACTCAGAGTTCCCAAATCATCTTCTGGATTGTAACCACAACGGGCTTCTAGTACTTTTGCTACATATTCTTTATTTCTACCAATAAAAAAGCATGCAATATCAAGAAATGTATTTTGCAGTTCATGGTCATCCAGTGAATCAAAACTTATTCTAAGTTTTTTCTGAATTTCACGGTTTGGAATTTTTCTCAATTTGTCAATTAGACATTTCCATCTAGCTCTGTTTTTCCCGGACAAACAAGAACCTAAAACCTCAAGGGCTAAAGGAAGTCCTCCACAGTAATCAACCACATCATTCGAAAGCTCAACATAATCTTTTGCTGGCTTGGTGTCCCCAAAGGCATGCCAACTGAAAAGTTGAAGGGACTCATCTCGTTTCAATTCCTCAACCCGATATGTTCGATCCACTTTAAGAAGCAAGTGTTCATCTTTAGTCGTGATTATTACTCTACTTCCGGGACCAAACCAACTTCGCTCTCCCATCAAAGCATTTAGTTGGTTCTGATGAGCCACATCATCAACAACAACAAGAACTCTTTTGTGACAAATTCGTTCTTTGATTAGAACCATTCCTCTAACAACATTACTGATGTTAACAGTATTTTGTTTTAAAATATCATGAAGAAGTTGTTCTTGTAAAAGAACCAGACCATTAGATTGTTCTGATGTTTCATTGATATTCGAAAGGAAACAACTTCCTTCGAATCTATAGCAGAATTGGTTAAATACAACTTTTGCTATACTTGTCTTTCCTATTCCTGGCATCCCATGTATGCCCACAATGCAAACCTCATCTGTTGCAGTACTTAGGAAGTCACTAATAGCAAGGACAAGGGGATCAATACCTACTAGGTGAGTGGCAACATTTATGTGCTTGGGATCCAATTTATTCAACACATCCTTGACAATCTCTTGGATAAATTTTGATTCGTGCCTGTCCATAGACAAAAGCAAGTCATTAATAGAGAGGCAATTAAACCTCCTAAGAAAATATTTTATTGTTTCATATGGTCAACTAATGTATGATTACTCCGTCAATGTGTGCAGGTGAATCTTGGAGAGAAAAGGCATACCCATTTTCCATATCATTGAGATTCCATCCAGATAGGTTTCCAGCCTCCTCAAGAGCTTTGCTCCACTCCTTCACCTTCTCTGTAAAAGCCTCTTCATGTCTATGAAATGCTTTTGCAAAACTGCCTGTCTGTTTTCTCACTTCTGAAGGATCAATGTCATAGAATATAGGAAGAACAATCTGATCAGTTTTTCTATTTTTGCTCTCAAGAATCTCTACAAGTTCATTAAGACACCATCTAGAAGAAGCATATCCTTTTGAGAAGACCACTACAGATATCTTTGATTCTTGAATTGCCTTGTGAAGATGTTTGGAGATTTCTTCTCCTCTAGGAATTTCATTCTGATCTCGAAAAGTGTGGATTCCTGCTTGGACAAAGGCAGTATATAGATGATCTGTAAAAGTCTTGCGATTATCTTCTCCTCTAAAACTCAGAAATACATCGTAGGCCCCTTTTGGTCTAGAGCCAGAAGACTCTGGCTCTGTCATGGCAGCTGCAGATATTAAGGCACAATTAATTAGCAGTGATCTACTAATAAAATGGATGGAAGGAACTTAACTGAATGATGCAAACATAAAAGCTTTGGATCAGTAGCATCAATCGCAAAGGTTGCCTACCTCTATAAGGTGCTTGTGAGTTGATCGGATTCCACCAACTTGGTGACTGTAATGATCAAATTAGCAGCAGTCGGAAAGGTTAGCTGAAGATAAATTACTGAGGGCTGAAGGTTAGTGGAGGCAACACTCCAAAAAAGAAAGGAAGCATCTGTTATCCAATCGGATATTGTTCAGAAAAATGCTTTCTTGCAAATTATTAAAAAAAAAAAAAAAGTGATAATTATCGAAGATAGAGTTCCTTTAGCCGCGTATTGATCAATATTGAGGTAGAATATTGAGAGGTAGCGATTGATGATTGAGTACAGTTACTCTTGAGCATCTAACAGTTATCTTGGGGACTGTAGCAGTGTAGAACGTTGAAAACAAAATAAAATGTGTGGTGTATTTTATCAACCGTGTTGTTCTGGCAGCATCAACATCAAATAGCATGATTTTCCACAAGGCAAACTAATAAGACCCTGGCTCTCACATTCCACTTCCATGCAATTGGCTGCGTCCATCTCTCAGACGTGATGTTTGGTCTGCGGGTCTAATCCCATACTGTCAAAAATCAAATGGTAATAAATTTCCACGAACCTTTTTTTCAAAGCCCTGGGTTCTTTTCTTCCAAAGAAGACATTGACTAGGTGACGATCCACATATAAATAAATAAATAATTTAGTATTTGGTATAATAATTAATTAATATGATAATGTTTTTGGAGTTTTTTTTCCTTAATCTAAAGGATTTCATGTTTATAATAGAAATTTTAACTACATCCAAAAACCAGTTTTAAGTATATACAAAAAACAGTTTTAATTGAAGGACTCTCTATAATAAATTTAGTATCTTTATGAAAAATATATTAAATAAATGAAAAAAAATCTTTAAAATCAAGAATAAAAATATTTATTTTTGAATTTTAAGTTTGTTAAAGTCCTGAAATCTAAATATTTTTATATTAAAGTATATGACAACTTATTTTAATAATTTTTTCATAAATATATATTCTTAACAACATTTCTTACAAAGTTACTATTCTTAATCATGACATGTAACAAATTAAATTGTTTCATCGAAACTTTTGGAAACTATATTATTTTGCTAGTATTTAAGGGGGGAAAAGCAGTGCTAATTTAAAATAAAAATAAAAAAATCTCCCCGAACGCACTGAAGTCTGAAGTGACTTTGGATCAATTATTGCTACGAGTCTGAATTCTCCTTTCAAAAACCAAAATCCCTACACATCACAACCGATAAGAGGGTAAAGGAAAGAGAGTTGCTAGAAGCCTAGAGCCTGGCCTAGCTTGAAAACGACGAGAGCGAAATTGTATGTTTTCTTCACAAGTACTCGTGAGGATCGAGTAAGGAGGAGTACATGCCACCAAATTGGGTGCTCGTTCCATTTATAAAAGGATCAAACAGGAACGTTTGGTAA
>Ga0307508_10004752_pt1 | contig 13130 bp, 13 predicted proteins | sample 9_EM_MG_FD_203089 | JGI IMG/M metagenome (GOLD analysis project Ga0307508, IMG submission 203089) | Populus trichocarpa ectomycorrhiza microbial communities from riparian zone in the Pacific Northwest, United States - 9_EM | ecosystem: Host-associated > Plants > Roots > Unclassified | place... | reverse complement strand
TTCAGCAGGTTCAGCGAGTAGGCGTAGTCGGAGCCGGGCCGGGCCTCCTTGTACAGGCGCGGCGCGGTCTCGAGGTTGTGGTTCATCACGTCCGGCGGTGCGGCCTTCAGGATCTCGAGCGCGCGGTCCATGCGGCCGCGGAAGTCGGGCGTCAGGATCTCGATCTGCGTGCTCGGCGAGAGCTCGCGGGTCTTGCGAATGCACTCGACGAAGTGGCCGGCGCCGCCGTCGCGCAGGTCGTCGCGGTCGACGCTGGTGATCACGACATAGCGCAGCTTCAGCGCCGCGATCGTCTTCGCCAGGTTCAGCGGCTCGTCCACGTCCAGCGGATCGGGCCGGCCGTGGCCGACATCGCAGAACGGGCAGCGCCGCGTGCACTTGTCGCCCATGATCATGAACGTGGCCGTGCCCTTGCCGAAGCACTCGCCGATGTTCGGACACGAGGCCTCTTCGCAGACCGTGTGCAGCTTGTGCTCGCGCAGGATCTGCTTGATCTCGTAGAAGCGCGTGCTCGACGACCCGGCCTTCACGCGGATCCAGTCGGGCTTCTTCAGCGTTTCGGCCGGCACGATCTTGATCGGGATGCGCGAGGTCTTGGCCTGCGACTTCTGCTTCGCGGTGGCGTCGTAGGGGGTGGTCATGGGAGGTCGGGTTCGCTAAGGGCTCAGGTGTTTCGCGAGCTTGTCGGCCAGCACCTCGGCCACCTCGTCCCAGCTCACCTGAACCCCGATTGTAGAAAGATCCACGGTTTGCAGCCCGGCATAGCCGCAAGGGTTGATGCCGTCGAAGGGTTGCAGGTCCATCGCCACGTTCAGCGCCACGCCGTGGTAGGTGCAATGGCGGCTGACCTTGATGCCTAAAGCGGCGATCTTGCCCAGGCCCTCGAACGGGTCGAGGCGCGGGCCGGTGAGTGCCGCATGGCCGAACGGGTCGTCCCGCCGCACGTAGATGCCGGGCGCACCGGCGACGCGGTGGCCGGTGACCCCGACATGCTCGAGCGTCCGGATCACGGCCTGCTCGAGCCGATAGACGTATTCCTTGACGTAGATGTTCAGGCGCCGCAGGTCGACCAGCGGGTACGCGACGACCTGGCCCGGGCCGTGGTACGTGACCTGGCCGCCGCGGTTGGTCGGCACGACCGGAATGCCGTGCGCGTCGAGCACATGCTCGGACTTGCCGGCCAGGCCCAGGGTGTAGACGGGCGGGTGCTCGCAGACCCAGAGCTGGTCCGGCGTCTCGGGCCCGCGCGTCTCGGTGAAGCCGCGCATCGCGGCGACGGTGGGCTCGTACGCGACGCGCCCGAGGCGGTGAAGGGCCGCCGTCACAACACCATCTTGACCATCGGATGCGTGCTCAGCGTGCGGTAGAGCTCGTCGAGCTGCTCGCGGCTGGTGGCGGTGACGGTGATCGTCACGCCGAGGTACTTGTCGCCCTTGCTCGGCCGCAGCTCGACGGTGGTGGCGTCGAACGCCGGGTCGAAGCGCTCGGCGATCAGCGTGATGGCATGCACGAAGCCATCGACGTTCAGCCCCATCACCTTGATCGGGAAGCTCGACGGGTATTCGATCAGCGACTGGTCGGGTGGAATCTCTTGCATCGCTTCTCTCAGATCGACTGCGTCGCCTTGGCGCGCTGATACGCCTCGAACAGGCGCGCGTAGATCGGCCCCGGCTTGCCGCGCAACGCGCCGTGCCCGACGGGTTCGCCGTCCAGCGACGTGACCGGCAGCACCTCCTTGGTGGCCGAGCTCAACAGCACCTCGTCGGCCGAGATCACATCGGCCTCGGCGATCGGACGCAGGTTGTAGGCGACGCCGAGGTCCTCGCACAGCTCGCGGATCAGCTCGTAGCGGATGCCTTCGAGCACGTGCTCGCTCTTCGGCGCACCCAGCAGCGCGCCCTCGTGCACGATCCACACATTGCTCGCCGCCGCCTCGGTCAGGAAGCCGTTGCGGAACATGATGGTTTCCAGCGCGTTGTGGTCGGCCGACATCTGCCGCGCCAGCACGTTGCCGAGCAGCGAGGTGCTCTTGATGTCGCCGCGCTCCCAGCGGAAGTCGCGCGCCGTCACGCAGGCCACGCCGGCATGGCGCTGCTCGGGCGTGGCCGGCTTCATCACGCTGCACATCATGAACACGGTCGGCTCCACGTCGGCCGGCATCACGTGGTCGCGCAGCGCCACGCCGCGCGTGATCTGGATGTAGACCAGCTGATCCGGCCCGCCGCCGCGCTCGACCAGGCTGCTGAGCAGCGTGCGGCAGCGCGTCAGCCACTCGTCGCGCGTGTGCGGGTTGCGGATGCGCAGTTTCGTCAGGCTGCGGTCGAGCCGCGCGAGGTGCTCGTCGAAGCGGAACAGCTTGCCGCCATAGGCCGGCACGACCTCGTAGATGCCGTCGCCGAAGATGAAGCCGCGGTCGAGCACCGAGACCTTGGCGTCGCACAGCGGGCCGTACTCCCCGTTCAGGTAGCACAGCGTGTCGGGCAGGGTTTGCATATCGGCGAGCTCCGATGACGCGGCTCAGACGCCGCCGGGCCGCCCCAAGGCGGCTGAGCGCCCCCTCGGGGGGCAGGAACGAAGTGACGTGGGGGCGGTCATTTCGAGCTTACTTGATCCACAAGCGGAGCGCATCCCAGGCGCGGCCGAAGATGCCGGCCTGCTCGACGGTCTCGAGCACGACCAGCGGCACGTTGACCACCGGCGCGCCGGACGCGGTCGTGACCTTGATGGTGCCGACGCGCTGGCCCTTGGCGAGCGGCGCGACGAGCGGGTCGGTGCGTTCGATCTTGGTCTGCAGCTTGCCGCCCTCGCCCTTGGGCACGCTGACGAACAAGCCGCCGGCCGCGCCGAGCTTGGCCTCGTTCGATTGGCCCTTCCAGACCTGCGGCGTCGCGATCGGCTTGGTGTCGTCGAACAGGCGGATCGTGTCGAAGGCCTGGAAGCCCCAGTTCAGCAGCTTCTGGCTTTCGCTCGCGCGCGCTTCCATCGAGGTCGTGTTGAGCACCACGGTCAGCACGCGGCGCTTGCCGGGGCCGGTGCCGTTGGCGCCGAGGTTCGGGAATTCGCGCTGCGCCGTCGCGATCAGGCAGTAGCCCGCTGCTTCGGTGTAGCCGGTCTTCAGGCCGTCGACCGACGGGTCGCGGCGCAGCAGCAGGTTGCGGTTCGGCTGGTTGATGTTGTTGTACTTGTATTCCTTGATCGAGTAGTACGCGAAGAACTCGGGGTAGTCGCGAATGATGTGCGTGGCGATCACTGCCAAGTCGCGCGCCGTGCTCCGGTGACCGGCTTCGGTCAGCCCGGTCACGTTCTTGAACACGGTGTTCTTCAAGCCGAAGGCCTGCGCCTGCCGGTTCATCATGCCGACGAACTGGTCCAGCGTGCCACCGACCGCCTCGGCCAGCACCACGGCCGCGTCGTTGCCCGACTGCACGATCTCGCCCTTCAGCAGCTCCTCGACGGTCGGCGTCATCGTCGTGTCGATGAACATCAGCGAGCCGCCGGCCTTGCGCTCGTCCCAGGCGCGTTTCGAGACCGGCAGCTTCTGGTCGAGCGCGAGCTTCTTGTCGTGGATCGCGGTGAAGACCACGTACAGGCTCATCAGCTTGGTGAGCGAGGCCGGGTCAGCGGCCGCGTCGGCCTCGCGCTCGGCGAGCGTCTGGTTGCTGGTCAGGTCGAGCACGAGAAAGCTCTTGGCCGCGACTTCGGGCGGCACCAGGGCCTGGGCGGAAGCGCCGGCCGACAAGGCCAGCGACAAGATCAAAACGAACAGGCGAGTCATGGAATATCCGGTGAAAGAAAATGGGTGCGGCGCCGCGAAGGGTGTGAGATCAGAGCGGCACGCGCGGCGTCAGTTCCTGCACGACGACGTTTTTGAGCAGACCGAGCTGGCCGTGAAAGAAGTGGCCGACACCGGGGAACACGATGACCGGCAGCGATTGCGGCCGGGCCCAGGCGAGCGTCGCCGCGAGCGGCACGACGTCGTCGATCTCGCCGTGGATGACCACGCTGTCGGCCGGCACCGCGGGCATCGTCTGGCGTTCGGTCGACGGTCCGACGAGCACCATGCGCTGCGGCCTGGCGCCATCGGCCAGCCGCAGCGCCGCTTGCGACGCGACGTAGGCCCCGAACGAGAAGCCGGCAAGCATGAACGCAGGGCCCGCAAACGCCGTGATCACCGCGAGCGCGTCGTCGATCTCGCCGACGCCGTCGTCCCACGCGCCTTGCGAGCCCCCGACACCGCGAAAGTTGAAGCGCACGCTGCGCCAGCCGAGCGCGACGAAGGCGCGTGCCAGCGTCTGCACGACCTTGTTGTCCATCGTGCCGCCGTGCTGCGGGTGCGGATGGCAGACGACGACGGTGCCGCGCGGCTCGAATGCGGGCGCGTCGAGCGCGCACTCGATATTGCCGGCGGGGCCGGCGATCGTCTGTCGGACGGTTCCCGAATTCATCAGCGCCCGACCGTCGGCGGCAACAGCAAGCGCTCGACGACCCGGCCGTTCTTCAGGTGAGAGTCGACGATCTCGTCGATGTCGCTCTTGTCGACGAAGGTGTACCAGACCGCCTCGGGATAGACCACGGCCACGGGGCCGCCGGCGCAGCGGTCCAGGCAGCCCGACTTGTTGACGCGCACACCGCCGGGGCCGGCGAGGTTCTCGCCCTTGACGCGCGCCTTGCAATGCTCGAAGCCCGCTTGTGCCCCATGCAGCGAGCACGCGTTCTCGCCGTTCTCGCGCGAGTTCAGACAGAAAAAGATGTGACGCTCGTAGTAGCTCATTCGGTGATTTTAGGCGGCGCACTCTTAGGCGGCTCTTCCCTGGCGCCCAATCGCGCCAGCAGGTAGATGATGGCCACATAAGGCCACAGCCAGCCGACCCAGCGCGCGGCGCCATGAAACCGGATGAAACGGCCCTGCTCCCAGAGTTGCAGGCTCTGCGCGAAATACGGGTCGGCCGGCGCCTGCGCGACGACCGTGACGAGCGCCGTCAGCACGATCAGGCCGAGGCCCGCCGCCGCACGGCCCGGCACCACGCTCATCGCAGAGGCCAGCAGTGCGCCGACCACCAGTGCCGCGAGCGCTTGCGGCGTGCTCCAGGCCAGCAGGTGCTGCGGGTTGAAGTTGAGCGCGGTCGACAGCGTCGTCGCGAGGCAGCCGAGGGCGGTCGCCCCGAGCACCAGCACCAGGCGCCGCCAGCCCGGCCGCGCGACCGAGAACGCGATCATGCAGGGCGCCAGCAGGCCGAGCGCGATCAGCGCGAACTCGCCGCCCGGCGACAGCGCCGTGCGCTCCAGATCGGCGTCGGCCCAGCCCTCGACCCAGCTCGCGATCGACGTGCCCTCGACCCATTGCGCCAGCACTTCCTGCACGCGCGACAGCACCTGTCCCTGGGCCAGCGGCACCGGCAGCGGGAACAGCAAACCGACCGGCCACAACAGCAGCAACGCGATCCCACCGGCGCTGCGCGTGATGAACCAGCGATCGCGCGCCACCTGCCAGCGTTCGATGCCGCCGCGCACGTGCACGCACCAGCCGAGCAGCGCCCCGGTGAGCGTGCCCAGCGCGTTGACGCCGAGATCGACGTTCGAGGCGACGCGCTGCGGCAGGAAGTTCTGCAGCAGTTCCATCGTCAGCGAGAGCGCCGCGCCCGCGGCGCACGCGAACAGCATCGAGGGCCGCACCGGCACGTCGCTGCGCACCAGCGCGCCGAACACCAGCGCACCGAACGGGACGTAGCCGACCAGGTTGGTGACCAGGTCGAACCAGGTCCACCAGTGCGGCCACGGCAGGGTCAGAAAGGCCAGCGGCGACACGCCCGGCGGATGCCACCCAGCGAACGGATAGAGGCTCGCGTAGACGATCAGCGCCGCATACAACCACGCCAGCGGTGCGGCAGAGCTGCGGTGTCGGACCATGCGCTAGTCGGATCTCAGGCGCCCAGGGGCCGTCATTTCAGAACGGCTTCACGACCACGAGCACGACGATGGCGGCGAACAGCAGCACGGCCGATTCGTTGAACACGCGGAACCAGCGTTCGCTGCGCTTGTTCTCGAACTGCTCGAACTTGCGCAGCAGCGACCGGCACGCATGGTGGTAGCCGATCACGAGCACGACGAGGAACAGCTTCGCGTGCAACCAGCCGCCGGTGACGCCGTAGCCCAGCCACAGCCACAGGCCGAAGCCGAGCGCCGGGATCATCAGCAGGCTGCTGAAGCGATAGAGCTTGCGCGCCATCATCAGCAGCCGCTCGCGCTCGGCGTGGCTGTCGGCCGGAACCTGCGCGAGATTGACGAACAGTCGCGGCAGATAGAACAGGCCGGCGAACCAGCTCGCGACGAAGACAAGATGAAGGGCTTTGATCCAGAGCATCGCGGGATTATGGGCGGCAGGCCGACGGCCCCTCGCCCGGCGATCGGCCCGTTCAAGACGAAAGCGATCGGGCGATCCAAAAAGAAAAGCCCCGGCAACGAGGCCGGGGCTGGAAATGCCTTCACGCTGTCATCACGGTCGGGCACCTGCTCAGGGAGGAAAAGCAGGGAATGACAGCCTTGCGGCTATCATTCAATCCCTACTTTAGCAGAAGCCGTGCGATTTGCTACAGGCGCGTGACAACGCGACGAAGCCGGGTTATAGGCAAAGTCTTGCAAAGTTGATGCGCGATGCCGCCGGCATCGGCTGTCGCCGCACACTCGCCCCCATGCACACCTCGCCGCCTTTCCCCGCCAGCCGCCCGCGCCGCCTGCGCCGCGATGCCTTCACCCGCGCACTGGTGCGCGAACACACACTGCAGGCATCCGACCTGATCCTGCCGGTGTTCGTGCTGGCCGGTCAGGGCATCAGTCAGGACGTGGCGTCGATGCCGGGCGTGCAGCGCCTGACGCTGGATCGGCTGCTGCCGGTCGCCGACGAGTGCGTGCGGCTGGGCATCCCGGTGATGGCCTTGTTCCCGGTGATCGAGCCCGCGCTGAAGACCGAGGACGGACGCGAGGCGCTCAACCCCGACGGCCTGATCCCGACCGTCGTGCGCGCGCTGAAAGACCGCTTCCCGGAACTCGGCCTGATGACCGACGTCGCGCTCGACCCGTTCACCTCTCACGGCCAGGACGGCCTGCTCGATCCCGATCCGAAAGAGCGCGGCTACATCCTGAACGACGCGACCGTCGCGGTGCTGACGCAGCAGGCGCTGACCCAGGCGCACGCCGGCGTCGACATCGTCGCGCCCAGCGACATGATGGACGGCCGGATCGGGGCGATCCGCAGCGCGCTCGAGGCCCAGGGCCTGATTCACACCCGCATCATGGCCTACAGCGCCAAGTACGCGAGTGCCTTCTACGGGCCGTTCCGCGACGCGGTCGGCTCGGCCGGCAACCTCGGCAAGGCCGACAAGAAGGTCTACCAGATGGACCCCGGCAACAGCGACGAGGCGCTGCGCGAGGTCGCGCTCGACCTCGCCGAAGGCGCGGACATGGTGATGGTCAAGCCCGGCATGCCCTACCTCGACATCGTGCGGCGCGTGAAGGAGGAGTTCCGCGTGCCGACCTTCGCCTACCAGGTGAGCGGCGAGTACGCGATGCTGAAGGCCGCGGCGCAGAACGGCTGGCTCGCGCACGACGCGGTGATGATGGAAAGCCTGCTCGCGTTCAAGCGCGCCGGCGCCGATGGCGTGCTGAGCTACTTCGCGCTCGAGGCGGCACGGCTGCTCAAGCCAACCTGAACCGATGCGCGTCTTCCACGTCCAGGGCGACCAATTCACCGAGCTGCCGACGCTTCCCGACGCGGCACCCGACGCGGGCTACCTCTGGGTCGGCGTCGCCCGTGCCGAATTCGAACAGCAGAATGCCCTCGTGCAAGGCGCGCTGCAACGCTGGACCGGCGGGCAGCTCGTCGACCTGCACGTCTCCGACCTGTTGAACAGCCAGCTGCCCTCGAACTTCGACTACACCTCCTGGTACGACCTGCTGGTGTTTCGCCGCCTCGCGGCCAGCGGCGACGCCGGCACGGCGCTGACGCAGATCGACACCAGCCCGGTCGGCCTGGCCGTTTTCGACCGCGTGCTGCTGACGGTGCACCCGGCCGACTGCATGGTGCGCGAGTTCTTCGCGAACCGCCTGCAGCAGCAACAGCAGGGGGTCAACAACGAGGCGCGCGCCGGCACGCGTGTGCCGCCGAGCCCGGCCGATCTGGCGCTGCGCATGGTCAACTTCATGGTCGACAGCTACCTCGAGTTGCGGCGCCTGCTCACCAAACAGCTCGACCAGTTGCAGAAGGATTTGTTCAGCGCGAACGGCGGCTTCGGCGGCTGGCAGTCGGTGCTCGACTCGCGCAACAACCTGCACCTGCTCGAAGACATCTGCGAGGACCAGCGCGCCGCGATCACCGAATGGATCGACGCGCAGGACGAGCTGCCGCCCGCCACCGAACCCGCCACGCAGCGCGAGCGCGAGCTGCTGCGGGTGCGTTCGCGCGATGTCCAGGAGCACATCGAGCGCGTGCTGACGCACGTGCGTCGGCTCGAAGCCATGGCCGAGAACGCGGTGCAGATGCATTTCTCGGCGCAGAGCCACCGCACCAACGAGATCATGCGCACGCTCACGGTGCTGACCGCGATCTTCCTGCCGCTGAACCTGGTGACCGGCTTCTTCGGCATGAATTTCGAAGGCCTGCCGCTGATCCACAGCGCGCGCGGCTTCTGGATCGTCTTCAGCGTGATGCTGGTGCTCGGCATCGGCGTCAGCTGGTTCTTCTGGCGCAAGCGCTACCTCGGACAGACACGCTGACGCCTCTGCGCCGTCTAAGCCTTCGGGCCCTCGCTCAGCTCGAAGGTCGGCAGGTTCCACTGCTGGTGCACGGCCACGATCCGGAACGCCAGGCCGACCGCCATCGCGATCAGCATCACGAGGTCGTGGGTCCAGCCCAGCGCCAACCCGCCCACGTACAGCCCGCCGGTCAGCAGGGACACGGTCGCGTAGACCTCGCGCCGGAACAGCAGCGGCACCTCGCCGCTCAGCACATCGCGCAGCACGCCGCCGACACAGCCGGTGATCAGGCCGCTGACGATCGCGATGACGACGCCATGGCCCTGCTCCAGCGCGACGCTGCAGCCGATCACCGTGAACGCGACCAGGCCGATCGCGTCGAGCACGAGAAAGGTGATCGGCAAGCGCCGCACGACGCGCGCGAGCGCGATCGTCGCAAGCGCAGCGAAGGTCGTCAGCACCAACAACCACGGCTGCGCGACCCAGGCCAGCGGGTGATGCCCGAGCAGCACATCGCGCGCCGACCCGCCGCCGAGCGCGGTGGTGCAACCCAGCACCGCGACGCCGACCCAGTCGAGCTTGCGCTTGCCGGCGACCAGCGCCGCCGTCATCGCGCAGGCGATCACGCCGGCGAGGTTGCCGTATTCGAGCAGGGTGCTGGGGGTGATCGTCATTTCAGTGCCCGCACGGCCGCCCGAAGGGTACTGAGCGCCCCCTCGGGGGGCAGCGAACGAAGTGAGCGTGGGGGCTCATCTCAGGGTTGCTCAGGGTTGCCCAACGAAGAAGTACACCGACTGGCGCCCTGCGTCGCCGCGCCCATAGGCCAGATAGACCGGCCCGATCGGCGAGTCGAACGCGAAGTACAGCGCGGCGCCGTGGCGCAGCGCGCTGCGGTTCGCACCGGTGACCGAGTCGCCGATGCGGCCGGTCTCGTACGACACGCCGACGTAGGCACCGTCCAGCAATCCCGGTGCGCTGACGCGGTAGTTGTAGATCATCCGCCCGAACGTCATCTCCTGCCCGACCAGCTCGCCGGTGCGGTAGCCCGACATCTGCAGGAAGCCGCCGAGGCTGAAAAGCTCGTACACCGGCAGCTCGCTGCCGTTCAGGCTCTTCGCCGCGCGCAGGCCCAGCTGCAGCGAGTGGGCGCCGCTCGCGAGCGCGACATCGACATTGCCCGAGGCCTTGCTGTAGTCGTCGGTCGCGCCGAAGCGGGTGCGCGAGGCATAGACCTGCAGGTCGGCGGCATAGCCCGAGCGCGGGAAGCGCAGGTTGTCCAACGTGTCCAGGCGCAGCCGCGCCTGCACGCCGCCGGTTTCGATCGGGGGCACGACCAGCGCCGCCGGCAGCGCACTCGTGTCGTTGAGCAGCTTCAGCCGGCCACGGCTCCAACCCAGGCGGACCTCGCCGGTCGTGCCGATCGGCATGCCCAGGTCCAGGCCGACGCCGTAGGTGCTGCGGCGGTAGCGCGCGAGCCGGTTGCCGGCGTCGTCGTAGACGTCGAACGGGTCGCGCGCGGTCTCGGCGCGCAGCGCCACGAACACGCGCTGCGCCGGCGTCAGCGGCTGGTAGAACTCGCTCGCGAAACGGTCGGCGTGGCCGATCTGCGCATCGTTGCGCCATTCGCCACCCAGGCTGTTGAGCCAGGCCCAGCGGTGCGTGGCGATGAGCGTGAAGAACGAATCGCCGCTCAGGTCCGACGACAGGCCGAGGCCGAAGCGCAGGTAGTTCGGGCCCCACGATTTCTCGACCACGTCGGCGGTCAGCACCCGGCCCTTGGCGGGGTCGTCGGCGATCGAGTAGCTCACGCGTTCGAAATCGCCGCGCGCGTAGATGCGCTTGATGTCCTCGTCGGCGACACGCGGATCGAACTCGTGCCCCGCCTGGGTGCGCATGCGCGCGGTGATGACCTCGGGGTTGACGCGCTGCACGCCGGTCACGCGAACCTCGTCGATGCGCCCCTGCAGCGTTGCCGGATCCTTGACGAGCGCACTGTGCCAGGCGCTCCACGCGTCGGGCGGGATGCTGTAGCGCGCCAAGTCGGGCGCAGCAATCCGCGCCGCCTTCTCGCCGGCGATCGCGGCCTCGGCCAGGCGGTCGAAGTCACCGGTCTGGACGCCGCCGAGGTCGGGCGTGATCAGCACGTCCTGCGGGCCGAGCTCCTTCAGCGACTGGTTGACGTTGGTCGCGGTCAGGATGCGCGAGATCTGATCGGACACTGTCAGGATGCCGGAGATCTCGTCGCGCTTGCGCAGCGGCGTGCCGATGTTGATCGCGATGATCACGTCCGCGCCCATCGCGCGCGCGACGTCGACGGGCAGGTTGCGCGACAGGCCGCCGTCGACGAGCAGCCGGCCGTCGAGCTCGACCGGGTCGACGACCGCGGGAATGGCCATGCTCGCGCGCACCGCGACCGAGAGGTTGCCGCTGCCGATCACGACCATCTCCGAGCTCGTCAGGTCGGTCGCGATGGCGCGGAACGGAATCGGCAGCTTGTCGAAATCGGCGACGCGCTGGCGCGCGGTGAGCTGGCGCAGCACGGCCTCGATCGACACGCCGGCGACCACGCCCTTGGGCAGCGCGACGCTGCCGCGCTGCAGGCCGATCTCGGGGCCGATGTAGTTGACCGCGTCGTTGATCTTGTTGCGCAGCGGCACCTCGCCGCGGTCGACGTCGCGGAACAGCATCGCGGTGCGCAAGCCGCTCATCTCGTCGGCGATCTGGGGCAGCGGCATGCCGCTCGCGTACGCGGCCGCGACGATCGCGCCGGCGCTGGTGCCGACGATCACATCGACCGGGACGTGCAACTCTTCCATCACCTTCAGCACGCCAAGATGCGCACCACCGCGCGCGCCGCCGCCGGACAGCACCAGGCCGATGCGCGGTCGCCGGACGCTGGATGCGGCCTCAGCCGCGGGCGGCACGGCCTGCGCCAGCACCTCCGCGGCAGCCGCCGCGAGGCACAGCGCCACGGCGAATCGCCAGCCCTTCCTCATTTGCGGTACGGATCGGCGAAGCCGAGCTCGTTCATCAGCACGGTCTCACGCGCCTCCATCACCCGCGCCTCGTCGTCGTCCTCATGGTCGAAGCCTTGCGCGTGCAGCGTGCCGTGCACCAGCATGTGGGCGTAATGCGCCTGCAGCGCGATGCCGAGCTCGGCGGCCTCGCGCGCGATCACCGGCGCACACAGCACCAGGTCGGCGCTGACGACAGGATCGATCGCGTAGTCGAAGGTCAGCACGTTGGTCGCGTAGTCCTTCGCGCGGTACTCGCGGTTCAAGGCCTGGCCCTCGTCGGCACCGACGATGCGCACCGTGATCTCGGCGGGCGACTCGAGCGCGGCGCGGATCCAGCGCGCGACCTTGTGGCGCGGCAGCTCGGCGCGGTGGCTCGCGTCGGCGAACTGCAAGGACAGGCTCAGCTCAGGCTTGCTCATCCAGTCTCGCGGCGTCGTAGGCCTCGACGATGCGCGCCACCAGCGGGTGCCGCACCACGTCGCTGGACGTGAAGCGCGTCGTCGCGATGCCGCGCACCCGGCGCAGGATGCGCTCGGCGTCGATCAGGCCGCTCTCGGTGCCGCGCGGCAGGTCGATCTGGCTCACGTCGCCGGTGACGACGGCCTTGGTGCCGAAGCCGATGCGCGTCAGGAACATCTTCATCTGCTCGGCGGTGCTGTTCTGCGCCTCGTCGAGGATCACGAACGCGTGGTTCAGCGTGCGCCCGCGCATGAACGCGAGCGGCGCGATCTCGAGCGTGCCCTTCTCGAACGCACGCGCGACCTTGTCGGCGCCCATCAGGTCGTAGAGCGCGTCGTACAGCGGGCGCAGGTACGGGTCGACCTTCTGCGCCAGATCGCCGGGCAGAAAGCCCAGGCGCTCGCCGGCTTCGACCGCCGGCCGCGTCAGGATGATGCGCTGCACCGCGCTGCGCTCCAGCGCGTCGACCGCGCAGGCCACCGCCAGAAAGGTCTTGCCGGTGCCGGCCGGGCCGATGCCGAAGGTGATGTCGTGGTTCAGGATGTTGCGCAGGTAGGTGCGCTGATTCGGCGTGCGGCCGCTCAGGTCGTTGCGGCGCGTGCGCAGCGTGAGCGTGTCGGCCGCGGCCTCGTCGCCTTCGGGCTGGGCCGCGGCGGCACCGCTCTGCACCAGTGCGAGCTGCACCTGTTCGGCGCTGATCGGGCGCTGCGCCTGCCCGTAGAGCGCCTGCAGCAGGCTCATCGCGTGCTCGGCGCGCGCCTTCGGGCCCTCGATGCGGAAGAACTCGTTGCGCCGCGACACGCTCACGTCGAGCGCCTCCTCGATGCGTCGCAGGTGCTCGTCGAGGCTGCCGCAGAGGTGGGCCAGGCGGGCGTTGTCGGGCGGTTCGAACGAGTGGCGCAGGAT
>Ga0307508_10004750_pt1 | contig 13136 bp, 9 predicted proteins | sample 9_EM_MG_FD_203089 | JGI IMG/M metagenome (GOLD analysis project Ga0307508, IMG submission 203089) | Populus trichocarpa ectomycorrhiza microbial communities from riparian zone in the Pacific Northwest, United States - 9_EM | ecosystem: Host-associated > Plants > Roots > Unclassified | place... | reverse complement strand
CGAGCTGCCCGCCGCCGAACGCCCGGAGCACCCCGTCCGTCCGGCGGCGTGACCCCGGCCCCGCACCCCACCAGACGCGGACCACGGACCCGGACCACGGACCCGGACCACGGACCACGGACCACGGACGGCGCGGCGAAGGAGGCGGACGCGATGGACGTCGAGTGGGGCACCCTCGGAGGGGTCTTCGGAGTCAGCCTGGGAATCACCGTCGTGGTGGTCGTGATGTTCTCGCTCGGCATCGCCGCCTGGGCCCGTGCCGCGGGCGACGAGCGCGACGGCGGGGCCCCGCCGAGGCGGGACGGCCGGGCGAAGGGGGCCGCGGCCGTCGCGGTGGTGTGCTTCGCCGCCTGCCTGGCGGTCGCCGCGTACGGCATCGACCTGATCATCCCGGGCTGACCGGCCGACCGGCTGACCCCGACCGGCCGAACGTCCCCGGCGGCGCGGTGTGAAACCCTGGCTGCCATGTGCGAACCCGTCGACGCGCCCGTGATCCTCGGCGATGAGCCCGGATCGTTCGCCCGCAGTGTGCTGGCCGAGCGGCATCCGGCGCTCATCGAGAAGGTCCGGGACGCCTTCCCGTACAGCCCCGGCCAGCACCGCGCGCTCGACGCGCTGCGCCACGACCACGCCGAGGGCGTCATCACCCCGCTCGACCCGGGCGCGCACGACCACGACCGGTGGCAGACCTGGGGGCGGGAGTACTTCGGCCGCTCGTGGTTCGAGGTCCCCTTCCTCTGGATCGAGAGCTACTTCTACCGCCGTCTCCTGGGAGCCGTCGGCTACTTCGCACCCGGCCCCTGGCAGGGCGTCGACCCGTTCCGGCCCTTCAAACAGGCCGAGCTGGACACCCCCGAGGCCGCCCGGGAACTGACCGCTCTCGACGACCTCCTGGACCGGCCCGCCGACCAGGCCGCGGACGCGCTGCTGCACGGCTCGCTCTGGGGCAACCGCGCGGACCTCGGCTTCCGCATCACCTCCGGTGGCGCCGCGGCGTCCGACGGGGCACCGCTGGTGGCCGACGAGTCGGCCGCCCTGTGGCGCCTGCTGCCCGCCGACGCCCCGGCCACGGTGTGCCTGGTCGCCGACAACGCGGGCCGCGAACTCCTCCCCGACCTGGTCCTCATCGACCATCTGCTCCGCCACCGGCGCGCCGAACGGGTCGTCCTGCAGGTGAAGCCGTATCCGTACTACGTGTCCGACGCCACCACCGCCGATGTCGTCGACTGTCTGCGCCAGCTGGCCCGCGCCGAGGGCGCCGCGGGCGAGGCCGGGGCGCGGCTGTGGGCGGCCATGGCGGATGGGCGGCTCACCGTCCGGGCGCACGACTTCTTCTGCGCGCCGCTGCCGTACACCGGGATGCCGGACGATCTGCGGCGGGAGTTCGCGGACGCCACGCTCACCGTGTTCAAGGGCGATCTGAACTACCGCCGTCTCGTCGGCGACCAGCTGTGGTCCCCGACCACCCCCTTCACCGACCGCACCGCGTACTTCCCCGGGCCGGTGGCCGCCCTGCGCACCCTGAAGTCGGACGTCATCACCGGCCTCGACGCGGACACCGAGGCCGCGCTGGACGCGCGCGAGTGCCACTGGCGTACCAGTGGCACCCATGCGCTGATCCAGGTGCGGCGCTGACCCGCCCCGTCCGTCCTCAGCTGCGCCCGGAACCCCGGTACAGCTCCAGCTCGCCGTCGAGTTCGACGGTGAGCACCGTCGCGTGGCCGTCCAGATCGGCGGCCGCGGGCGGGTCGATCCACAGCACCCCCGGCGCCTCGTGGAGGCCGCCGATGACCCGGTGGTCCAGCGGGGTGCCGGTGCCGAGCACCCGGACCCGGCGGACGGGGGTGCGCAGGCCCCGTACGCCGATGGGGCCGCGCGGGATGTCGAAGACCGTCAGATAGAGGGTGCGGCGGTCGGAGCTCAGGGTGCTGGGGCCGTAGTGGTGTCCGGCGGGCAGGCCCGCCACCGTGCCGTAAACGGCCTCCGCGTGGCAGGCGATCCAGTCGCCCATGCCCTCCAGCCGCTCGATCTGCTCGGCCGGGATCGTGCCGTCTTCCCGGGGGCCCACCGACAGCAGCAGATTGCCACCGGCGCCGATGGTCTCGGCGAAGTAGCGGATCAGCTGCCCGGTCGACTTGTAGTTGTCGTCATGGTGCTGGAAACCCCAGGAGTCGTTGAGGGTCAGGCACAGCTCCCAGGGCCCGGACGGCGGCTCGATCGGCACGCCCTGCTCCGGCGTCGCGTAGTCGCCCTCGCTGAGCATGCGCGCGTTCAGCACACAGTCCGGCACCTCCGCGCGGATCTGCGCGGCCAGCTCCCGGATGCGCCACTGCTCCTCGGCGCGCTCCCACTCCCCGTCGAACCAGAGCAGATCGGGGCGGAAGCGGGTGGTCAGCTCGTGTACCTGGGCGTCGCGGTAGTCGAGGTAGCGTTCCCAGGCCACCGGGTCCGCCTCTTCCTCGGGGACCTCGGCGTAGGGATTGTTCTCCTGCTCCGGGGGCCTGCCGGTGTAGCGGGTGGTGGCGTAGTCGGGGTGGCTCCAGTCGCTGTGCGAGTAGTACAGCCCAACCTTCAGCCCCTCCGCGCGCAGCGCGTCCACGTACGGCGCGACCAGATCGCGCCCCGCCGGGGTGCGCGCTGCGACGTTCAGCTCGCCCTGGGCGGTGTCCCACAGGGCGACGCCGTCGTGGTGGCGGCTGGTGAGCACCGCGTAGCGGGCCCCGGCGCGGGCGAAGAGCCGGGCCCAGGCGGCGGGGTCGTAAGCCGAGGCGGTGAACCGGTCGAGCTGCGCCATGTACCGGTCGTGCGGGACGTCGCCCTCGAAGAACGACCACGACTCCTGCACACCGTCGACGGCGTAGATGCCCCAGTGGATGAAGATGCCGAACTTGGCGTCGGGGAACCAGGGTTGCATGGCCATGCGGTCAGCTCCTGTTGAACCGGAGGGTGAGGATCTGGAAGGGCCGCAGATCGACGGTGACGCCGCCGTCCTCGTGGACGGTGACGGGCTGGGCGTCGTCCGTCGGCCGCTCCAGGAGGTCCGTCACCACGGCACCGGTGTGCGCGAAGCCCGGGCGGAGGGTGGTGCGGGTGCGGCCGCCGAGCGATTCGTAGAGCCGCACGATCACATCGCCGGAGCGGTCGTCGGCCGCCTTGACCGCCTCGATGGCGGCGGCCGGGCCGTCCGTGGTGACCAGCGGGGCCGGGGCGGTCCGCGCCTCGGCCACCCGCAGCGGGAGGTTGAGCGCGTACCCCTCGGCGATGGCGTCCTGGACGGTGGCGCCGGGGAGCAGGGCATAGGTGAAGCGGTGCCTGCCCTGGTCCGCCCCGGGGTCCGGGATGCGCGGGGCGCGCACCAGGCTCAGCCGCACCGTGGTCGTCGTACCGCCGTCCTCGCGGGTCGTGCGGGACACATCGTGGCCGTACGTCGCGTCGTTGAGCACCGCGACCCCGTAGCCCGGCTCGCCCACATGCACCCACCGGTGGCCGTACACCTCGAACCGGGCCGCCTCCCAGCTGGTGTTGGTGTGCGTCGGGCGGTGGACGTGGCCGAACTGGATCTCGGCGGTGGAGCGGTCGGCGTGGATGTCGAGAGGGAAGGCCGCCTTGAGGAGCTTCTCGGACTCGTGCCAGTCGATGTCGGTGGCGATGTCGATACGGCGGCTGCCCGCCCGGACCGTGATCGTCTGGACGATCCGCGAGCCCTTGCCGAAGGCGCGCTCGACGCGCAGCGCACCGAGCAGCGGGCCCTTCTCGGCGACGGTGACCGACTCGGCGTCGCGCAGATCGGTGTAGCGCTGCTGGTAGTGCTTGTCGACGTCCCAGGCGTCCCAGCAGTTGGGGAGGTCGGTGTGGAGCCGCAGCAGATTGCCGGGGGCGCCCGGGGCGAACACCTCGCGGTCGGCGGTGAGGTCGCGGAGGGAGGCGAGGGTGCCGTCCTCGGCCAGTTCGAGGCGGATGAGGCCGTTGTCGAGTACCCGGTCGCCGACGACCACGTGCCCGGGGTCCGCGCCGGTGGCGAGCGGAGCGCTGCCGGACGCGGGCACCTCGGTGTAGACCGCCACCCGGCCGTCGGAGAGCGGCTGCCCGTCGGCGGTGCCCGCGGGGACGGCGACGACCTCGGCGCGGGGACGCGGACTGGTGTTGTACACATGCGGGCGGGCGTCCGCGCCACCAGGCTCCGTGCCCAGCGCCCGCAGCGCCGAGGACGTGAGCTCGGTCAGCTCCGCCGCCACCCTCGCGTACTCGGCTTCCGCCTCCCGGTGCACCCAGGCGATGGACGAGCCCGGCAGGATGTCGTGGAACTGGTGCAGCAGCACCGTCTTCCACAGCCGGTCGAGCCGCTCGTACGGATACGGGTGGCCGGGGGCGTGCAGCGCGGCCGCCGTCGCCCACAGCTCCGCCTCCCGCAGCAGATGCTCGCTGCGCCGGTTTCCCTGCTTGGTGCGGGCCTGGGAGGTGTACGTGGCACGGTGCAGCTCCAGATACAGCTCACCCGACCACACGGGAGCGTCCGGATACTCGGCGCGCGCGGCGGCGAAGAAGTCGTCCGGGTGCTCGATGACGACCTTCGCCGAGCCCTCCAGATCGGCCAGCCGACGCGCCCGCTCCAGCATCTCCCGGGTCGGGCCACCGCCCCCGTCACCGTGCCCGAACGGCGCCAGGGAGCGCGTACCGCGCCCCTTGTCGGCGTAGTTGCGGACCGCGTGCGCCATCTCCTCGCCGGAGAACTCGGCGTTGTAGGTGTCCACCGGCGGGAAGTGGGTGAAGATCCGGGAGCCGTCCAGGCCCTCCCACCAGAAGGTGTGGTGGGGAAGCTTGTTGGTCTGGTTCCAGGACAGCTTCTGGGTCAGGAACCACTCGTTTCCGGCGAGCCGCGCCAGCTGCGGGAAGCAGGCGTTGTACCCGAAGGAGTCCGGCAGCCACACGCCCTTGGTCTCGATGCCGAACTCGTCCAGGAAGAAGCGCTTGCCGTGCACCAGCTGGCGGGCCATGGCCTCGCCGCCGGGCAGGTTGCCGTCCGCCTCGACCCACATGCCGCCGACCGGCGCCCACTGCCCGGCCCGTACCGCCTCGTGGATACGCGCCCAGACCTTCGGGTACTCCTCCTTGACCCATGCGTACTGCTGCGCCTGCGAGCACGCGAAGATGAACTCGGGATACTCGGCGGCCAGCGCCGTGACATTGGAGAAGGTGCGCGAGGTCTTGCGCTTGGTCTCGCGGATCGGCCACAGCCACGCGGAGTCGATATGGGCGTGGCCGACGGCCGACATGGTGTGGGCGGAGGCGTGCGCGGGGCGCTCCAGGACACCGCGCAGCGCGTCGCGTACGGCGGCGGCGGTGCCGGACACGTCCTCCAGGTCGAGCAGGCCCAGCGCGCGGTCGATGGCGTGGGCGATCTCGTGGCGGCGCGGCTGGTGTACGTCCAGCTCCAGCATCAGTTCGCGCAGCACCGCGAGGTCCAGGGCGAGGTGCCACACGTTCTCGTCCAGCACCGCGAGGTCGGCGCGGGCGAAGGTGTACAGCGGGGCCCGGCCCGCGGTGAGCTTGTCGCCCAGCGGGGTCGGGGCGGCGAAGTCGTCGGCGAGGATGTCGGGGTTGGAGGCGGCCTCGATGAGGTACGCGATCTGTTCGCCGCCTTTCGCCGGGTCGGCCACGGCCACGTACTGGTTCTGCGGATTGACGGCCTTCAGCGGCTGGCCGTCCAGGGTGTGGACCAGCGCCTCGGCCTGGTTGCCCGGCCAGTCGCCGACGAAGCCCAGGTCGAAGACGGCCTCGACCCGCCGCCCCGCCCACCCGGCCGGGACCTCGCCCCGGACCCGGAACCAGGTGGTGCCCCACGGCGGCCCCCACGGGGTGCCGAGGGCGAACGGCTCGTACCCGGCGGCCGCGGCCTCGGCGAACGGCACCGGCTCGTCCGGCACCTGCCACGCCTCGATGGTGAGGGGCACGGACGCGGCGTGGACGGCCGGCTGTATGCGCTGCTTCAGGACGCGCTCGACGCGCTCCTCGATACGACGGCGTTCATCGTGCATGGCGGGGGTTCCTACTTCCGGTTCAGATACGCGAGGCCGGGGTGCCCGCTCGCGTAGTCGTCGACGAGGCGGCGGGCGACGGTGACCGAGTCCACGAGCGGATGGAGGGCGAAGGCCTTGGCCGCGGTGGTGCGCGAACCGCTCTCGGCGGCGGCCATGACCTCGCGTTCGACGGCCTTGACGGCGCACACCAGGCCGGTGGCGTGGTGAGGGAGGGGAGCGACGGAGACGGGCCGGGCGCCATTGGCGTCGACCAGGCAGGGCACCTCGATGACGGCGTCCTCGTCCAGGACGCCCAGGGTGGTGCCGCCCCGCACGTTGAGGATCAGCGTGGCGCGCTCGTCGCGGGCGATGGCCCGCATCAGCGCGAGCGCCACCTGCTCGTAGCCGCCGGACTCCAGATCGTGGGTGTCGCGCTCACCGGCGCCCGCCGCCTCGCGGTTCTCGGCCATGTAGGTGGCCTCGCGCTCGGCGCGGGTGCGGTCCCAGGTGGCGAGCGGTGGCGCGGCGGGGTCCCGCATCGCGTCGTAGAACACCGCCTGCTGGTCGCGGAGGAACGCGCCGCGGGTCTGCTTGGCCTCCTGGAAGGCGCGCACGGCCTCGCGGTTGAAGTAGTAGTAGTGCAGGTATTCGTTGGGGATCGCGCCGAGGGAGCGCAGCCACTCGCGGCCGAACAGCCTGCCCTCCTCGAACGCGTCGAGCGCGGTGTCGTCGGCGAGCAGCCGTGGCAGCTCGTCGCGCCCGTCGATCCGCAAGGCCCGCAGCCAGCCGAGGTGGTTGAGTCCGACGTAGTCGATCCACACCCGGTCCGGATCGGCGCCCAGGACCCGGGCCACGCGCCGCCCCAGCCCGACCGGGGTATCGCAGATGCCCATGACCCGGTCGCCGAGGTGGCGGGACATGGCCTCGGTGACGAGCCCCGCCGGGTTGGTGAAGTTGATGACCCAGGCGTCGGGCGCCAGCCGGGCGATCCGCCGCGCGATGTCCACGGCGACGGGTACGGTGCGCAGCCCGTACGCGATGCCACCGGCGCCTACCGTCTCCTGGCCGAGGACGCCCTGGTCGAGGGCGATCCGCTCATCGGCCGCCCGGCCCTCCAGACCGCCGACGCGGATCGCGGAGAAGACGAAGTCGGCGCCGCGCAGCGCCTCGTCCAGATCCGTGGTGACGCTCACGCCGGGGGCGTCCGGTATGCCGTCGGACTGCTCGGCGAGCACCCGGGCGACGGCCGCGAGCCGGGCCGGGTCCAGATCGTGCAGGGTGACCTCGGTGACGCGGCCCTCCGCGTGATCGCCGAGCAGCGCCCCGTACACCAGCGGCACCCGGAATCCGCCGCCGCCCAGGATCGTGAGTTTCATATCCGCACCACTTCCACTCCGGCCTCCTCGAACGCGGCACAGGCCGGAAGGGTCGAGGGGGCATTGGTCACCACGGTGTCGAGGTCGCCGGGGTCGCACACCTTGGCGATCCCGGTGCCCGGGAACTTGGCCGCGTCGGCGAGGAGCACCACCCGGTCACAGGCCCCGATCATGGCCCGCTTGACCGGGACCTCGACGACCGTGGTGTCCATGACCTGGCCGCCGGGGCGGACGCCGCTGGTGCCCAGGAAGAGCCAGTCGGCGTGCAGCTGGCGCAGATTGTCCTCGGTGAGGAAGCCGACCAGCGAGCGGTACTCGCGCCGGAGCACCCCGCCGAGCAGCACCAGCTCGATGGCGTCGTCGTCGGCCAGCTCCTCGTAGACCACCAGATTGCTGGTGATCACGGTGAGTCTGCGGCCGTGCAGCTGCCGGGCGAGGCGATAGGCGGTGGTGCCGATGTCCAGCAGTACGGTCTGCCCGTCCTCGACCAGCTCGGCGGCGCGGACCGCTATGGCGTCCTTGTCCGCCACCCGCACCTCGGCGACCTCGGCGAAGGGCTGGTCGCCGCCCTCCACGACCGCGCCGCCGTGCACCCGGGTGAGCAGCCCCTCCTCCTCCAGCTTCAGCAGATCGCGGCGGATTGTCGCGGCGCTCACGTTCAGCTGGGCGGAGAGGTCCGCCACAGCGGCCGGTCCACCGGAACGCAGCGCCCGCAAGATCATTTGATGTCGTCGCTCAGCCAGCACGCCGTGCACAGTACTCGTCATTCTCAATCATTTCTATGCTTGCTTCTGCTCAACTATTGCTCTTTCTGATCGGGGGGCGCACGATCCTGTGCCATACCTTGCACACTTTTGAAGGGTGGTGGGAGCGGTGCACCTCTCCCGGAGAGGGCTGCTGCGCGCGGGACTGGCCACCACGGCGGTCGCGACGCTCGGCGGCACCACGGCGGGCTGCTCGGTACCGAGCGGTTCCACGGGCCGCGACATGACCCTCTGGTACTGGACCGGCGGGCTCAGCGACAAGGTCGTCGCCGACGCCAGGACGCGCTTCACGGGCGTCTCGCTGAAGCCGGCCCAGATCGGCGGCTACTTCAAGTCCAAGCTGATGACCACGATGGCCGGACGGTCGTACGTCCCCGACATCACCGGCCTCAAGGGCGAGGACATGGCCTCGTACCTCCCGAACGCCGGACAGTTCGTCGATCTGCGCACCCTCGGCGCGGAACGGCTCAAGAGCCAGTACCTGCCATGGAAATGGGCGGAGGGCTGCGCCCCCGACGGCCGCGTGGTCGGCTTCCCCATCGACACCGGACCGGTCGCCCACTACTACATGCCCGCCGTGTTCGACCGGGCCGGACTGCCCACGGACCCCGCCGACGTCGCCCGGGAGATGAACACCTGGGACGCGTACCTCGACGCGGGCGAGCGGTTGAAGCGCAAGGTCCGGGGCGCCTATCTGCTCATCGACGCGCTCACGGTCTACCAGTACATGCTCGCCCAGAGCACCAAGCGGTACGTCGACAAGGAGCGCCACTTCATCGGCGACGGCGAGCATGTGCGCCGCGCCTGGGGCACCGCGATCGAGGCGTATCAGCGCGGCTTGTGCTCGAAGTACCAGTCCGGTACGCCGGACTCCAACGCGGCGATGGAGAAGGGCCTGCTGCCCAGCCAGCTCGGCGCCTCCTGGGCGGCCGGGGACCTCAAGCTGACCGTGCCGAAGACCAGCGGCGAGTGGCGGGTGGCGGCCATGCCCGGCGGCGCCGCCAACAACGGCGGCTCCTTCCTCGCCATCACCAAGTACTGCCGGGAACCCGAGCAGGCCTTCGACATCATCGCCTGGCTGCTGAACCCCGCCAACCAGGCCCGCGGATTCACGGACGCCACCCTCTTCCCGTCCACCCCCGCCTCGTACCGGCTGAAGGCGATGCGCGCGCCGGACCCGTTCTTCGGCGGCCAGACCACCATCGACGTCTTCGGCCCGGCGGCCCAGAAGATCCCGGTCGCCTACCACAGCCCCTATGACTACGCCCTGGACCAGGTGGTCTCGGACGAACTGCGCAATGTGAACGCGCTCGACAAGAACCCCGCCCGGGCCTGGAAGGACGCCATGAGCAAATGCCGACGCATAGCGGAGCACATGGGGGTGCTGATATGACCGCCGTGCCCGGGCTCGGTGCCCCGCCCGCCGCCCGCGGCGGTACGAAGGCCGCCGCCGTGCGCCACAAGCCCCGCTCCGTCCTCGGATACTGGCGGCTCTACCTCGCGATCTCCCCGTTCTACCTGCTCTTCCTCTGCTTCGGGCTGATCCCCGTGGGGTACTCCCTCTACCTCTCGTTCCACCGCTGGGACGGTCTGGGCACGATGGAGTACGCCGGGCTCTCGCAGTACCGCTATCTGCTCGGCGACGCCCAGTTCTGGCACTCCCTCACCAACACCCTGACCATCTGGGCCATGGCCACCCTGCCGATGCTCTTCCTCGCGCTGGTGACCGCCGTGATGCTCAACTCCGCGGTGCGCTTCAAGAACCTCTACCGCTTCGCCTACTTCCTGCCGAACGTCACGTCCGTCGTCGCCGTCGCGATCATCTTCTCCTCGGTCTTCTCCACCAACTTCGGCCTCGCCAACGCCGTGCTCCAGGGGCTCGGGCTGGACCAGGTGGCCTGGCTGAACTCCGCCTGGGGCATCAAGATCGCCATCGCGATGCTGATGACCTGGCAGTGGACCGGCTACAACGCGCTGATCTTCCTCGCCGGGCTGCAGACCATCCCCACCGAGCTGTACGAGGCCGCCCGCGTGGACGGCGCGGGACCGGTGCAGACCTTCTTCCGGGTCACCGTGCCGATGATGCGGCCGATCATCCTCTTCGCCCTCATCGTCTCGACCGTCACCGGCCTGCAGAGCTTCACCGAACCCCAGGTGCTGCTGGCCAACACCAACAACACCTCGACCTTCGCGGGCGGCCCGGGCAACTCCGGCCAGACGATGGTCCTCTACTTCTTCCAGCAGAGCTTCGACAACAACGACTTCGGCTACGGCGCCGCCATCGCCTGGGGCATCTTCCTCGTCGTCGCGCTCTTCTCGATCATCAACTGGCGCCTGGTGCAGCGCAAGGACGCGTAGGGAGACCGTCATGAAAGGCATGAAGGGCACACGTGCCCGGGGACTGTCCCTCCATCTCTCACTCATCGCCGGGGTGCTGCTCTCGCTCTTCCCCTTCTACTGGACGATCGTCATGTCGACCCGCACGTCGACCGAGATCTTCCAGTTCCCGCCGAAGCTGCTGCCGGGCACCCACTTCCTGGAGAACGTCCGCCATCTCTTCCAGAACATCGACTTCTTCGGCTCGATGGCCAACACCCTGATCGTCGCGGCCTCCGTGACGTTCCTGGTGCTCTTCTTCGACTCGCTCGCGGCCTTCGTCTTCGCCAAGTACGAATTCCCCGGCCGCCGCCTGCTGTTCGTCCTGATGATGGGCATCTTCATGGTGCCCGCCCAGCTCCAGGCCATCCCGCAGTTCGTCATCATGGCGAAGCTGGGCTGGATCGGCTCCCTCACCTCCCTGGTCGTACCGGCCGCGGCCAACGCCTTCGGCATCTTCTGGATGCGCCAGTACATGCGGGGCGCCATCCACGACGAGCTGATGGACTCCTCCCGGCTCGACGGCTGCGGCTTCCTGCGGCAGTACTGGCATGTGGCGCTGCCCGTGGTCCGGCCGGGCCTCGCCTTCCTCGGCATCTTCACCTTCATGGGCCAGTGGAACGACTACGCCTGGCCGCTGATCGCACTGATCAACCCCGACCATGTGACGCTCCAGGTCGCGCTGTCCCAGCTCAACAGCGTCCACGGCACCACCGACTACGGCATGGTGATGGCCGGGGCGCTACTCGCGCTGCTCCCGCTGCTCGTGGTGTTCTTCATCGGCGCCCGGCAGATCATGGCCGACCTCGGTAAGGGGGCCATCCGCTGATGTCCGTACCCCCCTCCCTGTGGGGAGAGCTGCGGCCGTGGGAATCCCCCGAGCTGACCTCCTGGCGGCGGCTGCCCACGCACGCGGTCGACCGCAGGCCGGACAGCCTCTCCCTGGACGGCCCCTGGCGCTTCCAGCTGCTGCCCACACCCGACACCCCGCCCGCCGGCACCTGGACCCGGCTGGAGGTCCCCGGCCCCTGGACCACCCAGGACACCGGCGACCTCCCGTCGTACACCAACTGGCGGATGCCGTGGCCGGAGTACCCGCCGCACCCGCCCGCCGACAACCCCACCGGAGTCCACGAGCGGGAGTTCCACATCCCGGCCGCGTGGGCGGGCCGCCGTATCGTCCTCCAGGTCGGCGCCGCGGAGAGCGTGCTGCTCGCCGAGGTGGGCGGCCGCCCGGTGGGCATCGGCAAGGACTCCCACCTCGCGAGCGAGTTCGACATCACCCACGCCGTACGCCCCGGGGCGAGCGACACCCTGCGGCTGACCGTGGTGAAGTGGTCCGACGCCTCCCACATCGAGGACCAGGACCAGTGGTGGCACGGCGGCATTACCCGGCCCGTCCTCCTCTACGCCACCGATCCGCTGCACCTGGCCGATGTGCGGATCACCGCACCCGCGGACGGACGGCTGCGGGTCGACGTCCAGGTGCGCACGGCGGACGGCCCCCTGCCCGCCGGATGGCGGGTCTCGGCCCACCTCGACGGCGTCGGGGAGCTGGCCGTGGACGAGGAGTACGACGCGTGGTGCGTCGAGGAGGCGCGGGTCTCCGACTTCCTCGGCGAGGCACGGCTGCACACGACCGTGCCCGGGGTGCGCACCTGGTCCGCCGAGACGCCCGAGCTGTACGGGCTCACCGTGACGCTGCACCGCCCTGACGGGACGACCGCCGACACCTCCCGCCACCGCGTGGGTTTCCGCGCCGTCGCGGTCGTGGGCCGGGACCTGCTGGTCAACGGCGAGCGGGTGTTCATCCGCGGCGTCAACCGGCATGACTTCCACCCGCTCACCGGGCGCACGGTCACGCCCGCCGAGATGCGCGCCGACCTGGAGACCATCAAGCGCTTCGGCTTCAACGCCGTCCGCACCTCGCACTACCCCAATGATCCCGCGCTCCTCGACCTCGCCGATGAACTCGGCCTCTACCTGGTGGACGAGGCGGACATCGAGAGCCACGACCACGCCCATGAGATCGCCGACGATCCGCGCTACCTGGCCGCCTTCACCGACCGGGTCGCGCGCATGGTGCTCCGCGACAAGAACCACCCGAGCGTCATCATCTGGTCGCTGGGCAACGAGAGCGACTACGGCGCCAACCACGACGCGGCCGCCGGATGGCTGCGCCGCTACGACCCGACCCGCCCGCTCCAGTACGAGGGCGCGGCCAAGACCGGCTGGGCCTCGCCGGAGGTCGCCTCCGACATCCTCTGCCCGATGTACGCCTCGCTGGACGAGATCACCGCGCACGCCGCCTCCGGCGAGCAGATCAAACCGCTCATCCTGTGCGAGTACTCGCACGCCATGGGCAACAGCAACGGCACTCTCGCCGACCACTGGGCCGCCATCGAGACCACCCCCGGCCTCCAGGGCGGCTTCATCTGGGAGTTCTGGGACCACGGACTGCTCCAGCGCACCACCGGGCGCGCCGCGGGCCGCCCGGCGGGCCGCGGCGGCGAGGGCGCGTACGCCCACGGGGTGGCCGCCGAGGGCTACCGTTGGGCGTACGGCGGTGACTTCGGCGACACCCCGAACGACGGCGCGTTCTG
>Ga0307508_10004749_pt1 | contig 13137 bp, 19 predicted proteins | sample 9_EM_MG_FD_203089 | JGI IMG/M metagenome (GOLD analysis project Ga0307508, IMG submission 203089) | Populus trichocarpa ectomycorrhiza microbial communities from riparian zone in the Pacific Northwest, United States - 9_EM | ecosystem: Host-associated > Plants > Roots > Unclassified | place... | reverse complement strand
CGGTAACATCTGAGTCCATGCGTGAATTCTTCTCCCAGTTCGGAAAAGTTGTTGATTCAACGGTCATGCTTGACCGTGAAACCGGCCGAAGCAAAGGTTTTGGTTTCGTATCACTTGAAGATGTGAATGTCCAGCCTCTCCTTGGTTTCGGCAACCTTGAAATCGACGGCAAACTTGTGAGTATTTTACCACTGTCGATAACGTGGCATTCCCAACTGTTTAAAATAGATTGATGTTAAATTGGCGCAACCAAGATATCAACGTGATAACTTCCAGAACGAAGATGGTGGCGCTGCTGGGGGCGCTGCTGGTGGAAACGACTTCCAAGCAGGAGGAGGAAGCGGAGGAGGCGGCGGAGGCGGCGGCGGAGGTGCTAACAATGGTCGTTTCCTCACCCAACAAAATGCCTACAACAATATCCCAGCTGCCGGGAATACACCCTTCGATCCTCAAGCATTGGCAGCCCTATACACACGGATGTTCCAGATGTCAAATGCGGGTATGAATCCCGCGATGATGGGTGCGATGGGTGGAATGAACCCCATGATGTCGGCAGGCCTAGGCAACGCTGGATTTGGCGGCGGCATTCGTCCTGGCATGGGGATGGGGATGGGGATGGGTGCAGGAATGCCAGGAGTAGGTCGAGGTGGTCATCAGGGTATGATGGGCACTGGGGGAATGAATCCCAACATCCCCCGTGGGCCCAGGAGCAGCGGAGGCGGTCCTCCAGCAGGAATGGGTGGTCCTGCAGGCGTTGGCCCTCAGAGAACAGGGCAGCGTGGCCAACATAACTTCCATCCCTACGCCCGTGGCCCGATCTGATGTAGAAAAGTTTCTCAAACATATAAAGTAAATACAGATCGTTTTAGTATCACTACTTATTCATTATCCTTGTATCAGTTGTTTCTTACCCCCTGTACGTTGATCTCTTAACGCAATGCAATTGAGCAATGCGTGCATACTAGTCCATAAATGTAAAGTCTCTTAGTACCTGACTCCGAGTTCCTGGCTCTGATAGCTTCTAAACTGGCTTAAATGGGAACGTCACCGTTGAACTTCCAATGACTAACTAATATAAGACTTTCTCGTAATATCGATGCTCCGAAGTTATGTGGTGGAGACGAACCTTGAACAAAGACTCGTTGGTCTTGCTGTCCGATAATCCACTGGCATGGACACCCTGGCAATCCCCCAGACTGAATCTGACCCGAACGACCATTGCGAGATCATTAGCGATCTATGGTTCAGCGACGATACCGTGATTGTCATCCAATGTGGTATCAAGCAGTTCCGACTGCCACGATGTATTTTAACTGCTCAGTCAAAAATCCTCGACCAATCCATCGCGTGGCACACGCACAGCTCTGGAGTCCTTCATATCCACCTCCTTGACCCCCCCGACCACACCGAATATTTTCTGCGTGCTATCTATCTTTCAGAGTACGTTTCTTAAACGTCCATTTGGATGCACTTTCAAGTTACTCACATTGCATCCAGGTACTTCGAACCCCCGCCCACTCGCGTTGTACTCGAGCAAACTATTGGCATTCTCAGCCTCAGCTCAAAGTACAAAGTCTCCTATCTCCAAAGGCGGGCCTTGTCGCATCTGTCTACGGGATACCCATGTACTCTAGACGCCTGGAAATGCCGAGGCGAGAATGCAACGTATCTTCCTGTTACGGACTACAGCGTTCCGTACGCTATGGTTAACATCCCTAAACCCTCTCAATCCTTCAGCACTTGAGTCGGGTCGGAGCCTTTTGGCTCCTGCCTTCCGTATTCTACGAATGCTGTCGGTACTCGATCAAAGATATCGTTGAGCACCCAGCTTGGAAGGACCCCGCACTCGACGAAGGACTTAAGAATGCTGTCATAACGGGCCAGCTTAGGCACGTCGAAGCTTCACACCAGATTTTGCGATTCCTGCAGAAACCCTCCGAAAGCGAATGTCTCAACCCATCGACTTGCCTCAACATCAGACTTCTTTGCGCTGATCAATTATCGTCGTGGTCGAAGCAGAATCCGCTTGGTATTTGGGATGAAGGGGACTGGCAGTTGCTTGATGAAATGTGCGCATTCTGCCTCGGGACCGCAAAGACTCGACACACAAAGGCTTGCGAGGATCTGTGGAAGGGCCTGCCGGAATTATACGAGCTTCCTCCTTGGGATATTTTGCTGGATATGAAGCAGAGTTCTGAGTGAGTGAGTTGTGTTCTTATCAATTATCTTTGAATATGTATCAATATAATTTTTTTCCTGTGCCAAAATTTTTTGCCACCTTGCCAAACCGACATGTTTTCTTGTATATATATAATTCGATTTTTTCTACTAGTATGTATCATAGTCAGTTTGCTATTTTATTTTTTGCAATATCGAGATCAGTAGTATATTTTTGCCTTATTAGACCGTGACGACGCGGATGTTGGGCCGTTGCAAAGCGGAGTCGAGCCCACCATCAGCGGCTTCGCTCAGTACAATCATGTTCTTCGCCCCTAGCTCTCTGGTTCTCCGCAATCGCGATTTGCTCGACTCAATATTTGACTTTTTCGAGCCTCATGAGCAACAGGCGCTCCTATGGGCATCGCTGACCTCCAAGGCCTTCTTAGAGCCAGCGCTTAACATACTCTGGCGCGAGATGACAGAGCCCTGGCCACTCTTTCGGCTTCTGCCAACATATAATAAGGATGCTTATGTGAGTTAAAACGGGCTATGGGGCTAAAGGCGGGTGAAAATTAACTCCCTATTATCTAGACATTTACTGCCTTTGTTCATGATCAACATGTTCAGCGTCTGCTTTTCTACGCTCGTCGCATCCAGGAATTCACTCTCGACTTTGAAGACATCGAAGATTACCCAGACCTCGACCTGGATATTGTTTCCAGTGTTTTCAATAGAATGAACAAGGCAGCCGCCTTCCGCGCCCTTCGCAAGCTCATTGTCTACAACCCGAGAAGAAAGTATAACAACCAACTGGTTCTCTTCTTTACGTCTGCCCCAAATCTCGAGGTTCTTGAAGTCCGGGGGCAATTCTCTGGAATTCCAACAGCCGCTTTCCTATACGCCATATCCTCCGCATCACACAACCTCAAATGCGTCGTCGTATGGTGTATCGTATCCTCTAAGGCTGTCTTCGATGTCCTCCCGTGCTTTCGAAAGCTGCAGACTCTCGATCTATCCTACATAGATTGCCACATCCCAAGAAGTTTTCTGAAAGATTGTGCTTCTTCCATGACTTCTCTCCAGTCATTGATGATAAATCTCGAAAACTTTCACTTAACTGAAGACGTCGGTACGCCTGTGTCAGGTGGACCGTTAATGGCCCTCAGCCCGATCACTTTCAACTCGCTGTCAAAACTCCTTTTGAGTGGTCCACCTCGCGATATCGAAAATACGCTGACCATTTTACACGTACCACAATTGGTGGTCCTCAGTCTTGATCTTATCTCCAGGGATGATGAAAATTTCACAGACATTCGCCCTGTTATTCAAACGTTCCTGGCATTGAACGGGCCGTATTTGAAGGATGGACTACGGACACTATCCTTGAAATTTGATTTTACACTATTGAATGTGAAAGATTACCTCGATTCTTTCCAGATTTTCACCAAACTTGACACCTTTGAAATCCTGGCTTCGAATGCTTTCTTTCCGACATCAGATCTGGCCAGTTTCCTTCGCGAGAACAACATTTGGTCGAATCTCACAGTCCTCCGCCTTTCACATCATTGCTTGGAAGTCAACCAAAATCGATTAGCCAACGCGTTGTCAATCGCTACACTCCCCCTTCTTGCCGACTCATTTCCCAACCTATTACACCTCTCGATCACGATCGACAATCCAGATCAAGACGCAATGAAGGAAATTGCAGCAGACAATCTACGCAAAGCACATAGCCTAGAGTCACTCCGCTTTGAGTACAGCCCGCCACGCGATTGGATTTACTCGACATCGACAGCTGTCACCTTTGCGTCCTTCCTTCACCGATTATTTCCGAAGCTAAAGACCGTGAAATCCTTGAGGCATGGGGAATGGGTGATGACGGTTCAAGAATTGCTGAAGGAAGCACAAACTACATAAAGACATGATTTCACGTAACCATTGACAAGTAAAAAAGAGAACATGCCCTGTACTAGTATGCACATATTTCATAACTCAGTCCCAGGTGACACTCGAACTTGAAGCACCACTGCGGTGGTTACAGTTGCCGAAGAGAAGAAGAGTTCATCTGACGTCAGGCACTGGAAGGAGAGTCGGCCTTGACAAAACGCTCCTCAGATTTCCAGTGGATGCAAAGTCTCCCATGGCAGTGTACGACTATGACATGAGTGGTGTCGGTTGATTGTGAGAGACGTTACTTTATGTTGAAAGCTGTCTTCAAAAATCGCTACTAATGCTACACGCCGCCGATCGCATCAGCTGGTAGGGTCACGTGATGATCGCGCCCGCGCGCCTGTCCCACCCCCTTCGTCGTCCTCATCGCGTCCGCGTCGCGGGGAGGGTCCCTCCCCTCCCAAAAACCTGTAGACATCATAAAAAATGCCCTGGTATACATGTATGGGACATAGAATATAATTATTTTTTCCCCAATCTGGTACAATCAAGTAGTTAGTGATGTGCACCAAGTCCCTCCACTCCCATTGCATTGGATGGGGGCTACTGAGTCCATAAAAAACTGCTTAATTTAAGGCTACTGTACAGTACCTACATAAATATGTGATTTGATAAGGAAAAAACAGTGGAATATGTGTGTTTAAAGTACAATCAGGTCCTATCTTAAGTGCTAAGTAGTCACTAAGTGCGTGTTTTGGCAGACTAAGTACTCAGTGCCAGATGATTTACGGTAAATCAGCCTGATTTACACCTGATTTACAGGGCAAACTGGTGATGAGTCCCAAATGAACTAGCTATGTAATTTTGCGAAATCATATTAGAACACATATTACAAACCTCAAGAGAATATCAAACATGGTGCTAGATATATTCCAATGCCTGGTATACTAGTATCCAGTGTCATCCAAGGAAACTATTAGAGGATCGTGTTTTTGGCCGAGTATTGATTGTTTTAAAGCTTAGCAATCATATTTTGTCAAATAAATAATAATTATCCTATAAACCAAACAGCCTTTAACTACCATAAGTAAAGATGAGGTCTTGGGACACGAAAAGAGAACAAAGGCAAACATTAGAGGCAATGCACTAGCCTGCTCTATTAAGTGATGCGCATATTGATGCGTTTATGATGCGATCAAACCAGAAAAGGCAATGGATCTGAAAGTGGGAGGTGATAATCCCAAAGCGGTACAAGATTGATGCGATCAAATATTGATGGCTGCCTGCATAACATGAAAATTGTTAATCCATAGATCATCCTACATCATGAAAACATGGAAACTGATAAGAATGTGACCTTAGGGTCAAGGGTAATATGTTACTAGGGATAGTAAACTCTAAAACGAAGAATAATGACAAGATAATGAAGTGGATGCGACCCCTCCATCAGGAATTCCTGGAATTGCTATGGAGCACTACAAAGCACTTTATAGTACTGTAGCACCATACCATGGGTCCCTCTCTACATAGCTTACAGCCATCACTCTGTAGTGCTATGTAGTGCTACAAATTAGGCATGGGGTAGTATAGAGTACTACAAATTAGGCATGGGGTAGTATAGAGTGCTATGGAGAAGGTCCAGGTTGTACAAAACAGTACAAAATTCTCATTATTAGGAAATTTGCTCACACCAGCAAATGCAGTAAATGACAGATATATTTCAAATCACTACTAGTACTATAGTCTATACTACCAAATTCAGAATCTTCTATTTAAAATCAAGGCTTGCGGTTTTGCAAATTCGAGCACACAAGTACTGGAATCCACAAAACCAAGGGTAGAGGGTGGGCAAGGGTAACTTGTAAGTACTAGTCAGGCAAGTGCGAGGATGGGCTCGATCGGCAGAAACGAGGGTGGTGGGCAGTCAAGCAAGTATGAAAGGCTCGATTTTGCCAGTTCAAGCATTTGCGTGCTCGAACTGGCAAAAATGAGGGCAAGGACAGGCTCGATTTTGCCAATTCAAGCACTTGCGTGCTCAAATTGGCAGAACTGGGAATAGTGGGTGGTTGTCCAAGAGCAGGAAGACTCAGTTTTGCCAATTCAAGCACTTGCATGCTCGAATTGGGAGAACCGAGGTGGCGGGCAGTTGGACAAGAGTGGAGAGGCTAGGTTTTGCCAATTCGAGCACTCGCATGCTTGAATTGGCAGAACCGAGGTGGTGGGTGGTCAGACAAGTGGAGAGGCTTGGTGGTGGGTGGTTGGACAATGGTGGGGCCCTTTGCCATCGTTATGGCATGGGGGGCTGGGTAAAGAAGTACTTAGTAATGTGGAATTATGTTGAAGAACAAACTTACAATTTGTGGGGAATGAGCACAATGGCCCATCCCCCACAGATGTCATCACATTGTCAAGGCACGGGCGTTGTCAAAGATGCGTTGTATTGTCTTGCTAGTCAGCTGTGGTTGGTGTCATTGGGTCATGGTGGATGGCTGTCAATGTTGGTTGTAGTGGTACTGGGTAAAGTCATAAAGAACTTAATGCTAAGTTCAAGTTCCAACATGCACATGAACCAAAATCACGTGACTTCTAAGATGTTAACAACCAGGTTATTCAACTCCATTCCAGACCCCAGTATTGAAGACATTGACAAGGAAGCCCATAGCATGGCAAGGGGCATGGGAGGGATGACGAGGGGTGGGGGTGGGCCGTCGTGCCTATCCTCCAAATTGGTTGTTTTTCATTACTTCATCATTTATCTTATATACTAACTCTTCTACAACAGAAAACCCGTCGCCACCACTTATCAGCAACCCTACAACCCTCGAAATCACACTCGATTTCGGGGGTTGTGGGCTTCTGCTGGCCACCACCACACACCAACCCCACAACCCCAGAAATCCATTTGCGGTCGATTTTGGAGGTAGTGGATTTTCTCTAGCCCTCCAGCAATGCCCCCCCGATATTGAGCATTTGTGCTTGATATTAGCAGTTGTGGATAGGGATTATCAGGGGTAACCCTGGGGTATTTCAGCTGTACCCTTACCCTACCCACTGAAAACCCTTACCCTCAATCAGGGGTAAGGGTTTTTGTGGGTTTGGGTAAGGGTTTGCTCAATTATTGGGGGTATTTATATAAATTGAGTTCAAAATTGATTTTAAAACATTAATTTTATTTATTTCAAACAATAAAGTATGTTAACAGGACCCTGATTCTATATAATATGCTGTTGTACAAGCCAAAAACAAATTTTCAATGGAAAAAATAGATAAAATATACCTATATATGAATTTTTGAGCCCTGCCAGGGGTAAGGGTTTGTCAAGGATACAAGAATCCCTACCCTGACCCTTACCCTCACTTACCCTATCCATAATCCCTGGGGTTTTTAAAACCCCTGGTAATCCCTAGATGTAGCTGCCAAACACGAAAAACGGGCCATTTCAGGCGCAGTTTTTGTGTTCGAAGAACAGGAATGGCAAAGGAGTATCCACACACACAAAACATGCCATATAGGGTGTGTTTCGTGTGTGTGGATGCATCGGATAATGGCTGAACACGAAAAACGCGGCTGAAATGGCACATTTTTCGTGTTTGAAGGTTGGGAATGGCAGAGGAGCAAACATACACATGAAACATGCCCATATGGGCGTGTTTTGTGTGTATGGTTGGAGGGGGATGGCGCTGGTGGGTGGAGAACTTCTCAAAGACAAAGAACACACCCTCATAGGTGTGTTCTTCGTGTTTGGGAGGAAGGGATGGGGGTGGGGGTGGGATTGGGGGTGCTAGGAGGGGGGGGGATGTCAGTAGACATGAAAAAAGAGAAAACATAGCCAGACATACCTTGTATGCCCTCCCCGTTGCTTTCCTATGCCCCTTTGGCCCCCCCTGGTTGCCCCTTGTGTGTTCCGTTGTGTCCGTTGTGTTTTCAACGCATCGCGGCCTCCTCGTTTCATGTTGTTGAAGAGGTACAACACTGTGTTCCTATACTGTAAGGACTGAAGTCACAGTAGACAGTAGCTTGCGCCTAATAATCTATATCAAACTCTTTGAAAAATTTGACAATATGTTGTAGGAGAATTTCGTGAAATTCAATTGTTCTAAGTGTTTTGGAATGGTCTTGTTCTTTTTGGAATAAAGGTAAAAGGTTTTGTATTGTTGTGCGTTCGCTTCAATAAGGTAGACACAGCAACAAATATGCTCTGGACTCTGCTTGTAAAATGCAATCTTTTGCACTATGACTAGTATAATCTTGATATTTCTGGACTTTAACTCGAATAGGTTCCTTCTTGGAACACTCTGAGACCTTCTTGGTCTATAAACTTTGGAAAGAAGCCACCAAAACTTCTCTATACTGCGATAACTCGAAGGACAGGCCACCGAAACCTTCCTTAAATCAAATCAAGCTTTATAAGTCTCTTAATCTCTCAAAATCAAACAAGCTAGCTTCGTGCTAGACTGTATTCTGGGTGTAAAGCTACAACTCTTCTGATACAAAGCTTTTTAAGGATCTGCTTCGAACTTTAGAACTGCTTGTCTTCAAAGTCTGCTGCTTTTCAGCTGGTAACTTTTACTAATTGCACTTGACTTTTGTTTTGAGGCCTCAGTTGTCTGTCAACGTCCGAGTACTACTGTTCTAGTTCGTTCTGCTCATCCTTTTATACATGAGGGTGTATAGATCTAGATCTACTACTAATCTGAATTATTGCATGGTAAACTCTGTAGCATGTGCTTCTGCACAGCCTGTAATGATAAATAGAGCAGTTTCACCTGCTATTCTGTTCGGTCTTTTCGGATATCCAAGGCCAAGAACCAATTGTGTGATGCATCTCACTGCAAAACTTGCATTTTGATTCTAATTTCACTCTAGATCCTGAAAATCTTCGTAAATGCCCTCAACCCTTAGTTACTGCACATGGTCTCGGTCATCTCGGTTCGGAATGTTCAAGGAATTCATCAGAATCCACACTGAACCTTTACTTTAATCAAAGAGCTGCATGTTACTGTAGTTCTTCTTTTTATCACATCTTTCAATCTTGTTCCAGCCGAAATATTGTATCTCTTGTTGGAATCAACTCTAGAATGTTTGTGCTGCTTTGTTAAAGTGATCCGCAGGTACTGTTCCAGTTTCTGATTGACCTGTTCCATCTGTCCGTCAGTCTGCGGGTGGTAGGCGGTGGACGTCGCGGCCTCGATTCCCAACAGTCGGTACAGCTCCTTCATGAATGCGGCGATGAATTACGGTCCACAGTCGGACACAACCTTCTGCGGGAGGCCATGGAGCTTCCAGACATTCCAGAGGTAGAGGTTCACTACTCTGGCGGCAGTGACCATGGTGACCGTTTCGATGAAGTGGGAGTGTTTACCTACAGAGTCAATGGCTACCATGATGGAGTCGTACCCGCCTGATTCCAGGAGTTCCAAGATGAAATCCATGCTGATGATGTCCCAATGTTCTTCTGGAATCGGGAGCGGTTGGAGCTCTCCGCTGGGTAGGCGGCACTGTATCTTAGTGTGAAGGCACAAGTCGCAGTGGGAGACGTACAGGCCTACATACCACAACATATTTTGCCACCAGTAACTTCAGGAGACGAGTTCCAGAGTTTTGAAATGGCCTGGGTGTCCAGCTACCTTGGTGTCATGACAGAGCGAGACTATCCTGCGGTGGAGGTCAGAGGTGTCTGGGACATAGATGCAGCCATGGTAGTAGAGGAGGCCGTCACGTTCCGACCATTCTGCAGATTTGAGGGAGTGGGTGGATGACTTTCGCAGTTCCTGCGCGGCTTGGGCGATGGGTTCTTCCTTCGGCTGCTTAGTTCCCTGTCGCATGTCTTGCAGAATGTCCTGTTCCAGTCTGGTAAACTGCAGGCCCTCTAGTGCGCGTACCGCAAAGAGTTTCGGAGTGAGGAGGACAATGTCAGAATTGTCATCAGTGCCGGTGCCATGGTCGGATCTGCGGGAGAGTGTGTCTGGCTTACCCATTGACTTTCCAGGTTTGTGGTAGAGCATGAAGTCGAAGTGGGAGAGGTAGAGAGACCACCGGGCTTGCCTCTGGTTCAGTTGCTTGGCTGTCATGAAGTACTCCAGGTTCTTGTGATCCATCCAGATCTCACATTGGTGTTCTGTGCCTTCAATGAAGTGCCGCCACTCCTGGAGAGCTCGTATTATCACCAGCATCTCTTTGTCGTGGATCTCGTAGTTCTGCTCAACAGGGGAGAGGGACTTGGAGAGGAAAGCGACCAGGTGCCACTTTTCGTCTTCCGGAGACACCTGGGAGAGGACGGCACCCGTCGCAAAGTCAGAACTATCAGCTTCAATGCAGAAGGGCTTGGTTGGGTCAGGAGAGATGAGGACCGGAGTGGAGGTGACACTTTGCTTCAGTCTGGTAAACACGGTGCATTCAGCCTCCCCCCAGCACCAACCAGAGTTGTTCTGGGTCAAGTCAAAGAGCAGGCGAGTGTGTTCCGAGAAGTCCCTGATGAACAGTCAGTAGAAATTGGTGAACCTGAGGAAGGATTGCACCTCCTTCTTGTTCATCCAGTGATGCCAGCAATCTTGACTGGGTCCATGGTGACGGAGTTGTGAGAGATGATCACTCTGAGGTACTCAATCGTGGTTTTCTTGAACTCGCATTTGTTGGAACAGAGGTAGAGCTTGTGCTTCTTGAGAAGTTCCAGAACTCAGCAGGTGATCTTCCGGTGCTCTTCAAGGGTCTCCATGAAGATGAGGATGTCATCCAGATAGACCATGACTACGCCCTCCAAGATGAGGTCCTCAAAGATGTCATCCATCATCGTCTGGAAGGTGGCAGGACTGTTCGTGAGGCCGAAGAACATGACAAGGGGTTCATACAAGCCGCAGTTGGTCCGGAAGGCAGCCTTCCATTCATCTTCTTCCTTTATCCGGACATTGTTGAAGCCCCATCGGACATCCATTTCATGAAGTGCTTGGCTCCGCAGAGCTTCACAATCAGCTCTGGAATTAAGGGGAGTGGGTACTTGTTTTTCACGGTTATGGTGTTCAACGCATGGTAGTCCTGCACCAGACAGAGTTTGCCATCCTTCTTTTTAACAAAGAAGACCAGAGCGGCCATTGGGGATTTGGAGGGTCGGATCTGTCCAGATTTGAGATTTTCCTTCAGAAAGGCATCCAGTTCTTTCTGTTTGAGGGCGGAGAGCAGGTAGACCTTGCAACTCTTTGGAGAGGCATTGGGGGTGAGCTCGACAGCGTGATCCCATGGCTTGGTCCCAGGCAGTTCATCGAAGGAGTCCTTGGAAAACACAGAGTGGAAGTCGCAGAGGTGTGGCGGGATGTGCTTTTCATGGTCCGCGGGTTGGGAGTTCTGTCGGAAACCCTCCAGCAGGCATTTATCTGCTTGGTGTCTTTCCTTTTGGTGTTCTGCTCTGCCTTGCAGTCAGTTTGGCAGCCTACGCAGCAGCAGGGAAGGCACCTAGTCATCTTGACGGTCCAGGGTGGAAGTCGATCTCCAGGTTGTGCTTGTCCAACCAGGTGAACCCAAGTATCATGCTTTGTTTGCTGAGGCAGGTGACTGCAAGTAGGATACGTTCGGAGTGTCGGTTGTAGGTCATGATTATGTCAACAACCTCATGAATACTTCCAGCCTCATTGAGAGTTCCATCCACATTGTAAACCGGGATCGGCTGGGACAGCTTGTGGGTTGGGAGCTTGGCCTGGGTGACAAAATCCTGGTCAATGAAGTCTCCAGTGGCTCCGGTATCAACCATGGCCTCGGTGGACGATTCTTCCATGGTATCCATGGTTTTCAAATGGATTGGGAGCATGATGGATTTCGGGCCTAGTTCAAGGGAACAGATGATGAGCTTCTGCTTCATCCGCTTTTCCCAATTTTTGGTTCAGTGATTTCAAGAACGGAAAATTGATTACTATTTAGCAATGGGGGCGCATGGCTCATCCGCTGTGGGATACAAAATTCTCTACACTAACTGGAGGTTCCGCTTCATCCAGGGTTTCTATGGATGCTACGTCCTTGGCAGCGAGCTTGTTCTCAAGCTCCATCTCCAACTCATCTGCATCCATATATCAGACGTCGAAGCAGAGGTTGCAGTCCTTCACCCAGTGCCTGGTTTTTCTGCAGTGTCAGCAGGTGTCAGGGGTGGCTTTGGCCTTCTGGGTCACATCTATGTCCATCAGGACAGGATTGCCTGGGGACGGATTGAAGTGGGCAAAGCGTGCGGCAGGGGCAGCTTGAGCAGGTTGGGAGACCATTGGAATGTGGCTCGTGGTGGGAGTTGGAATGTGGGGTTGCCAGTGGGAGGTGTGGAAGGCCTCGTCCACCACGCAGTTCTGGTCCATCTGGACGGCAAGGCAGAACCAGGCTTTGGGATCCGTGTCTGAGGGTCTTCCATACATCATTCCTGCAAGGCCTCGGCGGAACTTCACCACTATTGTCTTTGGGTTGGCGTAACCGGAGTCCTCAATGAGGTCCTTGAACTGGTCGAGGTAATTGCCGACCGACTGCCTGCCTTGAAAGTATGCTGCAGTTTCCAGCACATTCATGGCTGCGGCTTCAGAATCGAGGGGCATGAAGTCCTTTCGGAACTCCTCCTCAAAATTGACCCAGTCGATGAAGCGGAGGTGTCTGGACTTTGCTTTGTGTTCAAATCCGCAGGTCACCCAGTGGCCGGCATGTCCGGACTTCATGTAAGACATTGCCCAGATGACATTGGTGAGATCGTCTTTGAAGGATTCCGGGCAGAGGCGGATGTAGGTTTGGCAGGATGTTGAGAAGGCCTTGCCCACGGATCAGTCGCCATTAAACTTGGAGGAAACAGAAGGCTTAAGAAAATTCTTTTTCCGTCTGGCGGAGGAAGTGGGTATAGGTGAGGATTGGGCGCTGCTGCGGGTCAGGCGTTGTCGATGAGAAAAAGGTTTCTCCTGGGTTTCACCGGAATTGACGTTCTTCGGGCTATTCCAGTTGTTCGTTGGGAGTGTAGTCAATAATGCAATAATCCAAAAGTTGGACTAAAACAAGCTAATCCTTCTTCACACAGACCTTATAAGAGATGGACCAAAGTATAGCCAATTGTCTTGGCTTTAACCTAAGTATAT
>Ga0307508_10004748_pt1 | contig 13137 bp, 10 predicted proteins | sample 9_EM_MG_FD_203089 | JGI IMG/M metagenome (GOLD analysis project Ga0307508, IMG submission 203089) | Populus trichocarpa ectomycorrhiza microbial communities from riparian zone in the Pacific Northwest, United States - 9_EM | ecosystem: Host-associated > Plants > Roots > Unclassified | place... | reverse complement strand
ACGGTTCGCCAATTCAATATCCTCCATCTCAATAAACATCCACACACTCTAATGCGTAGACCAACAAATCATACAGCTGCGTGTGATTCGCAGTGCCCAACTCCTTGCTGAAGAAACGCTTTGAGGGACGCAGCCTGGTGATAAATTTCACCAATGTTCGAGGGAATCGGGCCATGTGTATGGTGTGCCGATTGTGCCAAGCCTTTCGAGGATGGGGACGCGGATTCTGGTGCAGCAGATGCGCCTAATGTACAATCTGCATATCGAAACGAATACCACTTCCAAGAATCCCGTTTCTCACAACGACTCGATATTCCTTGAGACGAACGCGATGCACAAGACCCAAAGCCCAAACTGGTGGCACTTGCTGCTTTGCTGTTGCTGCTGCCGTACGTAGACATCCCTGGGAAAAACCACTGATTACGGGGTGCGCACCGAGCCAATGCCTCGGAGAGTCGGGGACCGGGCGCTTGCTGCCGTTGCCATACCATTAATATTGATCCGGCGTCTCGCGCTGATACGCGCCAATCGTTGCTGTACCCACTCCGCCCCTGAGTGGCTCTCACCACGCCCACCATCTCATCAAATAGTCGCCTGACAGTGGCAGGATTTGTGATTGATGTATGTGTTGTGCAACTGCTGCTGCGAAGATACGAATTTACTTAACCTTCACTCCGGTACAGTGTCCACTTTTTGACTCCAAGTTTAGAGTGCTCGAGGTACGAGGCGAAAGCCACACGCGATACTCAACGTCAGCGGCCAATGAGTAGATTATCTTACCTTGCTTGAACGCCTTAGATTATTTTGAAGCCTTTTCCCATATCATTTGCTGATGGTGAACGACGTAGAGTTCCAATCCCTCCCTGATTCAGAGTCACAGTCAATCGCTTCCTCCTCATGCTCCCGGTCCTCTCGATTCTCGGATTGGACATTGATCCGACAATTTTCTAACCAAAAGACACACTCGCGAACGTTTTACCACGCGAAGAATTCCGATATTCGAATGGGCGAGGTCCGCAAAGCAATCGAATACATTCGGGGCAGGTGGTCCGACTACTCTATATTTATGCAAGAACTCCGGGAGTATATGGATCGCTTGGGCAGCTTCTCCACCTCTACTGAAGAAGATCGCCGTACCCTCGAAAGTCTGCTGTCAAGCTCCAAAGAATGGGGAGACAGAAGTCCTACACATGCCAACAGCTTCGACGTTCTCCACCTTTACACGTCGCAATTTGGATACAACACGATTTTTGGGTTGTTAAACGTGGCATTTCGAACGGACGCCGTCACGGAGCAAGGTCAAGAGAAGGAACTTCGCTCTGCTGTATTCCTCATCGAACTTCTCAACATCGACCTGTTCAACTACCTTTTACGGGACCCTTTAAAGTCTGGCTTTCAGGGGATAGTCTATCGCGGCGTTTCCTTTACTGAGGAAGAAATCGACGACTTTCGAACTTTCGCTACGATACCGGTTCGTGACAGATACTGGTCGATTCCCCTTGCGATGATGTCCGCATCCACGAGTGTAGGGACTGCTTTGGAATTTGCTCTCCGAGATGTCGCACAAGACCCTACCAAACGACCATTTCTTTGGAGAATCCACGTCGCGAACATCGATCCAGACCTTCTTCGGATATATAACGAAAGGTTCCCTTCGAGTGTTGTTACGACACTGTGCGCTGTGCCAGTCGATGAGGTGTCCAGATTTCCGCAAGAGGGTGAAGTCTTGCTCAGAGGCCCTTGGTTCCAATTTATTCGACTTCACAAGGAATTTGTGGATGACGTCGGAATGGTAATGGACGTCATGGATGTTGTCATGTTGAACACCAACAGAGACCATCCTTCCGTCGCAGAGCTGGGCGTGGAAAGAGGAGACGAGGCCAGAAGATTGTTTGCCCTACTGGTAGGAATATCGAGGGCGCGGATTTGCGAACATCTCGCTCTTGAATACGGTCTTACTTCAGATGCTGAAGAATTTGAGCGGATTCATGAAGAGCAGGCACACCACTTATATCCGGCGACGATCCGAGACAGACTCGGTTGTCTAGTCTCGTGACCAGCCAGACCGCTGGTGGAAAGGGAGCCGTTGAAGTAGACCAAATCACAAAGTTCCATGTGATTGTGAAAAAACTATCTCGTCCTCGTCACAACCGTAATCATCTGTTCCATTATCCCTTACAACTGTTTTCATTTGACAAGGTGTGGATGGAGTTGTAGGAAGGGAATTGGATGTTATACGCAGTATTTCACATCACATGTATGTCATGATTTTGTGAGTAGATACAGTCATTACATTCTTGTCTGCAGCTGCACAGTAGCCCCAAAGCTATGGGTGGGATTCATTTGGAGCTGATAATAGCGCCAATCAGGTGTATTGCATACACATAGGCCAATGCGCCGAGGGTGTTTGAATGGCAGCTGCACAAGTTGAAGTGCGAGACCTTTCCCCAAATTCAATCTCCTTCATGTCGCACACAGCGTTCGGAGAAGGCCGGGAGCGACTGGAAGGGTTTGTCGCCCGAAGCGCCATTGAAGTGGTGGCGGCCATAATCCTACTGCATTAACGTCTGGTTTACAAACGGAGTTGGGATTAAGGAGCTCCTCAAAATAATGGAAGTTGCGGGAGACTGCGACAGCAGACGTGAACATGTGTTAGGGACCAGAATATGGCGAGCGAGACTGCGAGCGTGATGTGATGTTGAGTAGGGGCGGCCTGGAGGTGTGAGGTTGTTGACCGGGACCCAAAAGATCCGTTTGTGCCGAAGCGCGCGAGAAAAAATTGAACAAACACAAATCCTTTGCTCCCCGCCAACACTGCCAACGATGAGCCCGACACAAACGATGTCGTCTTCGGCGCCTAGCACGTACAAGCCCCTATACCTGCGCCAGTTCCCCATCGCCTCCGTAACGGAGAAGGTTGGTGTTGTCGCAAAGCCCTCGCCAAAAGGCGTCGACTTGTACGCCCGTTTCGCCTTTGCTGGCGCCGTCTGCTGCAGTGTCACACATGGTGCTCTCACACCGGTCGACGTCGTCAAGACCCGAATTCAGCTTGAACCCGAGGTCTACAATAGGGTCAGTGCATTTTCTCCGTGCGTGAAATTTGGCACGCTCGTTGATATCTCCCGTTTTCGAAAAATTTCCACTCTGGACTGGGACGCTGTTATCATGTAGGGTATGATTACTGCCTTCCGGCAAGTCATCGCCAAAGAGGGCGCAGGCGCCCTCCTCACTGGCTTCGGGCCAACCGCCGTTGGATATGCGCTTCAAGGTGCATTCAAATTCGGTGGATACGAGTATTGGAAAAAGGTCGCCGTAGAATACATCGGCTTTGAAAACGCGCAGAACAACCGGAACCTCATCTACCTCGGTTCCTCCGCCATTGCCGAATTCTTCGCCGACGTTGTACTCTGCCCACTTGAGGCCACTCGAATCCGCCTTGTCTCCCAGCCTGACTTTGCAAATGGTTTGGCCCCGGCATTCCTACGTCTCGCACGTGAAGAGGGTGTTATTCGCGGCTTTTATTCTGGGTATGTACACACTTGTTTTGCGCGGTGAAATTTCCCACCGTCCAGTTTGCACCAGCTAATATGCCTCCCTGCCAGCTTCGGCCCCATCTTGTTCAAACAGATTCCATACACTATGGCCAAGTTTGCAGTTTACGAAGCCGCCGCTGTACGTCACCTTTTTCACGACGCATTTTTATGATGTTTATATTTCCCATGTCGACTAACTATTGCGCTTCGGAACTGACTGTTTTTTTGTACCCGTGTTTAGGAGCAACTGATCACTGCCTATGGCAAGCCGAAGAACAAGCTGACGCCGGGTGAAGCATCCTCGCTCAACCTTGCGTCGGGTCTTATTGCCGGTTTCGCTGCTGCGATCATTTCCCAACCTGCCGATACCCTATTGTCCAAGATTAACAAGACAAAGGCACTTCCCGGTGAGACTGTCACTGGGCGCTTGATCAAAATGAGCGGTCAGCTCGGTGTCTCGGGTCTCTTCACAGGGCTTGGCGCCCGGTACGTCTTTTTTTCGAAGAGTTTCCTGTGGCACTCGCATCTGACTGATTGCATGTACCTTTTTCCCCCTCGCAGTTTGGTCATGGTTGGTACCCTCACTGCTGGTCAATGTAAGCATAGTTTTCTTTGTTCAAGTGCATTCTCTGAGACTGACGCTGTTATCTTTATGCAGTCGCCATCTTCGGCGAGATCAAGCGCATTTTGGGCGCTACTGGCGGTGTCGAGATCGCCAAGGTTAAAACCGTCTAGACGTTCCTTCTAGATATGCACTCTATACGTTCCCGTTTCTTGTGACTTGTTACCTATCTATATTCTAGAATAGACTACGCTATACCTGCATCCCGACTAACGCGAGCGATTTGACTTGGAAGTGGCTCGATGAATGAGTACTTGTTCTAGCTCAGGCTTGGAGTTCTGCGTGCGTATTCTGCTACATGACTGGGCTGTTCTCACGTTGTGTCTATTAGATCCTCAATTTTGAGACTTATGTATGGCTCTCACTCGGGACTCCCCCCAATCAGCGATCCCTAAAAAGGTTCAAACTGATGATACTGCGTTTATCTCTCCCCAAGCGGGGATGCTGCCTTCATGGGGGTCGTCGACGGTGCACTTGCTTCGTCCCTCATTTCATCCCGGCGCGTCCTTGACCAATAGCCTGTTACGAGCACTACTGCTTCCTTGAGAAAACATCGCTTCACTACAAGTGGTCACTGCAGTTGATTTTATATTGGCGCACATGCCGCATGAGATTCGTGTCTCTCGGCCTGGGGTTTTTCGCCAATAATGCTTGCTACAGTATATCTAAAATGACCATTCTTAGATGCCAGTATCATTTCGCATAACTAGAAACTCAACGTGTCGTGCCTTGATATACGGAAATTCTGCCGCGATAACACCCCTAAAAAGATCCGTGGAGTTGCCGTGATTGGCGGGCATGAACCCGAGCTACTGTACATAAGATACGTTCGAAGGCTTCGCCTTGCAGCTGCAAGGGAATGGACTATGCTTAAAGTGAATCGCACATTACTTTGCTTGCCTTGCATTCATTCTTTAAATTGCCTAATTCTGTCGCTTAGTTTCTCTGTGCTCCCGCTTAGCCCCAGCGCCTCACGCATCGCAAGGAACACAATATTTTCTGGGCTCGATAGGCTTGAAATCTTCACCGTTTGTACACGACATTTACCAGGATCGCGAAGACGGTTCCGCTCCTGTTCGAGGTGCACTCTTTTGAACGGATCAAAGTGGCAGGCGCGGCCACGTCGGATGTGAAGATCTCACAACGTGGCATCAACCAGAGCTTGAGGTCGCGACTCGTAGCGAACACAGACGTTAAGAATGTTCTCAGTCCTCTTACGAGTGCGCTTAGGGCCCCAGTCGCGGGACCTACCTTTTTATGACACCGGATAACCGACAACGCTTTATATATGTGCGGGTTCTGACTGGTTGCGGCCTTTTCCCGATCCATTTGGCCTCTGGGGGCTGCAATTACTCCGTTGAAATTGGCGGTTCTGGTGTATTGTGGTTGTTCAGTCGTCGCGACACGCCAGTCCATTGAACTTGGCAAATTGGGGGGAAACATTATCATAGAGACAGAGACGTATCACAATAAACACATTGCATATTAATTCCCGGTTCGGCACTGCGTCCATTGTGCACCATGAACAAAACGTTGCAGGTTGAGTCGTGTTGGTCGAGTCCCTATAATCGCTAGATTGCGGGGTCGCAACAGGCCCAAATGATGCTCTGGTGGAAGCCAGAAGAGGAGTTGTCCATGTGCTGTTGTCATCCAGCCGTCTTCGTGAAGTATAGAACCATCGGAAAATATTGATCCGCCGTTGGCTGCAGGCGCATATGCATCACGCGGGCTGTTGGTTTGTGGGATGGACGTGTGCCTTGTTGCAGAAACGCTAGGCGATGATTGAATTTGTTCATGATTCTGAGATGAGACTGTGTGGATGCTGTCGGGAGAAACTGCAACCGACTGGATCCAGTCAGAGCGCTCACCCAGGGGCTGTGCACCTGACACGGCATCCCAGATTCGAATTGTCCCGTCGGCAGAGCCTGATATGATGCGAGTGCCATCGGGAGAAAACGCAACTGATTGGACCCATTCGGTGTGCCCTTGCAGAGGCTCACCAATGGGTGCAGCTAACACGGCATCCCAGATTTGAACTGCCTTGTTGCGAGAGCCTGAGACAATACGAGTGCCATCAGGAGAAAATGCAACTGACTGGATCGCGTGAGAGTGCCATTGCAAGGTCTCGCCGATCAGTGCACCTGACACCGCATCCCAAATCCGGACTGTTTTGTCTCCGGAGCCCGAGACAATGCGAGTGCCGTCGGGAGAAAATGCAACCGACAGGACCCGGTCAGAGTGCCCTTGCAGAGGGTTGCCGATTGGTGCGCCAGACGCAGCGTCCCAAATTCGAACCGTGTTATCGTTAGAACCTGAAACGATGCGGGTGCCGTCGGGAGAAAATGCAACCGATTGGATGAGGGCGGTGTGCTCTTGTAGAGGCTCACTAAGCGATGGACACAGCATGCCATCCAAAATTCGAACTACCTGGTTGCCAGTGCCCAAGGCGATGCGAGCACCGTCGGGAGAAAACGCAACCGATTGGACGCCGCCAAAGTGCCCTTGCAGAGGCTCGCCAATGGGTGCACCCGAAATGGCATCCCAAATTCGAACTGTTGCGTCGCCAGAGCCTGAGACAATGCGGGTGCCATCGGGAGAGAACGCAACCGATTCGACGCAGCCGGTGTGCCCTCGCAGAGGCTCGCCGAGCGATGCACCTGACACAGCATCCCAAAGTTGAACTGTCCCATCACCAGAGCCTGAGGCAATGCAACTGCCATCCGGTGAAAATGTAACTGACTGAACCGACGCAGAGTGCCCTTGCGAAGGCTCGCCGATTGGTATACTTGGCATGTCATCCCAAACTCGCACTGTTTTGTCAGACGAGCCCGAGACGATGTGGGAGCCGTCAGGAGAAAATGCAACTGACAGGACCAAGTCAGAATGTCCTTGCAGAGGGTTATTGATCAGTGCACCTGACACGGCATTCCATATTCGAATTGTTCCATCGTCGGAGCCTGAGATGATGCGAGTACCGTCGGGAGAAAATGCAACTGACAGTACCAAATCAGAGTCCCCGTGCAGTGGCTCACTGATTGGTGCACATCGTGCGACATCCCAAATTCGGATTGTTCCGTCGTGAGAGCCTGAGACGATGCGAGTGCCGTCGGGGGAATACGCAACCGATTGGACTGTATCGGAGTGCCCTTGCAGAGTTTCGCTGATCCGTTCGCCTGACACATCCCAAATTCGAACTGTATTATCGTCGGAGCCTGAGATGACATGAGTGCCGTCGGGAGAAAATGCAACGGAGCGGATCGAATTAGAGTGCCCCAGCAAAGGCTTGCCGATTGGTGCGCCTGAAACAGCATCCCAAATCCGAACTGCTGCGTCGAGAGAGCCCGATACAACACGCGTGCCATCGGGGGAAAATGAAGCCGAGCTGACCGAGTGAGAGTGCCCTCGAAGAGGCTTTCCGATCAGTGCCCCCGACATGACATCCCAAATTCGAACTGTTTTGTCATCGGAGCCCGAGACGATGCGAGTGCCGTCGGGAGAAAACTCCACTGACTGGACCCAGCGAGAGTGTCCTCTCAAAGGCCCGCCGATAGGTGCACCCGAGACAGCATCCCAAATTCGGACTGTGCCGTCCTCCGAGCCCGATACAACGCAGTTGCCATCAGGAGAGAACCCAACCGAATAGACGGCTCCATCGTGCCCTCTAAGGGTCTGACGGACGGCAGGCCATCGTTTCAACCTCCCTACTTCAACTGACAGGGTGTTCCTGAATGAACTACACATCCTTTGCAGAACAACAGATTCAGCTGGTAAAAAGGGCAAAGCTGACACATAGATGTGTGGCACGCTTTGAGCCATGGGATACCCAAAGGAATTAATAAATTTGGAGGCATCTGAAACGACGGCCTCAACATCGGCCCCATATTTCTGTGTAGCGAAGTCAGTCAGGTGTTGCTACTGTGTATCAGGAAAGCGAGGCAGACTTTAGCCCAATTGATCATCTTCCTTAGGATCGGGGGTATCATAGACATCTGCTCCTTCAGACTGAATACCTCAATCCAGTATAGAAATCGGTGGGTGAAAAAATTATTGACAACATCCACGAACGGATGCAAGTCTGCTTCTGGTGTTGATCCAGATTCTAAATGGTCCGCCCAATATTGGCTCGCATACATGAGTACGGGAGTTATAGTGCGGGCGACGCGCTCCTGGATCCCTTCGATTTCGTTATTCCGGCGATAGGACGTCTCGACGCCACAGATGTTAAACTTGAGGTCTTGCTTCATGACCTGGAGACAGTGGGACGCGAGGTCGAGGTGATGCACAGGTGTGTTGACGTGCCATCTCGCATCCTGACACCTTTCGGGGTCACAAAGAAATTCAATGAAAGACGCATGTAGAAACCGAGCAGGTTGCCCACGACCACCTTGCAATAATGGTTGCAACCGCGAGAGCACATCTTGTACTACGTCCACCTCTAGCCCCAGCAGCGCGCTAAGCTGCTGATCTGTCAGCTGCACGCGGGCGACCACTATGGCACCAATGACGGAATGTGCATATTCGAGTTCATTGCTGATGTACGAGTCGAATGAATGAATAAGAGCGACCCTATACAGGTTGTCCAGCTTGGCGTGTGATGGGCCATGCTCGGATGCGCCGAGGATCGTTTTCAACCGGGCTTCGCGCGGGCCGGATTCAATGAAACGAATGGTTGTAGATGCCCATATGAAGAGACCTCCAGACAGAGTAACGAGCCTTTGTATTACGTCCGCACCAGGCCAATCGGGCTGAAGTCGGCGGTTTAGGTGTGCGTCGTTATTGTTGGCAAGCCGCGTTTGGAAAAGTAACGTGATGTCGAGTGATGTTGACTCGTCGCCCACAATCACGTCATAACTCAGGGGATTCAGACGTGACAGAGCATCATGAATATCGGGTTCATCTCGGCTCGCGATCAATAGTCGGAAGACATTGGGAAGCTTTGCGAGGCCGGCAGAGAGGGTGTTAAGGAGCTGCCTCCTTGATTCCGATGTACCGCATTCATCAAGAGCATCGAGGATGATCACAATGGGCCCCGAATTATGCGTGGCCGCGAGCGCAGTGAGTGGTTCCTGCAGAAGATACTGAAATTGCAGGTCCAACGAATATTCTGCAACGCGAGGCCATTGTTTCATCCACATGTCAAGTTCACAAGCAAAAAGGGGATGAAAGAGCGCTAGCTGCTGTGCAATTGTGTGGATCGCACGATGGGGCTCGCTGTTATCCGGGTTGTTTCGGTCCCAGGAAATAAGGGCACCCAGCCGACGTAGTTGGACAAAGTAATGGGCAAGCGTGTTGAGGATCGTGCTCTTCCCAGATCCAGCAGATCCGCGAAGCCAGAGAATATTCCGTTTTGCATTAGGACATGCAAGGGAAGTAAAGAGGTCTCGCAGAATGTCCATCCGGGTTCCAGGAAGGCATCGCTCTTGTGTGACTGGCTCCGCATGCAGAGGTTTCAAATATTTTAATGTATCCACTGGAGCTATGGTGCGCAGGTCAAATCTGGCCTGTGGCATGCGAAGGGAGAAAGTCCCCGTACCAATTGGTTCATGCTGTCGAAACGCTCGGGCCGATTCAAACAGAGTTGGCGGCTTCATTCCTGGCCCAAGCTCCCCCTTGAGCTGCACAAGTGCATTGGAGAGGCGTGATACTATGTCCTTCGTTTCCGAGATTGCTTGCGGGACTGGTTGATCGTGAGCAATAGGTTAATGGGTCAAACACCATTAAACATGTAAGAAAGGACGAAACACATACCCACATCGGAGGTATAATGCAGAATGAATATACCACATTCAATCGTTTGTAGTGTGATTCTGATGATGATGCCATCAAGATGCTGAGTTGTGTTTCTCGTTTCGACGTCTACGACAGATGAATAAATGTCGACCATAGACGTGATTAACCCTTTGAGCGCCCCGGCTCGCACGATATGTTTTTGTGCAGTCTATTATGATCAATTGAAATCGTCAATGCTCGTGATGGTTTGCTGGAATGATTTTCCACACCACAAACACGGATGTCATGATCTGCCGAGCAATATTTGCGTATGGACGAGCCTGTTTAAGCACGTTAGTGTGAATCCAGTAGACGCGACTTAATCTATGACGAGGGTGATGCCAACCTCCGCTGTCTCGCCCAACAAATTCGCTGCGACGTCTGTCCTATCAACTATTTGTCTGAGAGCGTCGAGAATATCGCTGTCGTCGGAGTCCTCGACCGCATTTCGAATCGGCTTGGGAATTGGGGGCGAAATAAACGGTCCTTGATCAGTATCGTGGCTAGCGCCATCCATCATACGCCTGTTATCCGGTGCGGCAGGGTCCAGTAGCCGGACAACAAGCGAGCCTGCTTCTTGACCGCGATCTCCGTGTAGCACTAAGGTAGTTCCAGACGATGTGGAGGGCTCTGAGGCACCTGGCTCACGATGGTTGTTCTTGCATCGTTTGAGCAACTCGCCAACCGCGATGTCCACGGTTCCAACCACAATGGGTCTGCGCCATTGGCGAGAGTGCTTGAGATGAAAGGACAGGACAGAAGACAACTCCGCTCCTCTGGCAGCGTGTTCGTTAATCCGCGGGGCTGATTACGCGTTAACGAGTCATTGAGGAGGGGAAACTTACAAAGTACATGTGTGGCCCCAACGTGAAATCGGATCTCGTATAATCTCAGTTTTGCAAAGGTTATTTCCCGACAAGTAAGCTCTGACATAAAGCGCTGGAGCGCGAGGGATTGTCTTGATATCTCCAACTTCGATGACTGCTTCGCAATGAGGGAAGGGTGTAAACACTGGATTGAACGGAAAGGACTTACTGGTTAACTTGTAAAGGTGCTTGGCGCCACCACTAGTATCCATGGAGGACTGTTGGTTGAAGCGCCAGCGGCGTTGTAAATCAGGTACTACTCGCACGTGACGGTTCACATGTGACAGTTGTGACGCTGGGCGAAATCCCCGAAGTAGGTTAGGTGCGTGGCTAAATCTCGCGATAAGACGCCGGTTTCCATGGTTTTCGTAACCAGGTCCTATTCAATTTTTGGTCGCAAAACCACGAAAACCATGGAAACCTACTTCGGGGATTTGCTGATGCATGGGATTGAATGATAATAGCCATGATGACGGTGCGAAATATGTTTGAAGGTCATGGTGGCTTCCCTTGAGGGACGGAGACTAAGAGAAGTAAAGCATAACAGCAGGTACATGCCAAGGTGGCACGTCGGCTGCTGATCGGCTGTTGACTGCACAGTGGGGAGATACAGAAAGATAAGAAAAACATGCCCTATTTCTCCTTGCAGAGTGAACGCAAGTGGAGACCATATAGAGCAGCGAATCGAAGTTTCCACGAACCATATTCGTCCTGTGATCCCGTAGCGGGATTTATCCTGAACGACGGCATTTAGAAGGCAGCCCTCATCTTATTTGACAGACGAGCGCGAGTGTTGAGCCTGAGACTGAGACCTGTTGAGCGTTTCCAAACCGTGACCAACGTCGTGAGTCTGGGGCGCGAGAGCGCTAGCAAGCGAAACATTGGCAGAAGAGGAACAACAGAAAGTCCAGTCGGAAAATTGGACCGCTCATGGACACTCATGATACAGTACGATGCTCTAGAATAACGAGTCAGGTGCCAGGGAGACGAGAGCCACGCCTCGACACGCGATGGCGCCAATCACATCAGATTGTGGCAGTGCCACGAAGTGGCCCAATGTCGTGAACTGGGCTCTGTGCGTTTCCCGATCAAGTAGTTTATTATCTCCATCAATTTGGGGCATATCAACGATTGGTCCCCGTGGGGAGACATAATCGTGGTATGTTTCAATTGACCGAGCCTGTCAGATTACAGGTACTGGTGTGGTGGGATTATCAGCCGCGGCGTCCATGGTGGTTCGACACCGATTTGAAAATGACAACTACCATCATCGATCCCCAATACTCGTCTGATCATCATGTTGACGGATTGGAGAAGTCGTGCCACTTCTGGAGAACTCGGTGGCAAGGAGCTCTTGCTCAAGGTCGCCAAGGAATAGTGGCGGAAAGGGCGAGGGGCTTGGGATAGATGCTCGTGTTCGCGCTTTACCCTTGTGGGGTCGTCGATCGGCAAAAGACAGGCTTATCGTTGAAGAAAAGAGGTCCGATTTCAAATAGCACCACTCATTGTGTTATGCAGTGATTAGGTGCGTACGTTCACCTTCATCTAACCCCCGGGATAATAACATGCTCCTGCACTTTGATATTTCCAAATGTGCGACCTTTTTTGGTTGAGGGAGATAGGCATACTCTCCGAGTCCGCACTTGACAGGCGGCAACAGTCACGCGAAGAGATCGGTGTCGAGGAATGAAAACTGCGTGGAGAATATCATGTCGTGTGAGCATGCCTGGTCGTTGTGTCTCTTAAGTGATGGACGCGTTTACTCATCTTTAAATTTGAAACAAACGGATTGGCACATGTGCCATTTATGCGATGCTAATTTTGCGTGTTCGGCGATCGGGCGTGCACGTTTCACATCTGCCTTTCATGCGTGTAGGCCGTATTCGCGATCTCGAGAAAGAATGACGACTTTGGGCAGCTTTTGGTGGTTGGTCTGCCTTTGAACCTGTGCTTCAATGGGACAGCCGAGGCAAACACGCTCGTTGGGAACCCCTGGCGAAACCTGGATATTCGTTGTGCGAGGACGGACACGATATCGACGCGATGAGCGGCGTGGAATTGATGAGACTCCAAAATGACGCTTTTGAGGCATTATTACAGTTATCTCTGGGGAGTGGGGAATCGGACTCGGACTAGGATGATTCATCATGGGAAACATCGTCCGTGTCCATGACATTGTTTGAGAGTATAACGGTTGGTGAAGGAAACGTGGTCAGCTGTGTCACAGGTCCGAGCGCAGCAGAGGACCAAGTAGGCGCCCACTAGGATCAGCAGCGCTCAGGCTACGGCAAGAGAAAAATTAGTCGTCATTTTATTTTTGTTTTGGGCATCATCAATTTACTTTGTT
>Ga0307508_10004747_pt1 | contig 13138 bp, 6 predicted proteins | sample 9_EM_MG_FD_203089 | JGI IMG/M metagenome (GOLD analysis project Ga0307508, IMG submission 203089) | Populus trichocarpa ectomycorrhiza microbial communities from riparian zone in the Pacific Northwest, United States - 9_EM | ecosystem: Host-associated > Plants > Roots > Unclassified | place... | reverse complement strand
AATTAATCCCTTCACTTAACAAGGAATACCTTTAAACATGATAGCTTATATGAATCTCTTAAATCAATATATTTCATAGGCATACCCTTCAAAACTAGGGTTTCAGACAAGCTTAATGGAAGGCTAACTTTCTATACTCTCTTTTTGGATGAGATGACAGTAGAATACACATCTTAATTTGTGAATTCTGCAGTAAACTTGTAGTTTTTTTTATTTTTAAATTATCAGTGTTTGCATCTCAGAACAATTTGGTTGAGATTTCAGACCATACCGGGGACTCTTTTAACTTTTTTCTAGAAGTTCAATTCATTTTTGCTGCAATATAAAAACAATTTCTTGGTTAATCTTCTCATTGCCGCAGATCTACTATCTCCTCAATATGCCAATCACAAGGGACACCCTTCTCTACTCCAACGTCAAGCTTGACTAAGCTGAAAGGAGTCCGGTAGATCTTTTTACTGCTGCAGGGTAACATCGAGCCCACATTCAATGGGTTATTTGTAGATCTCTTGTCGTAAACCTATTCGTTGGTTGTTCTGTTGTCTTGAAGAGGTTGCTCTAGCGAATCAGATGCTTGCTTTCTAGGCGTCATTAGCTACATTGATCAAGGGACAGGGCTTACAAGAAAACCTGTTGGTTGATGCAAACTCCTTTCGTATACAGTAGGACAGTAACCTTTTTGGGGAGACAAAATGTGGAACAACAATCATTAAGCAATCTTATTTATTTATTTATTTTTCGTTGGTGAAGTTGTTTCTCATAGTGTGCATGCATGTATTTGTTGAATAAGAGGATGCTGGCATGAAAAGAAAAAAAAAAACTTTCATGGTTTAGGTTTAGGAGCTGTAAATTGCGCTTTGTTTTTATAAAAAAAATATTTAAAATTAATTTTTTTATTTTTTTTCGTGCTAATGTAAAAAGGTAATTTTTAAAATTATTTTCATTGTTTAGGGGCAGTTTGAAATTGCGTGGTGTTTCTAAAAAAATTATTATTTTTTTATTTTTTTGTTGCAAGAAATTAATTTAAAAAAATATTATTTTAATATATTTTAAATGAAAAACAATTTCTATTATATTTCTAAGTACTCTTTTAATCATGGTAACTTTAGATTTACTGTTTAATCTTAATTCTATAAAACAATTGACTCGTAACTAGTCAAGGCCAAGAAGAGCTTCAAATTAAGTTCATAAAATGTTGGTTTTTGTTGTTTTACATCTTTTCCTAGTTTATTTTACGTTTTAATTGTTTTTCAAACTTAGCTTTAGATTTTTTTAGTTGTGTTGGTTTTTATTTCTTTATAAACGGTTGATGTATTGTTTTTATTTTTGTTAATTATTGAATTACAAACTTTTAAAAAAGTATTGAAGTTTTGCATGCCTCGCTCTCCATTGCTTAAAACTGTAACCTTCAAATTTAGAAATTTTAATTTTTTATTTAAAATTATTTTTTTTATTTTTTTTCATGCTAATGTAAAAAAGTAATTTTTAAAAAACTTTCATAGTTTAGGAGTAGTTCGTTTCTAAAAATTTTTAAATTTTTTGTTTAAAATTAATTTTTTTTATTTTTTTATCATATTAATGTAAAAAATTAAATTTAAAAAATATTATTTTAATATATTTTAAACAAAAAAATTAATATTATATTTCTAAGTACTCTTTTAATAATGGTAGCGGTTGCTTTTCAAATAATTTTTCGTGCCGAAATGCATGCCAATGATTTTTTTTTAAAAAAAAATTATTTTTGACATCAGCACATCAAAACGATCCAAAATATATAAATTATATTAAATTTTAATAAAAAAAATTAAATTTTTTAAAATTATAATTTACATCGCATTCCCAATCAGTTTTGATGCCAAGATGAAATAAAACTCACTCGGATAAACTGGCGGAAAGACTGATGGGTTACTGACTGAGCTTAACAATTACGATTGTTTTAGCAATACTGTAAATATTATGTTTCACAGTCTGAAGAATTTTTAATGGGCTTGGGGCTTGAGGCCCAAGTTGATAGGAAACAATGTTCCTCATTCCCAGACAGAAAATATAAAGGCCGAGAAAGTGTAAACTGTAAATAAAAAAAGATATTATTTTTATCTTCCCGCCAGCCAGCTGTTGTTATTCTGATTCAATCGTGTGGTTCAAAGTTCAAACTCTGAAGAAGCAGCGAAAAAATCTTCTTTGCAGTGCGGCTTCTTCTTTCTCTCCCTTCCATTTTATTTTATTTTATTTTATATCCCAAAAATCTAATAATAATAATAATGATGATGAGAATGTCTTCTTCTAGTTTTCCCCTCTCTCTGAATCCTAAACCTTTTCATCCCCACAAGCAATCTCACAGCACACTCTCTCCACTCCAATTCTCCAAACACACAACAGTACTACCACTCTCGCGCTCTACTCTTTCAAAACCTCATTACATCTGCTTCTCTTCTAATCCAGACCGAGAGGAATCCCGGTGGCTCCGAGAGGAACAGCGGTGGCTACGTGAAGAGGAAAGGTGGCTCCGTGAAGAGAAGCGTTGGAGCCGCGACAGAGAATCGCTCCTCGCTCAAATACAATCCTTAAAGCTTCAAATCGAAGCACTAGAGAATCGAATCTCAGTCCTTCAAGGAGGAGAGGATACGGTAGCTAAAGTAGGGTTGTTACTGCAGGTTTTGAAAGACAAGAATAATAACAATTTGATTGCAGAGAGTGGGTCCAGTGCGAGACCTCTTGTGTTGGAGGAGAATGTGGTGGAAGAACAGAAGGAAGTGATTGATAGGGTTTTGGAGGAGAAGAAGGAGAAGGAGAGGAAAACCCTAAGGAAAGGAAGCGAAGGAGAACAAGTAAAAGAGATGCAGGTCTGACTCTACTCTCTATTTTACTAACTAAATTTCATTTCTTCTTTTATTATTATTATTATTATTATTATTATTATTAGGCTTGGAGAACAATGTGTACTACTTGAATTGTTTATCAAATACATGATATGAGTGCTGCTTTTTACATATATATTTTTTTCTTTTAATATTTGTTGTAGTGGTGGTATTCGAAGCTTGTGTGTTGTATTTTGATATATTTCGTACCTTTTTCTGATTGTTACAGGACGCTTTGCAAAAATTGGGATTTTACTCAGGGGAAGAAGACATGGAATATTCTAGCTTCTCAAGTGGGACTGAACGTGCTGTGAGGACCTGGCAAGTAAGTTTTTAGATTTCCATCTTGTGGTACCTCAAAATGGACAGAAATAAATGTCACGCGGGTTGATTATATCATTCCCTCGTACATGGAAAATGTACATACATGCATATGCACATGCCGTTTTCTCTAAAATCCTGGTAGTCTCTTAGCTTGTGGCTAATAGTTTAAGTGGATAGTTCGATTGATCAGTTTTTAATAGATAACATATGATCTTGCTTGACAGGCATCTTTAGGTGCCTCTGAAGATGGAATAATGACTACAGAGCTCCTCAAAAGGTTATATATGGAGCAACATATTGATGCTCGGATGCCAAGTATTAGCGAAACTCAAAAGGGAAGCGCTCAAACTGTTCCAGCAGAGGTACAAGCAGATTATGATATTTTTAGAAATAGAATAATCGGACTGATATTGTATAAAAGTTGTGCTTAGTTTCTGTTTCAAATGCATCATCCCCTTGATTTGCATTTGAATGGGTGACTGTGAGGACAGGAAATACTCTAGTCTTGTTTCTGAACAACACAAACACTGGCTCCCTTTCTAGTTTTTTAATCAGAAATCTGAAAGTAATGTCTTGCTTTTAAAAATTCATAAGCCTTCCATGTTGGAGTTACACTGTTGAAGTAGCCAGGTCAAACTAAAGTCCTTGTTTCTAGCACTATGCTTGTAACCATACTGAATAAAGGGTGGAAATGCCATGTATAAGCTCTTATTGTGATATTCTCACAATACTGAATGCTTACTTGTTAGTCCTATATAGCGTACAATTTTGTACTTGTAATCTATCGTTGTTTAATGGGTTGTTAGTATATAACTCGAGTGTATGTGTGCTGATGGATGCATATCCCAGTAAATTTGTCTCTTTGCACAGATGCTTTCGGCAATGATAGCATGCTTGGAATTTTGATGAGCAGAATATTTATTGTTTTAGATATCATTCCAAGTGATCCCTGGTTAGCAAGAACACTGAGAATACATGCCTTGCGATTGTGAAATTTCAAAATATGCTGCTGACTTCAAATCCACTGTACATTAGGAAGGTGCCGATGGAGCTGCTGTTATGTCTGTAACAGAAATCTCAGAAATACATCAGAAAGTTGTGAAAGAAGAAGTGACAGAAGTTGATGTATCGCATCATAGAGTATTTCTTCTTGGGGAGAATCGTTGGGAAGAACCTTCTAGACTTAATGGCAGAAAGAAACAAGTTAGCGGGAGCAAAACGAAGGATTCCACAAAACAGTGCCTTACATGTCGTGGGGAGGGTCGTTTGCTGTGCACAGGTAAATTGGTTGCCACTACCTGGATTGGACATCCATATTTATGAATAAAGTATCATTTTATCTGATTGTATTTAAAAGCTTCTTATTAACCAGGCATGACGGACTGAAATCAGGTTTCTCCTGTTTATTGCTTTTGTCCGTAGCTGAGAATACCTAATATATTAAAATACATTCAAGGGACAAAAAAATAGTTTTAACCGGCTGGCAATTCATATATAGTAGCATTCCTCACTGCCTGATTTGGTTAGATATCCCACTGCCTGCAAATACAGCAGCCTGGGCTCTGGAAACGGTTTAAGATTTTCTGGCAATGTAATGGCAGCGAAATTGGCAGCTGGTGCAACCATCAATCAATTTAACCTTTTAGCTTACTCTCTTATTTTCAAGGTATCTGAACATCCAAAGTACAAGCATGTTTTTCTAATCAAATATTGACAATGATGTCATCGAGGAAGCTCTTGGAAGTTTGCCCATGCTTGCCATTTGACCTAAAATGATGCAGTTTGCAGTTCGCCTTTTGCAGCCACGATGATCATTAGGAACCTAACAGTAGTTCTGGTATTGTGCAATCTCATGCTTTGTTGCTTATTAGTGATTTTCTGTTGCAGAATGTGATGGTACTGGTGAGCCGAACGTCGAGCCACAGGTACGAAATTTTCACACACACACGTCCTTTATATTTTTCATTACTATTTTCCATTTCAACATCCTCACAATCAAAATCTATGCTGCAGTTTTTGGAATGGGTTGGTGAAGGAGCAAATTGTCCTTACTGTGAAGGACAAGGGTATACAATATGTGATGTGTGTGCAGGAAAAACAACAATTTAGGTACAGCGGATACTTTTTTGATATATCTGTATACAAGCAGGTCTTAATCTTACATGCAGCAAGAGCCTTGTATTATAGATCCAGGATACAACATCCATAATCGACATCAACAAATTCTTTATGCAAGCAGCTGTTACAGCCTACCTTCATGAAACATTAAACAATGCACAGTAACTTTTCACAAAACCATAAAAAGGCGGATGCCATATTTAATAAGAGGAAAAAATAGTCAAATAGTCAACATTGGTTCTAAGATAGTATTCGTCCGCCACTGAAAGGTAACACCATAGAAGCATCTGAACTGCCAAGCATACAATACTATATCATGACGCGAGCTTTTATTGGGTTGAAAAGTCATAGCCTCGCCCTAATTGCATCTATTTCTTGCACTTGCTAACATGAAATAGTTTCCGATGACCACGAGAAAGCTGAATTCAAGCAATATATCATTTTTGGATTTTCTTTTTCTGCTTATGTTTTTTACGGATTTGTTGTCTTTGGTTTGCCACCAGCAGTAACGCGTCTAGTCACTGAACGCATGGTCACAAATTCCTCAGCAGCAGAAGGGTGTATTCCCACCTGAGGGAAACAAACGAAAAAACCCCCTCAGTAATACACAATCGAAAATGAGGGAAATCGTTTGCCACGTCACCAGCTGAACACACGCTACCGTTAAGAACTCTATACATGAAAATAAAAATCTAGAAGTTTAAAGATGGCATCCCTTCTACGTTCATTAAATGAGGTAATTACGGGGGAGAGGTGGCAATATAAGAACATGGTCATTATAAGAGCCTGACAAGGGGATGTTAGGAATGGAAAGAATCACTAGCATCCTTGTGTCTAGCCCCTCTCTCAAGGAAAGTTACTTGGTACTTACAGTGCTGTCAAATTGTTGCTTTGTTGCTCCACACTTCAGCGCAACACCAATACCCTGAGAAGATGATAACCAAGAAACAATGATCAGAACATGCATGAATAACAAAAAGTAAACGGGGGCAGAAAACTTAAGGATGGGTATGGCTAACGAATCAGAAAATATACACACCTGCATGATTTCAGGTGCATCTGGCCCAAACATGGAAGCTCCAAGAACCTTATCAGTCTCAGCATCAACAACAAGTTTCATTACCGTCTTCTCTTGTCGTCTAGAAACAAAGATAAGAACATGCATATTAAACTGAAAAGCTCACAGATGTTTTAAGCACCAAAAGCCTGGGGATGCATGAGACACAGATCCCGCCTCACCAAATTACAGTAAAACGAGGCAGGTGCTCAAATACTACCCCACTGATCAGAGAGAACATTCCATTCCATATATTCCCAAGGCTTCGATGATTTTATCATGTCCTTCATCTTTGTTCATAAACATAACTCAATCCTAAAAAACCCCTTTCCAGACCAGGGAAATTCAGTTTAAAAGCAACAGTAAAATTTGGTTTCATGACAAAAGAATGACTATTATCAAAAAGCAAGTGAGGATGTTCAAAGTCTATCTGATTTAAGGGGATTTAAGTTATAGGCGCAGCAAATGTCCAAGACCTCTTGAGAGATATTCTCTACCCGGCCAGTTTAAGTTTACAAATGTTGTGTTTTGACCGCATTTTTATTTGTCATTTTGTGAGTGATGTTCTCAAGAATTCCATAATTTGTAATAATACAGACCTATTTAGCAAATAAGATTTCAAATTTCAGCACATACCCAGAGATAGTATTCTTCATAGGGTTGAAAGTCGAGGTGAAAACCAATACATCACCATTTGCTTGCTCTAACGCCTGCTCCTCACTGAGGCCCACCACAGAGAGAGGAGGTATGCTGCAGATTACCAAATATCACAAGTTACCAATGAAGAAAGATGAACACAAGCACTAGATTTTCTATTAAGCTTAAACTTCTACATTTAAGGTGTAAGACTTAGCTGCATTGAACAGCAGAATGATGTTACTGTATGTTAATGAGCTAAACTTCTACAATTCAAGGCGAGGGTTAATGAGTTTCGATTTTAAAATCTTTCAATAACCACTATATTTCTTATCGATGATGGTATTTTCATTTAACTGAAAAAGCTACTAGCATAATACAAAAATGATATTGTGGAAGAAAATGAACAGTCCAAGCAAATCCAACAGCAGATACCTAAATACAGCACATGGTATGTGATTGTAGTCTGGTTTGGTAGGTTGCCCGGCAAAAACAGTTTTCTGCATGCAATACATCAGAAACAGATCCACTGAAAATCAAATGAATTGCAAGATTGCCAAAAAGGGAGGGAGGAGGAGCAAAAAAATATTGATATGAATATGAAGAAACGAAAGCAGATCACAAGAAACACATACTGCAAAGCATGTTCCCTCCATTAAGGCCACAGGAGTCAGATTCATTCGGTTTGTGACATCACCAACAGCCCATATGGTAGGTATGTTGGTGCGAGAGTATTCGTCAACCTGGTCAAGAAGGTAGCAGGGACCCAGTCATTTTACATGACTTGTAGAAATGTGAACAAGATTTTCAGTGTAAATTGAAAATTGTTTCTTTTACATGGTGGATAAAAAACAAGAAAATACCATAAAAAAAGAATAATAACAACAAAAACACAATAATAAAGAAAATGGTCGAGAAACAAAGCAAATATGGTCTCAACGGCTAGGTCTTTCAATACAGTCATAACAGAAGATATTCTCTACATGGTCAGAAACCTAATGAAGGTCATGTGTTTTTAACCTTGCTCGTAATCAATGCCCCTTTGATCAATCAGATGCAACGTGGAATATACATGCACTTCCATAACTAGCCTCTTAGTTCACTTTCATGTTTTATAGAACCCCACCCCATAACACAATGGCAGGGATCTCCAGAGACATCTTCTGACCAGGTTTAGCCTTTTTACTCAAGATTTACGGTCTTCATACACAAACACATCAATAGACAAAACTCGCCAAAAATTATCCTATATCAGCCAAACATGATGGAGTGTAAGGAAAAATTACTATAGAATAATAATTACACCTATATCAGGGATACAATAAAATTATCCCATATCCCACAACCAGCAGCATGCGTGATAAATACCCATCTACAAGGAAGTGAATGTAGAAAACAAAACGACTGTAATAACACTGATTGGCATCTGCAGTTTGTGCACTAATAACATAATGCTCAATGATTAAAACAATGACAGCTGAAGTTACTGACCTTCACAGCTCCCGCATTATCAAGCTCAACGCCTACAGCTTCCAAATTTAATCTCTTCGTATTGGGAGCTCTACCTGTAAAAATTGAGAGAAGAATTTAATCTCTTCGATTACAGACTGGAAATGGCAGTGCATGCTTTCTATTTACGATACAAGCTTAATAATGGAACTTCTTCACAATGTGTGTGATTTAAACAAGGATTGTTATTACCAGTGGCAAAAAGTACAACATCTGCCAGCAGCTCCTCTTTGTGATCGGTGTAAATTTTTATTCCCTCCTCTGTTTTAGTCAACTGTATTTACAATAAGGTTCACCATAAATAACATAGAACGGTCAAAACATAAACTGGAAAAAAAAAGCAACAAATTACAAAATTCAGGAAAAAAAATAGCTTGAAACAAAAGCAACGCATGCCATAATGACACCAAATTCTAATAAAAGAGAGAGTACCTCTATCAAATTTGATCTTGGATGCAAATTAATTCCCCTGCCTTCTAGATTTCTCGCAACCACGGCCCTCATTTCATCATCAAAACCCCTGCACTAGATAGCTATCAGATATACTGGCAGGAGAAACACAACTGTGGTCTAGATTTCAAAATGCTTGGACCAAAAATGCCACGGGACTCCTTAGTGACATTGTGTGACAGATGGCAAATTAAAATTACCACTTTAATAGCATAATACAAAACTGCAGTAACATACTTGAATGTCAATCGCCACTTAAACTATGAAACACCAAAATTTGCTAGATTACATGTTCCAATCCTAACCAATATAGAAGGGAAAAATGTGAAGGCTGCTGTGGACAAGTTAAAACTCAAACTATTCTGGCCAGGAGTTTTTCAGACCAGGAAGTAATCATCAAGAAAACATTAAAAGAGTAACCCCAGTTGATAACATATTCTTTACACAGTTTACTTGCAAACATACATTGTGTGTGCTAATATATGACACCAACTCGGTCGTTCAGAAAAAACAAACATTAAGGCCTTAATCATAACCTTAATGGAAGTTCCTTTCTGAAAAATAGATCCACAGTAGCACCCATGCCACGCCATATTGAAGCAAACTCAACAGCAATGTACCTGAGCAAGAAAAAAAATATTTATCCAAAATCATGCACATGCTAGAACATGTGCAAATAAAACACATAGATAGCGAAGCCTTCTGGAGAGTTTACCCCCCACCAAACACCACTGCACGCTTAGGCAAATCTTCCAAACTCAATGCCTCGTCAGAAGTTATGGCCAGCTCCTACATAATCAAAAAGTAACAACAAATAAGGTAAGCACGCAAGAAAAAGAAAACAAAAGAAAAACAGCTCCAACAAGAAGCTACCTACACCACAGACATAACTTGAACCCAGTGAAAAATTTCAAGCAATCCAGCAAATTAAATTCAACTAGGTAATTCCAGCAGTAATTGCAATCAAGAATCAACTATGCAATTGAATGAGCACCATGCACCTGAATGGATAAACTACGGGCAGCCTTGAAAGTGTAGTGTTTAGAAAACAATTGAACTGAAAAAGCTAACGATGGCTTAAGCAGCACCACAATGGGAACACATGGATCGTTAAACAGAAGTTTACATTGAAACAGAAAACCAAAAACTGAGAAGTAAAAAGTAAAATTCCACAGCCCAACACATGACAATCTCTTGGACTGCCATATGTTGGAAAACATATATTATTTTACAAATATACTTGATATCAAAATAATGAAGCATAATTAAATGTAAGTTTGCTTTGCAAAAGATTATGGCAAAGCAAAAGATTTTCATTGACTAAAAAAATAAAAACCAATCAATGCTATCCACATGGTGGCTTGAGAGACTGACGAGTTGAGCAGGAAGAAATTTTGTTCAAATAAAAATATGAAACAAGGTTGTAAGATTCATGACCAACTATTATTCAGGCACATGTTACAATCGATAAGGTGCACTATCACATGCTGATATAATAAATAGCAATTAGTGCACATGCTCATATAATAAATAGCAATAATGCTTTCTTTTCTAGTTGAAACAAAAGATGACATTTAGGAAAGAATTTCAATAAGAAGAATGCTGCCCCATTACATGCATACACGTCATATTTATTAATTTTCTACTAGCAAATCCATGTCATATTGAAGTTGCATCTCAGTGCAACTACAAGTCTACAATAAATCTTATCAAAGAAAATAACGAAAACAAACTTGTAATTTTCAGGCATGCATCTACATGTGGGAACAATACAGAGAAATTTGTAAATATAAACAAGTGTGTTTCTCAATGGTGTTCACTAGTCCAATTTTCCCCAGCCAACATACTTCTTTTACACTGCCTATAAACATCAGCCTAAGTTTATCTGTATGTTCTATATAGCAATCCTTCAATTTAATCATCCAGAGAAACCTATTAGTCACTACCTTTTACTAGTTTGACAAGTCAAGATAAAAAGAAATGGCACACATCAAACACGTAGGTTATTCTCTGTCAAGTACAATTTTATTTTTTTACCAGATCCGCCTGGTATGCTATTTTAGCTAAAACTACTAGTTATGATCCTTAGAGCTTTAGTAATCAAAAGGAAATTTGAATTCTTAAAACATTTTACCCAAGAAGAAAGGACAAGAGATAACTTAAAACATTTTACCTATATTAAATTCATAATCAGAAAACAACAGCTCTTCAATAGCACATAACAGACAACAAGGATATTGACTGTTAAATGACTTAAGGTTTTGGATGCACAATGACACAGAATACCCATCAGAGATTCTTGATCATTCAAGAAGAAACCACAAAACTAACCTGCCCAGGAATAGCCGGACGTTGAGCCCTACTGCCAGTTGCAATCAGTATGTGCTTTGCTGAGTACCTCAATTTAGTCCCATCTAGTTGAGTCACCTCAACTTCATTAGGACCAACAATCTTTCCCTCTCCTTCATACAGTTTAACCCCAGCATTAGATAGTAACCTCTTGTAAATTCCATTTAACCTGATTATTTCATCCGTCTGCAATTTTGACCAGCAGATAGATGAAACAATATACTCACAATCATGAACTGTTTCTATTCTAGGTTATGGCAAGACAGCCAAAAAAAAGTACCAAGAATTTCTGAAAGAAAAATAATCTTAAACAATGGACAAATGGAATCTAAATGCTCGAAGAAATAGATTTCTCCTTCAAAGTTAACAATGTTTGAATTGAAGGATAAGAAGTAAAATGCGGAGTGGTCAATCACTTCATCTTTTTCCCTTTTTCAGGCGTACAAGGATGAGGTTGAAGGAAAAAAATCCAGCTTGACCTCTTTTCACACCCTCCAAAAAAAAAGGTAGACCAAGAAATGGAATAAAGGATGAACTTTCCTTCATAAAAAATCATTTTTTCCTTTGAGTTGCTTGCAAAAAGATATTGTGAAGAGCACCAGAAAGGGTGTCTCATGTAAGATCATGGCAAACATCATAAAGATGAAGAGAAAACTCAAAGGGCCACCCACCTTTTTCTGCAACAGTTTTTTCCAGTTAAAGTCCACTTTCTCGTTCACTTCCCAACCGTAATTCCTGGCATCCTACAAAACCAAACCCCTCCATTCATGAAACCAAATACCATTTAATTCAGCTCACCTCACCCAAAAAGACAATAAAGGAAAATTACATCCAAGAAAATTTCCCCACAACCACGCAGATCCCCACATATATTAAAGTCTGCATTTGGCAGAAAAATTCATTGGATATGACATGGCAGCGTCAGACAAATCAAACATGTCCACTACTCAAATTTCTATACTAAGCATTGTGCTTTACTTTACACATGCATCCTTGCTTTACAGAACAAAAAAAATACAAGTATCATTGACCATTCAAACAATTTCAAATGTGAGACATCAAATTTCAGTTTAAGTAGAACTTAATGTTTCTGAAATTGATCAATTTCAGAAATGTTTAACAATAGAAGCACACAGTCCAATGTCCACATGCTCTCAGATAATCACATTCCACACAGAAGGTTCTAAATTTGTCATGAACGTTCTCTTCACTCCCATCTTTGCAACTTGAAAAAACTACAAGATGGCCACTAACACATTAAGTAAATTGATCATTTCATTCTGGTATGTATCCTGTTCTCACCTCAATTTCACCTCCAAAATTGGCTCCATAAACTAAAATCTTCTTTGGAACACAACCACGAATAACACACCTACAAAACCAAATGAAGACAAACCATTGATTTTAAGTTAGGTTTCAACATTTCAGTCAATTCACATTCAATGGTAGTCATCCCTAACATAAAATAAAAACAAACTCAAAAGTCACAATTCTTGAAGTTCTCAATAATAACAAGAAACTTCCTTTGCCATCATAGTGGAATATCAAGAGCATGTCTCACCATTCAAAACTCATCAATTGGCCATGAAAGTAAGAATTCAGCAATTCTAGTTAGAGATCATGTCAGCAAAAGCTAGTGTGTCATTGCTTAATATTGTTAACTTGTAACTACGATGCCAACCAAATCTCTTATTTAGTCAAACAAATGACGCTATAGGTAACATTCCATTAAAGGTCATTTAATGTTAAAAGCAATTTTCCTTCGTTAAATTATTCTGGAGTTCACTCAAATAACTGTTAAAAGAACTCAACTAAACCATAAATAATAAACATCTCA
>Ga0307508_10004746_pt1 | contig 13139 bp, 3 predicted proteins | sample 9_EM_MG_FD_203089 | JGI IMG/M metagenome (GOLD analysis project Ga0307508, IMG submission 203089) | Populus trichocarpa ectomycorrhiza microbial communities from riparian zone in the Pacific Northwest, United States - 9_EM | ecosystem: Host-associated > Plants > Roots > Unclassified | place... | reverse complement strand
CTAGCATCATTCCCCTCTGGTTCACTTTTTTTCATTCCGTGATAATGGTTTCTCTCCATATTCATTAAATAAAAAAAACTAGGGAATGAATGAAAAACTCAAATCCAAAAGGATCGAAACAAAATAAATCAAGAGAAAACCCCAGATAAAAAATCAATCTTCTTTGCACATAAGAAGGGTTAGAATAAAACTGTATCTATGGGAGATAGGTAACAGCGGAAGGAGGGTTGTTTACAGTGAGGGGTAGAGGGCAGAGCAAAGATTCTCACGTTATATTGTTTCGCAAGGAGAAATCTAAAAAGGGTTTGACCTAATCTGTATTTATGAAGCCTAATAAGAATATATATATATATATATATATATAAAGGAGAGAGAAAGAAATAGTGAGAAAGGAAGGAAGTTCTTTTCCGGACTGTGAGACAATAACGACTTTGCCCTTACTTGGTCTCTATTAGTATGCCATCATGTCATTCACTCAACCTGCTGATGTTAGTTTTTACCCGTATTCCAACTAATCTTATAAATTTTAAAATTAATAATTATATAAATCTCAAATGACAATTATATTAATAATTATAGAACTCAAATCTGATATTATAAAAAAAATAAACCTCTTAATCTCAAACTCTTACTACTCAACTACTTACTAGATGATTCTCAATCTTATTATTATTATTAGCAATAGAATTTAATATTTTTTTATTTTTTTTTCAAAAAAAAAAGACGATAGAAAAATTAAACAAACTAATATCACAAAACAAAAGATATCATCAGATCTAAATATTCAATTTAGGATTATTAAAAGAAAAGTATTGAAAAAAAAAAGAAAAACAAATAAGAAGAAAAACTCAAGAGAGTACAGAAAACAAAATCCAGGAAATTATAAACAAGTTGATTTTTAGAAATAAAAATTATCAATAATTCCTATGATATTTCTGTCATTCCAATAAATTTAGTTCATTTTAAATCAGTTCATGCCTTTTCATATTTTTCTAAAACAATCCTTAAGATATATTTAAAAAACTCATTTATCTTTTCTTAGTAAATATTTTACCACAAATTTATTATGTAAAAATTTTAATTTATATTTTTTAATCTTTTTTAAATAATTAAAAATTTATTATCATTCATATAATTCAAACTCAAAAACATTAGTAGTGTCACTCATAAAATACTAATTTATTTTTGAAAAAAACAAATTATCGACAAGTTTTATACTAATCTTTTAAGACCAATAAGTTTATTTTTATATTTATCAATAAAAAAACTTCATATTTAATTGTGCTAAGTATATTACCCTCTTCATACTTAAAAAAATATCAATAAATTGATTTTTTTTTCCTTTTTTAGTTTTCTTAAAAACAACTTTCATAATAATTTTTGAATATCTAATTTCTCTCAACTTTCATAATAATTTTAAATAAAAATCAATTCATGGGATGTGGAACATTACAATCTTCTCCTATTAAATGTGCAACATACTTATTGCACCATAATTATGGTTTGGGACGAAGTTTTAAAATCCGTTTGGAAACGCGGTTCAAACCATGTTCTTTTAAATTTTAAAATTTTTTTGTGTTAATTTTTTTATATTTTTAGATCGTTTTGATGTGCTGATTTCAAAAATAATTTTTAAAAAATAAAAAAAAATATTATTTTGATGTATTATAAGCGAAAAACATTTTAAATCGCTACCACAATCCCAAACAGAGTTCTTCTACGGGCTAGGATCTACTATTTTCAATTTTCAATGGACATGTAACTTGATCTAAGAATATCTCTTATTCATGAATAAAAAAAAACATTTATTATACACACCTAAAACTAGTTGGATTACCTCTAAATAGTTTTGATCATTCAAATATAATCAAATGTGTGTTGTTGTGGTTATTATAATTATGAGTTTTTATATCATTCAAATTATGTTTCAACAGAAATAATAATAATAATAATAATAGATCTCATATTTATTAAAAATTCTTTACCTAAATTTTGTATAATTTTTATAGCACTTTGTTCAATTTAGTATCGATGTTTAGAATTTTTTATTGATTAAAATTAAATTTGAATCTAAAAAATTTCTATTCTAGAACACAAATAACACAATTTGTTTTAAAAAAATATATCATATATATTTATTTTCTCAATACATATCGAAGTTGAGTTCCTAACTATTGTTGACTTTTAAAAAATTATTAATTACTGTTGGTTTCTGAAAGAAATATAATACATAATTTAACAATTATACTATCCTTCCTATTTAAGAAAACAATAGCTATACCATATCTAAAATTTTGTAAAATTTGAAAGGTATTGGTGCGGGTTAATCTAGTTTAAACAATACACACACATCTTATAAGAAAATATTCAATATACATTCTAAATCAAAACTTAATAAAGTGGAGCTCTAATAATAACTAACGCAGTTGAAAACAACACAATAAAAATAGAAAGCTAGAAAGATAAAATTGAAGTTGAAAATAGTTGTCACACATAATTCTAATTCGTATTTTTATTATAAAAAAATAAATATAATGTAGTTTGTCTCTCTAAAAAGTTTACAACTTCTTAAATAAGCTCAAAAACTAACCTAAGCAACTAAAAAACCTGAAAATAAAGAAAAATCAATAAAAGTCCTGAACAAATTAGGAAAAAATAAAATTACTAATCTTTTAAACTAAATAATAATAACTAAGAAAAGTCATATCTCCTAAAAAATCCCTCAACATCAGTCTCTTTGGGTTAGAGAAAACTCATCCTCGAGTTTAAACTGCTCTTTTCTCGATCGTCCAACCATTTATATACCTAACCTTTCCATTTGAAACATCATATTTGTCAACAATATGCTTAGTCTTTTTAACAATGAAACCAATCTTAGAATTAGGAGGAGATTTGGAAATCTAATTCACAACTCTTATTTTAAATACAATAACATCAACCCTTACCTTTATCAATTCCAAAATTTTTCTCAAGCATATGCGAGGCATATCCTTCACAATATATTTCATCAAAAATCACCTTTGGAACAACATCTAATTTTGTTTCATTCTCATGGACATCACAAACCAAGAATTTTACATCTAAATCTTCTCCTTCAGCATCATCCTCATCAGATTTTGATGGTTAATTTCAATCTATAAATGAATTAGAATCATCAAAACTTTCAGTTTCAATATTGTATTGATCCTGATTAAAAAGTTACTTCCTTTAATCGTACTTCTGTAACGAGTTCTTAAAATTAGTCATGAATCTATGATCACTTTTCTTATAATCCCTCCAAGCTCCTCACCTCTGTCAACTGATAGGTTAATTTTTCAATTTATCTCTGCATATCTTTTATCACCAGTTCTTCAATTATGCAATTTATCTTTGCATATCTTCCATCACTAGTTTCTGGACATCTCTTTCTCGAGGGGGAATCTTCTCATCTCCTCTTACATGAGTGCATTATATTCTACTATATTTTTTCAGTCATGGTTATTCTAGCACACTTCAAAGCAAATAACCATCGAGAGCATTGAGTTATGGTATCAACTAACGCAAACAAAAATAACACAAGAAAGAAAACAAGCTAAAAAGATAAAATTGAAGCCGAATAAGGTTGTCACATAGAACTCTAAATCGTATTTTTATTACTAGATAAATAGGTTATATGTAGTTTGTCTCTCTGAGAAGTTTACAACTCTTAAATAAGCTAAAAAAATCAACCTAAACAAAATAAAAAAAAAAAACTTGAAAATAAAGGAAGATTAATAAAAGTCCATAATAAACCAGAGAAAAAAAATAAAATTAACAATTCCTTAAACTATATAATAATAACTAAGAAAATAATATCTCCTTAAAAATTCGATTACATCACTTATGATATAAGCTTTCAATTTGATTAAATAAAAATAATTTATAATAAACTAATGTTAAAAAATAGTTGTAATCACCGGTTACAAATTTTATAGTGTTAAAGGAATATTGCGATTTCTAATTAGCGATATATATATATATATATTGGTGTAAATCTTGGTTAGAAAACCAATAATAATATTGTGAAACGATAATAAGCCGTAAATGTACCTAAGGGTGAAAAAGTAAAATAAATATATTTTGGAATAACATGATGGTCTTAAGAATTTAGTGGAATAATTACTACGATACATAGAACAATGAAACAAGAAATTTAAATTTTAGTGTAGAATTATCTCTCTAGCAGTTTTACGCTATTAAGCATAATTTTCAATTCGATCGTTGGACCGAGCTAACATTTTACAAAAAGTCTTATAACATATTGATTTATAGTAGGGTAAAATTTTAGGACAATCAGGTTTGAAAAGGTTACGTGAAATATTGACAGCCGAACATAAATTTAAAAGAGTTCATCAAGGGTAAAATGATCATTTGAACTTAAAAGCTGCAAAACTCAACTTCTTCTTCTTCCTTAAATTTTCAACATAACTGGAAATAAAGAAGAGAAAGAGAGAAAATAATTGTGAGAGCTAAACACTAAAAATTCTTGAGAAAAAAAGTAGAAATTAGGTAAGATTTATAAGTTAGGAAGTGTGAAACACCAACCAATCCATCAAGCAAAGATTTAAGAGGAAATTAAGTGAGGAAGAGTACAAAATTAGGGCTGTTACTCATGACAAAGAGGATGAAAATTGAAAGAGTGGAAAAAACTTTGACCAGTTTGTTTTCGAAATCCATTTTATTGCCGGGTAAGAAGTTCTACTTATTTAAACAATTTTGAATGAAAAGAAATGGATTTAAGGCATAAGTTTTATATTTTTGAATAAGGGTTCTTAGAAGAAAATTTAGGGAAAATATAAAATTGATGAAATTGTGAAGAAATATGTTATAGATGATGTAAATAATTAATGATTGAAGAAAATAATTGGGTGTTTTAGAGAGAACCAGGATCGATCATTTTGGAGAAAAACGAGGAACATGGAAATTTAATAAATGTTTGTGTAGTTTTGTGTAATTAATATGTGTTGATGTATTTATGGTGGATTGGAATGGATTTAATAAAATTATTTAGTTGTTATTAAATATTTAATGAACTTAGAATTATAAAGGAGAAGAATTTGGTGAGAGATATGACTAAGATTACAAGTTGAATTATAGAAATGTGAAATAGATGTTAATGAGCAGTTTTGAGATGAAAATTGGATTTATAAATAAAAAGGAATAAGGCTTTTAGAACCGACCATATTATGGATTTTTTTTATTAAAAATAATAGTTTTAAAAGTTTTGATTGTTGTGTGATGAGTATAGAATTGTAAGTGTGAAGAAAATAAGAATTAAAAGGATGACTTGATAAATAGAAATTAAGTTAGAACTATGCATGTTAAGTAAAGTAGATTAGGAAGTATAAATGTGAAACATGAATGTTTTAATAATTTGAAAGAGTTAATAGTTATGCAGAATTTTAGTATTGTGATTGAATAAGTATATGTCGTAGAGAATTTGAAATATGTATAGAAAATAAAATTGACTTTTATTGTGAATGAATGACAAATGATATATTGTTCCTGCTCGTACAGAAGAGGCCGCAGGACCAACTCAACAGCAAGGGATCATTTCACGCGCTCAGATATCAGGTAAGTGTTCGACACCTTAAAACTAGAGCATTATTTAATTATGTTTGTAATTATTCTTTAAATGTATAGTAACCTTATATGATAAACAATAAATTGTTGAAGAAACTAGTTACCCTGTTAAATGGGATCAGTGCCCTGATTAATGAGTGGTTGAGAAACTAGTTACCCCGATTAATAGGACTAGTGCCTTGATTAATGGGCAGATGAAGATATCAATTCTCTGGTTAATGGAATTAATATCTTGGTTAATGGAAAGATGAAGATATCGATATCCTGGTTACTAGAACTAGTACCCTGGTTAATGGGTAATCAAAGAAATTCATAATGTAGAAATGAAACAAATGTTGGCTTGGCAAGAGAAGATATTGCGTTCTTAAATCATGCGACTTGTATCAGTTGTGAATAATTACATGTAAAAATAATAGTAGTAAATATTTTGTGTATAAACTAATTATGTTAAGTATTATATAAATTTTAGGTACTTTACAGCGTCATGACAAGTAATGTATATTGCATTTGTAATTTTATGAAATCAATGTATATTTTGTTATGTAATATAATTTTATGACCAAGTAGTGTATAAATCTAAATTAAATATGGCTGATGTATCTTAATTAGTTTCTTTTGAACCCATATGACTATATTTATGTAAACTAAGTTTTAAATTCGATTTGCATTAATATGAATATGTGTTGGTTTTATGTCTTAACTAAGTTAATTGTCCCATTACTTGAAACATTTTGGAATAATAAAATAATTAATTTTCTTGATGAAATATGGAAGACAAAGAAGAAGTTTTTGTGTTGATGGTAATGTATAAATATAGAAGTCTTGAATGATAGGAATATGTTGAAATTTTATTTGCAGGTTGTAAAAATTAATTAAGTTGATAATAACTTGATATTAGAAAAATATAAAGAAAACTTTGAAAAAGATTTAGTAGAATTATATATATACACATAAGGGCGGAGGCATGTTAAAGGCTTGGGTGGGCTATAGCCCAGATCAAGATTTTATCAATATTGTTTTGACTAGTTTTATGTAAAAAACAATTCGTAATTCTTGATTGAGTTATCAAAAAATTCTGAAAATTTATGTGGAGCCTTCTAATATGATGCTTTAGTTTGGGTTAAAATTTCAGAAGTTTTGGAGAAATTCAGAAATTTGATGAAAAATCACAATTTGATCAGTTTTACGTTATTGGACATAATTTTCAATCCGACCATCAGATTGAGCTGAAATTTTATGAGGGATCTTAAAATATATTGAATAAAATCTGGTTAAAATTTTATGATAAACAGAGTTTGGTAGTGCTAACAAAAAAAAACCGTCAAACAAAAACAAAATGACTTATTAAGGGTAAAATGGTTATTTGCCATTAAAAAATAAAACAAATCAGCTCTTCCTTCCTTTTATATGTTGCCGACTTGGCAGAATCAGAATAAGAAAAGAAAGAAAAGAAAAGGCGAGAAAGAAAAGTAAGGGAAAAACATAAAAAAAAATCTAAGAAAAAAAATAAGAAAAATTAGAGAATAACCTTGTAAACTTACAAAGTCTAACTTAAAAAACACTAATCTAAGAAAGAATCAAGTGAAGGAAGGAGGAATTGAGAAAGGAAAAAAATTTAATTACTTTGTTTTCCAGTTGACATGAGATTGTTATTTTATCCCGATTGAGAGGTTGTTACAATATCGATTCAGATTCGATTATAGATGAATTATATTCCACAAAACATCGAACATCGAAGGATGTAACTTTAATAGTGGATTTATTTTTACTTTCACTTCAATTTTATGTAGTTTCAAATTTATTTTTTAATATTTTGAATAGTATATTTGTTTGAATTAAAATTTTACTGTTAACTTTTAAAATTCATGTACATGAGTTAATAATTGATCTTAAAAAAAAATTATATATTTATTTAATAGCTAATAATAGTGATTCAAAGTTTTGAGTTGAAGATTTTTGTCATGTATTTTTTTCAGCTTCGTATCAATCTTTTAGTTTTTCTCTTTTACATGTTAATTTTATAGTACATGACAGTAGAATAGTGGTTAAAATCTTAATATATTAACACACAAATAATACGCTAATCACAGCTTGCCACGTTGAAAAACATAAGAGAGAATTTAAAATTATTAATAAAGCTCGAAGAATTACACACTGGCAACGGCTTAAAGCAATTTTATTTCCTTATTTCCTCACGTAGACACGTACTTATTATACATATTCCGAGTGGAGACTGCTCACATGCCAAAGCAAATTCTCTCAACAAGCTTAGCTGAAGGCCGCAGTACATAAAACACGAACACCTCAGGTAGTATTTCATAACTAAAAATTATACTATTTTTAGGGAAACTGCACAGCAGCTTATTCCATGCAGGCTACATTTCTACAATGTAGGAGGAATCCAGATATAGCCATGTGTTTGAACATAACCAGCTTTTGCCAGCAGCTCATCTGCTTCGACTGGACCCCGGCTGCCTGGTTGGTATTCCTTTGGCTTCATTTCACCATTGTCAATCCTGTGCAGAAGGGGTGTGAAGATCTCCCATGCTGCCTGATGATTGAAATGGAGCAACCATCAGATTTTGATATCCCATTTCAGTCCAGATATTTTACGAAGCTGAAACAAAATTTACCTTCAATTCATCTCTGCGAACAAAATGCTGCTGATCGCCCCTAATTCTGCAAAACCAAAATCAATACTCGTTACCAGTTCTGTTATTTATATCCTTGGTTCTTAGATAACGCTAAAGCTTCTAAGCTCATTGGACTTAATTCAAGCATCTTTATGAACTCTCACGACAAGAGTAGCACTAAAATATATTTTGTTGAAAAAATATGGCCAAAGGGCAGGAGTCATACGTGTCAAGAATCAGACGTTCATATGCCTCCGGGATGGGAACCCCTTGATAACGTTGCATATATGACAAGTCCAGTTCACTTTGAACAGTAGACATCTCGAGTCCAGGCTGCTTGACCTGCATGAGTGGCAGAGAGAAATTCAGAGGCAAGCACAAAGATACCTGAGATCTAGTGTATAATCTCTGGTTGAAGATTTATGATGTCTCGAGCATTCAGCTCACAACTAAAGGGAACGCATGGGATGATATTTCAGAGAGGCAATGCAGAATCTCTTTAGCTCTAATGTCCCATTTTACTGGACAAAACATTCATGCAATTTGACAAAGGAAAAGGCTTTGCATGCAATTACCAAATTAGACTCATACCGTAAGTTTCATGTACATGGCTTCTGAGGGTTGCAGGCGTATTACAAACTCATTCCTTCCTTGCTTTTGACCTACAAAATTAAACACAGGTCAAGCAATAAGATGCTTACAGGGACCAAACTAACGTATTTGGGAGCAGGGAATCAATTTTATACATAGGTAAACATTTTTATTTTTTTTATCAAAAAGAACCATCATAACTTCTAAAAAATGAGCCACAGAGGAATCAACATGGACCACAGAGGAAGTGGTGATGCAGAACTCTAAAGTTCCAGAGTCATACATTTGAATATATCACCAGGAACGTCCTTAAATTGAACACGTATCTCTGCCTTGCTTGAATTTAATGCTTTTCCTGCCTTTAGTATGAAAGGAACCCCTGAGAAACAAAGTATGGAAGCACCAATGAGAACAAACTATTTTGCTTCTTCGATCAATCTGATGTCTGAAGTATATCTAAGGTTCCAAAATAGGAGATTCAGAAATCATTTCCTCTGAACTGTGAAAATGTTCCATAAATAGCAGAGTAAATGGATCCTAAAGTAAATATACCTTCCCATCTTTCATTATGTATTCTCAGAACAACAGTAGCAAATGTTGGGGTATTTGATTGATCAGGAACTGTTGGGTCATCCCTGTAGCCGTCATACTGTCCAAGAACAACATCTTCATCTCTGATTGGAAGTACTGATTGAAGAACCTGAATGTCACTGAACAATAAGTATTTGAATTGAAAGGGTACTCTTAAGACTCAGAGCATCAACCTCTGAAGGAACAGATGACAGCACAACAGAAAATTAATTTTAAACGACATGCTTTGGTCTAAATGGACTCCTAAGAGGTTCAATAATTAATGCTTTTCATCCCTCAGGGAACTAACAAATTGAAGCATTTTGGTTCATGATTATCATTAAAGGGTTCCAGATTATAAATATCAGGAGATTATGAGAGATAGTTGATGATCTGAAACTGATTGATGCTCACCTTCACTTTCTCATCCCGAATATATTCAGGTTTGAGAGAAACGGGCTTTTCCATGGCAACCAGACAAAGAATCTGTGATAAGTAGAACAATAGTTAGCCACGAATGAAACTCATTTCCTTTCTCATATTTTCTCTTGACTGGTGCTACTTGCTCATGATCCCAAGTTCAAATGAATACCATCAAGATATGCCCAAGTACAAGGCTGAGCTATTTCGATGAGAAAAAACAAATTCTAAAGTAGACAATATTTATATATCTGAATGCTCCAGAAAAAATGCTTCTCCTACATGCAGGGGTTATTAAGACTCCAAAAAAGATGACGAAGCATATAATAGTCCACAGCTTAAACCCATTGCCCATACCTGTAATAAGTGATTTTGAATAATATCACGAATAATCCTGCAGCAGAAAAACAAGGTTACTGCTTGTGACTTCTTGATTTTGTAGTTACAAAACACCCAAAGAGCTCAACAATACAAATTAACAGAAAACAAAAGTTTCCATAACCCTTGCATTTTCAAGAAAATATTTCCCTGCTAATTTTCAAGAAGATATGAATCAAAAACTAGAAGAAAAACCAGCGTAAAGAAAGTAAAATTACGTATACTACTTGTTATTACAGTACGAACACTTTCCAAAGAAAAAAAAGATGTGGTTTCTTGGTAAGAGATCCTGCTCTATGGACTGTACAAGAAACTGGTGTTTACTGAGCATACCCATATTCATCAAAATATCCACCACGACCTTCAGTTCCAAAATTTTCCCGAAACACAATCTGAAAAGGCAACAAAGGAGATGATGATTGACATTTATGATGCACTGATGCTTTTAATTAACAGAAGATACATTGGTGAAGAAGACTCTCATACTTTGATGTTTTGAGATGATCGTTGAAAGCCATAAATTCATAGCTAGGAAGTGTTTTCCAAACCATTAACTTATCAACTATAATTTCATATTCGTCATTAGCATTTATTTATTTTTTTGTCTGGCACACAATGACAAAAGATGCTCACCTGAACATTGGAAATGTTGTCGCGGTTCCAAAGAGGTAAAAAGAAGCGATTTGCAAAACGGAGAACTAGCTACAAAATCCAAGCAACAAAAAGGATTAAAAAGAGATACCAACGTTGATGAACAATGAGCATTAAATATTTCTATGTATCTTACCAAGTTCTGCACCAATTCTTTTCCCAAGTAGTGATCGATACGAAAAAGTTGTGCTTCTTCAAACAACTCTCCAATATGGGCACTGAGATTTTCTGCAGATTCCAAATCTTTGCCAAAAGGTTTCTCAATGACAATTCTAGTCCATCCCCCATGATCAGCTGGAAAGGATTACAAGAACAGCAGTCAATAAGATAAACACAAGAAGTTCTGGTCTGCAGCAACACTGGAAAATTGACACAGCTACTTGAACGATGGCTTTGGGAAGTCTAGCACAATTTATCTAACCAAATCTAGATCAAATATAATGGCAAGTTCAATTAGCTTTCAAGGATAAATGAATCAATGTTATAATTGTAGCTACAATAAAACATCATCTCATTTAGGGGGGTAAACTGAAACAAAAACATATGAAGATTCTCCACCATTAGCAGATCCAGTGATGGCTGTGCATAATACTGGGGCATCCAGTTATGCCAATCTGGAATGTAAGTTTTAAGACCCCCTGAAGAGACATTCTTAAGAAAATGCAAGGCGGTCAAAACAGGTAATTTAATTGTCAGTGTCTGCACAAATAGGGCAGTTCTCGCTTTCTATCTTTCTTTCTTTTATTTTGTTTTTTCCATTCCAAAAGTGGCATTCAGGCAAATGAATTTCTTCTTGTACCTTTTCTTTTCTTCCAAGAAATACCAGATGTAAAAGAGGATATGGTAAAAGAGAGAGCGTCGGCCTTTGTAAAGTTAATGGCCAAAAAATGTTTCCATTCGATATTGGAAGCCACAAAAGCAAATTAGATCAACAATTCTTACATTTATTCATGCAACATTTTCTGATCATCCTGCAGACAGTTGGATACACTGAGGGGGGAAGTGCAAGATAAAATAGTCTTCGAGATGATCCTTCTGCACTGTTTTTTGATACTTCATGCTGTGAAATTTCCTTATCCAATAGCTGAAAGCCATCCTCAGTATCATAAGAACCACTTACATATTTGATCTGCGAAGTTAAAAAATATTTTAGTGGTGCATGCCGGAACAGACTAATAAAAAAACAACGCATAGAAAGAGCTAGACTAACCAGTTGCAAGAACTTTGATACAACTTCAGCTTCTTTGCCAAGATATCTGAAATGATTGTTCAATCCCAGTCATTTGCAATATTCATTATACTTATCAATAACCTTTAGCCCAAAAAAATGGCTGAAACATAGCCGCGGTCACAAAGTACATCTATGAACTATGTGCTCCCTACTTTCTTCCTGGTATGAACTACACAAATCCCAGCACCTTGCCCATTATTTACTCTATCACAGTGAACCGGAGTAAAAAACGAACACATTTGATAGAGCACATGAACACAAGTATGAAGCAGGCACACAAGACGGAGGCTAGGCAAGATATCTCACCCACGGATTCGATCTCTAAGTTCATCATCTGAAATCCTAGTCCTTGCATATCCGAAAATGTGGACTTCATCTGGGTGCAGAAACCCCTGCCCAACATCCCATAAAAAAAATCAATAAAACTTCTCTAGATTCACAAGAGACCGTATCTTTTATTGGCAAGCAAAAGGATTTCCCTTTAATTACCTGGCGATAAAGATGGTAGAGAGCAGGGAAAGTCTTCTTCTTGGCTAGATCACCAGAAGCACCAAGAACAATAATTGAAAGGCACCCACTCTCAGGCGCAGTCTCATGTTCCTTTAGAAACGAATCATTTTCTAAACCAGATCTCTTCTCTACCATCCATTGACCGGATCCCATGTCTTTGATATATCAAGATTTGCTTCCTTTCCCCGGCACCGCCTTTCCTGATCTGATTCAGTAACACAAAAATATTGGCTACAAAATCGAGATACTAAAAACTTGTTTCTCAGAGGTCCTGTAACCGAGGTTATTGGTTTTGACCAAACACAAAAACGCTAAAATTCAGTCCCTTTCCTTAGTTTTATCGAAGCCAAAACGTAGTTGTAATATAAAAGAAATGAAACAAAAGCTTTAACTCACCAAAACAAAACAAAAAATCAAGCAAACTAAGATTAGACACAAACTCTCAAGTGATCTTCAATAAAAAGAAACGCAAACCTGAAATATGGGAATTGGGAAATGAATCGAATCTGATGAGATGCTAAAGATCAACAAGTGACAAGTTTGAGCCCAGAATG
>Ga0307508_10004745_pt1 | contig 13140 bp, 15 predicted proteins | sample 9_EM_MG_FD_203089 | JGI IMG/M metagenome (GOLD analysis project Ga0307508, IMG submission 203089) | Populus trichocarpa ectomycorrhiza microbial communities from riparian zone in the Pacific Northwest, United States - 9_EM | ecosystem: Host-associated > Plants > Roots > Unclassified | place... | reverse complement strand
TTATCGATCCATATATTCCAACAGGTTATGAGCCCGGATTGAACGCTCTGCCAATCCGATACCCATCGATAATCGTACCCGCCGTACCTGCCGCTTTGTGCCTCGCTTCTGCGTCTCATCCCTGCACTCTCGTTTTTTAAGCCTTAACTTTTTGGAGCCGCGTCGCGTCCGACGACTTCGCCAACCAGACAACGCGTCACTATCCTCGGCATAGAGGGGCCTACCGGCCAACGCGACTGCCCAGACTTGAGCCTTGCGCGTTGAACGGTGCAACCATTCATCAGTCAGCATCACTCGGTTGTCATCCGAGCGAAGCGTTGGCCTGCTAGCTGAAGGACAGTCGGATACGGCGACCGCGCTTCTGCGTCTCATCCCTGCACTCTCGTTTTTAAGCCTCAACCCTTTGAGCCATGTTGCGTCCGACGACATCACCAACATGGTCTCAACCAGATAACGCGTCATGTTTGCAGTCGCCGACCTGCAAAACACCCGAAACTACCGCTTGTGGAGAACGACATTCGTTCATTCCCTACTGCTGAGGCCGTGACTACAGTCAATGCGACGACCGCGCTGCCTCGATGATCTACCTATCGGTTGAAGCCACGATTCGAACCTTCATCCGAAGTCCTCTCGTGAACAAAATCGATTCTGCAGCCCGCGTCTGGGAAATCCTTAGCCAGGACTACGACTCTGCCTTCACGATAATCGGTTGTCGAATACACCTCGAGCATACTCGCTGTTCGCCAGGAATTGGCTGCAAGCGACGAAGCAATCTCGGATACCACCGTCGTATGCCACCTACTTCGAACGGTACCTGAATCGTTCGCAATCACCGTCGGCGTTCTGAAAAACGATCCTTCGGAGGAGCAAACTGTGGATGCTGTTAGTGCAGCCCTTATCGAGGAAGAGACATCGCTCGCACAGAGGAAGCACCAAGTTGGTTCAAACCTCAACATCACTGGCACTACCCGTCAAGCACTCGTACCAAGAGCTCAGCATGGCCAGTGACGGGACTACGGTGGTTACAGCAATCGGAAGCCGTACGGAAGGCTTAGCAATTCAGGGCTACGATGCTTTTACTGCTCACAAGAAGGACACAAGGAAAGTCACAGCCAGATGAAGCATAAGGCAGTGAGGCTCAATGATGAAAGAAGCTCTCAGCGACCCTCCGCACAGACTGCCCAGTGAACTTCAGTGACTGCCATAATGAGGTTGTGGTTCACGGCTTATAGCCAATTGCAGGTATGTTTTCTGAGCCCCAAATGTTTGGGCGCAGCTGTGTACGCGCTCGGTGATGCTGGAGCTGCTGAGGCGCCCCATATCAGAGCTGCTATCCGCACTTGATGTTGATGGAGCTGCTGTCCGCACTCGGTGATGCCGGAGCTGCTGCGGCGCCCCATACCGGAGCTGCTGTGCGCACTCGATGTTGATGGAGCTGTTGTGTAATCTCAGTGCTGACAAATGGACAGATTATCCAACGGATCGGCCTGGAAATCGGCCTGGTATCTAGGGGAAGCTTTCGGTGAAGTACAGGCAGGTGGTTTAACAGGTATCTTTCCTTCTCCTTACTTTCTTTGGTGGAGGCACTCTTTCTCCTATGCCCGTGTTTTTGCCCATGAGGTTTTTACATGGTTATGAGTATTAATAAGGCATCCGGGGATACTGGGTGTCACTGCATTTCTCTCCTCGGCTGCTGTTTGTTGCTATACTGGCCATTTTGTTTTTCCATCTCTCCTTTGTTCCGTTGCATCTTCCGTACGAGGGGAAGTGTCAGAACAATGGGCGTCCGGAGATGACGGACCGGAGGCGGCACGTCCGGAGATGACAGCTGCCCGAGTCTCCGAGCAGCGGCTCGGGATGCATTCCACCGTCCTTTACCCCTGGCGAGTCCCTCAGGCACGTTGTATATAGATAGAATGTTCCTCCTTTGACGTTGTATCAATCAACCAATTCACTATCTTCATCACTATAGATCCCTATATGTCTGAATAAGGTGGCGTCCGGAGATGAGGAGGTGTCCGGACGTGACTGAGTCCCCGAGCACCGGCTCGGGGGGCAGTCTTCCGTCCTTTGTCCTGACGGCCTTCCTGTATATAGAGAGAATGTTCCTCCTTCGACTTTGTATCAATCAACCAATACAATCTTCACCTTTTATCGATCCATATATTCCAACACTATATTCCCACAGTTGTACTTGACTTTATATTATGGCTGCATCATTGTCAACGCCATGAAAAGTCCGCTTCTAGATGGCTATCTTTGCCTGACGCCTTCCAAATACTTTGGACCGCATGCTGTTGGCTTGCCATTGATTTTAGATTTCGACTGCAACTGCAAACGGAAGTATTCGTAAATGCAATCGCCCTGTAGTGTGGAAACAAGTCGGGTTTTTCAGTGGTGACCATATTGATGCGGTTCGAAGACTGAATGAGGTTTATCACAGTATCTTGTATATTACTGAATTAAGTTTTATTGCATGCTACTTCTATCTAGGCTCCGTTTCAACCGCAACCGCAGAATCTCCACCTAGGACCGATACCACCTCTACTATATTCAAATGCACGTTCGTAACTGCGGAGATCTGGTCCACCAGATTGCCGTTGCTTGCCATCGGTACATATCTGGTGGCAGATGTCCAGTCAGCCCAGGAAGATGCAGTAGTGTTAAATATTCTACCAACCGGATGAAATCACCTACCATTCTGTATCCCATATGTAGTAACTTACTGACAAGTGAGTTGTCAAGATGATCCGGAATATTCACATTTTTTAGAACATCCATTTAAGGAAGATGAATTCAACTTACTAGGAGAAATTGAAATCTCACAATCGCGATGGCATAGTAGTAAGGATACGCTCAGCAAACATGTCTGTAAGTCTACTATGAGAGCGTGGTTGAAAACGTACCGACGATGAAGTACCAATAGGCTCTCAAGTTGTAATGAGGGCGTCTGAAGTATATAAGGTGGACATGCCTTGAGGTTGTTAACGAGTGAGTAGCAAGCACACTGATCATGTAACGGGGAGAGCGAGTAAACAAGCGAGCACGGCACATATTTTGCGATCGTGTAAGAGGAATCGAGAGGGCGGAGAGAGGGCAGTGTTGGAGCAGACAGCTCACTGTGTTATCATACAAGAGGGAGAATAGGCATACTCACGCCAGAGTGCGTGAGGAGGTGAGCACTCACAAGGTGAGTGGTACGGAGGTGGTAGACAGTGTACTGTACAATCGTATGAGAGTGGGGGAGCGGTGGTGGTGAGCGGACGGTATACTGTATAATCATGTCAGTTGATGACCAAGAGAGTCTTTGAGCAGGTGCGGACGTGATCGGACAGCTCACTGTATAACAGTATAAGAGCAGGAGCGCGAGGTAGGTGAGCGGATATTATGCTGTATAATCATGTCAGATGATGACACAAGTGCGTCTGAACGGGTGGGGAGGTGAGCGGACAGTATACCGTATAATCACGGCAGATGATGATCAAGAGAGCCTCTAAGCGGGCGAGGAGGTGAGCGGACAGACCACTGTGTGAGTGAGGTAGATGAGGTGTTATTACACTGTATAATCAAGTCAGATGATGATCACGAGAGTCCTTAAGCGGGCGGAGAGGTGAGCGGACAGTTCGCTGTGTAACCATATGAGAGAAGGAGAGGCGAGTGAGAAGGAGGTGGGTGGGGAAGAGGTGAGCGAAGTGGAGGTGAATATTACAGAGGTATGCGATCGTGATAGAATGGAGATTTGGTAACCGGGGCGAGAAAAGAGTGAGCTAGGGCGGCAAAAGAGAGATCACGGCGGGAAGTGTAAAGAAGAAGAAGAGCAAACGGGAAAGGGGAAAGCTAGATGCAGAGCCCCGTTACACGAAAGCTGGTGTGACGGCCAGGTCGCATAGTCCCATACCGAGCCGCGAGAAGCGTATCTCAACAGTGAGCGGGGAGGACGTGAGCGGGGTGGACGTGAGCGAGGAGGACGTGAGCGGGGTGGACGTGAGCGGAGAGGACGTGAGTGGGGAGAAGCGAAGCGGCATGGAGTAGAGTGGAACAAAGGACAAGAGTGAAACTTGGAGGTTGGTAATAACCTAGTGTTGTGTGAAGAAGAGGGGAAGAGTTGGCGATCGAGTGGAGTCTAGACAGAATGGGCCAATCCGTCAGAGAGGGGAAGGCCACGTTGCTCCCGACGAGCAAACGAGAAAAGTTCTGGGTTTAGAAACCCCGCTCGACCGCATGAAGATCATGCAGCGCCAGCGAAACCTCCTCTCTTCTTATCTCTACCCCAGCCAGGACCAATGAATCTCCCACGCCCTCGATGCAACTCGGAGGAATCCAAGGCCGAAGTCACCGTTCCTCACTGGCGATTCTCGACGATAAAAGGAGGGAGTTTTCGCAAAGAAGAAAGACTCCATCACCTCGAAACACCAACACCACCACCGAAACCCACACACAAGATCTAAGATTATTCCGTTGTGAATTATCGAAAGTAGCCTGATTACCTCGATTCTATCCGCACTCCGGTTACGAGACAACCCCAGTGTCACATGATGGGAGTAGCAGCCAGAAATCAAGCCCTTGACAGAGGATGTTTGCGGCAATGGTGACCGTAGTTGGAGAGAAGGTAGCCACGCCGAATCCGTCACCGAGGTCGATGAGGATACCGGAAGCGTGGATGCTATCGAGTATGACGCAAAGAGTACGATGTCGGTGACGATACCGGCAGTAACGGCGATCGTGAATGAGACGTGGAAACCAGGTTAACGCGCTTCCTGAAATATTTAGCACGGCTCTCCGAGTGACAGAGACATTGGGAAGCTGTACAATACAACGCGACAAGTGCAATATCAATGAGGATGCCGGAGGCGTGCATGATTTCAAGTAAGACGCGACGAATGCCATGTCGATGACGATGCCAGCAGCGTGGATGATTACAAAAAAGACCCGATGAGTGCGATGTTGAAAAGGATACCGGCGGCGTGGATGATATCAAGTACGAGGCGAAGAGAATGATGTCGATGAGGATGCCGTCGACGTAGATGATATGATGAAAGAGGCGACGTGTACGATGTCTATCAGGATGCCGGCGGCGTGGATTATATGAAGAAAGAGGCGAAGAGTACGATGTCGATGACGATACCGGCAGTAACGACGATCGTGAATGAGACGTGGAAACTAGGTCAATGCGCTTCGTGACATAGTTAGCACAGCTCTCCGAGTGACAGAGAAATTGGGAAGCTGTACAATACAACGCGACAAGTGCGATATCAATGATGATGCCAGCGGCGTGCATGATATCAAGTAAGACGCGACGAGTACGTTGTCGAAGAGGATGCTGGCGGACCGGATGATATTAAGACGCAACGAGGAAGATGCCCATGAGGATGCGGTCGACGTGGATGATATGAAGAAAGAGGCGACGGGTTTGATGTCCATGAGGATGCCGGCGCCCTGGATGATATCGGAAAAGAGGCGACCAGTTCGATGTCGATGAGGATGCCGCCGGCGTGGATGATATGAAGAAGGAGGCGACGAGTACGATGTCGATGAGGATGCTGTTGGCGTGGATGATGAGAAGAAAGAGGCGACGAGTTCGATGTCGATGAGGATGCCGGCAGCGTTGATGACATCAAGAAAGAGGCGTCGAGTACGATGTCGATCAGGAATTGAGTCCGCTCGAGGCGCCGAGTCCGAGTCCGAGTCCGAGTCCGCTCAAACGTCGAGTCTGAGTCCGACCCCCGAGGCGTCGAGTCCGAGTACGCCTGTGGAGCCGAGTCTGAGTCCGACCGCCGTGGCATCGGATCCGATCGTTGTGGCATCAAGTCTGGGCACTCGCGTTGGCTGGTAGGCCCCTCTAAGCCGAGGATACTATCGGGTGTGTCGTTCTTCAGTGTGCGATGGTTGCTGGCATTGTAAAAGCCGGTGACTGCAAACGTGACGCGTTGTCTGGTTGGCGATGTCGTCGGACGTGACGAGGCTCCAAAAAGTTAAGGCCTTAAAAAACGAGAGTGCAGGGATGAGACGCAGAAGCGAGGCGCAAAGCGGCAGGTATGGCGGGTTTATTATCGATGGGTATCGGATTGGCGGAGCGTTCAATCCGTGGTTGTACCTCGAGGCTAGCCTCTTGCTGCTCTCAGCAACCGCGCCGTCCGGCTTGTGACTTTCCGGCATTTTGTATTTCTTCTTGGAGGTGCGGCCACCAGCCCATCGCTGCGCTTGCACCCACCATTTCTCCGATATCGCCCGCTTCAACTTTGTGACGGATTGCGTTTTTTTTTTGTTTATTCATTACTCGCATGCGACCTATGGAGATCATGGCGAGATTATGTACAGTCCAGTTCCTGTCCACAGTCCGCGCAGTGGCGGCTCGTTGCAAGCACCCCTTTTGCCCTCCGCCCAGGCCTGTCACAATGAAGAGTAGACGTGCCCAAGGAAAATGACAAAGGAAAGAACCGAAGGGGAAGCGAACCCCGTCCCACTACTCCTCGCCTGCTGCCGCCATGAAGTCGGGCGTGGGCAGGAACAGCGGTAGTTCGCCCCCGGCGTCCTGCTCCTCGGCTCCCGCACCCTGCTCCTCCAGCCACTCCCGCGCCTCCAGCTCAGACACCGTGCTAACGGCGTCATCCTCATCCATTCCCGGCACCCGCCTGCCCACGTCCGTGGTCGAGAGGAACTCCAGCACCGCCTGGCTGCACCTCCCGTCGGCCAGTAGGTCCCGCACCTTCCACCGATCCTTCCCTTTTCCAGTCTCCTTCTTCACTTCCGCCCACATGATCTTCTGCTGCGGCTTCCACTCGGGGCACTCCTTGAAGAGGTGTTCCCGGGTCTGCATTCGGTACCGGCACCACCAGCATTGCGGGGTAGGTCGATTCTTCGTCAAGTTGAAGTACTGCCCCGTTAGGCAGTGCCCCGTCTTCAGCTGGTAGAACAGCGAGGCGATCCTCTTGGAGCTGTTGGCCAGCGCGCCATCGGGCTTTTGGCTGTTCGACATGCAGTACTTCTTCTTGGAGGTTCGGCCACCAGCCCACTGGCGTGCCTCCGCCCACTTTTCTCTAAGATCTCCCGCTTGAGGTTGTCTAAGGACCGTGGAAGGGGCGACCCCCGCACCTCCGTTCGCACCGGGAAGTTCGGCCACTCTATCCCGCGGGTGCCCGGCTTCTCTGCCCCTATCTTTGCCCACTCATCGGCCTTCTCGTTGCCAGTGACTCCTTTGTGCGCCGGGCACCACCGCACTTCGATGACGATCCCTGGCCTGGACTGTCGCAGCGTGGCGATGTGCTTCCGTGCCTAGAGGGCATACTGTTGCCCTGGGCCGGGCTCGTCCGATGCCATCCGCGTGATGTGTCAGAATAATGGGCGTTCGGAGATGGCGGACCAGAGGCAACATGTCCGGAGATGACAGCAGCCTTCGTCTCCGAGCACCGGCTCGGGAGACAGTCTTCCGTCCTTTCCCCTTGGCGAGCCCCTCAGGCGCGTTGTATATAGAGAGAATGTTTTTCCTTCGACGTTGTATCAATCAATCAATTCGCTATTTTCGTCGCTACCGATCCATTTATTCCAACATGATGGCTGCCAGTGTATCCGAAAAGATGGTGACTCGTTCCGGGGTCCTGTTCCTTTGCGATGCCAGCTCCAGGGCGCGGGCGAGCGCAGCGCACTCCGCGCCATAGGCTTCTTGGTTGTTGCCTATGTGAACTTTGACCCCCGCCAAGGTTTGGCCCGTTTTCCACACCACCGAGTACCCGGTAGCCCCGTCGTCCAGTCGTGACCCATCCGTGAACATGGTAAGGCCTGGTCGGGTCCCCTCCGCCGGCGCTTTCGCCTCGACTTCCTCCTCCTGCAGTAGCTCCGCATCGAGAGTTTCCAGTTCCTCGAGCAGCACTGCCCTCTCTGTCTGCCCGCCGTATGCGAGGGCGTTCTTGAGCCGCCATCCGATTCCGGAGGGGGCTCCTACCAGTTCCCGTGCCTGATCCCCTTCCGGCAGGCTCAGTAGCCGTAGTCCGAACCGTCGCTGTCTGTTTTCTAGCTGCGCTGTTGCTGCTCTGAGGCCCGACTCCATTGATAAGGCTCCTAGGTTGGTTGTCCGGACGCAGCCCGTTGTCGTGCGCGCCTCCTGGTTGACCAGCAGTTGGAGTTCCATCGCACGGCCGATGGTGCCTTCTGCGAGGTATTCCTTCCACCACAGTTCCGCCCCAAACATGGCGACCGACTGACTGTACGCACGCCGTCATGACCTTCCTGCAGTTGGCTGGCGAGAGCCCCATTTGTCCAGTGAGCCTGCGCACCCGTGTCATTGCCTTTCTGCCGCTCTTCATCCGGATGGCGTGGTGCTCCTTGAGGGTGAGCTGGGAGTCCAGCCAAACCCCGAGCCATCTCGTTGCTTCCTCGTTGAACTGGACCTTGCTGTCCCCTACCGCTACTGTTGCCTTAGAGGTGGTCCTCTTTTGGTGGAAGAGTGCCGCTTCGGTCTTGCCCTGGTCGAACGCGATCCCGTTCCTGGCTGCCCATGCGGCCGAGGCTGTCGCTACCTCTGACAGCTTGGCCGCAGACAGACCGCGGGAGTCGCATGGGGCGTACGTCCGTCCGGTCCGAGTAGTTCACCCATTTCACCCCATGCGGGTCTGGCTCTTCCGCTGCGACTATCTCCCACTCCTCCCCCTTCTTATTACCCTCCACCGTTTGGTGGGTCGGGGAGTGATGTCAATGATGATACCTGGCCTAGCACGCCGCAGTGCAGCGATGTGCTTACTTGCCTGGAGAGCGTAATGCTGACCGTGGCAGGGCCTCCGGAGCTGTCCTTCTGGTGGCGCGGCAGCCCTCGTGCGGTCGCTCGAGAGGTCGCTCGTGTGGTCGCTCGTAGGATCGCGAGTAGGATCGCACGTAGGATAGCTCGTGGAATCGCCGCATCCGAAGGTCCGTCAGCTAGGATGCGAAACGCTTCGATTGGATGTCAACCGAATACTGCCGACCGGATGAATGGTTCCACGGTTCGATGGGTCAGGCTCAAACCTGGGCAGTCGCGGCGGCAGGTGGGCCCTCTATGTTGAGGATAGTATCGGGTGTTGCACTTCGGCGAGCGGTTGTTTCTGGCATTGTAGCTCTCGGTGACTTCAAACTCAGCAGGTCAAATGATGGTGATGGACGTCGGGTAGTGCGGCCCAACCGTTGAGGTTCAAAATACAGCATATCGACCGGTGTACATAGCCGCGAGTGCAATTCCAAGCGATGAGCGGTGGAGGACCAGTATGGATTGAGGGTGAATCCGCGCTCAGAATAAAGCCGGTGCCGCTTTGCCGGCACTAAGGAGGCGGTCTGGTCACAAGAGAAGGTAATGGGTTCAAGTCACGAAAAAAGGGGGGTACAGTGTTAAATAGCTGTACGTACTTACATACCGAATTTCCGACGCTTATCAAAATTATTCCCCTGCTTGCATACAAATATTTCTATGCAAATTCATCAAGCATCCTATTTCTCGCACCACGTACGGCAGGCCAGACAGCGCTACTGCGGCGGTGCAGGTAGAATAGTAATCTCAAATTGCGTCGGATTTGGAATTCCTCTTAAACTCCCTCCTTGGAATCATACCTTCAAACATTACACGAACACTGCTTGGCCACAGATCTTTACGAATTTGTGTTCTTCCATCCGCAACCCACTACCAGTAGCCACCACCTGTGCGAAGGTTCCTCCTCCACTCGTACTTCCTGCACTTTGATTGAAATGGGTTCAATTGCGCTAGTCGAACAAGAAATACCCGTAGTACCACTGCTTTCCTCTGCTCCCATATTGCCCCGAGGGAAATGGCAACCTTCCGTATTCCAGAGTACCTTGGCAACGGGAAACGGATTGTGCGGAAGACGGAGAAGCAATGTCCGGCGCCACCCACAATGGTCAGAAAGTCACGGAGCTCCATCATGGCATCGGAAACCAGGGATCATGAACCTCAGCGGTGTCTGCCCAAAAGGAGAAGCCCCACCTGTGCTGACCATGACGTCCGGGACTCACCATGTTCACGGATGGGTCACGGGGGGACAGCGGGGCCACTGGCTATTCTGTGGTCTGGCGGAAGAGGGAAGCATGGGCCGGCATCAAAACTCACATGGGCTACAACCAGGAGGCCTATGACGCGGAGTGCGCCGCCCTGGCCCGCGCGCTGGAGACGGCCGCCCGGCGCAACACAACACTGGAGCGGGTCACGATCTTCTCTGGCGCCCAAACTGCCAACAGGAGGATGGCATCGGACGAACCTGGTCCCGGTCAGCAGTATGAGTTGCAGGCGAGAAAGCACATCGCTGCGCTGTGGAAGGCCAGGCCGGACATCATCATCGAAATCCGGTGGTGCTCGGCTCACAAGGGAATTGCCGGCAACGAGAAGGCCGACGAGTGGGCGAAGATATCGGCGGAGGAGCCAGACACCCGCGGCGTTGAGTGGATAGCCGCTTCGAGGTACATTCAAACGGCTTGCGACCTACATTCCGTCCCAGTTTTCGCCGTTCCTCAAACGCGACGCATAGTTGTTTCTCAAGTTCCTTCCACCGCGGGTTGCTGCGCCGTATACGTACAGTATGTTGATTCGCTTGAAGCAGCAATGCTTCGTCCTGTGAAAACCTCAATGATCAGAAATCTACAGAAATAGCCCGATAATCTTGCAGCATACCTTCTTCCATCTCACCGCCTGGTTCGTTTGCATGCGACCGAACTGTACTCGAACCTCCTCACGCGTAGGTTTCCGTTTCCCGCCATTCCCGTCATCCACCCGTCTGTGTTCTGCCCATGACAATACTCGGAGCTTAAACTCAACTGTCCTGCATCGCTTAGATCTAGAAGGAGTGGCTGCCGGCAGAGGAACACAGCGAGAGGCCACAGAGATTGGGTCTTTTCGAGGTTCTGGTCGTTGTTTGAATTTAACCGGTGAACGATTGCTTGGGGTTCGAAGGGTATCCGCAGTTGGCTGCAAGGAGGCTTGCGAGAAAATCGTCGCGAGAAGGGCTACTGGCTGCTCGGAGCTTGATTCTTGATCATCAATGATGGATGGCCGCATTGCTCTTTTAAGCTGTAGAGATACCACGTAGTTGGTGATACTACCGGCTGTATCCCCCTATTCAGCGGAACTGAGGTACCTCCGGGCTGATCACCTGACGTCTGAAAACGCTCCGCGCGCTAACCATAAACGCTCTAGCGCGCGCCAGCTCGTCAAAACCTATAATAGTGGCGTTTATAGGGGGTACCTCCTAAGTGAGATAATACGGTACTGATCTATTGGTGGAATCTAGTGACACGGAAGGAAAGAGTGGGTTGCCAAAAGCAAACATGCCGGCAGCTGCGGAAATACCGAACGTTCTCAGTCCATCCGGTTCTGGAAGGATCCTGCGCTGCGGGTTCAAGTAAGGAAACATGAAGATTGGGATGGAGCTGCATCGAATCTTGGAGTTCTAAACGGAAGGCAGGAGAAGAAATCTTGAGGGCAATCTTGAAGAGACCGTGGCGTCGGCGATCCAACTTTGCCGAGGGTCGTTGAGTTTTCCAATTCCGGGCGACCAGCCACACAAGATCCCCCACCTGGTGGTCCGGTGTCAAAAACCTGACCCCGACTTCCGTTCTCTGTCAAGACTTGACGGGCACAATTTCGGCATCGCTAATAGCCACTGCTCATGCCTATCCAATGAATATGGGTTCAGTTAAATGTTGTTGGGTTGTAGAACCTGGTTATCTTGGTTGCGGCGTTGGCGTGAGTGTATCCTCAGCCTAGCCAGCCAATCTCGCGGAATGGGAGCTCCGCGGACGGCGGGAGCTGGGAGAGGAAAGGAGGGCAGAGGCGGAGGAGCTAGGCGATGAGGGGGAGTTGGATGCTGGGGAGGAGCCGCCGCTGTTCCTGCCTGCTACACCACGCTTCATGGCGTCTGCGGAGGAGGAGTAGGGGACGAGAATCGCTTTCCTTTGTCATTCCCTTTGACCTGATCCCTCGTTCCTGTTGGAAATGCTTCTCACGCGTCGTCTAGATTTGGCGGTTGTGCCTTAGAGTTTGTTGAGGACTGAGTTTGTTGAGGACACAGTTGCGTAAGGTGCAAGCGGGGAAGTGTGAGCGGAGGATCTTTGTTCGGCGGGTTCTTTCTCTTCTTGTTTTTTCTTAGACGATCGAATACTACAACGAAGCTGTGAACCACTCGAAAGACGGACAAAGTGAACACCGCCATAGTCTAGATAGGCTGTATGCGAGTATGTTCAACAAGAAAAAAAGCCTGCCATACTCCACCTAACGTAAGCGCAATATTCCGAGCGGAGATATCCTTACTAAAAACTGGCATGGAACCCTTGTGGTATTGTGGACTGTCAGAATAATGGGCGTCCGGAGATGACGGACAGAAGACGGCGTACCATGATAACGGCCCAGAGTCGGCACGTCCGGAGTTGGCAGATGCCCGAGTCTCCGAGGGGAGATAGTCTTCCGTCCTTTACCGCTGGCGAGTCCCACAGGCGGGTTGTATATCGAGAGAATGTTCCTCCTTCGACGTTGTATCAACCAACCATTTCACCATCTTCATCTCTATCAATCCCTATATTGCAACATTGACTTTTTTTAACGTACTTTCTTGCATTGTATACTTTTCTCATACCTTTTCTCCTATGATTACCGCTATTCCAAATTGGAAGGGTGCCATACCTATTGGTCATCGGCGGAAACGCAAATGATGGCTTTTTTTTGGTTTATAATTTCATTGCTCGCGTGCGACCTGTGGAGATCATGTCGAGATAGGATAGATACTGTGAGGAGGGGAAGAGGCTGAGCGGACCGCTACAGCCGTGAAGCTCAAGGTTTACCGGCACTGAGGCCCGGAAGGAAGATCACAAAAGGAGCAACGCGGACGGACCGTCCTGAGAACGTGGAAAGAAGTGTATTCAAGTCTGATGATCCCGAGAAGAAGCTGCCTCCCGGCAGCAACCATCAACACAGCCAGGGTGCCAAGGCGCTAGGGCGCCAAGCTGCCAAGTCCGCTAAGGCTTGGCCTCCTCCCATGACAGATAATGTAACGAGAAAAGGTCTACAATGCCAGAACATACGCTAAAAAAGTCCACAATGCCACAAGGGTTCTTCCATGCCAGTTTTAGTAAGGAATTTCTTGGCTCGGAATATTGCGTGAAGAAAGAATGTGAGAT
>Ga0307508_10004744_pt1 | contig 13145 bp, 9 predicted proteins | sample 9_EM_MG_FD_203089 | JGI IMG/M metagenome (GOLD analysis project Ga0307508, IMG submission 203089) | Populus trichocarpa ectomycorrhiza microbial communities from riparian zone in the Pacific Northwest, United States - 9_EM | ecosystem: Host-associated > Plants > Roots > Unclassified | place... | reverse complement strand
ATGGCCTTGGCCAGCGCCTCGTTGATCTGCTTGTCGTCGAGGTACGAGAGGTTGGTGTTACCCGACCCGCCGATCGCGCCACCGTTCAGGATCTGCTGGAGGAAGCCGTAGCCGCCCGGCCAGTCGGCACCCCACTGCATCATGTGCAGACCGATGTTCTGCTTCTTGTCGAACGTCGGCACACCCGCGTAGTCGGTGAAGTACTTGCCCGACGGGTACTGCTTCAGGCTGGCGTTGATGCCGACCTTCTTCAGCGAGGCGATGATCGCGGTGGCCGCGTCGATCTCCTGCTGACGGTCGCTGCGCGCCGAGATGTTGGTGTTGATCGTCGTCTTGCCGCAGGCCTTCAGCTGCTCCTTGGCCTTGGCGACGTCACCCTTGTTGCCGGTGGTGGCGTAGACGTCCGCCTTCTGGTAGCCGGGGATGTCCGGCGGCAGAACGGTGGAGGCGATGTCACCGCGGATCGGGCCGCCCTCGGCGGTCTGCACGGAGACCTTGTCGACGGCGTACTCGACGGCCTTGCGGCAGGCGACGTTGTTGAACGGCGCGACCTGGGTGTTGATCGCCATGTAGACGAGGCGGCCACCGTAGGTGTTGTCCGTGTTGGCCTTCAGCGAGGCGTCGTTGACGACCTTCGCCTGGGTCGCGGCCTGGACACCGGTACCGCCGAGGTCGATCGCGTCACCGGCCTGGACGTCCTGGTCGATCGTCTCGGCGTTGACCTTCAGCTTGACGACGATCTTGTCCGGGTACTGCTTGCGCAGCGGGTCGGTCTTCGGGTCCCAGTTCTCGTTGCGGACGAAGACGGCCTGCTTGCCCTCGTCGTAGCTCTGGAACTTGTACGAGCCCGAGGACACGATGTTCTTGACGTAGTCGATGCCGGTGTCCTTGGCCTGCGGAACCGGAGCCGTCTGCGGCGTCGCGACCAGGTAGTCGAACTCCTGGAACGCGGTGTTGAGCTTGAAGACGATCGTGGTGTCGTCCGGCGTCTCGATGGACTTCAGGCCCTCGGCGCTCTTGTCCTTGTAGGGGCCCTTGTAGTCCTTGCCGCCCTCCATGAACTGCTGGAAGTAGTTCGGACCGAGGGAGAGCACGTCACGCGCGAAGTTGGAGCGCTCGACGGCGTACTTGACGTCCTTCGAGGTGATCGCCGTGCCGTCCTGGTACTTCAGGCCCGAACGCAGCTTGTACGTCCAGGTCTTGCCGCCGTCGCTCGGCTGGCCCGCGCTCTCGGCGAGGTCGGGGACCAGCTTGTTGCCCTCCTCGCCCGGACCGGGCTGGAAGGTCATCAGCGGGCGGGCGTAGATCCGGCTGAGGTTGTACATGTACGCGTAGTACGTGTTGCCGGGGTCGAAGGAGTCCGGGACGTCGGAGTACTCGTACGTGACCGTCCCACCCTTCTGGGTGGAGGCGTTGACGACACCCTTGGTCGCTGCGTTGGCCCCAGCCGACTTGGTTCCGTTATCACTGTTGTCATCGGCCTTGCTGCAAGCCGAGAGCAACAGGCTCGCACTACCGATGGCCGCGACCGCGGCCAGCGCTGACCTTCGCATGATGGTCTGCTTCCCCTTCAATTGTCGGAAATCTTTTGACTCTCGCGGCAGCCGCAGGTCAGCGGCTGCGCGGGTCGAGAGCGTCGCGGAGACCGTCGCCGAGCAGGTTGAACGCAAGGACGGTCACGAAGATGGCCAGACCAGGCACGATCATGTACTGCGGGTCGACCTGGTAGAAGTCGACCGCCTGGTTGAGCATGCCGCCCCAGGACGCCTGGGGAGGCTGGATGCCGACGCCGAGGAAGCTCAGCGACGCCTCGAAGAGGATGTTGGTCGGGATGAGCAGCGTCGAGTAGACGATGATCGGGCCGACGAGGTTCGGCAGCAGCTCCCGGAAGAGGATGTACGGCCCCCTGGCCCCCATCCCCCGTGAGGCGTCGACGAACTCCCGCTCGCGCAGGGCCAGGGTCTGACCGCGCACGATGCGGCCCAGATAGGGCCAGTTGAAGAAGCCGATGACGAAGATCAGCACGCTGATGTGCAGCGGCAGGCCTTCGAGGCCGAAGGCACCGCCCTGGAGCGTGGCGGAGATGGCGATGGCGAACAGCAGGAGAGGGAACGCCAGGAAGGTGTCCATCAGCCGGCTGATGATCGTGTCGACCCGTCCGCCGTAGTACCCGGCGACCACGCCGAGGACGGCGCCGATCGTGTTGGACAGGACCGTGGCGCCGAAGGCGACGACCAGCGAGACCCAGGAGCCCTCGAGGATGCGGGTGGCGATGTCGCGGCCGAACTTCGGCTCCACACCGAGCGGGTGGTCCCAGCTCATGCCGCCGAAGTCGCCCTTGGGCAGCGAGGTGTTGGGGTCGATCAGATCCTGGTGCAGGGCGTTCGGGTCCAGGCCGAACAGGGCCTGGAGGGGACGGGAGAGCACCGCGATCAGTATGAGCAGGATGACGATCACACCGCCGGCGACCGCCACCTTGTCCCTCTTGAAACGGGACCAGGCGATCTGCCCCAGGGAACGGCCCTCGATCTGCCCCTTGTCGACGCCGACGAGGACAGCCTCCGGCTGCGCCTCGGCCTGCGCCCCGGTGGTCTCGATCGGTGCGGTCACAGTGACCCGACCCCTCTCGCCGGTGGTGACCGGCCTACGCCTGCCGTGGATTACGGCTTTGTCGACTTGCTCTTGATCACGGGACCGTCCGATCCCGTATCTGACTGGGGAGTCTTCAGCGTGGCTGCGATCACCCGCCAGGCCTGGCGACGAAAGTATGCGCAACCGTGATGCAGTACAGGGGATTCCGTTATCCGAACAGCGGGTAACGCCCCTCGGACGCGGGGCAGTTGGGACAAAAGCGGAGATTAGCCGACCATCGTGACCTTCCGCCGTCATCTACGCGCGGAGAAGTGTGGTTGTAACGTGACGGCGTAATGGTGGGATCGGTGACTGTCAGTAGCCCCCACGTGCCGGCGGGTAGCCGTACCCGGCCGCCGGGGCCTGCGCGGGAGCTCCGTGGGCCTCACGGTCGTAGAAGGGACGGGCCCCGGCCCGCATCCACAGCGCCACCGGGTCGTAGTCGTCGGACATCGCCACGGTCGAGACCGGCAGACCGTCGGGGACCGCGCCGATGGACTGCTGCATCATCGCGCGCACCGAGTCCACGGCCGAGGGACTGGTGTCGTACACGTCGAGACCGATGGCGAGATACGGCGCCCCGAGCGCGGGTTGCACCCAGGCGCGGCGCAGTGAGCGGACCGCCGGGGTGCGGTGGGCGTTCTGCGCGAGCTGGGCGTAGAACTGGGGGATCTCGATGGCCGGTTCGGTCAGCCGCAGCGGGCCCGCGGGCTGGCGCTCCAGGCCGGTCGCGATGCGCCGCAGGTCGAGCCAGGGGATGCCGACGCCGCCGCCCGGGGCGTGCGGGTTGAGCCAGAGGCCGAAGTGGTCGGGGTAGAGGGTGCGGGCCACGTCGATGCCGTCGACCACTTCGTAGGAGCGGTTCCAGCCGCTGGCGCTCAGCTCCTGGGCGGAGGTGACACAGGGGGCGTAGCCGTAGCCGTCCACCTCCATGTTCCCGTACTGGGCGTCCGGGGAGCCGGACTGGCCGTGCCACAGGAGCATCCAGATCTGACCGGAGTTCGGGGTCGCGAGGGCGCGCAGCAGGGCCTCGTAGGCGTCGTAGCGCCCGGGGGTCACCTGGCGCAGCATGTGCTCGACCTGGCCGGTCGTGGTGGCGCTCACCCTTTATCGCCCCTTCTTGACGGTTGCCCCGAGTATGAAACCAGCTTAAGCGCCCATGAGCTCGGGACCTGTGCGCTGTCTGCGGGGGCGGGTTGTGCGCGGCCCCCGGGAGGTCGGTCCGCTAGCCCTGTGCGTAGAAGGGCCGTACCTGCTCGCGCATCCAGTGGCCCACCGGGTCGTCCGCCACGTCCAACAGGACGAGGTTGACCGGCCATTGGACCGGGGTCGTGCCCAGCGCCCGGCCCAGGGCGTCCATCGGGAGGGTGCGCAAGTCGCCCTCCCACTGGGAGAGTTCGACGCCGACGAACAGGACCGGGTCGGCCGTCTCGATCGCGGCCAGGCAGCGGCGGGCCGTGCGGACCACGCCGGTCGCCGCGAACTCGGCCGACGCGGCGGCGAGGAAGTCGACCGGATCGACCTGCCAGTCCGGCTCGTAGAGCTTGACCCGGCCGCCCGTGTTGGGACCGTCCAGCGGGGTGCGGCCCACGCGGCAGAGGTCGGCGACGGCGGCGGGCGGGAGCGGGACGCCGACCACGCCGTCGGGGTTCACCACGATGCCCACGTGCGGCGGCAGTCCTCGGGCGAACTCGACCGCGGGCGCGATGGTGCACGACAGATGGGAGCCGGCGACCTGGCGGAACTGCTCCTCGGAGCTGAAGACCGGGACGAACGCCTGGCCCTCGATCGTCAGCGTGGGCAGGTCGAGGGGGCCGCTGTGCGGGCCGCCGCCGTTGGGCAGCGGGATCCAGACGAAGCTGCGGCCGAGCACCTCGATGATCCGGCCGCCGGCCGAGGGCATGCCGAGGGAGGCGGAGAGCACCTCCTCCAGCTCGTTGCCGGGCCATCCGCCGTGGGGATGGGGGTGTGCCGTCTGTGCCGGAAACTCCGAGAAGTCCGCGGGGAGATCCGCCGGGAAATCCATCTGTCTGACCGCCTGCTGTGAAACCACTACTGGTGTGGCTGAAAGGCTAGCGGGTGCGGCGCCGAGGTGGGCCGGCCCGGAGGCCGGTCACCCTTCAGACCGTGAAACCGATCCGGCGCAGCAGGTCCGCCGCGTCCCGGTCGATCAGCACCGCCGAGTCGCAGCCCGGGGGCAGGTCGCCCCGCTCCACGGACCGGATCAGCCGCGCGGCCGCCCCGCGATGCCGCAGGAACGCGTACCGCGACACGCCCCGGCCGCGCTCGCGCTGACCCTCCAACGCGGTGTCCGGAGCGACGTCGAGGAGCAGCAGGTGCAGGGTGCCGCCCCGGCGCCGGGCCTCGCGGGCCAGCCAGCCGCGCACCCAGGCCTGCGTCCCGCAGTCGTGCACGACGACTCCCTCGCCGGAGCGCAGGGCGCGGTGCAGACCGGCGTAGTGCGCGAGCCGGACCAGGGGGCGGTAGACGGCGTACGGCAGGAGGCGGGAGAGCCGGCCGTCCCAGCGGTCGCGGGTGTCCTGGGAGTCGATACGTGTCCCCCGGACCGCCCGCTTCATCAGGGTGGTCTTGCCGCTGCCGGGCAGGCCGGTGATGACGACGAGGTCCCTGGGGCCGAAGAGCAGGGCGTGCGGGCTGTGCCCCGCGCGGTCGCGCAGGTCGCGGACGACCGGCACCGGGCGCGGGCCGCAGGCCTCGACGGCCGGGGCCGCGGGCTGCTTGGGCAGCGCGATGCCCGAGGTCGTCGCGTACGCGGTGGTCCTGTTCACCGTCATCGTCCTCCTCCGGGGTCAGGGGGTTCCCCTCCCCACCGAGCGTAAAGAGAAGGTAATGGATGATCTCTCGCGTTTCTGTACGCGTACCGCCACAGGCCAGTTACAAAAAGGAAGGGGCCAAAAGGGAGGGGGGATGCGGCCCTGCCGTCGGCATCCGAGGCGTGCAATGATGTCCGCGCCAACTGCATACCGGCCGCTTGAATCCGCGCGGGAGAGTCCCGGGTACGTGTACCCGGGCGCCGAAGGAGCAAGTCCCTCCCTTGAATCTCTCAGGCCCCGTTACCGCGCGGGCGAGGCACATCTGAAAAGCGGGCCGCTGTTTCCGGTGGCCCCACCCACGGTGCAAGCCATGTCTCCTTCATGGCGAACCTCTCAGGTTCCGATGACAGATGGGGAGGAACGACCTCGCCCGTCATGCCTTGGGAGACAACCGTCCGATGAGCACTGAACCCCGCCTGACCGCGCTCGACGCCCTGCACCGTTCGCTCGGCGCGACGATGACCGACTTCGCCGGCTGGGACATGCCCCTGCGCTACGGCTCCGAGCGCGACGAGCACAACGCCGTACGGACGAGGGCCGGGCTGTTCGACCTCTCCCACATGGGCGAGATCACCGTGACCGGCCCGGAGGCGGCCGCGCTTCTGGACCACGCCCTGGTCGGGAACATCGGGGGCGTGAAGGCGGGCCGCGCCCGCTACACCATGATCTGCCGGGCCGACGGCGGCATCCTCGACGACCTGATCGTCTACCGGCTGGGCGACACCGAGTACATGGTCGTCGCCAACGCCTCCAACGCCCAGGTGGTGCTGGACGCGCTGGCCGAGCGCGCTGAAGGCTTCGACGCTGAGGTGCGCGACGACCGGGACGGCTACGCGCTGATCGCCGTACAGGGCCCCGAGTCGTCGGGGGTCGTGAAGGCGCTCACCGACGCCGACCTCGACGGACTGAAGTACTACGCCGGTCTGCCGGGCACGGTCGCCGGGGTCCCGGCGCTGATCGCGCGCACCGGGTACACCGGGGAGGACGGCTTCGAGCTGTTCGTGAAGCCTTCGGACGCGGTCGAGCTGTGGCAGGCGCTCACCAAGGCCGGCGAGGGTGTCGGCCTGGTCCCGTGCGGGCTGTCCTGCCGGGACACCCTGCGCCTGGAGGCGGGCATGCCGCTGTACGGGCACGAGCTGTCGACCTCGCTCACCCCCTTCGACGCCGGGCTCGGCCGGGTCGTGAAGTTCGAGAAGGACGGGGACTTCGTCGGGCGTACGGCGCTTCAGGCCGCCGCCGACCGAGCCGCGTCGGCTCCTCCGCGCGTCCTCGTCGGCCTGGTCGCCGAGGGCCGCCGGGTCCCGCGCGCCGGGTACGCCGTCGTCGCGGGCGGTGAGGTGATCGGCGAGGTCACCTCCGGCGCCCCCTCCCCCACGCTGGGCAAGCCGATCGCGATGGCGTACGTCGACGCGGCCCACGCGGCGCCCGGCACCACCGGAGTCGGCGTGGACATCCGGGGCACCCACGAGCCGTACGAGGTCGTGGCGCTGCCGTTCTACCGGCGACAGAAGTAACCGCTCGGGTGATGCTGGGCACATAGTCGCTGCTCACGCACGCCCTCCGCAGTCCCCCATTCATCAGCACTCCCCCGCGTACAGGAGAATTCAGGCCATGAGCAACCCCCAGCAGCTGCGCTACAGCAAGGAGCACGAGTGGCTGTCGGTCGCCGAGGACGGCGTCTCGACGGTCGGCATCACCGAGCACGCGGCCAACGCGCTCGGCGATGTCGTCTTCGTGCAGCTCCCGGAGGTCGGTGACACGGTGACCGCGGGCGAGACCTGCGGCGAGCTGGAGTCGACCAAGTCGGTCAGCGACCTGTACGCCCCGGTGACCGGTGAGGTCGTCGAGGCCAACCAGGACGTCGTGGACAACCCGGCGCTGGTGAACTCCGCCCCCTTCGAGGGCGGCTGGCTGTTCAAGGTACGCGTCACGGAGGAGCCGGCCGACCTCCTCTCCGCCGACGAGTACACCGCCTTTTCCGCCGGCTGAGGAGTCGTACACCTGATGTCCGTACTGAACACGCCCCTGCACGAGCTCGACCCGGAGATCGCCGCCGCGGTCGACGCCGAGCTGGTCCGGCAGCAGTCCACGCTCGAGATGATCGCGTCGGAGAACTTCGCTCCGGTCGCGGTCATGGAGGCGCAGGGCTCGGTCCTGACCAACAAGTACGCCGAGGGCTACCCGGGCCGCCGCTACTACGGCGGCTGCGAGCACGTCGACGTGGCCGAGCAGATCGCGATCGACCGGGTCAAGGAGCTGTTCGGCGCCGAGTACGCCAACGTGCAGCCGCACTCGGGTGCCTCCGCCAACCAGGCCGCGCTGTTCGCGCTGGCCCAGCCCGGCGACACCATCCTCGGCCTGGACCTCGCCCACGGCGGGCACCTCACGCACGGGATGCGGCTGAACTTCTCCGGCAAGCAGTTCGACGTGGTCGCCTACCACGTGGACTCCGCGACCGGTCTGGTCGACATGGCCGAGCTGGAGAAGCTCGCCAAGGAGCACCGGCCCAAGGTGATCATCGCCGGGTGGTCGGCGTACCCGCGCCAGCTGGACTTCGCCGAGTTCCGGCGGATCGCCGACGAGGTCGGCGCGTACCTGTGGGTCGACATGGCGCACTTCGCCGGGCTCGTTGCCGCCGGACTGCACCCCAACCCCGTCGAGCACGCGGACGTGGTCACCTCCACCACCCACAAGACGCTCGGCGGACCGCGCGGCGGGATCATCCTCGCGAAGAAGGAGTTCGCGAAGAAGCTGAACTCCTCGGTGTTCCCCGGTTTCCAGGGCGGTCCGCTGGAGCATGTGATCGCCGCCAAGGCGGTGTCCTTCAAGGTCGCCGCCTCGGAGGACTTCGCCGAGCGCCAGCGGCGTACCGTGGACGGTGCGCGCATCCTCGCCGAGCGGCTGACGGCGCCGGACGCGCGTGCGGCCGGGGTCAACGTGCTCTCCGGCGGCACCGACGTGCACCTCATCCTGGTCGACCTGCGCGAGTCCGAGCTGGACGGCCGGCAGGCCGAGGACCGTCTCCACGAGGTCGGCATCACGGTCAACCGCAACGCCGTCCCCGACGACCCGCGTCCGCCGATGGTGACGTCGGGGCTGCGGATCGGCACGCCCGCCCTGGCCACCCGCGGCTTCACCGCCGAGGACTTCGCCGAGGTCGCGGACGTGATCGCCGAGACGCTGAAGCCGTCGTACGACACCGAAGCGCTCAAGGCCCGGGTCAAGGCCCTCGCCGACAAGCACCCGCTGTACGCCGGCCTGAACAAGTAGTTCCCCGGTGGGGGCGCCCGACGACGTGTGCCCCCACCCTTTCCGGAGGAGTTCCCGTGGCCATCTCGGTCTTCGATCTGTTCTCGATCGGCATCGGCCCGTCGAGCTCCCACACGGTCGGCCCGATGCGTGCGGCGCGCATGTTCGCCCGCCGTCTGCGCAACGAGGAGCTGCTGCCCTCCGTGGCGTCGGTGCGCTGCGAGCTCTACGGCTCCCTGGGCGCGACCGGTCACGGCCACGGCACCCCGAAGGCGGTACTGCTCGGTCTCGAGGGCGCCTCTCCGCGCACGGTGGACGTGGAGGGGGCGGACGAGCGGGTGTCGGCGATCAGGTCCGCGGGGCTGCTGAGGCTGCTCGGCGAGCGGGAGATCCCGTTCTCCTTCGACGACGACCTGGTCCTGCACCGCCGTAAGACGCTCCCGTACCACGCGAACGGCATGACGATCTGGGCGTACGACGCCTCGGGCGCGGAGCTGCTGTCCAAGACGTACTACTCGGTGGGCGGCGGCTTCGTCGTCGACGAGGACGCGGTGGGCGCGGACCGGATCAAGCTGGACGACACGGTCCTGAAGTACCCCTTCCGCACGGGCGACGAGCTGCTGCGCCTGACCAAGGAGACCGGCCTGTCGATCTCCGCGCTGATGCTGGAGAACGAACGCGCCTGGCGCACCGAGGACGAGATCCGCACCGGGCTGCTGGAGATCTGGGAGGTCATGCGGGCCTGCGTGCAGCGCGGCATGACCCGCGAGGGCATCCTGCCGGGCGGCCTCAGGGTGCGCCGCCGCGCCGCGGTGACCGCGCGCCAACTCCGCGCCGAGGGCGATCCGTTGGCGCACTCCATGGAGTGGATCACGCTGTACGCGATGGCGGTGAACGAGGAGAACGCGGCGGGCGGCCGGGTGGTGACCGCCCCGACCAACGGGGCCGCCGGGATCATCCCCGCGGTGCTCCACTACTACATGAACTTCGTGCCCGGCGCCGACGAGGAGGGCGTCGTCCGGTTCATGCTCGCCGCCGGCGCGATCGGCATGCTCTTCAAGGAGAACGCCTCCATCTCCGGCGCCGAGGTCGGCTGCCAGGGCGAGGTCGGCTCCGCCTGCTCCATGGCCGCCGGCGCACTCGCCGAGGTCCTCGGCGGCTCCCCCGAACAGGTCGAGAACGCCGCCGAGATCGGCATGGAACACAACCTCGGCCTCACCTGCGACCCCGTCGGCGGCCTCGTCCAGATCCCCTGCATCGAACGCAACGGCATGGCCGCGGTGAAGGCGGTCACCGCGGCCCGCATGGCGATGCGGGGGGACGGCTCGCACAAGGTGTCCCTGGACAAGGTCATCAAGACGATGAAGGAGACGGGGGCGGACATGAGCGTGAAGTACAAGGAGACGGCTCGGGGGGGCTTGGCGGTGAACATCATCGAGTGCTGAGGGGGTCCGCCGGGGGCTTGGGCGGATCTGGTGACGGTGCCCGCGGCCGCCTCGGAGGACTTTCGGGTTCCTCGTGATTTTCTGTCGACTCAGCCGAGAAGTTCCTACTGTGAGAACTTCGAGCACAGGGCGATCACAAGGGGTGGCATGGCAGCGCAGCAGCCGGTCGGGGCCGAGGTCGTGGCGGCCGTACAACGGGTCTTCCGGGACGGGCTGTTGAGCGGGAGGTCCGCGTTCGCGCCGCGCCACGAGGCCTGGGTGCGGCCCCGGGCCGTCGATCTGCGCACCCGGTTCGTGGACCAGCCCGACGAGTCCTCGGACACGTTCCTGGTCAAGCTGCGGCGCCAACTCGACGGAGCACCCGATCTCACGGTCGTGCTGGCGGCCGAGCTACTGTTCGTGAACATGGCGCCCCTGGTGCCCGAACAGATCGGCATCGCGAAGAAGCTCCAGATCCTGAGCGAGGTGCTGTCCTGGAACGACCTGGTCGAACCGGTGGTCCCCGCCGATCTCCAGGCATGCCTCAAGGGCTTCATGAACGGCGGCCAGGGCTTCCTGAACTACCGCTGGGCGCAGTTCCAGATCCTGGTGCTGCTCGTGGAGCGGCTCACCGAGATGCCCGCTCCCGACAGGGAAGCCGTACTCGGCGACCCGTGGCGGTTCCGCGAGGTGTGCCTGGACGTGCAGCGGTCGGTGGGGCACAAGAAGGGGCGGGCGCAGATCCACGTCCTTCAATACCTGCTCTTCCCGGACGTGTTCGAGCCGATCGCCAGCGCCCATCACAAGCAGGAGATCGTCAGGGCCTTCGCCGACGAGCTGCCCGAACTCACGGGCGACGACGACCGCGACCTGCTCGCGCTCCAGCAGAAGCTGCGCGCACAGACCGGGGAACGCGTCTGGTTCTACGACGAGCCCTGGGTGAGCCGGTGGCGCAAGAGCTCCGTCGAACACGGGCAGCGCGGCTGGCTGATACGCGGGAACAACGTGGACGGACACGACTTCGTCCCCGCCTGGCTCGTCCAGGGCTACTGCTCGCTCTCCTGGCGGGAGATGCCTCAGATCCCGGCCGGCTCAGGAAAGCGGGACGTCCAGCGAGCCGTCGCGGACGCGATGCCGGACTCCAGCGTCCAACTGCGCGGCCAGGCCGCCTACCAGCTGCACGCCTTCCTCACCGTGATGCAGCCGGGCGACCTCGTCGTCACCGTCACTCCGGACCAGGTCCATGTGGGCACGGTCCAGGGCCCCGCGTCGTACGACACCTCGGACGGTCCGGACAACGCCCGTCGCCGTACGGTGCGTTGGGCCACCGCCGAACGGCCGCTGCCGAGAGCCGAGTTGCCCGCCGCGGTGCAGGCCCAGCTGACCCGCCCGCCCGCGCTGTACGACATCAGCGGCGTGGCCGCCGAACTCGCCGAACGGGCCGGGCTGGAGGACGCAGTAGCCGAACCGCTGATCGAGGCCGACGCCACCAAACCCCTGGAACTGCCACCCCTGACAGAGGAGTTGGCCGCACAGCTCCTGATGCCGCTGCCCTGGCTCCGGGAGACCGCCGAGCAGCTCCAGGAGCAGCGCCAGCTCGTCTTCCACGGCCCGCCCGGCACCGGAAAGACCTACCTGGCCCGCGCCCTGGCCCGCCACCTCGCCGGTCCGGACCGGGTGGAGCTCATACAGTTCCACCCCTCCTACACCTACGAGGACTTCTTCGAGGGCTTCCGGCCCGTGCGGGGCGGTGAGACCGGATCGGTGGTGTTCGAGGTGCAGCCCGGTCCGTTCCGGCTGATCGCCGAGCGGGCCCGGCAGGACCCGGCGAACCCGTACATCCTGATCATCGACGAGATCAACCGCGCCAACCTCGCCAAGGTCTTCGGCGAGCTGTACTTCCTCCTGGAGTACCGGGGCGAGCCGGTCACCACGCAGTACAGCCCGCACGACCCCTTCCACCTGCCTGCCAACCTCTTCCTCATCGGCACGATGAACACCGCCGACCGCTCCATCGCCCTCGTCGACGCGGCCATGCGCCGCCGCTTCGCCTTCCGTCGACTCTCGCCCGAACGGCCCCCGGTCCACGGCCTGTTGGAGCGCTGGCTGCACTCCCGGGGCCTGCCGGACACCGCCGCCCGGCTGCTGGCCGAGCTCAACTCGCGGCTCGGGGACGCCGACCGCGCGATCGGGCCGTCGTACCTGATGAAACCGGCGGTCGCACGGCCGGAGGGGCTGGACCTCGTCTGGCGCACCCAGATCCTGCCGCTCCTCGAGGACCAGCTGTACGGCACCGGCGTCGACGTCGAGGAGGAGTACGGCCTCGCCGCCCTGCGCGCCGCGGTGGACCGGGCATGACCCACCTCGACCTGACCGTGCGGGAGACCGGGCCCGGCGTGGTGGCGGCGCTGACCGGCGACCAGGTCGCCGCGCTGCTCGGCGTGCCCGGACTGGTGCGGCTGACCCCGGTGAACGGCGGCCGCTGGCGTGTGTCGGGGAACCAGAAGGCCGGCCTGGTCCGGCTGCGCACCCCGTCCGGCGGGACCGTCCAGCTCCACCTGCGCCCGAAGATCGAGGTACGGGACCTGCTGTTCCTGCTCTGCTACGCCCCCGCCGACCCCTGGCGGCCGGAGCCGGTCGTCGCGGCCGAGTCCGACGAGCTGCTGCCCGCCGTCGCCGACCTGCTCGCCCGCACCGCGCGACGCACCCTTCAGGCCGGCGTCCTGCACGGCTACCGCACGGTCGAGGAGGACCTCCCTCTCATCCGGGGCCGCGTCCGCACCGCCGACCAACTGCGTCGCGTCGGTCTGCCTCTGCCCGTCGCCGTCCGCTACGACGACCACACCCCGGACATCGCCGAGAACCGCCTGCTGCTCGCGGCCCTGCTCCTGGCCGCCCAGCTGCCAGGTGTGCCCGACCGTACCCGCCGTGCCCTGCGTCATCTCGCCGACCACCTCACCGGCGTACAGCCGCCGCGGCCCGGCGAGACACCGCCCCGCTGGACGCC
>Ga0307508_10004743_pt1 | contig 13151 bp, 13 predicted proteins | sample 9_EM_MG_FD_203089 | JGI IMG/M metagenome (GOLD analysis project Ga0307508, IMG submission 203089) | Populus trichocarpa ectomycorrhiza microbial communities from riparian zone in the Pacific Northwest, United States - 9_EM | ecosystem: Host-associated > Plants > Roots > Unclassified | place... | reverse complement strand
AGGGAGGCGATCAAGATGGGAGATGTGTGATGTCTTTCTTGTGAAGAACTGAGCTAGAAAAGAAAGAGAGAACAAAAACAACCAGAACGAGGAACCGCCACACTAGCTTCCCATCAACTAAGAACCCTGACGGCTAGTGGGCTCACTCCACCGGCACACCTTCCGACACTGTCAAGGTATACATCAAAGGAATGGAGGATCCCATCCAGATGTGGAAGGAATTAGAGGCCCGCACAAACACTACCAACTCTTCGGTTGGAAGAATGTCACTTTTCCGAAAATTCAGTACTCTCCGTCCTACTCCCGGACAACCGCTAAATGCCTACTTCGCCGAATTGCTTGACATCACCACTGAGCTCGCCGGCTCCGAGGAAGCAGTCTCCGACGTAGTTCTCAAGAATCACATCTACACGACTCTTCCTCCTGCCTATGCAGTCACGATCGAGATCCTTCAATATCGTGCAAGAGTTACAGTTCAAGAAGTTATGGATGCACTCAACGAATACGAGATGAATCGATTGATGGCAACCAAACCCGACGCAATTTCCGAAGCCCTCTATACTCAACAAGGAGGAAGAGGACGTGGAGGCTATCAGGGACGATATCAGAAAAATGAGCGTTCTCAGAAACAATGGTGTGACCTGTGCAAAACAGAATCTCATACTACCGCCAACTGCTGAAATAAGAACAAACGACCTAGAGATCAGATTGACTGCTATTATTGCGGAGAAGAAGGTCATATGAAGAATGAGTGTCCGGCCAGAAGAAAGGGACAAGCCCTACGAAATAGTAGAAGAAACGGACGAGAAGGAGATGGACGCAATGGAAATGGACGCAACGGATGCGATGGAAACGGACACAACGGACACGATGGAAACAGACACAATGGACGCGATGGAAACGGACGCGATGGAGGTGACGGAAACGGACGTTCGCACGACACTTCTGGTAATCAGCAATGACTCGCAGGCTCCACCTCCCTCAGCTCGGAGGTAATAGTAGCATCATATCGATCGGCAATAACAACAAGGACCTGGGTAATTGATTCTGGAGCATCTGATAATTACGGCAACAATCTTCGAGACTTCCGGAAGAACTCAGTTAAGGAAACGAACATGATCATCAAGTTGGGGGATGATCATCAAGTACAAGCGAAAAAGAAAGGAATTGTATCTCTGAGAGGAGTGGATATTGAGGCGTTCTTCGTTCCGGAATTCCGAATATCTCTCCTATCAGTAGGACAACTCGACTCACATGGATACACAACAACATTCTGATCAGGGATATGTTCGATTGCCGATGCAAAAGGACAGAAAATTCTCGGTGCCGACCTTGAAGACGGTTTATACATACTATCAACAGATGGATCAGCACATGTCTCCGAAATTAGAATGCTTCGAACAGCTCCACATTCACATACGATAAACATGTGGCATCGACGTCTCGCGCACCTTAATCATCAAGACTTGAAACGACTACTGGAATCCTCAGGAGAACGGATTACGGATCCAATAAAGCCTATAGTCAAGCCCATTTCCGATTCCTTGAACGTGCAGCCGTTCGCGGATTCGGCTGTCGAACCGGTTGCAGACCCGGATATCAAGCCAATCGTGGATCCCATGGATGTCGAGCTGGTGACGGATCCTATGGATGTCGAGCCGGTGACGGATCTCATGGACGTCGAGCAAATCGCGGATCCCGATTGTCGAGCCGGTAACGGATTCCATAGATGTCGAGCAAATCACAGATCCGGATGTCGAGCCGGTGAAGGATCGCATGGACACAAGTCCTCGCTGGGAAACACCTGGATTGTGTCGGACATGCATCCAGGCAAAGCAACAACAACATATTGTACGCACCAGAGCACCTCGGTCCTCAATACCGTTTGAGCTTGTGCACTCAGATCTCTGTGGGCCGATGAAGCACAGTATCGGAGGCGCCCAATACTACATCATCTACATTGATGACTGTACGAGATACACAGAGGTGTACTTCCTGATCACAAAAACCGCGGAAGAAATATCGGCCAAGTTTCAACATTACCAAGCCTGGGTGGAAACTCAAGGATTCCATATCAAACGGTTTCGAAGCGACAATGGATCTGGAGAATACAACAATTCGATATTCCTAGGTTTACTGGGAGAAAAAGGAATTACCTTTGAACCCTCCCCCCCGTACACCCAACACAAGAACGGAACGGCCGAACGGATGATCTGGACACTGAATGCGAAGGCGCGAAGCATGATGTTGGATGCCAACGTACCGATTGTTTTTTGGCCCGAAGCCATCAGGACGGCATGCTATCTACATCGGAGATCCCCAACCTCGAGTCTGACAGACAATCAGTCACCTTACGAAGCACTGTACGGCACCACTCCAAAAATTGGACACCTGAGACGATTCGGATGTCGCGTATATAAACACATTCCACCCACTCAGAGAACGGAGAAGAAATTTGGAAACCGCTCCAGCATGTGCATGATGTTGGGATACGTCCATAATACTACGAAAATCTGGAGAATTTGGGATTTCAAATCAGGAAGAACTGGACGAGCAGTGGAATGCTCAAATGTATTGTTTGACGAAGAAGAAAATGCACACACAGAAGAGCAGATGGAAGCCATTGAGTTTCCAGAAAATGCGGACGAATCGCAGGATGAAATCAAAGAGGCGAACATGAATGAAATAAGTGACAGGCTGACAACTTGTCAAGAAAGTAAGTCAAGAAATCTTGTTTCCCCATCAGTGAATTGTCGGAAGCCTGCCAAGTTTGGGCAGAAGCCTGTCGATTTGGACAGATGCCTGCCGGTTTGGGCAGAAGCCTGCCGGTTTGGGCAGAAGCCTGCCGATTTGGGCAGAAGCCTGTTGAGCGAATCAACGGATGACTGCCAAATTGAGCGAAAAGCGAGAACGGGTAATGTGGATTCCATATGAGTGACATCAAGACTGATTGAAATGGCAGACAAGAATGAATATATCTCTGCCCGGACGCACAGCAAGGCATGCCTTGAAATCAATAAGGCGATTATGAACAAGGCTCACGAAGAAGGGGGTGATGTGACGTCTTCGGAACACCTTGCCTCTGCCTTCCTGCTACTTGGGATCACCGAGACATCAGAAGACGATGCCGTTGAGCCTACTTCCATCGAGTGCGAGAACGAGAGCGAACCGCTCACCTACAAAGCTGCGATACGAAGTCCGCAGGCAAGACAATGGAAGGAAGCCATGCGCCAGAAATGGCAGGCGTTGGTTGATAATCATACCTTTGATATCGTGGCAAAAGGTAATACCGTTTATACGCCCACGACTGACAGGACAGTAGAGGAGCCTATCGGTTGTAAGTGGGTATACAAGAGGAAAATTAATCCGGATGAATCCACTCGGTATAAAGCACGACTGGTTATCAAGGGCTACGAACAAAAGGAAGGAATCGACTACGACGAAACTTACGCACCGGTGTCCAAGATGGCAACGTTTCAATTGATACTGGCACTAGCCGCTCAGTATGGCTGGGACGTCGATCACATGGACGTAGTGACGGCTTTCCTAAATCCAAAGATCGACCGGGACAACATCTACATGGAAATGCCACTTGGAATTGACTGGCTCGTGTCGGATGAAAGTGCGCTGGATGGAAGCATATTAATCCTTCGGAAGGCACTCTACGGACTGAAACAGGCGCCCAGACTCTGGTATGAGGATATCGACGGATACTTGCAATCCATAGGATTTCGACAATCAGCTGAAGATCCGAATCTGTACCTTCAACAAGGAGTACTCCTAGTTCTATACGTGGATGATCTGCTCATTGCGTATAATGGTAAGGAAGGACGATGACATCGGATTAAGCAGCTACTTCAAAAGAAGTACAAAATGTGCGACTTGGGTGCAGCAAAGTGCTTCCTAGGAATCGAGATCGAGAAGACCAAGGATGGAGGATTCAGCATCTGCCAACGAGGTTATATCAACACGATCATATGACGATTCCGGCTAATGGACGCAAAACCGGCTAAGTCTCCTCTTGATCCTCAGACAGATCTGGCTAACACCCATTGTGAGGACAAACCGGCAAACCGCAAAAAATATCTCTCGATGGATGGATCACTTATGTATGTGGCACTCGGAAGTCGACCGGATATTGCCTTCAGCGTAACCGCCCTGAGCCGATACAATGTCCAACCTCTCGAAATGCATGCAACGGCAGCAAAGAGAGTACTCTGATACCTGAAAACGACTGCCGGATTTCGAATTCATTACTGACGGCTCCCATCCAACTCGCGATCAGACATGTCCTTTACCAATATCATCGGATATACCGACTCGGACTGGGCAGGAAACCTTACAACTCGCAAATCGGTCGGAGGATGTGTGTTCAGGCTGGGGCACACCGGCGCCAACGAAGAGCTCATCATGTCCAGGCTAATTCACTGGCAAGCCAAGTCTCAGAGCGTCGTAGCGCTTTGAACGCTCGAGGCCGAATACATCGCCTGTTCACATGCCACCCAGGAAAGTCTCTGGCTCAAGCGCATGATGAAAGAGGCTGCAAGAGGAATGGAAGTAAGAATTGTTGATGGACCGGTACCGATCGGATGTGACAACCAGGGCGCCATCAAACTGATTACCTCGGGAGTCATACGACAAAAGTCAAAACACATTGACGTAAAATATCATCATGTTCACGATGAACAGATGAAAGGCGCAGTTAAGTTCCAATACGTCACCTCAGGGTCCAACCCTGCCGATCTGCTGTCGAAGCCTCTCGCAGTTCCCCGACATGAACGACTATTGCAACTCACCGGTCTTACCCTCGAACCCGACGACGAAAAACCCGAATACGATGAATGACTCTGATCTCGAAAAGGAAAAAGGGGGTGCAGTTCTTTGGTGAAGAAAAAGGGGGTGCGGGGGATAAGGAGTTGGAAAAGGATTGTTTTGTTGAGCATTTTTCTTGCATCCTGTCGGCAAGTGTGAGTTGTCACTCTTTTTCCTACTAGCAGGTGTTTTTCCCACAAGGTTTTCACTGCAGAGGTTTTAATGAGGTCGACGAGGACTTAATGGGCTTGATTCTTGTTTTCTGATTTGGTGGATTTCTGTTTGGCATGGAGTGCGAGAAGAGGGGGTGTGTTGGAATTGCTTCTCGCCGCTCCGGCGTGGTGTGCCGGTGGAAGTGTCACCACAGCAATGGCAACGACAACGCTGTGGAGAGCAATGGCATAGCAACAGCAGTGGCAAGGGGATCCTGGCAACGACGTCTTGGCATTCTCTCATAGTAGTGTCTTTGGCATTCTTTCTTCTTTCCCTTTACATACTTCTACATAGCAATAGAAAAGTACTGAACACACCTAATTGAGCCGTTCCATCAAACTTCAACGATCAAGTCATCTCATTCTGTTCCTCACAAGATCCTCTCTCTCTCTGTCTCTCTCTGCGTGTGAAGACTGTAAAAGAAATTGGTGGCCGGGCAAACTTTTACAGGTGAGGTCGTAGGGGAGGACAACGCCCTAATGAATCCCTTGCTCAAATTCTCCTCTAGCCATTCCTTTAACGTCTGCAACTCGGTTCTGGACATTGAATATAGCAGGCCGAAAGGAGGCGTGAATCCTTCTCGCAAGGGAATCTTGTGGTCATAAGGCCGGTGGGGTGGTAGATTCTTTGCCAATGTTTCCGAAAAGAGTGGTAGGAACTCGTGGTATTCCGCTGGTATATAATCCTTCAGATCCAGCTCCTTCGGTTTTTTTGCTTGCTCACCCACGCCGAGTGCTTGATTGATCTCATACAGGGAATCGAAAAAATCGTCAATTTTTGCTTATACGCCAATCGTCGGAACGGATGTCCACCGATGGCTGAAATCTGAATTGGACGCTCTGTCGTCGCTGTCGTCAGGAACATTGGTCCGTCCGTGTCCGGCGTTGGGAACGTCGGTTCGTCCGTGTTCGGCGTCGGAATAGTCGATCCGGCGCTCGTTCTGTTGAGAATGCTCGAATCCAGAAAAACGCTGGTTTCGTTCGGTCTGGCACGCCAGTTCGACGATCGGGTGCCCATTCCCAAATTGTAGTCCTTGCCATGGTTAACTTGGTTCTGAAAAGATGAGTTGGGAGATGTAAATGACCGGGCCTCGAATTCGCCGGCCCCCGCACATACCACTGGCTCCTCGTGAGCTATTTTTGATGCGAGAGAATGGGTGTGAACCACAGTTGGTGCCTGGTTGCGGTGCGAGGTGCAGTACTGCGACCCGAAAGTCAAGGTTTGGGAGCTAAAACGAATGGCAACATCGTGGAGCTCCAACCACGGGATGCCTATCACAACTGGGTAGTGGCCAAGCTTTGTGACGAACATCGGCAAGGTTTCTTGATGCTCGAGTATTGCGAGGTGGGTGTTGGCAACGTGCGTAATGTCGCCAGAGGATATCGGGCAGCCATCGATGACCTCAAGGCTTCTGGAGTACTGAAGGGGTGTAAGCAGGAGTTGGTGATGGCATGTGAAGTCTTCGTCTATGAAAGCAATTCCAGTAGCTCTGCAGTCGATGAGGGCGTACGTGGCAACGGTCCTGTTACCGAAGGAGATTTTGCATAGTACAACAAGATGTTTTCCTTCTATTGATTCCTCGCCGACTGACAAACTAGACAAACGAAACACAGATAATGACTTCTTTTTTGTACGACCAACAACAGTACCATCATGCAGCTGCTGGTGTAGGCATTTCCCGACTGGCCTTGGCCGCCGGTTCCCCTACCACCCCTATTGCCTTCACTGCCACTGCCACTAAAAGCGTTCGCAAATGAATTCGGGTTCGCAACCGTGCCCGGGTTCGGGTTCGTAAGGACATTCGGGTTCCCTTTCACGTAAGCGGAAGCGGCATGGAAAGGGTTCTTCGACTTGCTGGGGCAATGCCTAGCCATGTGTCCAGGCTTTCCACAGTAGAGGCAAAGTCACTCTCGAATCCTCGTAGCACGTTCTTGTTCGGAGATTTTCCCATAGCCGGTACCACTGAGGTCCATGGGATCTGGAGCCGTACCGGTAGCAGGGGGGTTCGGAACAGGCGGATGGGTGCGGGGTGCATTCTGCGTGGAACGTTGTTGGTTGGGGGGGTTGCCACCCCTACCTTCGTAGTGCTGGAGGGTTCAGATCTCGGAGTCTAAGCGCTGGCATAGGGCCATGAACTGGTCAAATGTGAGTCCATGGCTGCGTCCCAAGAGCTGGCGACGGAGCTCAATCGAAACTCCTTCCTTCAGCGCATCCAGCTTTGCCTCTTCTCCCCAATTCAGTTAGGCCACCAACATCTGGAACTCGGCGAAGTAGGCGACGAACTCCTTCTTTCCCTGCTTCAAGGAATGGAGCTTGCTTCGAGCGGTAGCGGCCGGGTCTGGGTGCCCAAAGGCGTTCTCCAGGATACGGATGATATCGTCGGAGTCGTTCAAAAGGAAGGTACCATTCTGAACAAATGGGAGACCTTGAGCCTGAGCGCGTCCTGCCAAACGATTGAACGTGTAACCCGTACGTAGCACCGGTGTGGGGTAGTGGGAAGGGTCACTGAACAGCTTAATCCAAAGTTGCACAACGAACTCTTCGAGTCCTTCACGGGTTCCTTCAAAGACAGGGGGATCTGGGATTCAGTCGGCTTTTCCTTGCGTAGGGCCTTCAAGAGTTGCCAAACGGTTGTTGATACGCATCACGGTGGCCAGTTGCTCTTCCAGATCATCAGTGCGCCACTGGGGAACCGCATTTGGTGCATCCAGAAACAGCTTGGCCAACTGCTTGACATGACCGAAGGCACCCTCAAGGGTGGCGTCATCGGCAAAAGTAGTGCTAGCGACAATGATGTTCAGCTGGGCCTGAATGGTGGCTGAGAGTTTGCGGTAGATCAGGGGGGGAGGGGGAGAGGTTTCCTCAACATTGCCGGAAGACATCTCGACATTGCCGGAAGGCATCTCGATATTGCCGGAAGACATCTTGGGTGACAATAGTAGTTCCGCTCAGAGGGCCGTTTGCTACCCGAAGAGTGGTTGATGCAACAAAGTGTAACGGCCGGGCCGGCTAGGCTGCGGGTAGTAGGACAAGGACGAGGACGGCGCGCAGCGGGCGGCTGATGAGAGGACAGGACAAGGTCGGCGTGCAGTGGGCGGCCGATGACAGGACAGGACAAGGTCGGCGCGCAGCAGGCGGCCGATGACAGGACAGGACAGGGTCGGCACGCAGCGGGCAGCCGATGACAGGACAGGACAAGGTCGGCGCACGGCAGCAGCCGAGGACCTGGGCAGGACAAGGACAAGAGGGTTGTTGGGGAGGACTAAGGTTCTTTATTGGAGAACAGGGAAACAAACAAGTTGTTGCATAAGGAAGGAAAAGGAAGAAAGAAAGAAAGAAGTGGGCGACAGCTCCTTTTAAGGATATCCGTCGCCTGCTCAGCGTCACTCCACATTTCATCCTCCCACTCAGCGTCACTCCACATTCCTTCCTCCCACATTCCAGACGGCGCCAAGGGTTGAGGCCTAGTAGCTGGCACACACCATGACAGTGGCCGTTGAGCATTATTAAGTCTCCTACTTGATACGCCGGGGGTTCCTTCTGTGCCGGATCGGTGTATCGTTGCATTTGTTCTTGTGCCGCTTCTAGTCCTTTTGGGGATTCCTCGTGCACTGTCTGCATCCAGTGCCCGTAGACCGTACTGGCTGGGTTGAGAGGTCCTTCCTCGTCAGGTGGATCCAGGGTGGCCGGGTGGAAACCGTAGTTGGCAAAGAAAGGCGATACGCCGTTACCGATCGTTACTGAGTTATTGTATGCAAACTCTGCCATAGGTAGTAGCAATGCCCAGTTATCCTATTCCTTGCTGACGAATGCGCAGAGATACGCCTCGATTGTTTGGTTGAGACGTTCTGTTTGTCCGTCAGTCTGGGGGTGGAAGGCGGTAGATATACGGGGACAACTTCTGAGTAGTCCTAAGAATCCCTTACAGGTTTCCAAGGTGAACCGCGAGTCGCGGTCGGAGACTATATCTGTTGGAATCCCATGGTGTTTCCATATTTCTCGAGCGAATATGGCCATCAAGTCTGCCGCGGTTTTCTCTTTCAGTGGAACGAAGTGGGCCATCTTGGTAAATCGGTCGAGGACCACCCACAACTCATCGCATTCGTTTGACAGTGGTAGATCTGTGATGAAATCCATTGCAATTGATTGCCAGGGTGCATAGGGGATCTGCAAGGGCGACGATAGTCTGTACGGTTAGTGTCTGGATGCTTTGTTCTACTGGCATTCCAGGCAGCTTTGGACGAGGTCGACTATTCGTTCATCAGGAAAAAAAATCTGCATCCAGAGGCACAGGCTGCGTCCAGACGCACCAGGCACTCGGGACGCTCTGGACGCACCCTGGCAGGGCACATACCGCTTCCAACGTGAAACGCACAGGCAATGTGAATTCGGACGCAGCACGCCATGGCACCGTGCATTCGGACGCCGTATGCCAGGGTGCCGTGCGTACAGACGCAGCTCGCCATGGCATCTGCTTACCGGACGGAGCGTGTCAGGGCATTTTCCTTCTGGACGCAGCCGTGTCAGGGCATTTTCCTTCTGGATGCAGCCGTGTCAGAGCATTTTCCTTCTAGGCGCAGCTGTGTCAGGGCAGATGGCGTCCGGACGACACGTGTCATGGCACCACGGTCACGCTGTCTGTCAAGGCACGGAACATCGTAGTAAATACTCTTGTCGCATTCGCAAACATACAGTGGGTTCCAGGCATAGTGACTCAGTCCAGTTCTATTCATTCTATCTAATGTACATCTATATATGCTACTACCACACTTCCCACGGAAACAAAGGAAAGTTGGCAAATACGACACGACGCGTTGAGCATGACACGATGAGCACGACACATTGAGCACGACGCGTTGAGCACGACACGATGAGCACGACGCATTGAGCACGACGTGATGATCATGACGCGATGAGCACGACGCGATGAGCACGACGACTATGAGGAGGATAGCGATGAGCACGCTGCCGGTGGCGAGGACAATAGCAAGTAGGATATGGCAAGTATGATTGCGAGCTCTGTGTCATGGTTAGCGCAGCTCTCACAGTGACAGACAGCGGGAAGTTGTACAATACAACATGACAAGTACGATGTCAATGAGGGTGCTGGCGGCGAGAACGATAGTGGGTAGGACGCAGCGAGTATGATGTCAATGATGGTGCCGGCGGCGAGGACGATAGCAAGTAGGATGTGGCGAGTATGATTGCAAGTAAGACGCGGCAAGTATGATGGCGAGCTTTGTGACATGGTTAGCACAGCTCTCGGAGTGACAGACAGCGGGAAGTTGTACAATATAACGTGACGAGTACGATGTCAATGAGGGTGCCAGTGGCGAGAACGATAGCGAGTAGGCGGCAGCGAGTATGAGCGCATGTAAGACGCGGCGAGTATGATGTCAATGATGGTGCCGGCGGCGAGGACGATAGCAAGTAGGATGTGGCGAGTATGATTGCAAGTAAGACGCGGCAAGTATGATGGCGAGCTTTGTGACATGGTTAGCACAGCTCTCGGAGTGACAGACAGCGGGAAGTTGTACAATACAACGTGACGAGTACGATGTCAATGAGGGTGCCAGCGGCGAGAACGATAGCGGGTAGGACGCGGCAAGTATGATGTCAATGAGGGTGCTGGCGGCGAGGATGATAGCAAGTAGGACGCGGCGAGTATGATTGCAAGTAAGACACAGCAAGTATGATGGCGAGCTTTGTGACAAGGTTAGTGCAGCTCTCAGAGTGACAGAGATACCGGGAAGTTGTACAATACACAGTGAGGAGTATGATGTCAATGAGGATGCCAGCGGCAAGAACGATAGCATGTAGGAAACGGCGAGTAAGTCGCAGTGAGTATGATGCCGTGAAAGACGCGACGAGTACGATGGCAATAGAAAGCACCAAGCCACTACTAACGCTTGCACTTTCGCAAGGTTTGGCTCATCACTCATAGATAGACCCCTTTTTTCTTCTCCTTTCACCTCGTCCTACTTGTCAACATTTTCCTAATCGACATCTTAATCGTTGCACCTTTCTCACCATCATACTCACTGCATCTTACTCGCTCCCATACTTGCTGCGTCCTACTCACCCACACTGGCCGCGTCCTACCCCCTATCGTTCTCGCCGCCGGCACCCTCATTGACATCGTGCTCGTCACGTTGTATTGTACAACTTCCCGCTGTCTGTCACTCCGAGAGCTGTGCTAACCATGTCACAAAGCTTGCCATCTGTGACACTGGGGTTGTCTCGTAACCGGAGTGTGGGTAGAATCAAAGGTAATCAGGCTACTTTCGATAATTCACAACGGAATAATCTTAGATCTTGTGTGTGGGTTTGGTGGGATTTTGGTTCGGTAGTGTTGTAGTTGCTGTTCGGGCTGATTTCTCTCGGCGAGGTGAGAAATCCTCCTCTTTTTGTAGATTAAGAGCCGTCGTGAGATCTGATGACTTCGCGTGAGAAGTGGTGACTCGGGTTTGGATTCCCCCGAGGTGCATAGACCCCGTGGGTGGATCATTGGCTCTGGCCGGGGTGTAGATAAGGGAGATGAGTTCGTCATGCAACTGGGCGGGGAACTCTTGCGTCTAGACTCGTACGTGGCTCCCCCCGCAAGGATCCAAGCCAGTCCCCGCGAGAACCCAGATTCTCTGCGTACGTGGCTCCTCCCTGCAAGGAGGCTTAACCAGCGTCTGGTCTCTCCCCGCAAGGAGTCAGACCGTATCTGCTAAGACTGCTTCGTTTGCACTCCGACCCCCACCTCGGAGTTCCTTCGTCCGATCCCCGCAAGGTTCGATCTCTCCCCACAAGGTTTGATCTCTCGGCCGTAAGCTAACTCCGGCTCCTTAACTCCCTCCTAGACTCTTGATCCATCATCTGTCACCTGCTAGCCTTCCTACTACTCTGTCGCTAAGTAATCTAGATACTCTATGTACTTCGTGAAATATTCGGCTGTAACACTACCTCCCCTCCTGCTTAGCCTCGTCCCGAGTGCTAATTTTATTCTATCTAAGTAGCCCGTCTCTTTCTTGGATCGTGAGATTCTTTCAACGCTGAGTTTTTTGCAGCGTCACGGACTGCAGTCCTCCTCCCCTGCAGCCCTCCCAGTCATCCGGCCAGCGGCTACTCTCCCTCGAGCGCCGGGGACCTGCGAAGACAACTGGGCCCTCTGAGTAAGCCGATGCGTACTCATACTGTCGTGTCATATTGAATCGTACTCGCCGCCGTGCGGCGTCAAGGATTTGGCCGGCTCGGTGAGGTTCCGGGGTCACAGCGGGACCAGGGAATCGGGAGGGGTATGGTGTCCTTCGTGCTAGTAACCCGTATGCTCAGCAGTGACCGCGCCCACATTCTTCCGGGGGGAGACTAGTATGCTGGAGCAGTGACAGCGCTGTCGGGGACTCACTTCACCGATTATGGGCCTGCTGCGCTGGTTCCGCCAGTCCGAGTCGGTCGCCGAGAGGTCGATACGTCTGTTCTGAACAGTTTTCCTGATTCTCAACAGTTTCGGTCGCGTGCACTCCTCGCCGGGCGCCCGGTCGGTGGCTTCTTGTGGTTGCCCGTGAAGCGGGTCTTTTTGTTGGCTCATGACGCTGTGGTACTGACGTCCTCCGCCCCATCAGCCCCCTACCGTCAGGTCCCCGGGGGATCTGGTCTAGCCCTCGGTGAGCCGGTAGTCCCTCGGCGAGTCTGGATTCCGTCGATGAAACTCCCGGAGTTTCTCCAGACTGTCTACCGAAAAGTTGTCGAATGGTTCTTCCATCCAGTCTTTGCGTTCCGGATAGTCGAGCCATTTGACGAGGTAGAGGATTCTTTTGTTGTTTCCCCGGCCGCATTCGACCGAGGACATTACTTCGTCGACATCGTATTCCTCTGATTGCTCAATGTTGTTCGCTTCTCGCAACACCTTCGATGGATCCGGAGGTGCTCGGTGTTCGCTGGTTCGGTATGGTTCGAGTAACGATACGTGGAAAACATTGTGTATCTTCCACTTGCGGGGAAGCGTGATGCAGACCACTAGAGGAGAAACGATTTTTTCGATTTGAAAAGGGCCATGATTTTTGTGGTCCAGCTTCCTCGAGGGGCGGCGTGTTTTGATATTGCGTCCGCTGAGCATTACCAAGTCTCCCACTTGGTAT
>Ga0307508_10004742_pt1 | contig 13152 bp, 14 predicted proteins | sample 9_EM_MG_FD_203089 | JGI IMG/M metagenome (GOLD analysis project Ga0307508, IMG submission 203089) | Populus trichocarpa ectomycorrhiza microbial communities from riparian zone in the Pacific Northwest, United States - 9_EM | ecosystem: Host-associated > Plants > Roots > Unclassified | place... | reverse complement strand
ATATATCCGATTTCGTCAGTACCAGCATTTAGTGGCAAATGCCCAAGTTACGCTCGCCCCGAGACGGCCCGCCGCTCCTCAACGTGTGCGGGCGCACCCATCCCACATCGCGGTTCTTGGAACCGTAGGAGGATTCGCATGCGTAACTCCCGAACTAGGACCGGCATCCGGCCTTGGCGGGCCGGCGTCGCCGCGGGGGCGACGGTCGCCGCGGTGGTGGCCGGCCTGGCATCGCCCGCCTATGCGGCGGTCGACATCGCGCTCGACGTCGTCACTGGGCCGGTCGGCGGCGGCAACACGGTGGTTGCCACCGGGACCGGTGTAGTCGCCAGCGTGACCAGCCCCGGCGCCCGATTCGTTTCCGGCGCGTCGACAGCCTGCCCGGCCACGTACGGCACGGCCTTGACCGGCTCGCTCAACGCGACCGCAACGAAGGGCGCCGACGACAACACCGTCAACATCACCGTGCCCGCAGTGGTCATAGGCACCGTCTACGGCGTCTGCGTGTACGCGGGCACCGTGACCGGCAGCCTCCCGTTGGGGAAGACCCTAACCGCGGCGCCGTACACGGTCGCGGCCGCCACCCCGACGCTGAGCCCGAACGCTGCCGCGCCGGCGACCACTACCAGCCCGGTGATGGTGACCGCGACCGCGACCGGGCCGTTCCTGACGGGAGTCAGCTCTGCCGCCACCATCTTCACCACCGCCGCCAGCTGCCCGGCCACATACAGCATTACCGGCGCAATCGTAGCCACAAGCACTAAGAACGCCACGAGCACGGTCGCCACGATCACGGTGCCAACGACGCTGGCCTTGGGCATGACCTACAACGTCTGCATCTACGGCGGAACCACTAACACCAGTGCACTGCTGGGCTCCAGCCAGTACAGCGTGGTGCCGGCCATCACGCTGAGCCCGAACGTCGGCCCGAGCGGCGGGCTCAACACCTTGGTGGCCTCGTCCACGACGAACACCTTCCTTACAGGGGTGACCGCACCGGGTGTGCTGTTTACGCGTGATACCTGCCCGAACACCTACACGACGGGCACCGGCATCGTGCCGGCGGTCAGTCCCAGCCCAATCAAGATCAATACGTCCCGGCTGAGCGTGAAAGTGCCGGCCGGGGTGGCACTGACAGTGAGCGAGGGCTCGGCGGTCTACAAGGCATGCGTGTACAACGGCGCAACGATCGGCACCTCCACGCTGGTCGCTCAGCCGCTCACGTACTCCATTGCGGCGGCCGTGACGGTGACCAGCATCTCGCCGTTGAGCGGTCCCTCGCAGGGCGGCCAGACAGTGACCATCACAGGCACCAATTTCCCGACCGCAGCCGACGCCATCCTCACAGTCTCGGTCGGCGGCAGCCCAATCCTCAGCCCGAAGGTCAACGGCGCGGGCACGGCGATCACGGGAACCACCACCGCGCATGCACCCAGCACCAGCACCGTCAGTGTCACGACACTGTCCGGCACCAAGATCGGCGGTTCATACTCGTACACGTATGGCATCACGATCACGCCGACGACCGCGCCGCAGGCGACCACCGCAGGCGACCCGACCACCGATCCGACGATCGACATTCAGGGCGCCGGCTTCAGTGACCTAACGCCAGGGTCGGATGCCACCACGAGCGCGGCCGTCACCACGGGAGCGACGATCCTCTTGGTGGACAACTCGTGGTTCACGACCGCCGCCAAGCCGTTCAACGCCGGCCTGGTCACCCAGTGCACCGGCATCACAGTAATCGCCGACAACGAGCTGATCTGCACGTTGGATCTCTCCAACATGCTCCTCGCTACCGGCTTGGTGAACGGAACCGCAACCAAGGTGTTGAAGGGCACCTATTCGCTCGTCATCTACGACGATGTGACGGTCACCAACACGACTACCCCGGCAGCCACGCTCGACGTGGACTACTCCCGGATCTCCAGCGGCTCGACCTTCACGGTGTCCGACTACTGATCCACACGTCCTGACAACAGTCCGACAGCGGCCCGGAGCTCCAAGCTCCGGGCCGCTGCTTTGGTCGCGCATCACCAAAGCGAAGTAGGAAAGAAGGTCCCCTGCCTGCTGGCCGGGGACGCGTTCGGTCAGCCGAGCTTGGCCCATTCCCGCTCGAGGATCTTGAGGCTCTTGGCAGTCGACGGCTTCCCATTGTGATCCACCTGGACTACGGCGACGCTGCGGCGGGCAGACGTTTCCCAGCAGAGCAGCAGGTTTGGCCGGACGGCCGGTGCCGTGTCATTGCTGAACTGGAAGTTCTGGGTGCAGCGTGCGTCACCCACGGGCTTGCCTTGGTCGGCGACCCAGAGCAACTCCCGTTGCCCCGTAAGATCATATTTAGCCGTAGTAATCCGAATAATACCCGTCTTGGTGATTTCGTTTCGTTCCTCGACCAGCCCGGACGCTGCGGCGACGACGCCTGGCGCCGGGGTGCGCGCGTGCAGCACGGGAACGCCATCCTTCGCCGCGGCTGCCCGGGCGGCGCGTATCCGCTCATCAACCGTCATGCTTCCGGACGGAACCGGCGACGGAGCTGCCGACTGCCTTACCGGCTGCTTGGTAGACCTCGGCGAGGTGGAGAGCGGCGTCGCTGGCCCCGCGGCGGCCGAGGTGACCACCGGAGCCAGCACGCCCGCACCACTGGACGCGGAGGAATCGTTCCGGTCGACGATCCGAGCGGTAATCATGTACGCACCCGCTCCGAGTAACGCAGCCAACCCCACCACGCCTGCCGCGACCTGCCTGCGGCTCAAGCCCCGGCGGCCGTTGCAGCCGGGGCGATCGTCGTCATTCATGCTCATCTCAAACCTCCAAAGGTCTTGGCGATAGGCCCGCTCGACGGGCGTGAATCCCTGGTGGAGAGCAGAGCCGACAAAGATCAGCTGAGCTTCGCCCACTCCCGGTCGATGACGGCGGCGCTGTCCGCGGCCGACGGCCGGCCTCTCTTGGCCACCGCGAGCGTCACTACGCTGCGCTTCGCGGACGTACGCCAGCACAGCAAAAGGCTCGGGACCTCCTCCGGCTTTGCGGCGTTGCTGAAGTGAAGCCGCCGAGTGCAGTGGGCATCAGCAGCAGGCGTCCCGTCATCGGCCGCGAGTTGCTGCCCCTGCTGCCCGGTCAGGTCGGCCCGGGCCGTCGTGATCCGGATGGTGCCTCCAGTCGTCTGCTCGGTTCTCGTGGACGCGGCAGCGGCCGGACCCGTCGGGATGATCGCCGGGAGCAGCGGATGTCCGTCGCGGGCGGCAGCGTCGCGCGCCGCCTGGATCTCCTTCTTGACTGCCGCGTCGCCCTTGGCCGCGGCCTCGCCGTCGGACTGAACGGCCCCCGCTTCGCCGGCCGACCGGACAGCCCCCGCCTCGCCGGCCGACCGAGCGGCCCCGGCCGGCGAGCCGGAGCCCGACAGCGCCGGGCGCGAAGAGGCCGGAGCGGGCGACACCGTGCCGGACGAGGCCACATCCGAACGCACCGGGTCGGTCGTGGCTGTCGAGCCGCCGCCGGGCGCCGCCTCGGCGGACAACGCGCCCACCGGGGCTGGCGCGGCAACCTCCCCCGCTGCCGTCGACCCGCCGCCCCCCGAAGTCGAGATCAGATACGCCCCGCCGCCGAGAACGACGGCCAACCCCGCCGATCCCACCACCGCCACCCTGCGGCGCCGGCCAGTCCTGCGCGCCGCCGCCTCGGACCGTTCGCCACCGTGGTCGCCATCGATGGTCATCTCACTGTCCCCCGGATTTGGATGCGTCGGCCCGCCCGCACCGGCACAGGCCCCGAAACCCCATAGTCCCAGCGGACCGGACATAGCATGCCAAAACCGTTCGAGCCAACACTGTGAGTTTCCCGAGAGCAACCGTCCTGCTCCTCAGGAATCACTCAGTGCCGCTCAGTCCTGCCGACTAATCCCCCCGACCCCAACGGGAGGTAGGACGAATGAAGAACCCCCTGCGCCGCTACGCCGTCGGCGCCCTGGCCCTCGGCGCGATCGCAGGTGGCGCCGCCCTCGGCCTGCCGAGCGACGAGCCCACCTGGCATCCAGTCACCTACGGCCTGAGCGAGAGCCCGGCGCAGCTGCTGCCGGCCACGGTCTCGACGGCCCATCCGGTACGGGTGGTGAGCACCGCACTCGACAACAAGGGCCACCCGGTCGTCACGGTGCACACAGCCACGGACAAGACGGTCGCCGCGAACTACATCAAGAAGGGGCAGAAGGCGAAGAACGCCGTCGGTGTCGAGCTGGACGCGCCGATGTCCGCCATGGCCGCGCCGACCGGAACCGACCCCTACCGGACCCAACAGTGGGACCTCAGCAAGATCCGCACGGGCGATGCCTGGCAGAAGTCCACCGGCGCCAAGGTGACGGTCGCGGTAATCGACACCGGGGTCGACGCGAGCCACCCCGACCTCGCCGGCCAGGTCCTCCCCGGCTTTGACGAGATCACACAGACGGCGGGCACCAGCAGCGACCCGAACGGCCACGGCACCCACGTCTCCGGCACGATCGCGGCCCTCACCGGCAACAGCGTCGGCGTCAGCTCGATCGCCCCGGACGCCAAGATCCTGCCGATCAGGGTGCTGGGCGCGGACGGCAGCGGCTACATGTCCGATGCCGCGAACGGCATCATCTACGCCGCAGACCACGGCGCCAACGTCATCAACATGTCGCTCGGCTCCAGCTCCCAGGTGGCCGCGGTCTCCAACGCCATCTCGTACGCCCGCAGCAAGGGCGTCGTGGTCGTCGCCGCCGCCGGCAACTCGCGTGCCCAGGGCAGCCCGACCAGCTACCCGGCCGCCGACACCGGCGTGATCGCGGTCGCGGCCACCGACTCCTCCGACACCGTCGCGTACTACTCCAACCAGGGCAGCTACGTCGACGTGGCCGCGCCCGGCAGCAACATCCTGAGCACCACCGGCGGCAGCTACGCCAGCTGGAACGGCACCTCGATGGCCTCCCCACACGTGGCCGCCGTCGCCGCGCTGCTCAAGAGCTACAACTCCACGCTCACCCCGGACCAGATCGAGAAGGCGATCGAGACCTCGGCGGTCGACCTCGGCACGGTCGGCAAGGACACCGACTACGGGTACGGCCGGATCGACGCCACCGCCGCCCTCGCCGCGGCCGGCTCGCCCACCACGGCACCCACCACGGCGCCGACCACCCCGACGAGCACCACACCGAGCAGCGCCCCGGTCTCGACCAGCCCGGCGCCGAGCGCCCCCACCTCGGCCCCGGCGACCAAGGAGCCCACGAAGGCCCCCAGCACGGTGCCCACGACCGCACCCACCACCGCGTCCCCGTCGCCGACCGTGACCAAGACCGCCAGTCCGACACCGACCGCCAGCCCGACACCGACCGTCACGAAGACGACACCGGCCCCGATCGTGAAGGTCCGGCCGGTGGTCAAGGTCAACAACCTCGGTCAGCCGGTCTCGTACGGCGGGTCCACCTCGACCACCTTCACGGTGACCGGGCAGGACAAGCCGTGGGCGCTGCGGCCGGTGCAGGTCTGCTCCGTACCGTTCGGGGCGGCCCCGCAGTGCACGACGGCCACGACCAGCAGCGCCGGCACGGTCACCGTCTCACGCACCGCCACCGCCTCGTTCCAGCTCTACCTGGCCGTGCTCGCGACCGACACGAACGAGTCCGCCACCTCCCCGACCGTGACCTGGACCGTGCAGGCCACCGTGGCGGTCGCCCGCACCGTCAACACGATGACCGTGGCGATCGGCGGCGCGTCCGGTCAGCCGGTCCTCGTCCAGCGGCAGGACGGCGCCCGTTGGCTGGTCGTCGCCACAGGCCAGGCATCGCCGAAGATGGCGGTAAGCGGCCTGATGACCGGCCAGCACTACCGGATCGTGGTCACCGACACCCCCGCGATCAAGGGCGCCACCAGCTCCACCGTCTGACACCGAACAAGCAGTCGTCCCCCGGGCAACGCCGCCCGGGGGACGCTTTGCGCCTACAGTGCCGGGGCGTCAGGACGAACGCCCCTGCGACTACCCGGACGTACGGGTTATGCATAGCCCCAGTAGCCCCAGCCCTCCCCGTGCAGCGTCGGCGACTGCAGGTCCTGGAGCCAACCCCTCGCATCACCCGAAATCGTGCAAGTCACGCCCGAGTAGGGGCGTCGGATAGTGAATGCTGACTGTGATGAACTTCAGGCGGAGGAAATCCTCCTCATCTATGGTCTAGGTGTGTAGAGTTACCCCCATGGGGCAACGGTGGGCTACGGACCTCCCAGAGCTGCTTGACGGGCTGCCGGACACGTTCACCTACACCGAGGCCCGGCGGCACGGGCTGTCTGACCGGCGGTTGTATCGGCTGCGCGACGAAGGCGTGATTGGGGCCGTGGGTCGCGGGTTGTACCGCCGGATCGGTTCAGACGGCAGCGCGGATGTCGACCTGGTGGAGATCGTGCGGCGGGCGCCTCGTGCCACATTGTGTCTGACCACGGCGCTGGCCCGGCACGGCCTGACAGACGAGATCCCGACAACGATCGATGTCGCCTTGCCGCGGGGTCAGCATCGGCCGGTCACGACTGCGCCGGTCACCTGGCATGCATTTGATTCCGACACCTTTGAGGACGGCCGTGGCGAACTGCCACTGGACGACCAGACCTCGATCGGATTTTACAGTCCGGAACGGAGCATCATCGACGCGGTCCGGTTACGTCACCACGAGGGTTCCGAGTTGGGGTACGCGGCTTTGAAGCGCTGGTTGCGCCGCCGCGGGTCATCGTCGGCTGAGCTTTTGGTGATGGCGCGCAGGTTTCCGCAGGCGGAGAAGGCGCTGCGGGAGGCTTTGGAGATCATGCTATAAGTGATCGTCCCACCCGCACCACCGTCGCTGGCCGTGCGTACCTCGACTTGCAGAATCTGGCCCGCAAGCAGGGCCGGCCCACCGATGAGTTGCACCAGATCTACGCGTTGGAGGGATTCCTCGCCCGCCTCGTGGTCTCGCCGTACGCAGACCGGCTGGTTCTCAAGGGCGGTGTGCTGCTGGCCGCGTACGACACTCGGCGCCCGACCCGTGACGTGGACCTTCAGGGCCAGTACATGTCCAATGAGGTCGATGCGGTACTCGACATGGTCCAATCCATCGCTGGAATCAGCCTGGACGACGGATTGGTGTTCGGCGCCAACCATGCCAGGGGGGAGAGCATTCGCGAGGAAGACGTATACGCCGGGGTACGGGTGTCGCTGTCCGGAAGAGCTGTCCGTAGCCAGGTTGACGTTCCACGTCGACGTCAACGTTGGCGATCCGGTGTGGCCCGCGCCACAGCAGATCGTCCTACCGCGCCTACTCGATGGCGAGATCGTGCTTGCCGGCTACCCGCTACCTATGGTCCACGCGGAAAAGGTTCTCACCGCGGTCCAGCGTGGCGTGGCCAACACCCGTTGGCGCGACTTCGCCGACATCTACACCCTGGCCAGCCGTCACGATGTCAATGGCGACGAGTTGGCCGCCGCGATCACGCGTGTCGCCGAGCATCGCGGTTTACGCCTCGTTCTGTTGAGTGAAATCCTCGACGGGTACGCGGTCCTGGCGCAGCGCCGTTGGGTGGCTTGGCGTCGCAAACACCGTCTGGACGATCGGCTGCCCGAGCGGTTCCAGGAGGCCCTTGATGTGGTGATCACCTTTGCCGATCCAGGGCTGTCCGGCGAGACGGTCAATCGTGTCTGGTATGCGGCGCAGCGAGCTTGGCAGGAACCACACTGAGTCGGGCAGGGCCGGTCGGGTCCGGGTGGCTCGGCGAGCGCCGTACGACGGCCCGCCAGGGTTAAGGTGGGCGGCATGAGCGCTGAGGCATTCGGCAGGTACCTTCCTGCTGTCGTCGCGCTCGATGACCTCGCGGCGATGAATGCCGCCGACCCGTTCGGCCATCGGTACGAGTTGAGCCCTGAGGGCGCGTTGTCCGTCATGCCGCGGGCCGATTCCGAGCACGCAGCGATTGCCAGCCGGATCCTGGTGTGGCTTGCGCTGGCCGGATGGCCCGCTGACCAGATCCTCCAAGCGGTCGGCGTCAAGATTCCTGGACCGGGCGGCGACGGAGGCCGCATCCCTGATCTGACGGTCTGGGGCGCGCCTCAGCCGCGTACGGTCTGGCTTCCGCTGACCGATCTGCTGCTGGCGGTGGAGATCGTGTCGCCGGGCTCGGCAGCGATTGACGAGGTCGTCAAGTTGCGCGAGTACGCGGCAGCCGGGATTCCGCGGTACTGGATGGTGGAGCGAGATGCCGCCCAGACCGTGACGTTGCACGTACTCGGTGCGGACAAGGCCTACGAGGTGGCAGCAAAGATGCCGCTCGCATGGCTCTTGCAGACCAGCCCCGCCGACCACCACATCGGCGGCTGACCCGGCTTCTCGCCTCGACACCGGGTTGCCCTCGTCCTCGCTTCGGGCTCACGCCGGCGGGCGGGACACTGCCCCGAAGTCACCGAGCGGCCGGGCGGTCAGCGCCCGATGCAGCTCCGGATCGGCGTGCACCTCGGCGGTATGGCGCCATTCGGTGAGCAACTGCGAAACCGCTGCCGTATTCCCGAGGGCGGCAGCGGCCTCAGCCGTGCTCACGAACTCGGCTGCCAACGTGGCGACGTCGGCCGAAGGTAGGAATCGCACCCACGGCAACGCCAGGGGCAACGCCTGGCTAACCAGATCCGGGCTGACCCGCACCAACTGGGCCAGTAGCTGCGCGGCCACCTCCACGAGCTCCGCCTCGGCGTCGGCCCGATCGGCGGACATCAGCACGAGGTCCGCGGCGTCGCGCCGACGGAGGCGGACGGCGCGGGTCCGGTTCAGCCGCTCGGTCGTTTCGCTCGTATGGCGCAGCAGGTCGGAGAACGGCACGGACTCCAGAGGCACAGCGGTCATACTTCGACACTACTTCAGCAGTCGCCGCGTCCGCCACGGCACGACCGGCTGCTAGCGCCCCGCCGCAGGCAGGACAAGATGCGGCGGTGCGGGCGTGTTCTCAGCCCATTGCGGTCCACTCCTGGTCGACGACCTCGGCGCTCGCCCTCGCCGACGGCGGGCGGAGTTTGTCGATCGCGATGGTCACCACGCTCTTGTTCGCGGCGGTGCGCCAGCACAGCAGCATGCTCGGCCGAATCTTGGGTGTCGCGGCCGGGCCGGCGTTCAGGTTGGGCGTGCACCGGGCGCCGCCCACGATGTGGCCCCGGTCGGCCGCCGCCAGCAGCTCCCACCGCCCGGTCAGGTCGTAGTGCGCCGACACGACGCGGATCGTGCTTCCGTCCGTACCGGATCGGTAGGAGACGGTGACCGGCGCACTCTCCGCGGCCGCCATGCCGGAGGCCATCGGCGCCGGCGGCGCCTGCAGCAGGCGGCCGACCTGTAGCTCGGCGATCTGTTCGTCGGTCAGCGCGCTCGGCGACGGGGTCGGCGAGGGCCGCAGCGACTGGCGGACGGCGGCCTTGGTCCCAGCGACGGGTCCGGGCGCCGGCGCGCCGAGGGTGGCCCGGGTGGCCGGATGCGCCGACTCGGTGGGCGCGACGGGCGCGAGGGCGGCGGGCTCGCGGCTCAGTGTGGTCTGCGCGTGGCCGCCGAAGAGCGTGGTCGCGAAGTACGCGCCCGCGCCCACCGCGCCCAACCCGACGACGGCCACCGCGGCCTTCTTACCCCAGCGGTGGCTCCGGGCCGGCGCCGCGCCGCCGGCGTAAGCGGAGCCGGAGTAGTAGACGCCGTCACCTTCGCCCATGGCCACCATCGTCGCACTCGAACAGGGACATACAGCTGCAAAACGGCAAATCCGGAGACGGCAACCGACCCGCACCCGCGACTGTCCTCGGTCCGAACCCGCGGTGACCGAATCTTCAGACCGACCGCGATCCGGGAGGTAAAGCCGACGATGAAGAAGCTGCTCGTGTGCGCGCTGGCCGTAGGAGCCGCGGCCGGCGGCGCCGCGCTCGCCCTGCCGGGCTCGGAGCCGGCCTGGCGGCCGGTCACCTACGGCCTCACCACCACCCCCGCCCAACTCCTCCCGGCGACGGTCTCGGCCACCCATCCCGTACGCGTCGTCAGCACCGCCCTCGACCAGCACGGCCGTCCGGTCGTGACCGTGCGCACCGCCACCGACCGGTCGACCGCCGGCGCGCTCGTCGCCAAGGGCCAGCGGGCGAAGAACGCCGTCGGCGTCGAACTGGACGCCGTGATGCACGCCGCCGGCGTCCCCACCGGCGCCGATCCCGACCGCGGCCAGCAGTGGGACTTCACCAAGATCCACGTGGCGAACGCCTGGCCGAAGTCCACCGGCGCCGGCGTGACGGTCGCGGTGATCGACACCGGCGTCGACGCGAGCCACCCCGACCTCGCCGGCCAGGTCCTGCCCGGCTACGACGTCATCAACCAGACCGCGGGCACCAGCAGCGACCCGAACGGCCACGGCACCCACGTCGCCGGCACGATCGCCGCGCTCACCGGCAACGGCGTCGGCATCAGCTCGATCGCCCCGGACGCGAAGATCCTGCCGATCCGGGTCCTCGGCGCGAACGGCAGCGGCTACATGTCCGACGCGGCCACCGGCATCACCTACGCCGCCGACCACGGCGCCGACGTGATCAACATGTCGCTCGGCGCGGACACACAGGTCGACGCGGTCACCAATGCCATCGCGTACGCCCGCAGCAAGGGCGTCGTGGTCGTCGCCGCCGCCGGCAACGAACGTGGCCAGGGCAGCCCGACCAGCTATCCCGCGGCCGACCCGGGCGTGATCGCGGTCGCCGCGACCGACTCCTCCGACACCGTGGCGAGCTACTCCAACCAGGGTGACTACGTAGACGTCGCGGCGCCCGGCAGCGGCATCCTGAGCACCACCGGCGGCAGCTACGCCAGTTGGAGCGGCACCTCGATGGCGTCGCCGCACGTCGCCGCGGTCGCCGCCCTGCTACGCGGATACAACTCCGCGCTCACCCCGGACCAGGTCGAACAGGCCATCGAGACCTCGGCGGTCGACCTCGGCCCCGCCGGCAAGGACACCGACTACGGGTACGGCCGGATCGACGCCGCCGCCGCGGTCAACGCCGTGAGCCAGGCGACCGCCAGCCCGTCGGCCACCGTGAGCGACTCACCGTCGGCCACGCCGAGCGACGCCACCCCGGAGCCCAGCGACACGTCGACCGACCCGGCCTCGATCACGCCCACCGTCACGCTGAACGCCACCGCCCGGCTCGTGAAGTACGGCTCGACGCCGTCCGTACGATTCACCGTCGACGCGGACGGGACCCCGATGGCGCTGCAGCCGGTGTCGGTCTGCGTCTCGGTCCGCAACGCCGCCTTCGGCTGCACGGACGCGACCACCGACGGCGACGGCGCCCTGTCCTGGCCACAGCGGGCCACCGCGCCGTTCCGCGTCCGCCTGACCGTGCCGGCCACCGACACGACGACCGCCGTGACCTCGGCGACCGCAACCTACAAGGTGCAGGCCGTGGCGATCGCGACCCGCGCCGGGTCCCGGGCCCTGAGCGTGGCGATCGGTGGGGTGGACCGCCAGAACGTGCAGGTCCAACGACAGGACGGCACACGCTGGGTCACGGTCAAGACCTTCCGGGCCACGGCCCGCACAACCGTCACCGGCCTGACCGCCAAGAAGCGCTACCGCGCAGTGGTCCCGAGCACCCCCGTCTTCGCGGGAACGGTAAGCGCAACCACCCAGCTATAGCGGGGCGGCGCCGCACGGGGCTCAGCGAGCCAACGCGGGTTGGTGAGGGCAACGCCGTGGCCAGGCTCTCCCCCACAGGCAATAAAACGTCACTAGCTCGCTCTACCAGACCTATATTGCCGGTCAGCCCGAGAACGAGCCGACGCCCGGTCACCCTGACCGGTCAGTCGTTCGGGTAAGGGGAGACGAGGGTGAACGGCGTGCGGGCCAACGCCAGCACCGGCGTGGGAAAACGTGGCCCGTCGATGTAGTAGCGAGCGCGGGTTCGTCCGACGGGGGCGAGCGGGCCGGCGGTGACCAGGTCGCGCAGATCGCGTTGGGCTTGCTGCAGGGTGAGGTTCTCGGCCTGCTCGTAGCGTGCGAGGCGGATCCGGCCGGCGACGGCGACCCGATGGCGGCCAGGACGTTGCGGTCGGACGGAGTCAGCGTCGGGGTCGGAAACAGTGCCATCCAACAACATAATGACGTAATCATTGCGTCAAACGACGATCTCGGCGAGCCCAACCCTGAGCACCGCCCGGATACGCAGAGACAACGCGCCTTAGCCGGCAAAGGTCGGGAATAGTCGTTGCCGATCGGGTTGGGCGTCTGACATTCGTTATACGCTGGGGTTGTGGGCTATGAGTGGCTGACCGAGGCGCTGGCGGCGTTGCGCGGCGTCGAGACGTACGAGGTGTTGCAGGTGCTCTCCGCGGGGCGGCGGATGCCGCTGGCCGCGGAGAGCGCGGGCGTGCGGTTCCTCACCGTCTCGGGTCGTACTCACGCCGGCCGGCCCCTGATCGTGGCGGTCCGCCTGCTCGGCGGTCACGATCAGCAGATCATCGGGGCCCGCGAGATGAGCTCGGTCGAGCTCAAACGGTTCGAGGCATGGGAGGTCGCATCATGACGAAGAAGTACAGCGACGCTCAGGTGGTCGCGGCCGCCACGGCGTTCGCCGCCGGCGACGTCGTGTATGACGAGACCGCGCCGGCAAGGTTGCCGGAGCCGCCCGACTCGGAGCCGATGGTGCCGATGGGCATCCGCGTCTCCACCGCGCTCGCGAAACGGATCCGGGCCGCCGCGACGCAGGCCGGCGTACCGTACTCGCAGCTGATCCGCGAATGGGTCGAGGTCGGGCTCACCGAACTCGACGAGGACCGGGCCGTGCCGCTGTCGGTGCTGCGGCGAGCCATCGCGCACGCGGCCCAGACGGGGCACGCGGCTTAGACGGGGCACGCAGCCCAGACCGGGCACGCGGCTTAGACGGGGCACGCGGCCTAGACGGGGCACGCGGCCTAGACGGGGCACGCGGCTTAGACGGGGCACGCGGCCTAGACGGGGCACGCGGCCTAGACGGGGCACGCGGCCTAGACGCAACGCCGCTCGGTTAAGGCGTCGTGGTGGCTGTCAAGGGGTGTGTCGTTCGGGCATAGGAAAGCGGAGTTCCGGTATTGAGGTGAGTCACTCAAAGACGCCTCGAGCCCAGGAACTCCGCTTTGGT